>Ga0209343_10006147_pt1 | contig 14411 bp, 13 predicted proteins | sample RifCSPlowO2_02_FD_184026 | JGI IMG/M metagenome (GOLD analysis project Ga0209343, IMG submission 184026) | Groundwater microbial communities from Rifle, Colorado - Rifle CSP2_plank lowO2_0.2 (SPAdes) (version 2) | ecosystem: Environmental > Aquatic > Deep subsurface > Groundwater | place... | reverse complement strand
AGAACAGCGCCATTGCAGCGGCATAGGCGTAGACCTCAAGGGGTTGCGCCAGCGCGCTAAACGGCTGGGTGAGGACGAAGTGCAGCTGGGTGGCGAAGGTGGAGACGATGATGGCCAGGGCGGCAAAGCGCAGGGTGCCCAGGCGCCGAATGGCGACTTCGGCTCCGGCGCTATACAGGGCGTAGGACAGCGCCGAGCCGAAGATAAACGCCCCGCCGAGCAGCACCGCATGCATGTCGTCGGTCACCTGCAAATCGTGGGCAAACGCCAGGCCGATGCCGGCGTAGGACAAGACCAGCGCCGCCACCTGGCGTTTCTCCAGGGCCTTACCCATAAACAACACGCCGATCAGCACGGTCAGGGTCGGGTAGATAAATAGAATCAAGCGTTCGAGTGCCGCCGAGATGTACTGCAGGCCGATAAAGTCGAGGATGCTGGCGCCGTAATAACCCAGCACGCCCAAGACCAGCAGCAAGCCCCAATCGTTGCGGCTCAGCGGTGGGGCTGCACGGCACAGCCACAGGCTGGCCCACAGGGCGATGGGCAAGGCAAAGGTCATGCGCAGGGTCAGCAGGGTAACGGCATCCACGGCTGCGGCGGCGTAGGCCAACTTGACGAAGATCGCCTTGAAGGAAAAACCCAGCGCGGCCAGCACCGCCAATGCGATACCCAGACGTTCGGCGGACCAATGGTTCCAGGGCATGGCGGGTTACATCCTGATGAGTTGTCTTGAAACGAATGATGCTGGAGCATAAGCCGCTCTAAAATTGGCTTTTTGGCAACGCACCGTTCGGGATTAACCAACGTTATGCAGTATGACCTGATCGATCTGCGCCTGTTCGTGGCCATTGCCGAGGCGCGCAATTTGACCCGTGGCGCCGCGCGTGTGCACCTGGCGCCGTCGTCGGCCAGTCATCGCCTGCGCCTGCTGGAAGCCTCGATCGGCACTCCGTTGCTGGTTCGCGAGCCCCGTGGCGTTAGCCTGACCCGCGCCGGCGAGGCGCTGCTGCGGCATGCCCGCCAGGTGTTTGCCCAGCTCGAACAGATGCATGCCGACCTCACCCCGTTCGCCCAAGGGGTGCGCGGCCATGTCAGCTTGTGGGCCAATACGCACGCCACCCATACATTTCTGCCGGACAGCCTGGCGGCGTTTTTACAGCGCTATCCGCAAGTCAGCATCACCCTGGAGGAGCACACCAGCCCCGCTGTGGTCATGGCGGTGGCGCGCGGCGAGGTCGATGTGGGTGTGGTCGCCGAGTCGGTGGCGGGCGCCGACGTTGAGTTGATCCCTTACCGTGCCGACCGGCTGGTGCTGATTGCGCCCGCCGACCATGTCCTGGCGCAGCGGCCCAGCAGTCTGTTTGCCCAGGTGCTGGATTACCCCTTTGTGATGCTGCATGCCGGCTCGGCCATCCACACCTTCACGATGAATGCCGCCGCCGCCCTCGGTCGACATCTGGAGGTGCGCATCCAGGTGCGCAGCTTCGAGGCCGTGTGCCGGATGGTCAGCGCCGGTGTCGGCGTCGGCTTGGTGCCGCTGGGTGCGGTGCCCGTCGGCACCTCGCGCGGCTCACTGGCGGTCATCGAGTTGGATGAGCCTTGGGCGCGGCGCGATCTCAAAGTGTGCGTGCGCAAGCGCGAGTCGCTATCAGGGTTTTCTGCGGCGCTGCTCGCCTGTTTGCTGGGTGAGGGCTAATAGGCTTGTCCATTCAGGCGATGGCAGGCCCTCGCGGCCTGATAATGGACGCTAAGCCCCGTAATAGCTAAGTCTTGAGCGCTTGTGGGAAAAATCACGGACAAAAAAAGACCCGGGTGTGAGCCGGGTCAAAAACCGTGTTTAGCCTGATGAGGAGATAACCTGAAAAGTCCGACCTGGGCCTTCAGCTTATCGGCTGACCTCGCGATCAACTGAGTTAATAATAACAATTCTCATTCGTGAGTCAACAGGGTTTTTTCAGCTCGGGGAAATTATTTTTGCCGGCTAATCACTGACCGAGAGTAGAGCCAAGGTCGGCAGGAGCAATTGCAGTAGGTTGGGGTGTTTGGGCCATGCGCTGGCCAGAAAAATGCCGTTCACCTGAGCCAGGTGAACGGCATTGGGGCATGGCCGATACCGGCCAATGCTATGTGGCTGCTCAGGCCTGAGGCGTGGGCAGGCGCAGTTGGGTGACTTCTTTATTGAGCAGGTCGATGCGCCTTGCCATGCTCTCGATCAGGCTGTGGGCAATGCGCGGGTTGCTCTGCATCAGACTGAGAAATTGCTCCTTGGGGATCACCATCACGGTGCAGGGCTCGCTGGCCAGTACCGTGGCGCTGCGTTTCTCGCGGGTGAACACGGCCATGGCGCCGAAGATCTCATCTTTCTGTACGTCGCCAACCTTGTGCCCATCGACATAGGCCTCGGCGTGGCCTTCGATAATCACGAAGACGTGCTCGGCTTCATCGCCCTGGTGGATCAGTTCTTCGCCTGCGGCGAAATGCTGGAAGCCGGTGGCAGGGCGGATTTCCGGTTGTTTCAGGCGCGCCAGGGCGTCCGAGAGCAGGGCGGTATGGCCGATCAGGTATTGGATAAACAGTTCCTGACGCTGCTCGCAGCTGTAGATATGTTGAAACACCGCCGAGCGTGAGTAGGGCAGCAGGCTCAGGGGTTCTTCGCTGCTGTAACGGCAACTGGGCAGTTCAATGCCCTGGCGCAGGCCAACCAGGTCGCCTTCTTGCAGATAGAACAGCGGCCGGCCGTCGATGACCGCATGCAGCAAGCCATTCTCGATCACAAACAGCTGATTGCCGGGCAGCAGTTGCGCCAGGTCGTCGACGCGCTCGAAGCTCAGTGCCGGACCTTCAGGCTCCAGGCCTTGGAGAAGCTGGGTGGGGATGCTTTGCAGTCGGTTGATCAGCTGATCGGCGTAGGCCGGTTGCTCCCCGAGTAGGTACATACGAGAAATTCCTTGAACTGGCTGGGCTAACTGATTGCACGAGCGTTCCTGAAACAATAGGTGGCGGCGCACTTTTCGACAATTGCTGGGCACAGAGGTTGTGAGCTAGCTCTTGTTGTGTGCGGCCATTGCTTCCAGTTGGCCATTCAGCTCGGCTTTGTGGGCAGGCGGCAGTTGGTTCCAGTTGACATCCAGCAGCGCGCCTTCGATGGCATACAGTAGGACTTTTGAGGCACGAAAGCCACGGGCCTTGACGGCTCGATAGGCGTCCACAGCGCCGAGACGACGCAGGTCGCCGGCATTGTGAATGCCGGCGGCATGAAGCCACTGGGCCGAGGTTTTGCCGAGGTTTTTCAGGTGTTGCAGTTCGTCGTTCATCCGCCCTCCGTGGATAAAAGCGTCTGCATGTTCAGCCGGATGCTGCACTCAAGTGTAGCGGCCAGTGGCCAATTGGCGATTGCCGCAGACGAGCGCCGGCGTTGCGGACTACTTGGTGCGATAGCGCAGGCGGGTGCCGAAGTTCATCGACATGAGGATTTCATCGGCGCTCAACTCCTCCGGAAAGTAGGCCCCGGAGATCTGCGCATGCGCCAGGCTGGCGCCGCGCATGCAGGTGTTGCGCAGATCCAGGCCGCGCAGGTCGGCGCCGCGGAAGTAGGCATCGGTAAACAGCACGCGGCTGGCGTCGAGGTTGCGCAGATCGAGACCGCGAAAGTCGCCGCTGCTTAGGTCGATCGGGCCGTCTGCGGCCTTTTGCGCGTTGAAGCCCTTGATGTCTTCGTTGCGGATCAGGCGATAGAGCGGGTTATCAAGCTGGCGCGGTTGGCTCATGGCATGCACTTCCGTTGATGGACTTTGCCTCAGTATAGAGAAGCTCATGGGGCCTGCTCGCAGGTGCTGCCGGGCACAGTTACAAGCCTGGCAGGTGGTGGCGGATGCGTTCGATCAGGCTGTCGAGGCTGGCCGCGTCGTGGGTGTCGACGCGCTTGCTTTGCAGCAGCTCGGCGTCGCTCAAGGCTTCGCGGCCGGCGTGCTGGGCCTGAATCACCGCTTCGGTGGCGTCGGACGGGTCCTGGCCGGCCGCCTGGCGCTGGGCCAGCCATTGGCTGATCACGCTGTCCGGGGCCTGGCAGTCGAGAATCAGGAAGGGCACGCCGCAGGCTTCGGCAACCTGGGCCGCGCTGTCGCGCTGTTGGCGCTTGAGGTAGGTGGCATCGATGACCACCGGGAAGCCGGCATGCAAGGCGGCGCCGGCCAACTGGTGCAGGTGTTGGTAGACGCTGGCGCTGGCCTGCGGGCTGTAAATGCCGGCATGCAGTTGGGCTTGCTGGTCGGCGCTCTGTTCACCGAGCAGGCGTTTGCGTTCGATATCCGAGCGCAGGCGCACAGCGCCCAAGGCTTCGACCAGGCGCAGGGCTACGTGGCTTTTGCCGACCGCCGAAACGCCGTGGGTGATGGCCAGGAAGCTGGAGGGAATGGCGCTGTAGCTTTCCGCCAGGTTGGCGTAGCGGCGGTACTGCGCGAGGATTTCCTGGCGCTGCGTGGCGTCTTGCTCTTGACCCAAACGGAACAGGCTGACCTTGGCGCGCACCAGGGCGCGGTAGGCCTTGTAGAAGTTCAGCAGGTCGAGGGCGGCGTAGTCGCCGGTGTGTTCCAGCCAGGCATTGATAAAGCGTCGGGACAGCGGCTTGAGGTCGCGATCCTCCAGGTCCATGGCCAGGAAGGCGGCGTCCGAGGCGATGTCGATCAGGCGGAAAGGCTCGTTGAACTCGATGCAGTCGAACAGCACCACGTCGCCGTTGAGCAGGGTGGCGTTGCCTAAATGAATGTCGCCATGGCATTCGCGAATCGAGCCGTTGGCGGCGCGTTGCTCAAGCAGGGGCTGCAAACGGGCAAAGCTGCTTTGCGTCCAGGCTTCCAGGGCATCGACTTGCAGCAGGTCGGCCTTGTCGCTGAGCAGCGGGCGGATCTGTTCGAAGTTCTGCCGCATCGGTGCGACGATGGCGCTGGCGTTGCACAGCGGGTGATCGGCGGCGACCCGTGGTGTGTGCTGGTGGAAGCTGGCAATTTGCGCGGCCAGGGCGTCGATATGGGCGCCGGTCAGCTCGCCACGGGCCTGCACGGCATTGAGCAACTGGCTCTGGGGGAACTGGCGCATTTGCAGGGCGTATTCCAGTACCGGACCACTGCCGTTGAACTGAGGCGCCGCGCTGCTGCCGGTGATCGGCAGGACCTGCAAGTACAGGTCATCGGTCAGGCGCTGGTTCAGGCGCAGCTCTTCGGCACAGAAGTGGCCGCGTGCCGCCAGCTCGGAGAAGTCGAGAAAGCCAAAGTTGACCGGCTTTTTGATCTTGTAGGCAAAGGGGCCGGTGAGCAGGACCCAGGAAATATGGGTCTCGATGACGTCGAAGCGATCTACAGGGTGCGGGTACAGGGCCGGGTTCTGCAGGGCGGCGATCAATGCTTGGCTCACGGTCAATCCTTGCGCTTTAGTCATTCTGGAAGGCGCCATTATGGCCTCTGGCGGGCGCCGTGCAAACCGTGCTGACGCGCCTGTTGAGCCTGGGCAAAGTGCGTATAATCCCGCGCCATGACTCGTTCCCGATCGCCTCGTTCTCGTAATAAACGCCGTGCCAGTGCGCCACATCCGCTGCTGGGCTGGGTTGTCAAACTCGGCCTGGTGGGGTTGGTGGTGCTGGCGGGCTTCGCCATTTACCTGGATGCCGTGGTGCAGGAGAAGTTTTCCGGCAAGCGCTGGACCGTGCCGGCCAAGGTCTACGCGCGGCCGCTGGAGCTGTTCGTCGGGCAAAAACTGACCAAGACGGACTTTCTCACCGAACTGGATGCCCTCGGCTATCGCCGTGAGAGCGCGGCCTCCGGCCCCGGAGCGGCTGCGGTGGCGGGCAATGATGTGCAATTGCACACCCGCGGTTTTCAGTTCTACGAAGGCACGGAGCCGGCGCGGCGGATTAATGTGCGCTTCTCCGGCGCTTACGTGGCTGGGCTGAGTCAGGGTGCGGGCGGCAACCTGGCGGTGGCGCGCCTTGAGCCCTTGCTGGTCGGCGGTTTGTATCCGGCCCATCACGAAGACCGCATTTTGCTCAAGCTTGATCAGGTGCCGCCGTACCTGGTGGAAACCCTGGTGGCGATTGAGGATCGGGAGTTCTTCAAGCACTACGGTGTATCGCTCAAGTCGATTGCGCGAGCCTTCTGGATCAATGCCACTGCCGGGCAATTGCGCCAGGGCGGCAGCACCCTGACCCAGCAGTTGGTCAAGAACTTCTACCTGACCAACGAGCGCAGCCTGAGCCGCAAGGCCACCGAAGCCATGATGGCGCTGTTGCTGGAGCTGCATTACGACAAGAACGAGATTCTTGAGGCTTACCTCAATGAGGTGTTTCTCGGTCAGGACGGCCAGCGCGCGGTGCATGGTTTTGGCCTGGCCAGTCAGTACCTGTTCAGCCAGCCTTTGGCCGAGCTGAAGCTGCATCAGGTGGCGTTGATGGTGGGCATGGTCAAGGGGCCGTCCTACTACAACCCACGGCGTTTTCCCGAGCGGGCGCTGGAGCGGCGCAACCTGGTGCTGGACGTGCTGGCCGAGCAGGGCGTGGTGCCTGCTGAGCAGGTGGCGGCGGCCAAGCTCAAGCCGCTGGGCGTTACCCAGCGCGGCAGTCTGGCCGACAGCTCGTTTCCAGGCTTTCTCGACCTGGTCAAACGCCAGTTGCGTGAGGATTACCGCGAGGAAGATTTGACCGAGGAAGGACTGCGGATTTTCACCAGCTTCGATCCCATCCTGCAGTTGAAAGCCGAAGCGGCACTTGCCGAGACACTCAAACGTCTCACCGCCGGGCGCGGCAAGGGGATTGATCAGGTCGAAGCGGCGATGTTGGTGACCAGCCCGGAAAGCGGAGAGGTGCAAGCCCTGATCGGCAGTCGCCAGCCGCGCTTCGCCGGTTTCAATCGGGCCCTGGATGCGCTGCGCCCGATTGGTTCGTTGATCAAGCCTGCGGTCTATCTGGCGGCGCTGGAGCGACCCAGTCAGTACACCCTGACCAGTTGGTTGAGCGACACGGCGTTTTCGGTCAAGGGCCAGGATGGGCAGGTCTGGAAGCCGCAGAACTACGATCGCCAAGCCCACGGCAATGTCTTCCTCTATCAAGCCTTGGCCAACTCGTACAACTTGTCCACGGCCAAGCTCGGCCTGGCATTGGGCGTGCCGACGGTGCTGAAAACCCTGGAGCGGCTCGGCGTGTCCCGCGAGTTTCCGGCCTATCCGTCGATGCTGTTGGGCGCCGGTTCGCTGACCCCGCTGGAAGTGGCGGGCATGTACCAGACACTGGCCAATGGCGGTTTCAATACGCCACTGCGCGGCATTCGCAGCGTGCTGACGGCCGAAGGCGAGCCACTCAAGCGTTATCCCTTCCAGATCCAGCAGCGCTTTGATCCCGGCGCCATTTACCTGGTGCAAAACGCCATGCAGCGGGTGATGCGTGAAGGCACCGGGCGTTCGGTATACAGCCAGTTGCCGGCTTCGCTCAATCTGGCGGGCAAGACGGGCACCAGCAACGACTCGCGCGACAGTTGGTTTGCCGGCTTTAGTCAGGATTTGTTGACGGTGGTGTGGCTGGGCCGGGATGACAACGGCAAGACGCCGCTGACCGGCGCTACCGGTGCCTTGCAGGTGTGGACCGGGTTTATGCGCAAGGCCGATCCGCTGCCGCTGGACATGCCGCTGCCGGATAACGTGAGCATGGTCTGGATTGATCCGCGTACCGGCGAGGGCTCCGACGCCAGTTGTCCGCAGGCGCGGCAGATGCCGTATATTCGCGGCAGTGAGCCGGCGCCCGGCAGTGCCTGTGGCGCGCCTGCGCCGGCGGCCGAGGTGATGGACTGGGTGCGCGGCTGGTTGAATTAATCAAGTGAGGTTCGACGTGAGCAAATGGTTGGTTTCTGCTCTGGCAGTGACGGCGCTGATGAGTGGTTGTGCCTCGGTGCAGCGTGGCGCCATTCCGGTGGTCGATGCGGGGGCGCCGGTCTCCGATGATGAGCGCGTGGCCAGTCGCGGCAGCAATGCGCCGGTGGCGCGTCAGCCGCAGGCGATTGCTCAGGATTCCGGGGTTGTGGTCATGGTGCCGGGGGGCGCGGCCAGCAGTGCGCCGATCCAGAGTTTTCCGGCCAGCTCCGGGCCGATTGTTGGCAGTGTCAGTGCTCAGCCGAGCAGCAACGTGATGGGCGCACCGGTAACTGCGCCAGGCTATCCGTCGGTTGCGCCGATGGCGCCAAGCGGCATTCCGGGCGGCGCTTTGGCGGCGGATGAGCAACTGGATGGCCCGGTTCTGGCGCTGTTGACCACGGCGCAGCAACAGCAGGGCGGTGGTGATTTAAACGGTGCTTCATCGAGTTTGGAGCGGGCGCAGCGCATCGCTCCCCGTGAGCCGCAGGTGCTCTACCGTCTGGCCGAGGTGCGTCTGGCCCAGGGTGATGCGGCACAAGCCGAGCAGTTGGCGCGTCGCGGTCTGACCTACGCCAGTGGCCGACCGTCCCTGCAAGCGGGGCTGTGGGGGTTGATCGCCCAGGCGCGCGAGCGTCAGGGTGATCCAGCCGGTGCCGCCGAGGCTCGCCAGCAAGCCGGTGGGCGTTAATGGATTCGCGCTATGCGTTGCTGGCGGATCAATTGCTGCTGATCGAGCGTGAGTTGCGGCGCCTGGGCTGGTGGGCGGAGACCGCGCCGAGTGCCGAAGCGTTGGCCAGTGTTGAGCCGTTTTGTGTCGATACCCTGGCTTTCGAGCACTGGTTGCAGTGGGTGTTGCTGGTGCGCATGAAGGCGATTATCGAGGCGGGTGGCGCCTTGCCGGCGGTGTCCGGTATTGCGCCGATGGCGGAGATGGCTTTCCAGGGGCGCTTGGAGCAGGCCGCTGGGTTGCTGGCCATGCTTGGCGAATTCGATCAGTTGATCGGCGGCGCGGCCAGCTAAAGCCCCGCCGTAGCTCGTTGGCTTAGTTGCAGTTTTCCTGGATGGCTTTTTCGCTCTCGGCGATTTTTGCCTGCCGCTCGTCTTCGCCCAGGCGGCGCATCTCACCGCCAACCTCCATGCGCAGGCGCGGATTATTCTGCAATTGCGCCAGGTTGGTACGCATGGCCTCGCAGTATTTCTTGCGCTCGGCCTCCTGGGCGGCAACATCCTGCTTGACCTTGGCGTCAATGGCTTTTTGCTCGGCCTCGCCGCTGCTCTCCAGGGGCGCTGCGGGAGGCTTGGCTGCCGGCGCTTTGGGCTGGATGATATTGGTGTTTACCTGGGCGGCTTCCTGGCCTTCAGGCGGTTGCGCACCAAAGTGGGTGACGCCTTGGGCATCGACCCATTTATAGAACTGTCCAGCCATTGCGCTGGTGCTCAGGGCGAGCAGCAGGCTGCTCGTAATGATCATGCGTCGCATGCTGCTTCCTTCTCTTCGCTGCGGGACCTGGCACTACTATAACCAAATCCGCAGAGTCGTCATCCTGCGCCGTGTCACAGGCCTGCAATAGGAATAAACCGCCGATCATGGCTTGACTTGCCGTGCTCTATTCCGAACAATCCAAAGTTCGCCTGGTAGCCCTGACTAAATCGGGATATCGGGCAGATCATGAGGCGCACACCCGCGCCGACTTGTTACACCCGCAACGCGTTACCTCGCGCTGGGTGGGAAGAACCCCGCAACACTCTGGGGCGTTCCCAATACTTGCTCAGTCAGTAGCTGACGTAGTCGGCGACCACCGTCGCTCATGCTCTGCTTGGCAGTAAACCTATTATTCAGGCCGTCCCGCTGCGGATGGTTTTCTGGCGTTTTAGAGGTGATCAACGTGGAGCTGTTATCCGGCGCAGAAATGATCGTCCGCTTTTTGCGTGATGAAGGTGTTAAGTGTATTTACGGGTATCCAGGCGGCGCTGTCCTGCATATCTACGATGCCCTGTTCAAAGAACCCGAGATAGAGCACGTTTTGGTTCGTCACGAACAGGCCGCCACCCATATGGCCGACGGCTATGCCCGTGCCACCGGCAAGGCGGGTGTGGTGTTGGTGACGTCGGGGCCCGGCGCGACCAACGCCGTTACCGGTATTGCCACGGCCTACATGGACTCGATTCCGATGGTTGTGCTGTCGGGCCAGGTGCCGAGCGCCATGGTCGGCACCGATGCTTTCCAGGAGACCGACATGATCGGTATCTCCCGGCCGATCGTGAAGCACAGCTTCATGATCAAGCATCCGGCCGAGATTCCAGAAGTTCTGAAGAAGGCCTTCTATCTGGCGCAGTCGGGTCGCCCTGGCCCGGTCGTGGTCGACATTCCCAAGGATATGACCGATCCGACCCAGAAGTTCGAATACGTCTATCCGAAAAAAGCCAAGCTGCGCTCCTACAGCCCGGCCCTGCGTGGGCATTCCGGGCAGATCCGCAAGGCTGCCGAGATGCTGCTGGCGGCTAAGCGACCGATCATCTACTCCGGTGGCGGGGTGATCATGGGGGGGGCTGCGGCGCCCCTGACCGAGCTGGCCAAGCTGCTTAACGTGCCCGTGACCAATACCTTGATGGGGTTGGGCGGCTTTCCGGGCATGGATCGCCAGTTCCTCGGCATGCTGGGCATGCACGGCAGCTACACCGCCAACCTGGCCATGCACCATTCCGACGTGATTCTTGCCGTCGGCGCGCGGTTTGACGACCGGGTAATCAACGGTGCGTCGAAGTTCTGCCCAAACGCCAAGATCATCCATATCGACATCGATCCGGCCTCGATCTCCAAAACCGTCAAGGCCGATATTCCAATTGTCGGGCCGGTTGATAGCGTGTTGACCGAGATGGTGGCGATCGTTAAGGAAATTGGCGAGACGCCCAACCCCGAGGCGGTTGCCGCCTGGTGGAAGCAGGTCGATGAGTGGCGTGGCAGTGATCGCATGTTCCCTTATAACGAGGGGGACGGCAGCACGATCAAACCGCAGAAAGTCATTGAGACTTTGTGTGAGGTGACTAACGGCGATGCCTTCATCACCTCCGATGTGGGCCAGCATCAGATGTTTGCGGCGCAGTATTACCGCTTCAATAAGCCCAACCGTTGGATCAACTCCGGCGGCCTGGGCACCATGGGCTTTGGTTTTCCAGCGGCCATGGGGGTCAAGATGAGCTTTCCGGATGAGCAGGTCGCCTGCGTCACCGGGGAAGGCAGCATCCAGATGAACATTCAGGAGTTGTCGACCTGCATGCAGTACGGCTTGCCGGTGAAAATCATCAACCTGAACAACGGTGTGCTCGGTATGGTGCGCCAGTGGCAGGACATGATGTACAGCGGCCGCCACTCGCACTCCTACATGGAGTCTTTGCCGGACTTCGTCAAGTTGGCTGAAGCCTATGGTCACGTCGGTATGCGAATTACCGATCTGAAAGACTTGAAGCCGATGATGGAAGAAGCCTTTGCCATGAAAGATCGCTTGGTATTCCTCGACATTCAGGTCGATACCAGTGAGCACGTCTACCCGATGCAGATCAAAGACGGCGCTATGCGTGACATGTGGCTGAGCAAGACGGAGCGGACTTGAACCATGCGACACATAATCTCTTTGCTGCTGGAAAACGAGCCTGGTGCTCTGTCTCGCGTGGTTGGCCTGTTCTCGCAGCGCAACTACAACATCGAAAGCCTCACCGTGGCGCCAACCGAAGACCCGACCCTGTCGCGTCTGACGCTGACCACCGTGGGCCACGATGAGGTGATTGAACAGATCACCAAGAACCTCAACAAGCTGGTTGAAGTGGTCAAGCTGGTCGATCTGTCCGAAAGCGCGCATATCGAGCGCGAGCTGATGCTGGTCAAGGTCAAGGCGACAGGTGCCCAGCGTGCAGAAATCAAGCGCACCACGGATATCTTCCGTGGCCAGATTGTCGATGTCAGCAGCAGCGTTTACACCATTCAGCTAACCGGCACGAGCGACAAGCTGGACAGCTTCATTCAGGCGATCGGCACTGCCGCGATCCTGGAAACCGTACGCAGTGGCGTCACCGGGATTGCCCGTGGCGACAAAGTGCTGAGCATCTAAACCTTTAGCGAACGGCCTTAGCGGCCAGGTAAATAGGGGAAATTCATGAAAGTTTTCTACGATAAAGACTGTGACCTGTCGATCATCAAGGGCAAGAAAGTTGCCATCATCGGTTACGGCTCCCAGGGTCACGCCCACGCCTGCAACCTGAAAGATTCCGGTGTGGACGTTACTGTTGGTTTGCGCAGCGGCTCCTCTTCGATTGCCAAGGCCGAAGCCCATGGCTTGAAAGTGTCCGATGTCGCCAGCGCCGTCGCTGCGGCTGATCTGGTTATGGTTCTGACCCCGGATGAGTTCCAGGGCAAGCTGTACAAGGACGAGCTGGAGCCGAACCTGAAGAAGGGCGCTACTCTGGCCTTCGCTCACGGTTTCTCGATCCATTACAACCAGGTTGTGCCGCGCGCCGACCTCGATGTGATCATGATCGCGCCTAAAGCTCCGGGTCATACCGTACGCTCCGAGTTCGTTAAAGGCGGCGGCATCCCTGACCTGGTTGCGATCTATCAGGACGCCTCCGGCAATGCCAAAAATGTTGCCCTGTCTTACGCCTCCGGCGTGGGCGGCGGCCGCACCGGTATCATCGAAACGACCTTCAAAGACGAAACCGAAACCGACCTGTTCGGTGAGCAGGCGGTTCTGTGCGGTGGCTGCGTTGAGCTGGTCAAAGCTGGTTTCGATACTCTGGTTGAAGCTGGTTACGCCCCGGAAATGGCTTACTTCGAGTGTCTGCATGAGCTGAAGCTGATCGTTGACCTCATGTTCGAAGGCGGCATCGCCAACATGAACTACTCGATCTCCAACAACGCCGAGTACGGCGAGTACGTGACCGGCCCAGAGGTGATCAACGCCGAATCGCGTCAGGCCATGCGCAATGCGCTGAAGCGTATCCAGGACGGCGAATACGCCAAGATGTTTATCCTCGAAGGTGCTTCCAACTACCCATCGATGACCGCTTACCGTCGTAACAACGCGGCACACGGTATCGAAGTGGTGGGTGAGAAGCTGCGCTCGATGATGCCGTGGATCTCGGCAAACAAAATCGTCGACAAGAGCAAGAACTAAGCCCTTGTAGGTGTGAAAAAAACGCGGCCTAAGCCGCGTTTTTTTATTCCGCCCAGGAGCTTCTGGTATAAAGCCGGAGTGCTGGCGTGGTTTGAGTTGAACTGCTCGCGTCGGCCTCTGTCGAATTCTTTCCAAATACGTTGCAAGGTACTGTCATGAACGAGCGTCCCGAGGGAGTCGATCCAGCCTCCGCTGCCGAAAGCCTATTGCCGATCGATGAGCATGTAGAAGAGGGGCAGGATGCCGAGGGGCGCAAGGTGCGTCATCGGGGCGTCTACCTGCTGCCGAACCTGTTTACGACGGCTAATCTGTTTGCTGGTTTCTTCTCGATCATCAGTGCGGTTAACGGCAAATTCGAAATTGCCGCCATCACCGTCTTCGTCGCCATGGTGCTGGATAGTCTCGATGGGCGCGTCGCGCGGTTGACCAATACGCAGAGTGCCTTTGGTGCGGAGTACGACTCGCTGTCGGATATGGTGGCCTTTGGCGTGGCGCCTGCCTTGCTGGCCTACGAGTGGGCATTGTCGGGGCTGGGTAACGTTGGCCTTACCGTTGCTTTTATCTATGTGGCTTGTGCGGCCCTGCGTCTGGCGCGCTTCAATACCCAGATCGGTAAGGTGGATAAACGCTACTTTATCGGTTTGGCCAGTCCCGCTGCGGCGGGCGTGGTTGCTGGCACCGTTTGGGCGGTTTGGGCGTTTGGCGAAAAGTCGGGTGTGAGTGGCGAGGACTTGCCGATAGTTGTGGTCATGTTTTATGCCTTGCTGGTTGCGGCGGCTGGCCTGCTTATGGTGAGTAACTTCAAATACAACAGCTTTAAGGATCTGGACCTGAAGGGGCGTGTGCCCTTTGTGGCTATCTTGGCGATGGTCTTGGTATTCGCGGTGGTCTTCAGCGATCCGCCGCGCATCCTGTTGTTGGTATTTCTTGCGTACGCTGTTTCCGGGCCGCTGCAGTACTTGCTGCGTTTGCGCCGCACTCGTTCCATCTAAATAGTGCTGCACCGCTCGCAACTGCCAGGTGTTTTTAGCAGTTGCGCGTGTGTGCTGGCGTGAGGTGTCGTCTGACGCCTTCTGGTGCCTGCCTTTCTTGGCTTATGTTGGGGCTGCCTGTCGGCTTGCGTCTTACGGATTTCGCTCAAGGCACTTGTTGTCCTTTCTATATGAGAGGCTTCGCGGAGCTCGGCGTGGTTGGTGCTATTTAGGGCGTTGTCGACGGTTTCCAAGATACTCCTTGACGGCTCGAATTAAGTGTCTATAATTCGCACCTCTTCCGGCGCAGACCTCTCGGAAAACTCTTTTGAAAACAAAGAGTTAGCTTAAAAAGAGGGGTTGCAAAGCAGCGAAAGCTGTG
>Ga0209343_10006144_pt1 | contig 14415 bp, 16 predicted proteins | sample RifCSPlowO2_02_FD_184026 | JGI IMG/M metagenome (GOLD analysis project Ga0209343, IMG submission 184026) | Groundwater microbial communities from Rifle, Colorado - Rifle CSP2_plank lowO2_0.2 (SPAdes) (version 2) | ecosystem: Environmental > Aquatic > Deep subsurface > Groundwater | place... | reverse complement strand
CAAAGATTTTTGGTGGAGGGGGGCATGCAAAGGCAGCAGGGTGTAGAATAAACGGTACAATTTCAGATGCAAAAAAACTTTTACTTCAGGAAATAGGTAAAAGAATGAACTGACAAACTAACAACTGACAACCAACAACTTATTATTTAAGTGGTAAGTTGTTAGTTGTCAATCGTCGGTTATAGCTGATATGGAATCTCTTGGAGAGTATTTAAAAAAAGAGAGGGAGTTAAAAATGGTGACTATAGAGGAAATAGCACATATCACACGGATAAGCACCAGATTTTTGTATGCACTGGAAAAGAATGACTATGAAAGTCTGCCTGCCAATGTATTTGTAAAGGGTTTTCTCAGGGCATATGCAAAATGTGTAGGTTTAAACGCTGATGAAGTTATTTCCATATATGAAAGAACAAAAAAGGATAAAGAACGTGTAGAAGTTAAGGAAGATAAAGGCTCAGAAAAACATAAAATTCAGAGTTTGAAATTAATCATGATTATTTCGGTGGCTGTTGTGCTTATCGCTGCAGGAGGAGGTATTTACTATATGTACAGACCGCAAAAAGATATTACAGTAGAAGCGATTAAAAAGGAAGTGATTCTGTCTCAGGCTGAAACACCCTCTTTTTCTCCTTCCTCAGATGAAATACCTGTCCAATCTGTAGCTGATGGTGCTTCAAGTATTCCTGTTAATGAGTCTGATAAGAATAAGAGTGTTGAAGATAAGAAAGAGGGAGTAAGAAATATTGAAACCAATGGGAGAGAACCAAAAATTGAAGCATCTCAACCAAAGATATTAGAGCCTTTATCTCTTGTAATAACTGCCACAGAAAGAGCATGGTTACAGATAATAGTTGATGAAACTGAAACCAGAGAATTTATTCTTACACCTGGAGAGAGGTTTGCTTTAAAGTCAAAGGAGAGGTTCTTATTGACGACAGGAAATATAAAGGGGACAGAGGTTACACTCGATGGGGTAAGGGTTACTCTTCCAGATAATAAAAGTAATGTTTTAAGGAATTATTTGCTAACGAGAAATTAAGCTTCAGGATTTGAAGTTTTAAAAAAATGATTAAAATTTTAGCATGAGATTTTCTGACAAAGCAAAGGCGGCAGAAGAATTTATAAAGAAAAATATAAGCCTGACACCTTCTATTGGAATAATTCTTGGGTCGGGTCTTGGAAGTTTTGCCGAAAATATAAAGAATGGAGAATATATATCTTATGACAGAATACCATATTTCATCAGGGCATCTGTAAAAGGGCATAAAGGCAGGCTCTCAATGGGTGAGATTAAAGGGCTTAAGGTTGTCATAATGGAGGGGAGGATTCATTACTATGAGGGTTACTCAATGCCGGATATTACCTTTCCGGTGATGGTCATACATCGGCTCGGCATAAAATCCATTTTTGTAACCAATGCAGCAGGTGGTATAAATCCGGATTTTAATACAGGTGACATTATGCTCATAAAAGACCATATAAATATGATGGGTGTTAATCCGCTCTTTGGAATAACGGATGATGAATTTGAACCCTTTGTAGTTATGAAAGATGCCTATGATAAGGGATATATAGAACTGGCAAAGAATACTGCAATAGAATCAGGTATAAAGGTAAAGAGTGGTGTTCTTGCTGCTATAACAGGACCTGTTTATGAGACACAGGCAGAAATTGAAATGTTGAGGAGATTGGGTGCAGATGCTGTATGTATGTCCACAATCCCGGAGGTGATTATGGCGAGGGCACTTAATATGAGGGTCTTTGGAGTATCTTTTATTGCAAATATGGCAGGGGGTGTAGCAAGGCATGAAGATGTGGTTAAAGAATCAGAAAAAAACATAGATAAGTTTGGCAAGATTTTGACAGGTGTAATAGAAAAGATGAGCAATGAAACAATGAAGCAATAAAACAATTGTTCCATTGCTTAATTCATACTGAAAGATGACATTTTTTTCACTTCCGTTAATTTTTCTTTTGCTCTATTTATTTGAAATTATTACACTATGGAACAAAAGAAAATTGCGGTGTAAGGAAAAGTTTTTATAATCCACCGGAAAAAGTCGTTCAAAAAAGTCATTTTTCAGTATCAACTACTTAATTGTTAATTGTGCACTATGAATATTCTCGGAATAATAGGTTATCCAATTGGTCATACATTGTCTCCATTGATGCACAATACAGCCATAAAACAGCTTGGTATTGATTATATATATTTCCCTTTTGAGGTAAAAAAGGGAAATATTCGTATTGCCATAGGAGGTTTAAAAGGACTGGGAATAAAGGGGATAAATGTAACCATACCGCACAAAGAATCTGTGATACCATATTTAGATAGTTTAGATGAGGATGCCAGACTTATAGGGGCGGTTAATACTATCAAACTTGATGGAGATAAACTTAATGGGTATAATACCGATGGGAGGGGGTTTTCAGAATCACTTAAAAGAGATGCCCATGAGGAAGTAAAGGGGAGGAGTGTAGTTATACTTGGTGCAGGAGGCGCTGCGAGGGCTATTGCAATCCAGATAGCTCTGGAAGGGGCAGAGAGGATAGTCATAGCCAATAGAACTATAGAGAGAGGAGAAAAATTAGCAGGGTATATAAATGCAAAGTGCAAAATGCAAAGTGCAAAATGCAAAGTTAAAACAGTATCATTAAAGGATAATTCATTAGTTGAATATTTTAGAGAAGCGGATATAATTATCAATACTACACCTGTTGGAATGAAAGGGTATAATCAGCTATTGTTTGCTTATGATTATATATCTAACAGGCATCTGGTTTGTGACATAGTATATAGACCTCTTGAAACCAAACTTTTAAAGGAAGCAGATAAAAAGGGAGCAAGGACACTTAATGGATTGGGTATGCTTGTCTATCAGGGGAGTTTATCTTTCAAAATCTGGACAGGTTATGAAATGCCTGTTGAAGTTGTGAAAAAAACATTGATGGAGGAACTCAGTAAAGAGAAATTCAGGAAGAGAAGAACAAATACATGATTAACCACAGATTACACAGATGGACACAGAAAAAACATAAAATTTTTTAAAAATCTGTGAAAATCTGTGGCTAAATTTTATATTTTCTTTTGGGAGGTTTATTATGGCAAAGATTGATGCCTTTTTTAAATTGATGGCTGAACAGGGTGCATCTGATTTGCACCTTGTATCAGGACAGCAGCCCATATTGAGAATTCACGGCGAAATGGAGAGGGTAAAGTATAAGGTTTTGGAAAACGACGAGCTTAAGGCAATGCTCTATGAAATTGCCCCTGAGGAGAAGGTGAAAAAATTCGAGGAAACAGGGGATATAGATTTCGGCTATGAGATACCAGGACTGGCGAGATACAGGTCAAACTTTTTTCAGCAGAAGTATGGAGTAGCTGCAGTCTTCAGGCAGATACCGAGTGAGGTTCTCACCGCAGAACAACTCGGATTGCCACCGGTTCTGAAAAAATTTGCCATGCTCCATAAAGGATTGGTATTAGTTACGGGTCCTACTGGTAGTGGTAAGTCTACAACGCTGGCGGCAATGATGGACTATGCAAATAAAAACAGGAAGGACCATATAATTACCGTGGAAGACCCTATTGAGTTTGTCCATAAGAGTCAGGGTTGTATTGTAAATCACAGAGAGGTAGGCCTTCATACAAAATCTTTTGCAGCTGCATTAAGGGGTGCATTGAGAGAAGACCCCGATATAGTACTTGTGGGTGAAATGAGGGATCTGGAGACTATAGAACTGGCACTCATTGCTGCATCAACAGGTCATCTGGTTTTTGGGACACTTCATACACAAAGTGCTGCAAAGACTGTGGACAGGGTTATTGATGTGTTCCCTGCGAATCAGCAAGCACAGGTAAGGACAACGCTTTCTGAATCTCTTAAAGGGGTTGTTGCCCAGAACCTATTTAAGAGGATTGATAAAAAAGGTAGATGTGCGGCATTGGAGATATTAATAGTTACACCTGCCGTTGGAAATCTTATAAGAGAAGAAAAAACTTTTCAGATTCCATCTGCAATCCAGACAGGTAAAAAATATGGAATGCAGTCGTTTGATGATGCTATACTGGATTTACTGAATAAGAAGTGGATTGCGGCAGAGGATGCATATGATAAAGCTATAGAGAAACAGAGATTTCTCCCATTCCTTAAAAAGCCACCGGAAGACTTTTAAATTTACGAATTACGATTTACGAATTACGATTTAAATTCTATTGATGAAGAACAACTTTTAGATTTAAAATCGTAAATCTAAAATTGTAAATTCTTCATGGGAGGTGTAATATGCGAAGACCTGAGATAGATCATATATTAACCACAATGCTTGAGACCTATGGAAATGTCTCTGATTTAAATATTACAGTGGATAAGCCATTTCAGGTAGAATCGTCAGGACAGTTGGCAGCCGTTCCTGTTCAGCCTCCCATAGAAAAACTAACACCATTTCAAACTGAGATATTTGCATTAAATCTGATAAATCAGGACAGAAGATTATGCGACACACTTGTAAGGGAAGGTTCTTGCGATTCCTCTTATTATTTAGCCGGAAAGGCAAGGTTCAGGGTAAATATATTTTCGCAACGGGGTTATTACTCTATTGTTATGAGAAAACTTGAGACCCGTATTCCTACAATTGAAGATTTAAAACTCCCGCCTGCTTTTCAAAAAATGGCAGAGGAAAAAAATGGTATTATTCTGGTAACAGGTGCAACGGGCTGTGGTAAATCAACATCTCTTGCGGCATTGCTTGATAAAGTAAATAATTCAAAGTCTATTCATGTTGTAACATTGGAAGACCCTGTAGAATTTGTCCATCCCCATAAAAAAGCAACATTTAATCAGAGGGAATTGGGTAATGATTTTGATGCTTTTGCGACAGGGTTGAGGGCAGCCCTGAGACAGGCACCAAAGGTGATACTCGTTGGTGAAATGAGGGACAGAGAGACAGTTGAAATAGGGTTATCTGCTGCAGAGACAGGACATCTGGTTATGAGTACGCTCCATACTGTGGATGCAGGACAGACCATCAACAGAATCATAGGTATGTTTGATAAGGATGAAGAACAACAGATAAGGATAAGACTGGCAGATGCGGTAAGGTGGATAGCATGTCAGAGGCTTCTTCCAAAGGTTGGCGGCGGCAGGGTGGCTGCATTTGAGATAATGGGTTCAAATTTGCGGGTAAAAGATACAATACTAAATGGTGAATCAGAGGGTAAGACCTTTTATGAAATCATAGATGCTGGAGAGGCATTTGGGATGATGACATTTGACAGATGTATATTAAATCTGTATAAAGAAGGCATGATTACGGAAGAAACTGCAACGGCTTATGCATCAAGGAAAGCTATTGTTAATAGAGGAATAGACCAGATAAAGGCAGCGAGGGGAGAAAAGACTACTCCTATTGAAGGACTGTCTTTGGATGAAGAGTATGAGAAGGGGAGTGAGTTTGAAAAATTCAGGGGGAAGAAAAAATAAGGCATAACACTGCGAGAGGATATTATGGGACAGGATAATATAAAGGCTGTAACAGTTTACGCATCAATTATAATGACTTTCAAATGTTCATATTGTAGTGTGCCTTTGAAAATAAAATCTGAAACTCCCCCGAAGAATAATTTTAGTTTTATATGTCCAAAATGCAAGAATAGGATTATAGTTAAATTAAACAAAAGGGAATTTTACCGAAAAGATGTATCTATCCCAATTACCTATTCGTTTTTTAGCATAGACGACCCTTCTGACAGGAGGGCTAAAAAAGGTATGATGATAGACATCTCCAAAGAGGGATTATGTTTTATGCTTAATACATTTACCATCGGAAAGGTTGGGGATATATTGACCATGTTTTTTTCATTACCACCTCAAAATAAACTCCTTACTGTAAAAGGAAAAATTGTTAGGATAAATAAAAATGGAAGTTTTAAAATTTCAGTTCATTTTTTAGATATCAATGAGTATCAAAATCAAATAATCGGCTTTTTCTTATTGCCTTGACTTTTTTGGGAGATAATTATGAAAATAACCTGTAATTCTTGCGGTAAAAAGATAAATATACCTGATGAGAAAATACCTCAGGGCAGGTCATTTAGTGTTGTATGCCCTCATTGTAAGGGTAAAGTAAATGTGGAGCAGGAGAGGGATTCATCAACAAATCCTCCGAAAGAGGCTGATAGTAGCGGTGTATCTGCAGAACAATATCAACCCCCTGGAGATGATGTTAGTCTCGATTTTGCCGAGGAGGGACAAAAGACAGCCATGGTATGTGATGATAAAAATAGCGAAGCCATAAAATCAGCTTTAAAAGAATTGGATTATAGGGTTAGTATAGCCTCTTCATCAGAAGATGCAATAAACAGAATGAAATTTACACTTTATGATATTATAATACTGAATGAGGAATTTGATAACAGCATGTCTGAAAATAATAAGGTCTTAAAATATATACAACCGATTTCCATGCCGATAAGAAGAAAGATATTCTTTGTCATGGTAGGGAATAATTTTAGAACCTTTGATAATATGACTGCATTTGCAAAAAGTGCCAATCTTGTTATAAATACAAAAGACCTGCCGAATTTTAAAAGTATAATAAAAAAATCTGTATCTGATAATGAGGTGTTCTATAAAGTGTTTAAAGAGACGCTGAGAGGGGCAGGGAAGATGTAGGGGGTTATGATTAAGACACCAATCGTAGAAAGATTTGCAGATGGACAGGCAATAGTTACAGAGGGGATTGTAAGCACAAGGGCATATATTATTCTATCGGGACAGGTGAGGATATCAAAAAAGGTTGGTGAAAAGAATGCTGTAATTGGAACTCTCAGTGAAGGTGATGTTTTTGGTGAGATGGGCTTATTAAGTAAATCGCATCGTACAGCCAGTGTCATAGCTGTGGGCGATGTTAATGTTGGGATAATTGATAAGAAGTATTTTGATGAACTCCTAGAAAGGACACCTGCTGAACTCAAACTTATAGTCAATGCCCTTGTAGACCGCCTTAAGGTGACTACAGATAAGCTGGCGAAGGTTGCTGTCCATTTTGAAAAAGTTAAGAGAACTATGGATGCCTTTTCAGTTAAAACCGCAGAAGAGGAGGAGAAACGGTAAATTAACTTACAACTTACAACCGATATAGTTGTTAGTTGTCGGTTCTGTTTCAAGTTATGCCAATATTTATATATAGAGTAAAAACAAAGGCAGGAGAACTGACAGGAGAAGTAGAATCGAAAAGTAAAGACGATGTTATTGCTACTTTCCGTAAGCAGAAGATAGAGGTTATATCGGTAAAGAAAAAATCCAGAGAGATAAGTTTTGGTGGAGGCAAGGTTACCGGAAAAGATGTAGTTGTGTTTACCCGTCAGTTTGCAACGATGGTTGAGGCAGGACTGCCGCTTGTTCAATGTCTCTCTATCCTTTCCACACAGTCAGATAATAAAAAATTTGCAAAGGCAATAGGAGATGTAAAGGCAAGTGTGGAGAAAGGAGAGACCTTTGCCGATGCCCTCAGAAGACATCCAAAGATATTTGACAATCTATACTGCAATATGGTGGAAGCTGGCGAGGTTGGAGGTATACTTGATACTATATTTAAGAGACTTGCGGCATATATGGAAAAGGCAATGGCTCTTAAAGGCAAGGTTAAATCAGCTATGGTATATCCAGCTGCTATAGTATCAATTGCCGTGATTGTCATAGTCTTCCTGATGATATTTGTTATCCCCACCTTTGCTACCATGTTTGAAGGGGCAGGTGCTGCCCTCCCTCTCCCCACTCAGATAGTTATGGCTGCCAGTTTTTACACAAAGAGATACATCGTTCATACTATAGTGTTAGGAGTTGTTGTTGGTTTTTTATTTAAGAGATTCTATGCCACAGAAAAAGGGAAATTGGTGGTGGATAACATTATGCTAAAGGTTCCTGTTTTTGGTCCCCTTATTCAAAAGGTTGCTGTTGCTAAGTTCACAAGAACAATGGGGACCCTTATTGCCAGCGGTGTTCCTATTTTACAGGGATTGGATGTTACAGCGAGGACTGCAGGTAATAAAGTAATAGAAAAAGCGGTACTTTCGGTCATTGATGATGTGCAAAAGGGGGAAAATATTGCTGAAACATTGGAAAAAAAGAAGGTATTCCCGACAATGGTAGTTCAAATGATTGGAGTGGGTGAGGCGGCAGGGGCCCTGGATTCTATGCTAAACAAGATTGCAGATTTTTATGATGAGGAAGTGGATACTGCTGTGGAAGGGCTTACCTCTCTCCTTGAACCGGCCCTCATGGCATTTCTTGGTGTAGTTGTCGGATTTATTGTTGTCGCCATGTATCTCCCGATATTTAAGCTGGCAACCCTTGCAGGCGGGGGTTGAATCAGTCTTAATTTATGGATAAAGAACTCCTCTTCAGAATTAAAACCCTCATGGTTCTCAGGGTTTTAATTATTTCTCTTTTCCTCGGCACAATTATAATATTTCAAATCAGGTTAGGGCAACTCCCGTTTGTAGTTCCAGTTACAATACTTATTGCGCTTACATATCTTCTAACTATTGCATATTCAATCCACCTCAGATTTGCAAAAAAGCTTAAACTCTCCTGCTACCTCCAATTGATAGGTGACCTGCTGGTAGAAACCGGTGTTATCTATATAAGCGGTGGAATTGAAAGTCCTTTCCCCTTTCTCTACATATTATCAATTATAGCGGCAAGTATATTATTATACAGAAGGGGGAGTTATTTTATAGCATCTATCTCAAGCATATTATATGGTTCGCTTGTAGATCTGGAATTTTATAATATTTTAAAGCCTTTGACATTTTACAGTACAGGTGTAAATATATCATCTACCGGTGAAGCTGTAATATATACTGTTTTCTTAAACATATCTGCCTTTTATCTGGTAGCCTTTTTGAGCAGTTACCTTTCAGAAAATTTAAGAAAAACCGGGAAGGAATTAGAAGAAAAGAGTGAAGATTTAATTCAACTCAAGACATTCCACGAAAGTGTATTAAAAAATATGGGGAGTGGTTTGATGACAGCCGATTTGAACAGAAGGATAATTTCTTTTAATATGGCTGCAGAAATGATAACAGGTTATAAATTCTATGAGGTCAGGGGGAAACCTTATTATGATTTCTTTAATATCTCCCATTCGGCAGACCTTTCTGATGAACTGATTAAAAACCCTGTCTATAGGGAGGTGATATTTAAAAGCAAAACCGGACAGGAACTCCATCTGGGCATAAATATCTCCCTTTTAAGAGATGAGAAACAGAAAATCAGGGGTATAATAGCCGTCTTTCAGGACCTGACAAAAGTTAAGGAGATGGAGAAGATGGTTGTAAAAAGTGAAAGATTGGCGGCTATCGGCAGAATAGCTGCAGGTGTTGCCCATGAGATAAGAAATCCCCTTGCGTCCATAAGTGGTTCAATAGAGGTGCTTAAGAAGGAACTTTCCTTAAATAATACCAATAAAAAACTCATGGATATTGTCCTTAGAGAGACTGAGAGATTAAATTCAATAATTACACAGTTTCTAACCTATGCATCACCACATAAAAAAAATCTACAGAGGTTTAATATAAAAGAACTCATAACAGAGACATTGCTGCTTTTAAAAAATAGTAAAGAATACCCTTCTAACATAAATATTATTACGGTTTTTAAAGATGGAGATATTATGATTAATGCAGACCCGAAGCAGATGAAACAGGTTATATGGAATCTATGTCTTAATTCTATCCAGGCAATGGAAAATGGCGGGACAATGACAATCTCTACTAATATAAATGGTAATAATACAGTAAATATTGTTATAAGGGATACCGGCATTGGCATACCTGAAGCAGATTTTAAAAAGATATTTGACCCCTTTTTTACTACAAAAGAAGGTGGTACTGGATTGGGACTTGCCACTGTCCTTAAAACTGTAGAGGGGCATAATGGAAATATCCATATAGAAAGTGAAAAAGAAATGGGAACAGTAATAAAAATAACCCTCCCCATATTAAGTAATGAGCGATGAGTGCTAAGCAATGAGTAAAAAACTCGTTACTCATTGCTCATAGCTTTATTACATGGATTCATCAACTCTGCTAAAATTCATGTTAAATTTAGAGAGCTATCCTATTAAGCCTAAAAAGGTGCAGATGCTCCAGACTCATATCTCCTATCTATTCACCGCAGGCGAGTATGTATATAAGGTGAAGAAACCTGTAAATTTTGGCTTTCTCAATTATTCAACCCTTGAGAAGAGAAGATTCTACTGCGAACAGGAGGTAAAATTGAATAGTCGGCTTTCGCCTGAAATCTACCTGGGGATTTCTCAGATTAATTTAGATAAAGGAGCATTTTCTTTAGATGGAAAAGGTGGAGTTAAAGAGTATGCGGTTAAAATGAAGAATCTACCCCAGGATAGGATGATGAACAGGATGATAGCAAACAAAATGGTTAATAAGACTGTAATAAGGGAGATAGCAAATAAACTTGTTGAATTCCACAGGCATGCAGAGGTGAATAATGAGATATGCAAATATGGAGATATAAAAATTATTTTTAAGAATATAAATGAAAATTTTCTACAAACTGAAAGGTATATTGGAACCAGCATATCTATAAAAGAGTATAATTTAATAAAAAAAAATTCTTTTAAGTTTATTGAGGAAAATGAGGCTGTTTTTAAAAAGAGGATTGATGAAAAGAGGATAAGAGACTGCCATGGTGATTTGAGGACAGAGCATATCTGTTTATCTGACAGGATTTATATATTTGACTGCATAGAATTCAGTGACAGGTTAAGATATGGGGATGTTGCATCTGAGGTTGCATTTCTTGCAATGGATATGGACTTTTCTTATGAAAATGAATTATCAAGATATTTTGTAGACTCTTATATTGAACTTGCAAATGATAATGATATAAACAAGGTCATTAATTTTTATAAATGTTACAGGGCTTATGTAAGAGGAAAGGTTGAAAGTTTTAAACTTAATGACCCTGATATTCAATCAAAAGATAAAGAAAGATGTCTCTACCTGGCAAAGAGGCATTTCAAATTAGCTGCATCCTATGTCTCGTGAAAAGCCTATTCTTATTGTTTTTGCAGGTCTCACAGGGACAGGTAAGAGTACACTAACAGATGCCCTTGCAAAAAAACTAAATATTCCGGTTATATCCTCTGACATTGTGAGGAAAAAACTTGCAGATATCTCTCCAGAAGTGAGGAGGTATAACGGTTTTGAAGAAGGGATATATTCAAGAGAATTTACCGATAGAACTTATTATGAAATGTTAAAGAGGGGAAGGGAGAATTTAAAAAAAGGCTCATCAGTAATACTTGATGCCTCATTCAGAAAGAGATACCACAGAAAACTGGTATTGGATATGGCATCTGAATTGGGTATTAAATTATTTATAATAGAGACTTTTTGTGATATTAAGGAGATTAAAAAGAGACTCTGTATCCGTCAGGAAGATAAAAAATCAATCTCTGATGGGAGATGGGAGATATACACCAGACAGAGGGATGATTTTGAGCCGATAAATGAGATTAAAGAAGATTCTCATATAATCCTTGACACTACTAAACCTGTTGATGTATGTATAGAAAAAATACTTGAGAGGTTAATACATGATTAAAAAGATAGGTGTTATTGCTAAAACACAGCATAGCAAGGCAGGAGAGGCATTAAGAGTCCTTATTAAATGGCTTAAAGACAGGGATATTGAGATTTATATGGATAAGGAAACATCAGGAATCATTGGCGAAAAATCTCAATATAAAAGGGTTGATATACCATCTGTGGCTGAACTTATAATTGTCCTTGGCGGTGACGGCACTCTTCTTTCTGTTGCCCGCCTTATAGAAGAAAGCAATGTTCCGATATTGGGTGTAAACTTAGGTGTCCTTGGATTCCTAACTGAGATTACAATTGGGGAACTCTACCCTGCACTGGAAAAAATTATTTCTGGAGATTTTACAGTAGAAGACAGGATAATGCTTGACGCCTGTATATACAGAGAGGGCAAGATAGCCGCACACTACTGCGCCTTTAATGATGTGGTAATAAACAGAGGGGCACTGGCAAGGATTGTAGATTTAGAGATAAAGATAAACGGCTTATATGTGACAACCTATAGGTCTGACGGGCTTATCATCTCTACACCAACAGGCTCTACTGCATATTCACTGGCGGCAGGAGGACCTATAGTCTATCCTACAATGAATGCCCTCATACTGTCTCCGATATGCCCTCATACCCTTACAAACAGGCCAATTGTTATACCTGATGATGTAAAGATTGATATAAATCTTGTAACTCCAAATGAGGATGTCCTTGCAACTATGGATGGACAGGTTGGATACTCCCTCAACTACCGTGATACGATTGAGATAAAGAAGGCAAAAAACACAATAAAACTAATACAGGCACCCGGAAAAAACTACTATGAGGTCTTGAGGAAAAAATTGAAGTGGGGGGAGAGACTATAGCAAGGCGGAGGGGAGAACATAAAACTAAGGGACGCGACGGTTTTATGCCGCGTCCCTCTTGAGCGACCTGTTATGTGGCTAATCGCCTTTGCTATTTGAACCTTGACTCGTTGATTGTTCTTCTAAGTCCCTTTTCTTTCCAATTCTGTAAGCGTCAACTACACCAAGAATCCAGCAAACAATTATCAGTAACAAGATGGAATTGAATACTATACTGTCGGAATTCGTGGATGATTGAGTGGCAACGTTTAAAATAGCATCCACATTGATTGTGCCACCCGCCAACTCAATCTGTTTGAGTACGGAAAAAGCTTGTTGTACTGCTTTCGCTACGACGATAAAAAGGCAGGCCAAAACGATAAGCATCAGGACCACACCTCGTCTATAGCGTTTTAGAACGACCTGACCAATGCCAGGGAATACCAATCCCGATAGAAGAGCTGCTTTTAGCGAGTTGCTCATGATAGCCAGTCTCCAGTTATTGTAAACACATAACGAATAAGCTCAGTGGCATGGTTTACCATGTCCGCTGGAGCGTTTTGTTAGGCGTGACTGTCTTTGATTTAACCATTTTTTGAACGAAGTTTGACTCTCTCCTGACGGTTTACCTATTAATAATCCTTCCACACTTATATCTTCGTCAATATCTTCCCAGTGAATACCATGACCTGTCCCTATTAGCCTCCAATTATTGCGTTCCTCTGGTGTAGCATGCACCAGACGAGGAAACCAATCAAGAGGGACTGAAATTATTCTTCCATCGCTTAGGTCTACACTCAATGTATCCTCTGTCACTCTTACATTTTCAGCCTTTGGGATTTCTATTTCAATTGCCGAAATATTCATGCCATGCCTCCAATAATTTTGAATGGTGTTCGTTAATGATTTTATGAATCTTTGCAACTTCTATTCTACTAAATCCTCCACTACTCTGTAGTCTAACAGGATTGAGCCAAAATTTGGCAATTTTATCATTATGCTCAATATGAATATGGTCAGGTTCATCACGATCACCTGCATAAAAGAAGAAACTCTCCTTAATAAAAATACCCTCCATCCTTAAAAAGTTCTTCTATTGAAAGGGTAGTTATCCGCAAAAATAGTTCTTTGAAAATTTAATGTAAAATAAAACTGGTGGTGGGCAAGCATCCTGTCATCATTGACGAAGCCAAATCTCTATGATAATCTTACCTGCATGTATCATCCGTCCTATGAGGTATTTAAAGAAAAGGCAAAGGAAGGGAATCTTATTCCTGTGTATAGGGAAATTCTCGCTGATTTAGAGACACCTGTTTCAGCCTTTCTAAAAATAGATGAAGGAGAATATTCTTATCTTCTTGAGAGTGTTGAGGGGGGTGAGAAATGGGCGAGGTATTGTTTCCTCGGCAGTAAACCCTCTGTGGTTTTTAAAAGTAAGGGAGATAAAATTTATGTAACAAGAAATGGTGTTGTAAAAGAGGAGAAGGTTGACGGCAATCCTTTAAATTCTATCAAAAAATTGATGTCTGATTATAAGCCTGTAAAGGTAGAGGGGCTTCCGAGATTCTTTGGCGGTGCTGTCGGCTATATTGGATATGATATGGTGAGGTTCTTTGAGAGCCTCCCCCATGAGGCAGTTGACGACTTAAATATACCTGACGCTGTTTTCGTTATAACCGATACTATTCTGATATTTGATAATATAGGACAAAAGATTAAAGTTGTATCTAATGCACATATTAAAGATGGTGATGTGGAAAGGGCATACGGGGAAGCAATAGGGAGGATAGATGCAATTATTGATAAACTTAGAAAAACAGTCACCAGTCACCAGTCACCAGTCACCAGTAAAGAACTTCTAAATCCGAACCCCGAATTCCGAACTAATGTTTCTAAGGAGGTTTTTAAAGAGAGTGTTCAGAAGTGCAAGAAATATATAAAGGA
>Ga0209343_10006143_pt1 | contig 14415 bp, 9 predicted proteins | sample RifCSPlowO2_02_FD_184026 | JGI IMG/M metagenome (GOLD analysis project Ga0209343, IMG submission 184026) | Groundwater microbial communities from Rifle, Colorado - Rifle CSP2_plank lowO2_0.2 (SPAdes) (version 2) | ecosystem: Environmental > Aquatic > Deep subsurface > Groundwater | place: Rifle... | reverse complement strand
CACAACCAAATCACCTCCAATTTCTCCGAAAAAGCGTTCGAAAAAGTTGTCAAACGCGCCAAAGAATATATTGCAGCCGGCGACATTTACCAGGCCAATCTTTCCCAAAGATTTGAGGCTAAGCTCAAAGAACACCCCTTTGATATATATAAACGCTTGCGCCAGATCAACCCCTCCCCTTTTGCTTCCTACTTTGACTTTGGCGATCTAAAGATCGTCAGCTGCTCGCCCGAAAGATTGATTAAGCTGGAAAATGGCCTGGCGGAAACCCGTCCTATTGCTGGGACACGACCAATCACCGCCACAGCCGAAGAATTATTGCTCGATCCCAAAGAGCGGGCCGAACATATCATGCTGGTTGACCTGGAAAGAAATGATTTGGGCAAGGTTTGTGAATACGGTTCGGTTTGCGTCAGTGAAAACATGATCACAGAAAAATATTCTCATGTAATTCACATTGTTTCCAATGTCAAGGGCAAACTTAGAAAGGATAAAACTAAATTTGACCTGATCAAAGCCATGTTTCCGGGCGGCACAATCACCGGCTGTCCTAAAATCAGATCCATGGAGATTATTGAAGGGCTGGAACCGGTCAAAAGGGGCATTTATACAGGTTCGATCGGCTATATCATGCCAAACAAAATGGATTTAAATATCGCCATCAGAACAATCGTCATAAAAAATGATGCCGCTTATATTCAGGTTGGCGCGGGGATAGTGGCCGATTCAGACCCGGAACGGGAGTATCAGGAAACACTGCATAAAGCTCAAGCCATGTTTGAGGCTATTTAATCGCAGTCTCTGTTCCGGTCGCCACATCCAATACATAAACCCCGCTGGCTTCGCCGGCCTTATCATAAACAATCTTATCGGCCGCCGGCGATAAGCGCGGCAGGTTGCCAGTAAAGCCGGAAGCAACGATCTTGGTGGTTGTGCTGGTGTTGACATCAACTTTAACGTAAGCCCCGCTAAGAATCCCATAAACCTCATTGGTGTTGGCCGCGGAAATTTGCGGATACTGGACCGAAACACCGGTCGCCAAGGTTGTCCGGTTTAAACCGTTGGGATAAATTACAGATAAAACCCTGGTCGTCCCCTCCCCTGAAGTGGTAAAAGCAATCCGGCCGCCGTATTTCCAGCTGACAAATTCAAGATTAGACTCCGGCGTCACCAACCTGTCATTAGTCCCGTCTACCGCCACCAAACGAATCTCCTGAGTCGTACAATAAACCAATTCTCTCCCTCCACTGGTCCAATCAAAAGATTTAATCCCTGGAGAAAAATTCAGCTCGGCTCGCCCTAAACCGGTTTGCAGCGTCGTGGTAACGTTGCGAATAACAATTTTGCCAAATAAACCATTTCTCAACTCGTCCATATAAGCCGCATAATGGGCCTCGATAGTCGGAGAGCAGGTCATGTCCTGTGGAGTATTGTTTGTGGTTTCAAACAAAGAAGAACCCTCCCCCGTACCCGAAGGATAAATTGTCGTCACATATTCGGTAACTGTAGAACCGAGCTGGGAGCCCAGCATATCTTTTGTTGCCGTTTCAGATAATCCAACAAAAATAACCCTACCGTCTTTCAACCAGGTAGGCGAGTAAAAATATTTAGTTGTTTCCAACTTCTGCCCACACCCCGCGACCAATAACACCGGCAACAAAAATACTATTAAATATCTCATTTTCCCTCCTGTTAAGCGTACATAGCCGGCGGCTCAGGCCCCGGCATATAACGATAAGGTCTCTTGTCTCGGGCCTTGTCGGGGGACTTAATCTTACCTACCAACGCCGCATCCAAGACTTCACGCATTTCCCTGGCAAAAACTATCTTCAAGTCTTCCGGGATCTCACTTTTTATGTCGGCAAAATTTGTTTCATTCTCCTGGGGAATTATCACAGTTTCCATCCCTGCCCGCCTGGCCGCTAAAAGCTTTTCCTTTAATCCGCCAATGGACAGCACCCTGCCCCGCAGGGTAATTTCCCCGGTCATAGCTACATTACGCTTAACCGCGACTTTTGTCAAAGCCGAAGTCAAGGCCGTAGCAATGGTAATGCCGGCAGATGGTCCATCTTTGGGGACCGCCCCCTCCGGAACATGTATGTGTACGTCAATCTTGCGGTAAAACTTTTCTTCTAATCCCAGATCCTTGGCCTGTGACCGCACATAACTCATCGCCGCCTTGGAAGACTCCTGCATAACATCCCCCATCATGCCGGTTAAAATTAAATCCCCCCGGCCCGGCATAATAGTTACTTCAACCGGCGTAGTGTCTCCTCCGACTTCTGTCCAAACCAAACCGGTAACTGTCCCCACCTGATCTTCGGCATCCGCGACACCGTAATGGTACCTGGGCGCGCCCAGGTACTCGGCCAGGTCATTTTTTTTCACAATGGCTTTTTCTTGGCCCTCTATTTTAACTACTTTGGTGGCAATTTTACGCAAAACCGCGTCAACTTGCCTTTGCAGATTTCTCACTCCGGCTTCCCTGGTATATTCTCTGATTATTGATAGCACGGCCTCATCTTCAAACTCAACCTGACGCGGCGAAAGCCCATGCTTGGTCAACTCTCGGGGAATAACATAGCCCCTGGCAATCCCCAGTTTTTCTTCTTCGGTATAACCGAACATTTGAATAATTTCCATGCGGTCACGCAAAGGTTTGGGTATAGGCTCCATAGTATTGGCTGTGGTTATAAAAAAGACATCTGATAAGTCAAAAGGGACTTCCAGATAATGGTCGGAAAACTCTTTGTTCATCTCAGGATCCAAAACTTCAAGCAGAGCGGCTGTCGGATCACCCCGAAAATCAGCGCCCATTTTATCTACTTCGTCCAAAAGAAAAACTGGATTATTCACCCCAACTTTATGGATAGACTGGATAATACGTCCCGGCATAGAACCAACGTAGGTACGGCGGTGGCCTCGAATCTCCGCCTCATCACGCACTCCACCCAAAGCAAAGCGGGTAAATTTTCGGCCCATGGCCCGGGCGATAGAACGGGCCACGGAAGTTTTGCCCACGCCGGGAGGGCCAACCAAACACAAAATTGTCCCCCCCATCTTTTTAGTAAGTTTGAGCACGGCAAAATATTCCAGGATTCTTTCTTTCACTTTTTTTAAACCATGATGATCCTCATCTAATATTTTCTCAACCTCATCAATGTCCAGCTTACTATTGGTCTTTTTCTTCCAGGGGAGTTCGGTCAACCAATCCAGATAAGTGCGGATAACCGCCGCCTCAGCCACCATAGGCGGCATCTGCGTCAGGCGTTCGAGGTCTTTCTTGGCTTTCTTTTTTACTTCCTCGGGCAACCTGGCTTTTTCAATTTTCTTACGGCATTCACTGGCTTCGGGATGATAGTCTTCTTCCTCTTCCCCCAGCTCCTCCTGGATGGCCCGCATTTTTTCCTTTAAATAATATTCTTTTTGCACTTTTTCAATTTGCTGGCGCACCTTGCCCTGAAGATTATTTTCAACTTCCAGCACTTTAATTTCTTTGTCCAATATTTCTGAAAGCTTGGTCAATCTTGCTTCAACGGCCAGCGCTTCTAAAACAGATTGTTTTTCTTCAAACCGTAAAGATAAATATGAGGCGACCAGGTCAGCCAACTTGCCGGGGCTGTCGACATTAATAATTGATAAAAGGGTCTCGGAGGGGATGCGCCGGTTAAGCTTGACATACTCTTCAAACAATTTAATTATCTTACGTACCAGGGCCTCGGTTTCAACAGAAACCTCGTCCGGATCCTCAATGCGTGAAACTTCTACGCGGAGATATGGTGATTTCTGCACATACTTTTCAACTTTGACCCGGCAAAGCCCTTCGACCAGAACTTTGATGCTGCCATCCGGCAGGGAAAGTATCTGTACAATTTCCGATAGAGTGCCGATTTTACAAATATCTTTGGGCGAGGGATCCTCGACATCTTCTTTTATTTGAGAGGCAAAGACTACCATCTTTTCTTTGGCCATAGTATCTTCCAGTGCTTTCAAAGAATTACTCCGGCCAATAAAAAGAGGCACAATCATTTGCGGAAAAACCACAATGTTACGCAGGGGGATTAAAGGAAGCTCTTCTTTCCATTCTGAAAGTTTTTCGGGTTTGTTCTTATCGGCTTTTTTGGCCGAAGCAGCCATAAATTATTTTGATTTTTTATCCGAGTTTGTGGTCTTCATCGAGCTGATAACTTCGTCAATTAAGCCATATTTTAAAGCTTCGTCCGCGCCCAGGTAGAAATCACGGTCAGTATCTTTTTCAATCTTGGAAAGTGCTTGTCCCGAGTGTTTGGCGAGAATGTCATTTAACAATTTTTTCATCCTGAGGATTTCTTTGGTTTGGATTTCAACATCGGTCGCCTGACCTTGAGAGCCGCCTAAAGGCTGATGGATCATAATTCTGGCATTAGGCAGCGCGAAACGCTTCCCCTTAGCTCCCGCCGCCAATAAAACGGCACCAAAGCTGGCCGCCTGGCCGATGCAAATGGTTGAAACCGGTGATTTAATATACTGCATAGTATCGTAAATGGCTAAACCGGAGGTTACAATCCCTCCCGGGGAATTGATGTACATATAAATATCCTTGTTGGCATCTTCTGACTGAAGAAATAATAATTGAGCAATAATCGTATTAGCCTCAGCATCATCGATAGCCGTACCCACAAATATTATCCTTTCTTTAAGTAACCTCGAATAGATATCATAGGCCCTCTCCCCTTTTGCCGACTGTTCAACAACCATGGGTATCAATTGCGCTCGTTGTGTCATTTTTTCTCCTCCTTGGTGATATTGATCTTCGCATTTCCCACAATAAGATCTAAAGCTTTCCTGCGCAGCATATAGTCACCAATATACCGTTTTGCCCCTTCGTCAAGCCTTTTATTTAGCTCGTCCATATTCTCCCCCGTAGCCGCCGCCATATTCTTGACTTCCCGCTCCAGCTCCTCTTCGGAAATCTTAATTTTTTCCTCTAAGGCTACGGCTCGCAGCACAACCTTGCCTCTGACTCTCATCTCGGCCGACTTTTGCAGCTCAGCCCTAATGGTTTTTTCGTCTTTTTTAATCCCTTTAAGATAATCACCCAGGCTTAAGCCGCTTTGGGCTAGAGAGCTTTTAAGTTCATCCAACAGCACATCCACTTCTCGCTCAATCATACCTTTGGGAATATCAACCTTGGCTTCGGCCACAGCCGTGGCAACCAGCTTATCTTTTACATCAGCCTCTGCGTGTTTTGTTTTATCTTTAAGTAAGCCTTCCCTAACCTCTTTTTTTAATTCATCCAGCGTTTGAAAATGGCTCACTTTTTTGGCAAACTCATCATCCAGGGGGGGCAAGGCTTCTTTCCCAGCAAAGCGCTTTTGCAGACTCTCTAAAATCTTATCAATCTCATTCTCTGTTATTGCCGCTTCAGTTTTATCAACTTTTAGGCCCATATATTTACCCAGCTTCACTTCGGGGTAAACATCCACCTTTACAGAGAAGACAAAGGGCATGGCCTTTTTTTGCTGGACAATGTCAACGCCGGGATAATCAACCGGCTCAATTTTTGATTCCTCAATTACCCGTGGATAAAGTTCAGAGATCAAGTCCGAGGCGGCGCGAGCTTCAAGCGCCTCACGATCCAGGGTACGCTCAACCATTTCTCTGGGCGCCTTACCCGGCCTAAATCCGGGGATATTAATTTCTTTACTTGCCCGGACAATTGTTTTATCTACGGCCACCTTGAATTCAGAAACTTCCACCTCTACTTCCAGCAGGACGTTATTGCCTTCACGCTTTTGAGAATTTATTTTCATTACATTCATTATACAAATTACTTGACATATTTGCAATGGGGTATATAATCTCAGGTGTCCGGTTCTCGGGCAATCCGGTTCTCCGGAAAAATAAAAAAGGGGGGAAAGATACGAACGATATGAAGGATACAAAAAAATGGGTCGCGCTGGTTTTAATACTGGGGGTACTCGCTTTTATTGGGTTTATGATTGGCTGTGGCGCCACAACAACCGGGACGGGCACGACAACAACTACGGTTGCAATTTCCTCGGTTGCCATCAACGGAACTGTCGCTGTTTCAACCTCAGATTTAGCGCAACTAGGGGTATCTGCCCTTTCTCCCGTTGACCTGGCCAAGAATATGAAATATCTCACTTCAAAAGGCTTTTCGGCAGCTTCGGTCAAAGCGCTCAATCTGGTCCCCATGGCAGCCGGAGATGCCACTGTAACCATCGGTACACTTAATGCCGACGGAACCATGACGGCGGTGGCCACTGCCGACGTCGCTGCCGATGGCACCTACAGCATTGTTATGCCGGAATATTATACAAACAAGGCCTATGAGGCAATTATCACCAAAACTTCCGGCAGTAAAAAACTGGAAATTAAAACTGTGTTTGGCAAACCGGTCGACGGGGCAATCTCGGGCACCGACGCGGCAGCTTCGCCCCAAACAACTACATTTGTCGAAATGATTATCCAAAACGTCATAAAAGCCATCGGTTCCGGAGATGTTGATGCCGACACTATAACCAACGTAAAGGCAGCCGTTCTCTCTGTGCTCAATGACTTGATTGCCGACGGCACCATCAACGTTTCGACCGTTAAAGACGCTGACGATACAAACGGCGCAACATTGAGCGCGGCTAAACAAGCCGCCTTAAATGATCTTATCCTGCAAAAACTGGACGCGATCAAAGGCGCTACCCAGCTCAACGCCGCGTTGTCTGCCTCAGATCTGGACACTGCCAGGGGGGCAATTAAGAATATTTTTAAGGGGTTAATGGATGGCGACGATCGGGGCGCTCCCGATGAAATGGTCAACGCTTTTGCCCAGGCTTATCTCGATGGCAATACTTTTAAAACCTCCCAAATCGCCCCGGCTTTAAACGAGAGTTTGTATAGCAGCGGCGGAAGTGAAATTGCCGGGTCTTTTACCACCGCGCAGATCGCTACCCAAATTAAACACATGCTTCAAGGAATTCTGGGCGGCACAGCAACCGATGCCCCGGACAATATTCGCTACGTCGTGGAACTGGCCTTCCCCAAAGATACCTGGGCTTCCGCCACGATCTCGGCAGACACCGCTTTCACAGTGCCTCAGGGAATCCTCCTGGTTGGCATATCAGAAAAATTGGCCCATGAGGTCAATGCTTTCGTCAATCATCTTAAGTTAGCCTATAAACTTGGCCTGATGAGCACGGATGTTTCCGGTATCAAGATAATGCACGCCGAAGTTATTGTTAAAACCGTTGAAGATTTCTCCGCTTTTAGTGGGGGCGAAGGCGGTGAACCGGTAAAAGTTAAGGCCCTGGAAGCTTTTGTGGAATTTGGTGACATGATGAATATGAGCACAGTCCTTACTGGCTACACTGTAACGTTAACCTATCCAACTGCCAGCGGCAACAAAACCGTTACTCTGTCAGAAAATCAGTTCTCCCTGTCTTCTACCAAGCCTTCTGCTAAATCCGCCAGGGTTTATACGGAAGAACAAATGGGCCCACCTCCCGGCATGAAGATGGTAAGATTAGATGCCTGGGGCAACAGCGACAACAGAGTTTCTGATGTCACAAGTGGAACCGTTACCATTACGCTGAAAAACAGCAGCGGCACCACTGTTGACACGAAAACCAGGACGATTCCCGACATAGATCTATCCACTGCCTCTGTTACTCTCAATGTGCCCAAAGAGGTCTGGATTGACCACATTGCCAACATGACCAAATTTACCGTCAACTCTAAACCAACCATGAACTGGACAACTGGCACACTCCCAACAGCACCTGCGGGTTACCGCCTTGGTTATTCCATTAATTGCATTAAGGGCCAAGTTGAAAAATTCGCCGGCGGCGGCATGGGCTTTATGGCTAACTGGGGCGACCCCAACTCCCGCGTCTTTGATTCCTGGGAAAAACGCAAGTTTCTACCCGCGGAATCAGGCGAAACATTCAACTTTCTACTACCAACCACGCTTGGGACCGCTGGCATTTATGAATTTGGCGTAGGCGTTGTGCTCATCGATAAAAAAACCGGCTTCCCGGCGGTGGAGGGACCACATGCCGGCGGTATCTTTATTGTTGGAGAGTTAGCTCAGGCTATAACCGATCCAACCGCTCTCGCGGAATTCCAGAATGAATTTGTGGAAGTAGACATTTCAACCCGACCACTTACTCTGGAAGGCAAAGTGCATGCTGATGTGCTGGCAGAACCACATTTCACCGGAGGGACTCTAAAAATCGCTCTGGTTAGGCCAAGTTTTAATAAAACCACGGGAGTTTTCAGTCAAACTCTGGTTGCTGGAGTTACCCCGGTTAACTTAACAACTGTGGCCGGCCAAACGTACAAAACGTTCAGCCTTAAATTTAACGGCTCGGTTTTTAGCGCTAACTACGGGCCATACGAAGTTATCCTATGGAATGATTCGGACAATGATGGAACATTTGACGAGTATGAACCGCGGGAACATGCCCAAAAAATGATTGATCACCAGTCATTTGGCACCCGTGTTCACTGGTCAGGAGGAGGCGACGAGCTGGTCAACAGCCAGACGGACTTTGACATTAAGTTTTACGGGGATAGCTTCTAGCGTCTATAATAATTAGGTTGTTTTAGAATATAAAAAGAGGAGGATGAGTAATGATGATAATGAAAAAAGGTTTGTTTGTTCCTGGAGTTATCGGTTGTTTGTTGTTGGTTGTTAGCTTAGCTGGTTGCGGTCAGCAGACTGATACGGCGGCAACGCCAGCGCCCGTTGCGGCCGGCTCCGCGGTAGCCATTAGCGGGACAACGGCGGTTGGCATCACAACCCTCGGCCTGCGGACATTCTCCACGGCCCTTGGCACTGCGGAAGTCAAGATCGGCTACTGTTCCACCGGCAGCGACGAAGTTATTGAACTTGGCAGCGGCACCACTTCTCCCGACGGCACTTACGAAGTGCGCGTTCTGGCTGCTTCACTAGAAAGTTTAAAGGCAACCAGCGGCTATGTGACAAACCTGATGGTCACGATCTCAAAGGGAGATGAAATTATTGGCTGTGTTATCCCCAGTATTAGCCCGGAGGCCGGCAGCCGGGGTTATGCCCCAACTGCCAGCAAAGGCGACTATAAGAAGGCCCTGATCGCCCGCTCCGCCTTTAAAAAGGGCGAAGACCCCAAGAGTTTTGATTATTCCGGCAATATTGATAAAAAGTTCTTGAGCGAGTCATTGAAGGACTATGATGCCAGCAAGATTGACGCTGTGGCTGATTCGGTCAAGGGGGCCGAGGATGCCATGGAAGAGATCATTGCCGGGCTGGGGATTTCGGCGGCCACCCTGGAAGCCATGAAAAAGAAGGGCAATGAATTGCACCGGACATACATCGAGCCGATCATGCAGGCGGCGTTTGCGGCTAAGACCCCGCCCGATCGCGCTACCATAGATGCCGCCTTTGCCAGCATGGAAGCCGCCATGACCACTTACGCGTTAGGTCTGGGAATAAGCGGCCAGCAAATTGCTGACTTAAAATCCATGAAGGACAAGCAGTTCGAAACCAAGATGGGCGAAGAAAGCGCTCTCACGGGAGATGCCGCCTTCACAGAATCCAAACTACGGATGTCCGGGGACAAAATGATCAATCTGTTCCTGGGACAGTGGGATGCCGCCAACACCTTAGCTACGACTGCCCCATCCGGAGAGGTGACATTTGCAGTCAGCAATGAAGCAACCTATACCAGTTTTACCGCCAGCAAAGAGTCGATCAAAGCCCGCTTGTTGGCCCTGCAAGCCACCGCCGGCACCGATCCGGGAGCGATCCCTACTTACCTGCGTACGGCATTTTTTGACAAATTTATTTTCCCCCCAGGTAATGCGGACAAACCAGCGCCACCGACGGGAACTTCAGAGGCGGAAATTGCGGCTGCTAGAACTTCAATGGAAGCTTTCATGAATGAATACAGCGGCACCCGGATCCTGATGTACTTTATGAGCGTGTTTCTCACCGAGAACGATAGAGACACCTTCTTCAGAACCACCCAGCCGGCAATGCAGGCGGTTTTCCAGACTCGATTTACCGATACATCTAATAGCTCCGGTTATTATATGGGGCCAGGTTTTTGGGCAACAAATCCAAGCGCGGACACCATCCAGACGCGCTTAGCCGCCTTCAACACAGCGCTAGGCGCTGCGATCGATAATTCTACGACTCGAGCCATTATCCAAACCCATGCCGGGTTCACCGCCAGCCAGACTGACGCGGTCCTAACGGCCTTCCGGATTCTGATGGCGCCGCCGGACGCAATGTAGCTGGCTTAAGTAGTTTTAGCTCAAAAAAGCTCTCGCTTCGGCGGGAGCTTTTTGTTATACTTATTAATCATGACTAAACACAAAGAATTAGCTAAATGGGTTAGAGAGTGTGCCGAATTGTGCAAACCTGATAGAGTCATCTGGATTAACGGCTCGGAATTAGAAAAAAACCGCCTGGAAAAAGAAGCTTTTAAAACGGGCGAATTGATCCAGCTGAACCAGAAAAAACTTCCCGGCTGCTCCTATCATCGCACCGCCATTAATGACGTCGCCAGGACAGAAAACTTAACCTATATCTGCACCAAGAAGAAGCGCAACGCCGGCCCAACCAATAACTGGATGACACCTGAAGAAGGTTATCGACAGGCCGGAGAGATCTTCAAAAATTCCATGCGCGGCAGGACAATGTATGTTATCCCCTTTTCCATGGGACCGATCGGCTCACCTTTTTCCAAAATCGGCGTTGAATTAACAGACAGCCTCTACGTCGTTCTCAATATGCGCAACATGACCCGCATGGGTAAACAAGTTTTAGACCATCTGGAAAAAACAAACGGAGAATTCACAAAATGTTTGCATGGCAAAGCGGAGCTGGATGTTAAACGCAGGTTAATCCTTCATTTCCCCGAAGATAATACTATCTGGAGCGTTGGCTCCGGTTACGGCGGTAATGTTTTGCTCGGCAAAAAATGTCTGGCGCTTAGAATTGCTTCGGCCCTGGGCAAAAAAGAGGGCTGGCTGGCAGAGCACATGCTGATTATGGGTATTGAAGATCCAACCGGCTACATTGGCTACATAGCCGCGGCTTTCCCGTCTGCCTGCGGCAAAACCAACCTGGCCATGCTGATCCCTCCTGAAGGTTTAAAAGTAAAAGGCTACCGCATCTGGACCGTAGGCGACGATATCGCCTGGATGCAAATTGATAGCGACGGCAAGCTTTGGGCTATTAATCCGGAAAACGGCTTATTTGGCGTAGCCCCCGGCACCAATACCCAAACCAACCCAACTATTATGGCTGCGATTAAAAAAGATACTATATATACCAACGTCCTGCTCAAACCCGATATGACTGTCTGGTGGGAAGGCGGAGATCCGCCGGTGCCCAAAGAGGGGATCAACTGGCAGGGCAAGCCCTGGAAGCCGGGTACAGTTGACGAACACGGCGCGCCTAAAGTCGGCGCCCATCCAAACGCCAGATTTACCGTGCCAATCAAAAATGTTCCCAGTATTACCAACCGCCTGGAACACCATCATGGCGTTCCTATCTCAGCAATTATTTTTGGCGGCCGCCGCGAACATCTGGCCCCTTTAGTCTACGAATCATTTAACTGGCAGCACGGGGTTTTTGTCGGTGCCACCATGGCATCAGAAAGAACAGCCGCCCAATTTGGCAAGATTGGCGAAGTCAGGCGTGACCCCATGGCCATGCTCCCTTTTTGCGGCTACAACATGGGTGATTATTTCGGGCATTGGCTAAAGCTCGGCAAAAAGATGTCCCCTCCCCCAAAGATTTTCCATGTCAACTGGTTTAGAAAAGATGCCAACGGCAAGTTCCTGTGGCCCGGATTCGGAGATAATTTAAGGGTTCTAGAATGGATCATTGAGCGCTGCCGCGGCACGGTTAGGGCCAGGGAAACAGCCATTGGCTACCTGCCTAACGAAAAAGATATTGACTTAACCGGATTAAAATTGCCGGACCAAAACATGAAAAAACTTTTTGCCATTGATAAAAATGACTGGGCGGACGAGCTTAAGGGTATTGCCGAATTCTTCGCTGGATTCGGCGGCGATCTGCCAAAAGAAATGCAAGCCGAGTATAGGGCTCTGAAAAAACGGCTGGGTTAACTATGCCCGAAATCCGGCTCCAAAAATACTGCTCGGAAAATGGGTTGGCCTCTCGACGCAAGGCTGAAGAATATATTAAAAAAGGCTGGATCAAAGTCAACGGCCGGGTTGTTACCGAGCTGGGCACAAAAATTGATCCGGAAAACGACAGGGTTGAACTCTGCCTAAAAGCCAAACAAGAACAACAAAGATTTAACTACGTCTTGCTTAATAAACCAACCGGTTATGTGACAAATCTCCCTCAAAGCGGTGAAAAAGAGGCCAAAGAACTTTTACCCGCTAATTTTAGGGACCTAAATCCCGTCGGCCGACTGGACAAAGACTCAGAAGGGCTCCTCTTGTTTACCAATGACGGCGTTGTCGCCCATCGCCTGTCCTCCCCCGCGTTTGAACACGACAAAGAATACGAAGTAACGGTTGATAAGCCTATTGCCAGTGGCGTACTGGCTAAATATCGGCGGGGATTGGTAATTCTCGGAGAAAAAACAAAACCAGTTGAAGTTATAAAACTAAGAGGAACAACTTACACCTTTATTTTGCGAGAGGGGAAAAACCGGCAAATCAGGCGGATGGCAAACAAATTTCACTATCGGGTGCTAAAATTAAAAAGAACCAGGCTCTGGCGCTTAAATCTTGGCAATTTAAAAACCGGTCAGCACAGGTCATTGTCAAATAAAGAAAGGGAAGAATTACTGGCTACATTAAAAACTTAGAAAAACTTATCGACGGAAATATAGCGGGGGTGGGATTTTGTCCTGGTTGGAAGTTATCCGTCCCACACTTATTACGATTAAATTGTATCAAGAACCGTGTAAACCAGCAAGCAAAAATGTAGTTGTTAATATTAACTCCTCATTCATCAAGGCTTAGACAGGAAAGGAAGCAATTCACCAACACCTAAAATCATTGTGCCAATAGCCGGGATCAAAAGCATAGACCAGAGAGCTGTTGTTTGCGCCCTCAATTTTTTCGATTCCAACAGTTTGCGGCCCATGTGTACCCAGCCCTCTAAACAAGGATAAAAGCACATTGTCTATTTCCGGCACTTGAACGCTATATTGCTTATAAAATGTTTTTAACCGCGGATAAGACAACGAGGTAATAATCCTAAATTCCACATAATAATCACCATGCTTACTGCAGGGTCCAAGATTGCCGAATTTCTTGATAAGCGGACCAACTCTTTTCGTTTGGGGAGGAAGCGGCATTCTATTCATCTGACCAGCAAAAGAATTTAAGCGATAATTATTAAGCAGATAAGGAAAAGGGAAACCCGCTACCCATAATAAACCAGTAATTACTATAATAACTGTAAACAGAAAAAGTCTTTTCATAACAGGATTGACTTTGCCATTTGGTAAAACTCGGTTGTCTGTGTTGGTTTGCTTATTACTCTAATTATTATTTCCATATCGCAATGATAACAGAATTGAAGTTAGTGTCAAGCGGAATGGGTGAAATTTCTCGTCATTAATCACGATAAACGGCCAAAGGACGAGCCGTTATTGTTGACGTCCGAAATGCCGATATTGCTGTAGCGTATTGCAATCTGAAGCGATAAACGATATAATCGTATCACATAATGAAGCGATTAATCTGGCTAATCGCTTCAGAGGGGTGCCTGAATGAAATATATTTGGGAGCGCAAGAAGTGGTTTGATTTTGAGTATGACGAAACAGCCCTGCTTAAGCCCTTGAGCCAGCTGCGGGTCCTGGAGGGGAAATTATTGGGACGCGTCGCTTCCCTGGACATCAAGCTGGAGACAGAGGCCCAGGCTGATATTTTAGTCGAAGAAACCGTTCGCACCGCGGAAATTGAAGGACAAAAACTTGATCGTGAAGCGGTCCGTTCGTCGGTGGCCCTTAAGCTCGGGTTACCGCGAGGGATCGGCGTCCACGACAGAAACATTGACGGACTGGTGGATGTGCTGCTGGACGCGGTTCGTTTCCATGAAAAGCCTTTGACCTTGGAGCGGCTTAATGGTTGGCAGGCGGCCTTATTCCCCTCAGGTTATTCAGGTTTAAGAAAGATCAAAACGGGAAAATTGAGGGGCAAAGAGCCAATGCAAGTGGTGTCCGGTTCCATCGGCAGAGAAAAGGTGCACTTTGAGGCGATCCCCGGGGAACGCCTCCATGAAGAAATGCGGCTTTTCCTGAAGTGGTGGGAGACCTCGCGTGGCAGCCTGGACGGTATGCTGCGCGCGGCCGCGTCAGCGCGACCGAATGGTATTTATGGTTCATCAAATGCGTGTTCGCGTCCATCAACCATTCGGAGGACAGTATTGCTAATGTGTTCAG
>Ga0209343_10006142_pt1 | contig 14416 bp, 14 predicted proteins | sample RifCSPlowO2_02_FD_184026 | JGI IMG/M metagenome (GOLD analysis project Ga0209343, IMG submission 184026) | Groundwater microbial communities from Rifle, Colorado - Rifle CSP2_plank lowO2_0.2 (SPAdes) (version 2) | ecosystem: Environmental > Aquatic > Deep subsurface > Groundwater | place... | reverse complement strand
GTGTTTCTGTTCTTTGTCTATTGATTCCCCATGCTGATCCCCTCGGTCATTGCCTACCTGGTCGTGTGCATCGCCATCGGCTTGTGGGCCGCAAGACGCGTGCACACCTCGAAAGACTACCTCGTGGCCGGCCGCTCGCTGCCGCTCTACATCAGTATGGCGACGGTGTTCGCCACCTGGTTCGGCGCCGAGACGGTCCTCTCGGTGTCGGCCACGTTCGCAAAAGACGGGCTGGGCGGGATCGTGGCCGATCCTTTCGGTTCGTCGTTCTGCCTGATCTTCGTGGCGCTGTTCTTCGCCCGGGCGTTCTACAGGATGGACCTGCTCACCATCGGCGACTTCTACCGCAAGCGCTACAACAAGCCGGTGGAGGTGATCACGGGGCTGGCCATCACGGCTTCGTACCTGGGGTGGACGTCCGCGCAGATGACGGCGCTGGGCCTGGCGTTTTCGGTCCTGTCGCAGGGCGCTGTGCCGCTCGACACTGGCATCATGCTGGGCGCCGCGATCGTTCTCGGGTACACCATCTGGGGCGGCATGTGGTCCGTGGCTTGGACCGACATGTTCCAGTCAGTGGTCATCATCATCGGCCTGTGCCTCGTTGCCTGGTTCGTCGCCGACCTGTCGGGCGGCGCGGGCACGGTGATCACGGCGGCCGCCAGCGCAGGCAAATTCGAGTTCTGGCCCAAGGGCGACGCCGCTGAATGGCTGGCGTTCTCGGCGGCCTGGATGACGCTGGCCCTCGGCTCGATCCCGCAGCAGGACGTGTTCCAGCGCGTCACCTCGGCGAAGAATGAACGGACCGCGGTGCGCGGCACGCTGCTCGGCGGCCTGCTCTACTTCGCTTTCGCCTTCGTGCCCATGTTCATCGCCTACTCCGCGCTCGTCATCGATCCCGCCACGGGCGCGATGCTGGTATCGGACGATGCGCGGGAAATCCAGCGCCTGCTGCCCCGCCTGATCCTCGAGCGCACACCGATGTGGGCGCAGGTGATGTTTTTCGGCGCGCTCTTGTCCGCCATACTTTCCACGGCAAGCGGCGCGCTGCTCGCGCCGACCGCCATCTGCACCGAGAACGTGCTGCGCCCGTTCCTGCACCGGATGGGCGATCGCGAGTTCCTGATCCTGTTGCGCTCGGTACTGGTGACGTTCACGCTGGCGGCGCTCCTGTTCGCGCTCAATTCGCGCAGCACCATGTACGAGATGGTGCAGAATGCCTACAAGGTCACGCTGGTGGGCGCCTTCGTTCCGCTGGTCGCGGGCATCTATTGGAAACGCGCCAATACCGCGGGCGCGGTCATGTCGATCGCCCTCGGGCTGTTGTCCTGGGGCGCCATGGAGCTGTGGGGCAGCGCGAGCATCTGGCCGCCGCAGCTGGTCGGGCTCGCCTTTGCCATCGCAGGCATGCTGCTCGGCTCGCTCGCTACGCGCGCGCCCGCGCACGCGGAGGCCACCCTGCATCCACAGCCTCATCACCGCTGACGTGAACGCTCCCTCGCTCGCTCTGCCCGGTTCGGTGCGGGCCGTCACGTTTGCGCTGTTCGACGAACAGGCGCTCGCCGTCTATGAGGCTGTGCTTGCGCGCCATGAGTCCCGGTGAGACGCGATGGCCGAGGAACGAGCTTCCCCGCTGGCCCGCTACCTGTTGCTCGCCTATGCGCTGCTGACCGTCTACGCCAGCCTCCACCCGTTTTCGGGCTGGCGCGACCTCGGCATTGAACCGTTCGCCTTCATCAGCGCGCCGCCGCCGCGCTACCTGCTCGTTTTCGACCTCGTCGCCAACGTGCTCGGCTATGCGCCGTTCGGCTTTCTTGCAGCGATCGCTCTGTATCCCGGCGTGCGCGGCGTCTACGCGTTCCTGCTTGCCACCGCGTCGAGTGTCGCCTTGTCGCTGGCGCTCGAGGCGCTGCAGGGTTTCCTTCCCGCGCGCACGCCCTCGAACATCGATTTCCTCGCCAATGCGCTGGGGGGGATGCTGGGTGCCGCGCTCGGCGCTCGTCTTGCACGGCGGCTGTTGCGCGAGGGCATCGTCCAGGCCTTGAGGTACCGCCTGTTCCGCGCCGGCGGCGCGGTCGACCTCGGGCTGGTGCTGATGGCCTTGTGGCTGGTGACGCAGCTCAACCCCGAAACGCTGCTTTTCGGCAATGGCGACTTGCGCGACCTCTTTCAGACGCCTTCGGGCATTCATTACTCTGCGCGACAGTTTATCGGGGCCGAAGCCTTCGTGGCGGGCGCCAATATCACTGCGGTCGGACTCATGCTCGCCCTGATATCCGAGCGCGGCCAGCCGGTGCGCATCCTGTTCCTGGCATTCATCGTGGTGGCGCTCGCCGTGCGCTCGCTCGCTTACGGGATCCTGTTCAAGTCGCCCAGCCTGCTGCTGTGGTTGACGCCCGGGGCAGCGATCGGCGTGGCCTGCGGGCTCATCGTGGTCCTGTTCGCGCTTCGGCTGCCGCGGCGGGCGCAATTCGTTCTGTGCGGTCTCGCCCTCATGGCGGCCACGGTGGCGGTGAACATCACCCCGACCAACCCTTACCTGGCAGCGTCGCTCGCCACCTGGCGCCAGGGCCACTTTCTGAATTTCAACGGGCTCACCCGGCTGCTGTCCGCCGCCTGGCCCTACATCGCGCTGGTCTATGTGCTGGCGATCGGCGCCGGGCGTGCGCGCCGGCATGCATGAACGCCGCTTTGGCCAGGGTGTGCTAAGGAACGGGCGGGTGTCCAGACGCCCCACTATAATCGGCGGCTCAGCAGCGGCGATGCCGCACCGGGCCGCGCTGCCGCCTCCTCAATCGAAAGACCACACCGCGTGAGCTACTACAAGCACCATGTGTTTTTCTGCTGCAACCAGCGCGCCGCCGGCGAAACGTGCTGCAACAATTCCGGGGCGCAGCAGATGCGTGACTACGCCAAGAAGCAGGTAAAGGCGCTGGGCCTCGCCGGCGAAGGCAAGGTGCGCGTCAACCAGGCCGGCTGCCTGGACCGCTGCGAGCTCGGCCCCGTCATGGTCGTCTATCCCGAGGAGGTGTGGTACACCTACGTCGACAAGCAGGACGTCGATGAAATCATCGAGGAGCATCTCAAGAACGGTCGCGTGGTCGAGCGGCTGCGGCTGTAGCCGCGCCTCATGAGCCGCGCCGGCGAGCGCGTGTTGATTCCGGCCGCGGCCGGGACGCTGGAGATGCTGGTGGAGCGGCCCGGCGTGCCGCCTCGCGGGGTTGCGCTGATCGCGCATCCGCATCCCCTGTTCGGAGGAACGCTCGAAAACAAAGTGGTGCAGACGCTCGCCCGGACGTTCCACGAGCTGGGCTACGTCGCCTTGCGACCGAATTTCCGCGGCGTCGGCGCGAGCAGCGGAGTGCACGATTGCGGCGAAGGCGAGACCGAAGACATGCTCCAGGCGGCTGCCTGGGCGCACCAGGAGCTCGGTCGCTGCCCGACGGTGCTGGCAGGGTTTTCCTTCGGCGCGTACGTGCAGACCCGGGTGGCAAAGCGCCTGTCGGCCGAACGCCTGGTGCTGGTGGGGCTGGCTGCGGGCCAGGTCGCGGGCGAGCGCAACTACGCGCCGGAAGAAGTGCCCCCGGACACCCTGGTGATACACGGCGAGCGGGACGAGACGGTCGCATTGCAGAGCGTGTTCGACTGGGCGCGGCCGCAGGGGCTGCCTGTCGTGGTGATTCCGGGGGCCGATCATTTCTTCCATCGGCGTCTACACATCATTCGAAGCATCGTGAAGGGCTCGTGGAAAAGCTGATTTCGCCCTTGCCCAGGGCCGCTGCGCGCAGCGTGGCGACACACCGTCCGGTCCTCGCCGTAGCGCAGCTGCACAAGAGCTACACGATCGCCGGCGAGCGGCAGGAAGTCGTGCGGGGCGTCTCTTTTTCGGTGGAGCCGGGCGAATGCTACGGACTGCTGGGGCCGAACGGCGCAGGCAAGACCACCACCCTGCGCCTGTGCCTGGGGCTGACCGACCCCGATGCCGGCGCCATCACACTGCGAGATCTTCCCGTACCTCGCTCCGCGCGCGAGGCGCGCCGGCGCGTGGGCGTCGTGCCCCAGATGGACAACCTCGATCCGGACTTCACCGTGACGGAAAACCTGCTGGTGTACGGGCGCTACTACGGGCTGACCGACGCGTTCATCCGTGCGCGCATTCCGCAGCTGCTGGAGTTTGCCGGACTGGGCAGCCGCGCAGACGCGCGCATCCAGACGCTCTCGGGCGGCATGAAGCGAAGGTTGACGCTTGCGCGTGCGCTCGTGAACGACCCCGAGGTCATCTTCATGGACGAGCCTACCACCGGGCTCGACCCTCAGGCCCGCCACCTCATCTGGGACCGGCTGAAGACGCTGCTGGCCGAGGGGCGCACGATATTGCTTACGACCCATTTCATGGACGAGGCCGAACGGCTGTGCTCGCGCCTGGCCATCCTGGACACGGGCCGCATCATCGCCGAAGGCTCGCCGCGCCAGCTGATCGAACGGCACATCGAGCCGCAGGTGGTCGAGGTCTTCGGCGACGGCGTCACGTCCTGGGCCCAGGCGCACGGCCACCGCCTGGCGCGGCGTATGGAAAGAACCGGAGAAACGGTGTTCTGCTACGCCGCCGACGCGTCCGGACTGCTGCGCAGCCTGGAAACGCAGCCCGGGCTTCGCTACCTGCACCGCCATGCCAACCTGGAAGACGTGTTTCTCAAACTGACCGGGCGCGAGCTGAGGGACTCATGAGCCGGCCGTACGTGCTGCCGGCGTGCAGCCTGCGCTTCGTGCCCGTCTGGCGGCGCAATTTCCTCGTATGGCAGAAGCTCGCCATCCCGTCCATTCTGGGCAACTTCGCCGATCCGCTGATTTACATGCTGGGCCTCGGCTATGGGCTCGGACGGCTGCTGCCCGAAATCGACGGCATGCCCTACATCGTCTTCCTGGCAGCCGGGACGGTGTGCTTTTCCACCATGAACGCCGCCACGTTCGAGGCGCTGTACTCGGCGTTTTCGCGCATGCACGTGCAGCGAACCTGGGAAGCGATCATGAACGCGCCGGTCACGCTGGACGATGTGGCGCTGGCTGAGCTGCTGTGGGCGGTGACCAAGAGCTTTCTCTCCGGGCTCGCCATCCTGATCGTCGCCTGGGCCCTGGGACTGGTCGCCTCGCCTCTGGCGCTCTGGATCCTGGCGGTGATTCCGCTCATCGGTCTGGCCTTCGCCGGTCTGGCCCTCGCCATCACCGCGCTCGCCCGGGGCTACGACTTCTTCATGTATTACTTCACGCTGGTGGTCACCCCGATGGCCATGCTGTGCGGCGTTTTCTTCCCGACCGAGCAGCTGCCTCCGGCATTGCAGGCGCTGTCCGCCGTGCTGCCTCTTACTCACGCCACGCAGCTGGTGCGGCCGCTGCTGTTGGGCACTGTGCCGGACGATGTGCTAGTCCATGTGGCTGTGCTGTTGGCCTACGCGGCCGTCGGTTTTTATGCTGCCGTGGTGCTGTTCAGGCGGCGGCTGCTCAAGTAAGAAGATGACACGTGTGGAAACCATTCTCCGGCTCTGCTAAGCTGCATTCATACCATTCCACGACGCAGTACCGGCAGCACGAAGGCTTCGCGATGAGCAAACCCGAAAGCGTGACCTTGCGGCTCGCCCGCCCGGGCGAGGCCGATTCCATTGCGGCGCTGTCGCGAGACGTCATAGAGACGGGCCTGGGATGGACCTGGAGTCCGGAGCGCGTGGCCCGTGCGATGCGCGACAAGAACACGATCACTCTCATCGCCGCCGAGCGCGGCCGCATGGTGGCCTTCGCCATCATGTATTTTGGCGACGAGCATGCCCATCTGTCGCTGCTCGCAGTGCGTCCCTCGCATCAGCGTCAGGGCATCGGCCGGCGGCTGCTGGAGTGGCTGCTGCAATCGGCCGTGGTGGCCGGCATTGCCAGCGTGCACCTGGAGTTGCGGGCGGCCAATCATGCGGCACGGCGCTTCTACCGGGCGATCGGGTTCATCGAAACGGCCTACATTCCGGGCTACTATCGCGGCAAGGAAATGGCGCTGCGCATGATGCGTGAGCTGCGCGACCCGCGTGCGCGCCTGCCCGAGTGGCGCTTGCCCAGTCCCCGGTCGTCCTGACTCGCACGCCTGGACGGGCAGCACGCCGGCTGCACCGGGCACTGGTTGCGATCACGGCGAGCGGCTTGATGCTGTTCAGTGCCATCGGCTCCGCAGCCACCGCGCCGCCCGGCGCCTACGCGCTGGAGCCGGGCGTTTCGCTCGATCTCGCGCGCTGGCGCGCGCGGCACTACGGCAACATCCGTTACGCGCTTGATATCACGCTGCGCCCGGGTGCCGATCGCCTGGAAGGCAGCGCCGATATCCGCGTCACGTTGAAGGCGCTCCAGGATCTGGTTCTCGACTGGCGCGCGCCGGAGCCGCGCGAAGCCATCCGTGCTGTCAGCGCGAACGGCCGGCCGGTCCCGGCTGCCCGATTCGCATCCGACCACCTCGTCATCCCGAGCGAGGCCCTTCGACAGGGCGAGAACAGGATCACGCTGCATTTCCGTTTCCCCGTCGCGGTGTCCGGCACGGCGGTAACGCGCTTCATCGACCGCGAAGACGCCAGCGAATATCTTCACACGCTGTTTGTCCCCTCCGAGGCGAGCACGGTGTTTCCGTGCTTCGATCAGCCGGACCTGAAAGCGCGCTTCACGCTTGCCGTGACAGCACCTGCTGCCTGGCGCGTCGTCTCCAACGCGCCGATCCAGGCCCTGGCTCGAAAAGGCGCGCAGACGCGGCACCGCTTTGCCCGTACCGAGCCGATCAGCACCTACCAATTCGCCTTCGCCGCGGGTCCTTTTGCGCAGTTGACCGAGCCCGCCGGCAAGTCCGAGGGTCCACCGGCGCCGGTGAAGTTGTACGTACGCCAATCGAAGCTCGAGCAGGCGAAACGCGAAACACCCGAGTTGCTGCAGCTGAACCGCGAGGCGATCGGCTGGTTTTCGGCCTATTTCGGCCGGCGCTTTCCGTTCGCCAAGTACGATCTGGTGCTGGTGCCGGAGCTTGCCTACGGCGGCATGGAGCATGCCGGCGCAAGCTTCCTGCGCGAAGCGTCGGTGCTGTTTCCCTTCGAACCTTCGGCCAACGACCGCCTGCGGCGCGCGCAGCTCGTGCTGCATGAAACCTCGCACCAGTGGTTTGGCAACCTGGTGACCATGCGCTGGTTCGATGATCTCTGGTTGAAGGAAGGGTTCGCGAATTTCATGGCCGCCAAGGCGACCGCGGCGCTGCTGCGGGAGCGTCTGCCCGATATCGACCCCTGGATCGCGTTCGGTGCGCTCAAGCTCGGCGCCTATCGAACCGATGCCACCCGCGGCACCACCCCCATCTGGCGAGAGCTCGCGAATCTTTCGTCTGCCAAGTCGGCCTACGGCAACATCGTCTATGCGAAGGCACCCGGCGTGCTGCGCCAGGCCGAGCATTACGTCGGCGAGCAGGCGTTCCGCCAGGCGGTGCGCGATTTCCTGCGCCGCTACGCGTACGGCGCGGCCGAGTGGAGCGATCTGGTGGGCGCGCTGGAGCGCGCTTCGGGACTGGAATTGCAGGGCTGGGCGGACAGCTGGGTGAAACGGCGCGGCATGGCGCGGGTGCGCGCCGACCCGGTGAAAGATGCCGAGGGGCGCGTCCAGGAGATCGTGCTCACGCAGCAGAGCGTGCTGGGCGAGCCCGGGCTCTGGCCCATGCGGTTGCAGCTGATCGCGCTGGCGCAGGGCCGCGCCACCGTCTACAGCGCATCGCTGAACGGGGCGCAAACCCGCCTTCCAACCCCCGGGCTGGGACGGGCAGACCTGATCTACCCGAACCACGGCGATTACGGGTATGGCCAGTTCCTGCTCGATCCGGCCAGCCTCGAGCACGCCCTTCGCCATCCGGAAGCGCTGCCGGACGACCTGGCGCGCTCTCTGGTGCTCGACTCGGTGTGGGAATCGGTGCGTGAAGCCGAGCTCGATCCCGCGCGCTACATCGAGTTGGCGCTCGCCTGGCTGCCGCGCGAACGCGATGACGTGAGCGCATCCGTGATGCTGTCACGGCTGCGGGTGGCGTACCTGCGCTATCTCGATCCGCGGCGCCGGGAGGCGCTCGCCCCGCGCATCGAAGCGTTCGTCATGGCGCACATGCACGGCGCCGCCACCGCGAGCCGGCGCATCGCCTACTGGCGCGCGTTGCTCGACGTCGCGCGCACGCCCGCTGGGCTCGGCATGCTGAAGGATCTTTTCGCCGGGCGCAGCGCCATTGCCGGCGTGCCGCTCAGTTCGCGCGACCGATTCCATATCGTGCAGGCGCTGCTCGCCGCCGGGGACACGGAAGCCGGCGCATTGCTGGAAGCCCAGGCACGCGGGGACATGAGCAACGAGGGCAAACGCTACGCTTTCGCCGCCGCGGCGGCCCGGCCTGGGGCCGAGCAGAAGCGCGAATACTTCGAGCGCTTTCTGGCCGACGCTGCCTTGCCCGAAAGCTGGATCGAGGAAGCGCTCGCGCCGCTGAACGATCCGGACCACGAAGCGTTCACCCTGCCGCTCATTGCGCCCGCACTCGAGGCGCTGCCCGGGCTCAAGCGCACGCGCAAGATCTTCTTCGTCAACGACTGGCTTGCGGCGTTCCTCGGCGGACAGTCGAGCCCGCAAGCCCTGCAGCGGGTGCAGCGATATCTGGAGCGCGAAACGCTCGAGCCGGATCTTCGCCTGAAGGTGCTGGAAGCCGTCGATCCGCTGGAGCGGGTGGTGAAGGTCCGGGCGCGCTTCGCTCGAGCGGGCGCGCAGCTTAGCGGCGGAGCTCCGCCGCCATCCGCGCCCGGTCGCTCGCCGTGAGGACCACGGGTCTGGAGCGGTTGAACAGCAGGTAGAGCAGCGCTCCGTTCACCAGCACGAACAGCACCTCGAGATAAAGAAGGTTGGTCACGATGGCCAGGTCGGGATGATGGCCTAACACGAAGTAGAAGCCGTCGAAGGAAGGCAGGATCGCCCGAACCAGCGCAGCGGTCCGCTGCATGGGAGGAAACAGCAGTATCAGCAACAGATTGAGCGCAACGCCCGCCAGAACGATCTTCTGCCCGTCCCACCTGCGCGCTCGGGCAGGGCGGGTTCGCAGCAGCAGCCAGGCGATCGCCGCGTTGGCGAGCACGACGAAAAATTCCAGCTGCAGGAAGCTCCAGTTCAGCTGCTGATGCCCGTGCTCGGTGAACGCGAAGCCGAAGCCGGCGAACGCCGGCGTGCCTCTGGTCGTGGAGGACAGCCAGTCAAACGGCGGAAAAAGCGCGATCAGCACCAGATTGACCGCCGCTACGGCGATCGTAATCCATTGGTTCCTGTTCATCGCGCCCCCGGGTCAACCGGTCGCTATGTTAAGCACTCGCCACGCACGGCGCTACCGCTTTTTCACCAAGGCGTAGAGCTCACCCGGCACGCCGCGTCGTATGGACGTGGACGTGCACCGCTCCACCTGGAATCCGTGACGCTCCGAGAGACGCCGCACATAGGAGGCCGACTGGGCGTAGCGGCCGCTCGCCAGCAGCCGCCACTCGTCGCCCTCGCAGCTTTCCACTGAAAAAGCCATGACGCCCTCGGGCCGCAGGGTTTTTTGAAGCAAGGCGAAAACCTTGTCGAGCGAGCCGATGTAGATGAACACATCGGCCGCCACCGCGAGATCAAAGCGGGCTGCGGGTGCCTGGCCAAGCCACTGTTCCAGCTCGGCGGCGTGCAGCTCGTCGTAGCAGCCGCGGCGGCGCGCGGCTTCAAGCATTCGGTGCGAGAGATCCACGCCGACGAGCAAGTTGCACCAGGGCTTCAAACTCTCCCCGACGAGCCCCGTGCCGCAACCGAGATCGAGCACGTCGATGTTGCGCGATCCGAAATGTCGTACGGCCCAGCGGGCCAGTTCCTGCGGCACGCGATAATCGAGCGTGTCCACCAGGTGCCGGTCAAATTGAGCCGCGAAAGCATCGAAGGTTTCGCGCACGTACGCCTCGGGGGCCTTCGCGGCGGCCTCGCCGCTGGACGCCCGAAGCAGATGACCGAATACGCCGGCGTCCAGTCCGCGGTCGAGGGCCGCGCGGAACACCGCGCAAGCTTCGCCATCCCGCCCCGCGGCTTGCAGCAGCCGCCCCAGATTGAGATAGGGCTGTGCAAGCGCGGGGCGCAGCGCTATCGCCTGGCGATAGCAGCGCTCCGCGTCCTGCGGCCGGTCCAGGTATTGATGCGCCGCCCCGAGGTTGTTCAAGGCCTCGGCGTGGCCGGGAACGAGCCGCAACAGGCTCTCATAGTGCCGCGCCGCCGAGTCCCAGTCGCCCTGTTCCTTGAGCGCGTTCGCCAACTTGTAGCGCGCTTCGACATGAGAAGGGTCGCGCGCCAGCAGCCGCTCGAACGCCACCGCGGCGCGAGCGAACTGCTCGCGCTCGTACCACTCGAGCGCGTCGCGATAGAGGGAGTCCACTTCGTCCATGGCTTTGCCGCTTGCGGCACGGCGCTGGCAACGTGCTAATGTGCGCCGAACATGATGCGCGAAGAGCGATGACCCGGCAACCCCGTGATTCCTGCTTTGCCAGCTGTCCGCGCGGCCTGGAGCCGTTGCTGGAGGAGGAGCTGCGGCAGCTGGGGGCGCACGAGGTGCGCGCTGTAGCGGGCGGTGCGAGCTTCAGCGCAGACCGGGCGGTCCGTTATCGCGCCAACCTGGAATCGCGCCTCGCCACGCGCGTGCTCATGCGTCTCGGACAGGCAGCCTACCGTAACGAGCAGGACGTCTACGAGGCAGCGCTTGCCTTGCCCTGGCATCAATGGTTTTCGCCGTCCCTCTCCATTCGCGTGGATGTGAACGCCATCCGCTCCCCGCTCAAGAGCCTGGAGTTCGCCACGCTGCGCATCAAGGATGCGGTGTGCGACCGGTTCCGCCTGGAATCAGGCCGCCGGCCGAATGTCGATACCCGCTTGCCGGACGTGCGCATTCACGCCTTTCTCGATGCCTCGCACGTCACGCTCTACCTCGACACGTCCGGCGAGCCGCTTTACAAGCGAGGTTATCGCCAACCCGGCGCCGAGGCGCCTCTCAAGGAAAATCTGGCCGCCGGGCTGATCGCGCTCGCCGGCTGGCAACCGGACGAACCGCTCCTCGACCCGATGTGCGGCAGCGGAACGCTGCTCATCGAAGCGGCTACGCGGGCGCTGCGCGTAGCGCCCGGACTCGGCCGCACGTTCGGTTTCGAGCGGCTGAACGATTTTGATGCCGGCTTGCTGGAAAGGCTGCGTGACAGCGCGCGCGCCGCCGAACAACGCGACCGACCGCTGGCCCTGTTCGGCAGCGATCTGCATCCGAGCGAAGTGGAGCGCACCCGGCTGCAATTGCGCGCCGCCGGACTGGAAGGCGCGGTCAAGCTCAAGCAGGCCCACGTGACGGACCTCAGGCCGCCCGCCGAGCTGCGAGGCCAGCCTGGGGCGATCGTGATGAACCCGCCGTACGGCGTGCGCATGGGCGAGCGCGAAAAGCTGGCGGCGCTCTATCCTCAGGTCGGGGACTGGCTCAAGCAGCACTTTGCCGGCTGGCGCTGCTACATTTTCAGCGGCGACCCTGCGCTCGCCAAAGCGATCCGGCTGCATCCGAGCCGCCGTACGCCCATCTACAACGGCCCGATCGAATGCCGTCTGTACGAATATCGCATGGTAGCCGGCACGATGCGGCGCAAGCCCGCAACCCCGGAGGCTTAAGCGGGCTTGGTGGCCGAGGCTCAAAGCTCCTTGAACATGGCCCGCTCGTTCTGCAGATGCTTGGCCACTTCCGGACCCTCGTACACCATGTCCACGAACATGGTTTCGTACGCCGCGACAAAGCCGCCGCCGTAGGGGGCGCCGCAATAGTGCGCCGACTTCACGCGATCCCAGATGAGGTAGCCCTCCTCGTTGACGCAGTCGGCGTCGACCGAGGCCGCCACGAGCTCCCCGCACACCATGAGCCGACCTTCCGCCCATTCCTTGGTCCATTCGACCTTGCATTCGAAGTGCCGCGGGCATTCGAGGATGCGCGGCGGCTTGACCAGAGTCGATGGAATCTGGGTAAACCCCGCCTTCTCCATCTCGTTCACGCCGGCCGCAAAGGGCAACCCGCAGACTCGCACCTTTTCCAGCGAGGCGCGCTCCCACCTGGGCAGGTTGACGGTGAACTCGCCGGTGGCCAGGAGATTGTTGGCCGTATCCTTGCCGAGGCTCGTGGTGAAAGCGATGTACACGGGCTCGTGGTTCACCCGGGTGCAGGTCCCGTACGAGGCCGCGTTGGCCCGCCCCTGCGCATCCACCGTGGTAATGACGGCGAGGCAGGAGCTGGGCGCAAACAGACGATCCCAGTACTTGGGGGGTTGATTCAGTTTCTGAACGCTGCTCACAATGTCTCCCTGTTGATGGATTCAGGCGTCCCACTCGACCTGCAGCGAGCGCGGGCCGCGGAACGACGTATTGGGTAAATAGCTCATTTTCTGTCCGGGCACCAGCCGCAAGCCCGGCAGGCGCCTCGCGAGCTCCTCTATGACCACGCGCGCTTCAAGCCGTGCAAGCGGCGCGCCGAGGCAGACGTGCGGTCCGTGACCGAAGGCCAGGTGGTCCTTCGCGTTGCCGCGGCGGATATCGAAACGCTCCGGCTCCGCGAAGACCTCGGGATCGCGATTGGCCGAGCCCATGAGGACCAGCAGATTGGCCTCGGCCGGCACCGGCACGCCGCCGATTTGCGCCGCCTGCAGCGTCTTGCGCCGCCACGAGAACACCGAAGGATCGATTCTGAGCACTTCCTCGACCGCATTGGGAATGAGCGAGGGATCGCGGCAGATGTCCTGCCACGCCTCGCGATGCCGGAGCAGCCAGACAAAGGCGTTGCCCAGGAGGCTCGTGGTGGTCTCGTGGCCGGCGGTGAGCAGCGAGAACAGCACGGTGGTGACCTCCTGCGCTGTCAATGCCGGCAGATCGCCTGCGCGCGCGTGCACCAGGTCGCTGGTGAAATCATCGCGCGGACTTTTCGTTCGATCGGACACCATGGCTTCGGCGTACCGCCAGAATTCGGCACTGTCCCGCGCCAGCCGGATCTGTTCCTCGTCGCTGGGATAGCCCCAGTTGATCAGCACGCGCTTGCCGGTGGAAGCTTTCACGCGCGGCACGTCCGCCTCGGGCACGCCGATCACGTTGAATATGACGAGGGCGGGCAAATCCCAGGCCAGTTCCTGAACGATATCCGCGCGGCCCCTGGTCAGCCGCTGCTCGACGAAGCGAGCGGCCAGCGTGCGGATGAAAGGCTCCATCTGCGCGACGCGGCGCGGTGTGAAGGCCACATTGGCCAAGCGCCGCACCCGCGTATGCGCGGGTGGGTCGGCGTTGGTGAGCGCCTTCACCGCGCTGAAGCCGCCCTCGGCCAGCGCCTTCAGCGCATGCGCGCACAGCGGTTTCAAGGTGTCGAGCGTGTTGCTGGCCGAAAACAGCTTCCAGTTCTGCATGACCTCCTTGACGTCGCGATAGCGCGTGACCAGCCAGTACCGGAGCGCCGGGCTGTAGAACACCGGCGCCGCGGCGCGCGCTTCGGCGAAGAACGGATAGGGATCCGAAAGCTGCGGCTCGTGGAACGGATCGTAGCGATCGCCGAGTGGTCGCGACACGCCGGATTCGGCCGTGCTCATGGAGCGTCCTTTCTTGACCGTTGGTTCAATCGTCCCTCACCACCGCTGCCAGCACCACACACACCAGCGCGAACAGATGCAGCGCAGCGGCGACCGCATGCGAGTATTCCCAGCGGCGCCGGTGCTCCATCCAAAGCTCCGAGAGCAGCGTCCAGTTCCCCGTCTCCTGGTTCACGGGAAAGATGAACACCCAGAAGACCACCTGGGCGCCGACGATGGAGACGAACGCCAGCGTGGCGAACGCCAGAGCACGCGGTTGCCGGCGCAGCGCAATCGCCAGCACGAGCGTGGAGAGCAGTGCGGCGACCACGAGCAGGCCCACCCAGGCCCAGCCCTGGTAGAGCTGCTGCACCACCAGGTAATCGATGCTGCTGAGGCGCAGCTTGTTGGGCAGCTCCAGGAGGTGCGCGCCGCTCGGCACGTTGACCAGCGCCACGCAGACGACGCTCAGGAACCGTATAGCGTTCAAGCTCATGGACGTCGAGCGGCCGGCTCGGGGAGGGCAACCATTGCATAGACACCGCCCGAAAGGCTGCCGTTCCTGCAGTCCCTCATTGCCTTTCTTCTGCGGGATCGATGTCCTCGTAGACCTCCGGGGTGAAACGGGGCGTGCAGATGGCCGGCGGCATGCGTTTCAAAGCAAACGCGTCAGCGCACGACGTAACGCCGGAACGAATAATCGAGCGTCTTGCCTTCGAGCGCCGGAACGAGGTTGGGCTGCCACACCAGCAGAATCAGGC
>Ga0209343_10006139_pt1 | contig 14423 bp, 15 predicted proteins | sample RifCSPlowO2_02_FD_184026 | JGI IMG/M metagenome (GOLD analysis project Ga0209343, IMG submission 184026) | Groundwater microbial communities from Rifle, Colorado - Rifle CSP2_plank lowO2_0.2 (SPAdes) (version 2) | ecosystem: Environmental > Aquatic > Deep subsurface > Groundwater | place... | reverse complement strand
TTTAATGTATTTTGTCATCTTGCCTCCTTGAACAAATTTTAAGAAATCATATTATTAAGTTAGTAATATGTCAAACATAAGCTCTGGATTAAATAGCGCGGGTGTGCTATTTTAGTTTTGAAACGTTTTCTTAAAGGAGGTGACTAATGAACCGGAGGGAATTTGTGACCGGAGGAATCGCTTCGGCTGCCGGATTATGCCTGCCGTTTAACATATCGTTTTCGCAAACTGTCCCGGGAATAGAATTGTTCTTATTCCTGGATTGGTCGGATAGCATGTACCATCAATTTTACCCCCGCGCGACGCAGAACTATTTGACACAGAGAGACGGGCATCTTGCCGCACTTCAGGATGACGGGATACAGAAGATGCTCATCTCCCAGAGGACATTCGTCCGCGTTATACTTTGGGCCGGGAGCGTGAATGAAATTGTCCCGATTTTTCAAGGCCGCATGGAAACTCTGGAAGACATATCCAGGCTTTCAGAAGCCATCCGCAGAAAAGTGCCGGACTACAGTTCCCATTCGGGCAAAACAGACCATTTTACGCCGTTGGTTTACGCGGAGTCGGTCCCGCTCTCGGCGAAGCGGCGCATCATAGACATCTCAACAGATCAGGAGATTAATCCCCTGCTTACTGATCTTTGTCGAAAGCTCAAAGATAAGCTCAATCGCGAGATGAAGACGGAGATAAACGTTCTCGCCATCGGGGTCGACAAGGAGGGAGTGGAGATCCTCTCGAAGAATCTTCTAACGCCTAAGGGGTTCATCGAGCAGATATCAAGCTGGAAGAGATATATCCCCGCGATCAAGCGAAAGATAGTGAAAGAATTGAAATTGATCTGAAAACCGGGATTTGATTAAATAGCGCGGGTGTACTATTTTTGTTTTGAAAAAGAAAAGAGAGGGGGGAAATTTATGTTGGATGGCGCTCAATTTGAGGCGTTGCGTGCTTTAGTTCTGACGTTTTCAACGGAGGAGCAGCTAGCAAAAATGATTGATTTTACTATGCTCCTTCCGGAGCATGAGCGGGAGAAGCTCATTAGGGCGTGCGCGGAAAAACGTCGGGAGTTTAAGCTGGCCACGGCGTTAGGAAGCATCGGCTAGGAAGCCAACAGCCGAGGCGGGCGGAAACTAGTTTCCACCCGCCTCGAATCGTTTTTGGTGTATAATTAAACATATGATGCGATACAGCGGTGGCTGGGGCATGATGGGCGATGGGGGATTTTTCGCCGTAATCACGTGGATCGTGATTACGGTTGACCTGATCCTCCTCGGCGTCTGGCTCTGGAGACAAATCAATAAATAATCTAGATTTTCTTCAAAAAATAAAGTTTTCGGGCTATACTAGGGGCGATGTTTTCGGTTGGGCAAATTCTTGGATGGCTGTTGCTTTATAAGTACGCGGCCTTATTCGCGGTTGTTGCTGTTGAGGGCCCTATCTCTACGCTTATCGCGGGATACCTTTCATCGCTGGGGCTTTTTGATTTTTGGACAGCCTATATAGTAGCGGTTGCCGGAGATCTCGCGAGCGACGCCGGGTATTACACGCTTGGACGCTTTGGCAGGGAGCGCTTCGTAAAAAAATATGGGCACTATGTCGGGATTACTCCAGACAGGATAACGGCGCTTGAAAAACATTTCGATAACCACGGCGGAAAGATGCTTATCTTCGGAAAAATCGCGGATCCGCTAAGCTCAACCATCCAGACCATCTCCGGCATGACCCGGATGAAGCTTTCCACATACGCCACTTACAACGTTGCGGCAACTATTTTTAAATCATTTATTTTAATTTTAGTCGGTTTTTATTTCGGCGAAGCTCTGCATCAGGCGGATATAATTCGGCGGACGGTTGGGATTACCGCGAGCGTCATCGGCATTCTTATAGTGGCAGTTTATTTCATTTATCGCAAGACGAAACAAGAAGAATTGCTGGAAAAAGATGATTGAGAAAAAAACAATCGAGAGTAGTGCGGGAAAAATTTGTTATTTCAAAACCGCGCATGTCTCCGGGCGCCCGACTGTTATTTTTTTGCATGGGCTATCCGCAAACCACACGACATGGTTGAATATAATGGAACGCCTCGCGGCAGGCGGATATAACGCGGTCGCGCCGGATATCCGCGGGCACGGCGAATCGGATAGAACAAAAGAAAAATCGCGCTACCGCCTCGAAAGATTTTCCAATGACCTCGAACTTATCGCCAAAAACGAAAAACTCGAAAAATTTATCCTTGTTGGGTATTCGTTCGGCGGAGGCATCGCCGTGGATTATTCCATTAAACATTTGTCTCATGTCGCGGGACTTATCATTGTGAGCGCGAATTACGTAAACCCACTTTCGTATAAAAATTTAGGATTTTTAACTCCCATAGCCCATCGGATTTTACTCATGCTCGCGGCGCTTTTGCGCTGGCAGAAGCGAGAGCATTATTATAAGTATGACCACGCGTCTCCCGCCGGCTATTGGCATTCGACCTGGATCGGGCTTAACACTATGCCGATTTCTGTGAATTTCTGGATGCTTGCCGAAACGGCGAAATTTGATTTCGGCAAAACGATCGGCAACATTATCGCTCCGACGCTGATCGTTCGCGCGAAATCCGACCCGATTTTGTCGATGGCGGAAGCGGAAGATATGGCTCGCGCCATGCAAAGCGCGAAAGTTGTCGTTTCAAAACACCCCAGCCATTTCATCGCGTCGCAATCGCAGGAAGAGCTCGCAGGCATCATCATAAATTTTTTGGAAACCCTATGAGAATAGCATTCTTCACCGACACTTTCCCGCCGAAAGTGAACGGTGTGGCGAATCTCGTCAAGAATTCCGCGGAAGTTCTTGTCCAAAGAGGGCACGATGTTCATGTGTTTACAGTTACTTTCGGCAATAGCGACGAAAATCCGCCTCGGGGAAAATTTGGGCTCACGAGAATTTTTTCCATGCCGTTTTTCGGCTATCCCGGCGAGCGCTTTTCTCTGCCGCTCGGCTGGACGCTCTCGAAAATAAAATCGTTCAAGCCGGATATAATCCACGCGCATACGCCTTTTGCTCTCGGATGGGAAGCGGTCTTAGCCAAAAAAATCCTTGGCGTCCCGCTTGTTGGAACCCACCATACTTTTTTCAATCACTATCTAAGGCATATTCATGCGGATTACGAATGGGCGAAAAAATTCTCTTCTAAATATGTCGCTGTATATTATAATCGGTGCGACCTTGTAGTAAGCCCGACTCATTCGCTCGCTCGAACCCTGGAATCGTTTGGCGTCGCCCGTCCGTTAATTATCGTTCCGAATCACATTGATACGGATTTTTTCAAGCCAGCCGTGGACGAAAAAGAGAAAGAAAAATTAAAAAAGCAGTTTGGCTTTTCAAAAAACGTTTTAGTGTATATGGGCCGCGTAAGCTATGAAAAAAGCATTGATGTGATTATGCGCGCCATGCCCATAATCGCCGAAAAGTCGCGAGAAGCCACTTTTGTTATAATAGGCGGAGGCCCGGAACGAGAAAAGCTTGAGATTCTCGCAAAGCATCTCGGCATCGAAAACAAAGTGCGCTTTATGGGATTTTTATACGGGCGCGAACTCGCCCTTGCGCTTCAAGCAAGCGATGTTTTTGTAACCGCGAGCAAGAGCGAAAACTTTCCTCTTTCTATAATTGAGGCGATGGCAAGCGGACTTCCGGTCGTCGCGGCATCTGCTTTGGGACTCCCTGAAATAGTGGAAGACGGGCGCTCGGGATTTTTGGTTCCTCCGGATAGGCCGGAGGAAATGGCGGACAAAGTCTTGGAACTTTTTCGCGACCGGCGGCTGTTAGGAAAATATTCGTCGACTTCACGCGAATTGTCCGACAAATATTCAAGACAAAATATCGCGCGTATTCACGAAAATAATTATGAAAATTTGCTTATATCTTGAGTTTTACCATTTTCTAGGCGGGATTCTTTTTAAAAAAATAGGAACCGGCCTCCTTTCTTCTTACAGAAACCAGATTCTGGCTCTTAACTTTCTTAAAATACCCTATACCGAAAAATGGACGAGCGACTGCGACATTTTGCAGATAAATACACCTTGGATAAAGTCATTATATTTAATGCGCCTGGCGCGGAAGCATGGGAAAAAAATAATTATTTGGGCGCATGTGACGGTGGAGGATGCCATGCAGGTTTTCCGTTTTATGCCGCTCGTCGCCCCGGTTTTTAAAAAATATCTCACTTACGCTTACGGCAAGGGGGACATTATCTTTTGTCCAAGCGAGTACACAAAAACGCTTCTTTTGGCATACGGGCTTCCTACAGAGAAATTGGTCGTGCTTTCAAACGGCGTCGATACAAATCTTTATCATGCATCGGAAGAAAAAAGAAATTTTATGCGAAGGCAATACGGAATTGAAGGATTAGCCGTAGGAACCGTCGGGCTTGTACTGCCGCGAAAAGGAACTGATACGTTTGTATATCTCGCGAAAGAATTCCCAAGAAATAAATTCTTCTGGTTCGGGAAAATATACAGCGGTTTATTGGTAAAGCCTCCGCCGAAAGAATTACCGCCGAATGTCTTATTTTCTGGGTTTGTTAGCGACGTGACGGCGGCGTTAAACGCCCTCGATATATTCATCTTCCCTTCGTATGAAGAAAACGAAGGAATGGTGATATTGGAAGCGGCGGCTATCGGGCTTCCGATCGTAGTTCGAGACATTCTTGCATACAAGGGCTGGCTTGAACACGGCGAAAATTGCCTCAAGGCGAAAAGCAATGAAGAATTTAAGAGATATATAGAAATGCTTCTGGAAGATAAAAACATGCGCTTGAAACTCGGTCATGGCGCCAAGATTTTGGCCGAGAATAAAAGCATCGAGGCGCTATCTAAAAAAGTAATGGATATTTATGCAAAGCTGGGCTGAATATAAAGCGCATCTGAAAAATAAAAGATTCCTTATCTCGGTGTTTGTTGGCATTCTTCTGCTTATCTTAAGCATAGTTATGAATTTTTATGCCGGCCTTTACGCCGTTGAGCGCGCGTCGAATTCCGTGACGGATTTAATATTGAGCAATACTCAAACAATGGACGTAGACGGCATATTTATTTACGGCTCTTTTATATTTTGGATTTTCGTCACCATCCTATGCTTATTGAAGCCGAATCGCATTCCCTTTATTCTCAAAAGCATCGCGCTCTTCGTCTTTATACGTTCCATTTTTATAAGCGTGACGCATATAGGGCCGTTTCCAGATCAGATTTTAATAAACCCAGAGAGTTTGATAAATAAATTTACTTCAGGCGCTGACCTATTTTTCTCCGCGCACACCGGCCTGCCATATTTAATGGCGCTTGCATTTTGGAACCAGAAAGCTCTTAGATTTTTCTTTCTGTTAGCGTCGATGGTTTTTGGCGCCGTAGTTCTTCTTGGGCACCTGCATTATTCAATAGACGTTTTATCTGCCTTTTTTATAACGTATACGATTTTTCATTTGTCAGAACTCACGTTCAAGCGCGACAGAGCAGTATTTTTAAACGGCTTGAATGGCTGAAATATTAATTTCGCCGTCGGAAGTATGTTTGGCGCCGCTGGTGAAATCTAGAATGCGGCCTTGCCGGTTCAGACGATGATTTGATATCGCGCCTAGGACGGCCGGGAAGGTCCGGCATTTTTGAGATCATGATGAAAGTTTGCAGAAGACGCTCTATGTCGCGAACGGCTCTTTTTTGATCCGGCGTGACGAATGAAATAGCGCGGCCGGGCGCGCCAGCGCGCCCGGTCCGTCCGATTCGGTGGACATAATCTTCTGGGTTCTCCGGGATATCGTAATTAAGCACGAGCTCAATTCCTTTGACGTCGATTCCGCGCGAGGCGATATCCGTCGCGACCAATATCCTGTATCCCCCCGTCTTAAATCCTTCAAGGGCGGCTCGGCGCTGGGCGAGCGTTCGGTCGGAATGAATTTCTGCGACAGAATGCCCAATATCCCTAATTTGCTTGCAAATCTTTCTTGCGCCGTGTTTGGTGCGGATGAAAATTAAAATCGAGCCGCGGTATTCTTCAAGAATTTTTTTTAATAGATGAATCTTGTCTTCACGATCTACGACGAAGAGCTCTTGATCAACTTTCTCTGGGGCTGTTCCGGGACGCGCAATCTCAACTCGGAAAGGGAGCTTCATATGTTCAGTTGCTATCCGAACAATATCGTCCGGCATAGTTGCGGAGAAAAGCATAGTTTGTCGCGCTTTGGGGACGCGCGAAATTATGCGGCGGATTTGCGGAAGAAAACCCATATCAAGCATACGATCGGCTTCGTCTAGCACAACGATTGAAACTTTCTCAAGTGAAATGGTTTTGCGCTCAAGGTGGTCATTAATGCGGCCTGGGGTTCCGATGATAATATGCGGTTTTTTAGATATCGCGCGCATTTGTTCATTGAAAGAGGCTCCCCCAATCAAGAGCGCTGTTCGCAGCCCGAGCTCGCGCCCGATTTTATGCAAGGCCTCATCTACTTGATGCGCGAGTTCGCGAGTCGGCAGGACTATCAGTCCAGCGCCTTTAGCCTGCGCTATCGATTGGATCATTGGGATACCGAAGGCGAGAGTTTTCCCAGTCCCAGTCTGGGCTATGCCGATAAGATCTTTTCCATCAAGCGCTATCGGTATTGCTTTGGCTTGGATTGGGGTTGGCGTATCGAATTTATGGCGAGCTAAAATATCAAGAAGCCTGGGAGCAATACCCAGGCCGGAAAACGAAGTTTGTTTCGAGGTATTAGGCATTTATATTTGCTACGCCTAATAATACAGTAGAACGCCGATAAAATCAACTATCCACTGGATGAGTGAGTCGGCCTAGCGTATAATGATACTAATGAAAAAATCCGCATTTTGGATGATCGTTTTATGCGCGATCACGGGCATTGGGATAATGTCATATCTGACTTATATACATTATTCCCAATCAAAATCTTTTTGCGATATTTCCCAAGAAGTTTCCTGCGACGTTGTAACGACCAGCATTTATTCGGAGATTTTCGGCATCCCCGTGTCTGTCTTGGGGCTTTTATATTTCGCCGCCGTTTTGTTTTTGATTCTAAAAAGGAAGGATAAAGCGTTCCAGACGTTATTTATAATCACTCTTTTCGCGCTCGTCCCGTCTTTGTACCTTTCTTTGACCGAAATTCTTTTTATTAATTCCATCTGCATTTTATGCGAAACTTCAAAAGTTTTGATGCTTATAATTATAGGCGCCTCGCTTTGGGCTTCCGGCTTGGATTCGAAGACGGCTTTCCGAATGGGCGCCCCGGTGCTGATAGCGGGTTTGGTTGCAGCTGGGGTAACTTATTTCGCCCAGACAGGAACGGTAGTCAAAAAAGATTATTCAAATTTTATGCAATGCCTAAATTCAAAAGGAATCGTCTATTATAAATCAGTGAGATGCAGCACTTGCAGAAGGCAGGAAATGATTTTTGGAGAAGCGTCTAAAAAGCTGAATTCTATCGAGTGCCATCCAGACGGAGAAAATCCCCGGCCGGAATTATGTTTGAGCAAGAAAATAACCAAAACCCCGACATTTCTCATGGAATCTGGAGGAACGGAGATTAAGCGGATCGAAGGTCTTCAGCAGATTAAGGATTTATCAGCTTTCGCGAATTGCGCGGCAGAGTAAAATGTTCGGACAAGAATTAACTTTAGGAATAATAATTTCCGCCGCGTTGGTTGATAGCATTAACCCGTGCGTCTTCGGCGTACTTATTTTCCTTATTGCTTTCATGACGAAAATTTTCAAGAGCTCGAGCAAAATGCTTCTCGGCGGCCTCCTTTATGCTTCAATCGTCTATATAACCTATCTTCTTTTGGGACTCGGAATTTTAAAATTTGCCTTATCGACAGGAATTGCCTCCGCTTTTTATTGGATTGCGGCGCTTATCGCGATAATAGCGGGCTTATTTGAGATAAAAGATTATTTCTGGTACGGCAAGGGATTTTCTTTGCAGATGATTCCGGGGGGTGCTACGCGCATCAAAGCTTACACAAACTGGATTGCCAAGATGGAAGGTCGCCACCCAGCCTTGTTGTTTTTGACCACGGCGCTCCTCGGAGTATTTGTCGTTCTTGTGGAATTGCCGTGCACCGGGGCGCCTTATCTTGCGATTCTAGGATTATTGTCCAAAGGGGCCTATTCCGCCGCTGTTCCTCTCTTACTCTTATATAATCTGGTATTTATCTTTCCGCTTTTATTCATTATCGGTGCGGCGTATTTTGGCACTTCGTCCGAAAGGATGGAGAAATGGAGAAAAGAACATCGCGGGCTTATGCGTTTGGGCATCGGCCTTGCTCTTCTCGCGCTTGGATTTTATATGATTTATTCGTTAAACCCGGTTTTTTAATTTATGACCAAATCTCAAAAATTATCAGTGTTTCTTCTTCGGATCTCGATGGGATGGATTTTCCTTTACGCGGGAATTTCAAAATTTAAAAACCCCAACTGGTCGGCCGCCGGCTATCTAAATTCGGCGAAAACATTTCCGGAGCTATACCATTGGCTCGCGAGCCCGGAAATTCTTCCAGTCACGAATCTCTTAAACGAATACGGGCAGATCCTGATCGGCATTTCCTTAATTGTCGGTGTGTTGGTCCGATACAGTTCTCTTTCGGGCGTCCTTATGATGGCCCTTTATTATTTCGCGGTTCTCCAATTTCCGAAAATAGGAGCGAATTCTTATATAGTTGATGATCATGTCGTCTACGCCTTAGTTTTGCTTTTGCTGTTTGCGATGCGCGCCGGAAAGATATATGGGCTTGAAGGGAAAATCATAAAAGTAGAGTAATCTTGAGTAATTTGTTATAATTTGTTTATGGAAAAACAAGAATCAGGTTCAAGTAAGGCTTATACTTGCGCAAAATGCGGCAAGAAAAAAGAGAGATCCGAAGGATCTTTCGTCCTTGAGGGTTCGACTTTCTGCTGCAAAGATTGCTGCGGCGATCCTTCCAAAGGCGAGCATAAGAAAAAGGCAGCCGCGGTTTGCGAGTTTTGCTGAAGTTCGTGATTGAGGAAAAACAAGTCCATCATCATAAGGCGCTCGGGCATCTGGCTCGCGAGCCGATTACGGATATCGTCAAATTTAGCGCGACAAGGCTGGTAAAAGTCCGCCTTCCGTGGCTTCTCGTCGGACTGGTTGGGGGGATGATCGCGACGCTTATTGTCCGTTTTTTTGAAGGGGCGCTTTTGGAAAAATTGGCCCTTGCTTTTTTTATACCCGTTATTGTTTATATGTCTGACGCCGTCGGGACGCAGACGGAAACTTTGTTTATCCGCGCGCTCGTGATTGAGAAAATAGATCTCGGAAAATATTTGATAAAAGAAATATTGGTCGGATTCCTTCTCGGTTCCGCGTTGGGAATTCTCCTTTTTGGATATTCAATGTTTGTTTTTAATGATTTCGAAGTTTCTTTAATAGTCGGCTTTTCAATCTTGATCGCCTCAACCTTGTCCGTTGTCATCGCAACGCTGGTTCCGCTCGTCTTAAGGCGCTTCGGCAAAGATCCGGCGATTGGCGCCGGACCTTTTACAACGATAGCCCAAGATATCCTGGCCCTATTAATATATTTCGTAGTAGCCGCGATTATAATATAAAGATATAGCATACTATGGCGGATTTTTATCAGCTTTCGGTTGAGAATGTATTTAAGGCGACCGGAAGCAATAGAGACGGGCTTTCGAGAGCGGAATACAAAAAGAAACTTCTGGAATACGGGCCGAACGAGCTTCCGAAAGAGACTGGATTTAAAGCTCTGGCTTTTCTTTGGGGGCAGGTCCAAAGCCCGCTGGTTTATATTTTATTGATCGCCGCCGTTCTCGCGTTTTTTGCCGGAGAGAAGCTCGATACAATAATTATTGTCGCGTCCGTTATTCTTAATGTCGGCATCGGTTTTTATCAGGAATATTCTTCGAGTCAAATTTTAAAACGCCTCGCGGAGAAAGTTAAGGTGATGGCGTATGTAAAAAGAGGAGGGAATATAAAAGAAGTCGAAGCGGCTGAATTAGTTCAAGGAGATGTAATTTTTCTCAAAAACGGCATGAAGGTCCCCGCTGACGCGAGGCTGTTTAGGGCTAAAGATTTATTTGCAAACGAAGCTTTGCTGACCGGAGAATCTGCTCCGGTAAAAAAGGAGATTGAAAAAATTGAGGGCGAGAAAGTCGTGGGGGATAGAAAAAATATGGTTTTTATGGGAAGCGCGGTTGAGCGAGGCGAGGGGGATGCGGTTGTCGTTAAAACTGGAAGACAAACGGAGATCGGGCAAATTGCTACGCTGACGGAAGAGTCGGACGAAGAAATGACGCCTTTACAGGAGCGGATGGCTAAGCTCGGCAAATTCTTAAGCGTGCTTGTTGTCGCGGCTTCCGTGATAATCGTAGCTGTCGGCATTCTTGAAAAATTTAATTTCTATCAAATATTTGTTACTGCCGTCGCGGTTGCTGTCGCGGCAATACCGGAGGGGCTTCCCGCGGCTATAGCGGTTGTTCTGGCGGTCGCGAGTAAAAATATTTTTAAAAACAACGGACTGATCAAACGGCTTCTCGCAGCCGAAACTTTGGGTTCGGTTTCCATTCTTTTGATAGATAAGACTGGAACGCTGACGGAAGGAAAAATGAAACTTGAGAAAATAATTTCTAAGGACGATAATTCCGTGTTGGTCGCGATCGCGCTCGCGAACGAAGCGATCATTGAAAATAACAATGGAAAGGCATGCGTAAAAGGAGAAGCAACGGATAAAGCAAAACTTGAAGCATTTTTCGAAAAAGGCCTTGATTTGAAAAAAATCCTAGAAGCTTTTCCCAGAATAAATTTTTTGCCTTTTGATTCAGTTGCCAAAATAATGGCTTCCTTTCATTCGTCGCGCGATCAGCATGGCGAGACAACGCAGGTTTTCATATCAGGAGCTCCGGAAAAGCTTCTAGAGCTTTCTCGCGATTTTCCAGGAAAAGAAGAGATGCTTTCTGATATTGAAAATCTGGCCAGAAAAGGATTTCGCGTGATCGGGGCCGCGGAGGAAACTTTTCCGATCAGGCGGGAAGAAATGGAGAAAAAAAGCGAAGTCGAATTGTTAAAAATGATTAAGAATATCACTTTTTTAGGACTTGCCGTTATTCGCGACCCGATACGTTCTGATGTCCGCCAGACCGTTAAAGAAGTTCGCTCCGCGGGAATAAAAATCATTATGCTTACTGGAGATCATAAGCTTACGGCTTTGACCGTCGGCGAAGAACTCGGATTCAGCACGAAAAACATTATAGAGGGCAGGGAGTTGGAAAATATTTCGGACGAAGAATTGAAGCAGAAAATTCTCAATGTGGAAATTTTCGCCCGCGTGGACCCCAAGCATAAAATGCAGATAACAAAAGCTTGGAAAGACAGGGGGGAAGCCGTTGCGGTAACGGGCGACGGCATCAATGACGCTCCAGCTTTGAAGTACGCGGATATCGGCATCGCGCTTAATTCCGGAACCGATGTTACGAAAGAAGCTTCCGATCTGGTTTTGGTGGACGACGGACTAAGCACAATCGCGCAGGCGATAAGATACGGAAGAACCGCTTTTGATAACATTAAAAAGGTGGTAATTTATCTTCTGGCATCGAGTTTTACTGAGATTACTCTAGTTTTGGGATCTTTGATTTTGAGAGTTCCTTTACCGATGACCGCCGTGCAGATTCTATGGACAAATTTGGTTCAGGATGGTCTTCCAAATTTCGCGCTCGCGTTTGAGAAAAGCGAGGATGGAATAATGCAAAGAAAGCCGATTAAAAGAAGCGATCCGATTCTCGATAAAAAAGCCAAGATGCTTTCGTTCAGTTTTGCCGTGGTGACGGACTTGATTCTTCTTTCGATTTTTTATTTCATTTTAGAGAAAACAACTTTTTCGATCGAATATACGCGCACAATTATTTTTGCTGCCTTGGGAACATCTTCCTTATTTTATATTTTCTCGATCAAAACTTTAGATAAGCCGATTTATAAAGCAAGCCTTTTAGATAATTATTTTCTTCTTTTTGCTGTCGGCATAGGTTTTCTTATGATGATTCTTGCCGTATATATGCCATCGTTGAATCTCATTTTGAAAACGACTCCGCTTCACCTTCCCATGCTTGCTGCTATTTTCGCCCTCGGAATTTTCAAAGTGTTTTTGATGGAATTTATCAAATGGACATATAACCGTAAGACCGCTTAGTTTATAATTCTTTAATGCGCATCATCGGGCATTTGGATATGGACGCGTTTTTCGCGGCAGTTGAGGAAAGAGACCATGAATGGCTCCGGGGAAAGCCGGTTATTGTCGGCGCGGATCCGAAAGATGGGGCGGGGCGGGGCGTCGTTTCAACAGCCAATTACAAGGCGCGAGAATACGGCGTCCATTCTGCTTTGCCGATATCCATAGCTTGGAGACTATGCAAAGAGTCTAGAGAAAAAGGAAAGCCAGAATGTTTTTTTCTTGCCGGCAATTTTAGGAAATACGAAGAAGTCTCCGGGAAAATAATGGAAATTTTGAGAAGACATTCGGATTTGGTCGAGGAGGCAAGCGTGGACGAAGCGTATTTTGACTTGTCTGGAAATACCGAAGTCGGACTTCAGGGCTCTCCGAAGTCCGACTTCGGTATTTGGGAGGAGGCGATAAGAACTGCCAAGAAAATAAAAAAAGAAGTCTGGGATAAAGAAAAGTTAACGTGCTCTATCGGAATCGGGCCGAATAAGCTGATTGCGAAGATCGCGTCTGATTTCAAGAAGCCGGATGGGTTTACGGTTGTCGAAGAAAAAGACGCCGAGAAATTTCTGGAGCCGATGGCTATCAGGAAAATCCCAGGCATCGGGCCAAAAACAGAAGCGATATTCTCGCGAAAAGGGATGAAGACAGTTTTTGATTTGAAAAAACTTTCCGCAGGTGAACTCCCGCATTTCTACGATAAAATTCGCGGAAGGGACAACTCGCCCTTGATTGAAGAGCGCGAAGCAAAATCCATCAGCGAGGAAAATACTTTCGAGAAAGATACCCGCGATCCTATTTTGCTATTGCAAATCCTAAAAGACCTTTCGGCGCGAGTTTATAGTCGCTTTGATGCGTCGGAACATAAAACATTTAAAACCGCATCTTTAAAAATCCGTTTTGAGAATTTCGAGACGAAGACTCGGGCGCATACTTTAACGAAGCTGGCCTCAAGCAAAAAAATATTGGAAGGGGAAGCGATGAAGCTCTTCTTGCCGTTTTTAGACAGCCGCGAAAATCCGCGAAAATGGAAAATAAGGCTTTTGGGGGTTAAGATAGAGAAACTATCATGAACCGCGAAACTAAACAATGCCAAAACTGCAAAAAAGAATTCTGGATCGAACCGGAGGATTTTAAGTTTTACGATAAAATCTCCGTCCCCCCGCCGACGTGGTGTCCGGAGTGCAGAATGGTGAGGAGGATGACTTGGAGGAATGAAAGAGTGCTTTATCATAGGAAAAGCCAAGCAACTGGCAAAGACATAATTAGTATGTTCGCTCCCGATAAACCAATAAATGTTTACGAACACGATTATTGGTGGTCGGATAAGTGGGATTCTCTGGCGTCTGGGAAAGAGTATGATTTTTCTAAGCCTTTCTTCATTCAATTTCGCGAATTGCTAGAATCAGCGCCATTGCCAAATCTTGCGAATTCAAATGTGATAAATAGCGAATATGGGAATCATAATGCGGATATGAAAAATTGCTATTTATCGTATGCATCTTTTGGTGCGGAAAATGTTGCGTATTCTCAAGGAGTTTTTAATGCAAAAGATTCGCTTGATAGTTACACACTTACCGATGGAGAACAATGTTATGAAGATGTTTTATGCGCCAAAGTTTATAAACTTTTCTTTTCCTATAACACTGATGACAGTATGGAGTCTTTATTTCTAAAGTCATGCAAGAATACAAATAATTCGCTAGCTTGCATAAATCAAAGAAGTAAATCGCACCATATTTTTAACAAGCCGTATTCCAAAGAAGAATATAAATCGGAGTTGGAAAAGTTGGATTTCGGGAGTCATAAAAATTTGTCAGATTTTAAGAAAAAGTTTGGCGAATTTGTTTTAAAATATCCTCACCGGTTTGCTTCTATTATTAAATCGACAAATGTAGTTGGGGATATGGTTATGAATTCCAAAAACTGTTTTTATTGTTTCGATGTGTACGGAAACGTTGAAGATTCGAAATTTGCTTCACATGCCGTAACTTTGAAAGATTCATACGATGGTTACGGCTTTGGCGGTAATGCCGAACTTTTATATGAGGGAATTGATTCTGGCATAAATGCTTCGAGATATAAAATTACAGCGTTTACACATACTTGCCACGAAGTTCAATACACTTATGCTTGCCACGGCTCCAGTAACCTCTTCGCCTGCATCGGCCTGCGCAATAAATCCTACTG
>Ga0209343_10006136_pt1 | contig 14426 bp, 16 predicted proteins | sample RifCSPlowO2_02_FD_184026 | JGI IMG/M metagenome (GOLD analysis project Ga0209343, IMG submission 184026) | Groundwater microbial communities from Rifle, Colorado - Rifle CSP2_plank lowO2_0.2 (SPAdes) (version 2) | ecosystem: Environmental > Aquatic > Deep subsurface > Groundwater | place... | reverse complement strand
CGCAAGAGCCGGTCAAGCGCCGTGAAAAACGGCCGACATTTTAGGGGTAAAAACTTTTTGCGCTGTTTGGAAATCGCTAGATTTTTTTCAATTAAGCTGGAAATTTTTTCTTGCGCCGATTCAATGGTTTCCCCTTGCTTCATTAAAACAACCAAACTGTTTAAAGTTTTATGCGCGTGCTCCCGTTCGTACGACCCAAGATCATTGATCAGCCGCAAAGCGAGGGATGAATTTTTGATGGCTTTTTTAATTATAGCAAATTCTGCCGGTTTGAGCCATTGCGATTCAGGAAAAATAAAAAGCGTCATAGCGTAAAGCGCCATACTTGAACCTATTGACTGTCGGCCGTTTTTTAAATATTGATGCAAACTCAGTGGATGAACGAATGAAAAATTTCTTTCATTCGCCATTCCCGTTAAAAAATTTTTAACCGCCCGCTTCCATTCGGCTAAAAATCTCTGATCTGCTTTTTGTTATAAAAGCGTTTGAAAAATTTCGCCTAAAAGCCGCGCCGAAAAATCCATTGATTTATTTGATATTTTTTGGCTGCCTGAATAATCTTTATTATTTTTCAGAAAACGCTCAATGTTCCGGCAGAACAAGCTTAATTGCGATCGCGGTGTTTTCCGCGATTCAAAAAATCTATCCGTGATAATAATCCAGATCGTGATCAGTAATAAAACAGGTCTTATTTTTTTCCAAGCTTGACCGGGAAAAACAAACAGCCAAAGCTGCGCCAGGTTTTGCAAAACAGGAAGCGGCAGGTCGGCTCCCTGCCTGATCCAAAAAGGAATCTCGCTGATAAGATCGCGCGCCGCCGCGCCTTTATCGGAACGAATTTTTATTTTCTTCATAAAAAAGCAAAGCTGATAAAACCGTTATTTTTACTATTTGTCGTTCCAGAATCCGTTTTTAGCGCGCTCTTTTAAAAGATGATCAATTGATTCGGCCGAATAATTATTTTTATCAAAATCAAGAAAAGGAAGCGCGAATAAAAAATTAATATAATGGCTGCCGAACGATCCGCCCCGCTCGCCCGGGTAGCAGGCTAATCCCTCGGGTGTGGAAAAATATTTGAGAAAATTAGAATCAATCCGCGCTCCGCTCATACTTAAAAGATAAAAAGCGATCACCGTGTCGTCCAGATCCGGGATTAAAAAATCTTTTCCCAGGCTTATTCCGTTGTTTGTCCATTTTTGCCGCAAATATTTCAAATGCGGCGCGGTTTGTTTTGTGAAATATTGGTTGATTCCTAAAACAAACAAGGGAAAAAGAGACCAAGCGCGTTCAAAAATTTCCATTGGCCAAAGAACCGGAACAATCCCTTTTTTGACTAAAGCTCAAAAGCCACGGTGGCTTCCGGTTCTTTTAATAATTTTAAAGCCAGCCTAAATCATAAGGCGATTGGGACATCTGGCTTGTCCCGACCTGCTTTAGGGCTTGTTTGATTTTTTGAATCAACTGTTCTTTTGACAAACGCATAATAGAGCAATTATACCAAAATACTTAAAATAATGATATTATTAAACTATGTTTAAACAAGAAATAACCAAAATCAAAAATCTGATCCAAGAAAGATTGGAAAAGTTTTTTGCCGGAAAAATAAAAGAAGCCAAACGAATTGATCCGATCATTGGGAAAACCGCCCAATATTTGGCGGATCAGACGCTCAATGGCGGAAAAAGGATTCGCGCGGCGCTGGCTGTACAAGGATATTTGGCCGGAGGAAAAAAACTTAATCCGGCGATTTATGATATTGGCGCCGCGATGGAACTTATCCATTCTTATTTTTTAATTCATGATGATATAATTGATCAAGACGATCTGCGCCGCGGCCGGCCGTCAATGCATTGCCGCTTTTCAAGTTCCTTGTCCAAAAATATGCCGCTCGTCCGCCGCAACCATCTTGGCCAATCTTTGGCGATTTTGGCCGGCGATATTTCCTCGGTCTGGGCGTATGAATTATTTGCCCAATCAAATTTTCCGGCTGAACAAAAATTAGAAGCGCTCAATGAAATGAACCGGATGATTTTCAAATGCGGCGCCGGAGAAATACTGGATGTGGCGCTTGATCTTAAGAATAACCCGAAAGAAAACGATATTTTCAAAGTGCAAATTTACAAAACCGCGAGCTACACCATAGAAGGGCCGCTGGCAATCGGGGCGATTTTGGGCGGAGCCAAGCTGCAGGCCATAAAAGCTCTGCGCGAATTTGCCCGGCCATTGGGAATCGCCTTTCAAATCCAAGACGATGTTTTGGGGCTTTTCGGCGATGAAAAAGAAATCGGCAAGCCGATCGGCTCGGATCTGCGCCAAGGCAAAATGACTCTTTTAATGCTCCGCGCCCTGAAACGAGCGGATAATTCTCAAAAGCGAATCATCCAATCGGCTCTGGGCAATAAAAATATTTCAAAAAAACAAATCAATGAAGTTAGAGCTATTGTCCAACAAACCGGCTCTCTGGCCTATTCGCAAAATCTGGTCCAAAAATTTTCCACTCGGTCAAAAAATATTTTATCCAATTCTTCTTTGCCCATTCATACCAAATCATTCCTTTCCGGACTTATTGAATATTTAGCTAAGAGGTCAAAATAAACGATTTATTTTATTTCTTATCCAGCGCATTAAGCTCGCGGGCGGTTTTGATCCCGTTAAAAATAAACAGTATTAGAAAAAGGGTGAAAAATCCGATTCCTAAAATATCGGCGATTGTAAAATTTATTCCTAAAATTTTAAATTCCGGATTGTTGAATAATAAAAATACGGAAAAAAATATGAAAATGATGCGCATTTCCGTGGGACCGAGCAGGCCGTAGGAAAGCTTGAGTCGGCCTATGACCGCGGCCAAAAGATAAGAATGAATAGAGATAAGATAATAGCCGATTAGAACTAGTATCCAGACAAGAGGCTGGCCGTATCCGGAAAATGCAAAGCACAAAACAATAAAAAAAGTGACCAGCGAATCAACAAAATGATCCAGATAGTGGCCGTAGCGCGGCCGCTCTGTTTTTCTAAGACGCGCCACCGTGCCGTCCAGCGAATCGCCAAACCAATGGACGACCCATCCTACGGCCGCAACCAAGAGAAAAAGCGGCTCTTTTCCTGACAATAAATAAGATGTGCCGATTATCAGCGCGCCGACAACGCCTAAGCCCGTCAGGAAATCAGGACTTGCCCAAACGGGCAAGCGCTTAGCAATCGCTTGAAGCGCTCTTTTTTCAAGCTGATAGGTGAGCGACGCTTGATCGCGGGTAATATTGGGTGTTTCCATAAATATATTGTAGCTATTTTCCAGATAAAAAACAAACCCCCTCCGACGCTTAGGTCGGAGGGGGTTTTTTACGATTTTACTCCTTATTGTTCGTCCTGTTCGTCTTTGTCTTCGGTGCCGTCATTGTCGCTGTCATTGGGCTTTTCGTCATCATCGTCTTTAACGCTATCATTATCGTCATCATCGTCTTCATTATCATTTGTTCCGTCATTATCATGATCCCATTCTTGTCCTTTGACTTCATCTCCGTCTTTAATTCCGTCATTGTCATCATCATTGTCTTTATCATCTCTTATTCCATCATTATCATGATCCCAGGCCTTTGACGGTTCGTCAACATCCAAAATTCCGTCATTGTCATCATCCGTGTCTTTCATATCCTCGGTCCCGTCATTGTCGTGGTCAAATTGTTTGCCGGCCGCTTCGCTGGTATCGGCGATCCCGTCATTGTCATCGTCATTGTCTTTTTTGTCTTTGATCCCGTCATTGTCGTGGTCAAATTTTTTCTTATCATTTACATCCAAAATCCCGTCATTGTCATCGTCCGCATCCAAATCGTCGGTTATTCCGTCATTGTCATGGTCGTTTAATTTTGCATCCCGCGCGTCCGCAATACCGTCTTGATCCGTGTCTATTTTAAGCTCGTCCAATGATTTAAGCGAATTGTTTTTCAATACTTGAGCATTGATCTCTGTTTTGTCAAGAGTGATAAATTTTCCAATCACCCTGATTTTGTCTCCGACTTTAAATTCGGAAAGATCGGATTTGCCAAAGTGCTTGCGCACTATTACTGTTTTGTCCGTAATATTGATTTTGTAAGTAATGCCTCCTTTGGTCGCTTCTATGGTCGCGGGCAAGGTGGTGGATTCAATCTTGGAAATCGTGCCGGTTTTGTTGATCATTTTCGCGGTCTTTTTCAAAAGATCAATCGCGCCGCGGCGCGCCACGACAATCATTTTAGCCAGATAGGTCTGAGTAAGGGAGTTGTAAACCGCCCGGCCTTGCACCCGGTCGCCCACTTTCAAATAAGCCAGCGCGGCTTTGGCTTTAATTCCCGGAATAATGATTTTGGTATTGGCGTCCACTTTGATATTGTAATCTTTATCTTTCCAGGTAAAGACAAAAGCATTATTGTCTGCGTCAATTGATTTAATGTTGCCGAATACGCCTCGGGTGTTGGTCAGATAAATAGAGTGGTTTTTTAAGACCTTGGCTTTAATATTTCCCGAATCAGAAGCCGCGCCCCAGACTTCCACATCATCGGCTGGCGCGAATTCAGTCAAGGTTGATTTGCCGTTATAGCGCCGGACAATCACGGTTGAGGTGGCGACATCAACTAAATAAGGTTTGCCGCCCGAAGTAATGGTAATAGTGGTCGGAAGCGTGGTTGAAGGAAGCTCGGAAAGAGTCCCTCGGATTCTTATTTGAACAAATTCAGCCACGGTTTCTTTGGCTGAACCTCCAAAATACACATCCTTGTCTTCCAATTTGGCAAAAGCCGAAGTGGACAGGCTTAAAACCAAGCCCAATGACAAGGCGATGGATAATATAATGCGTTTGGACATAATGTTGCTTAATTAAATTAACTAATAATTTAGTTTATAATAATGTACTCATTATACCAAAATTTTAACAACGCAGCAAGGGTATTATCTTAGCCAAAAAATTGACTTTCCCCGCTTTCTCCGACTTATCAGTCTATTTTGTTCGCGGCTTTTTTAGCGTGTCGAGGGTGATCAAAAAATAAGGCTGCCGCGCGAAAATGCGTAGCAGCCCAAAGTAAAGAACGAATTTTAGCGTCAAATGGAGACGCCATTGGCTTGAAGTATGGCTATTATAAAGTAAATAGCCGTCCCTCCCACTGCCAGCAAAGCCGCAGTTTTCAGCCAACCATTTTTGAGATACTTGGTCCAAATCAGACCAAGAATTAAAAATGCCGCCGCGGCAATGAATATGATTTTTAATACAACTGGCAGGTTGGGGATGCTTTTCTTGAGCTTATCCCCCAAAGGCGCCGGATCCGAATCGTCAGAGCTCTGTTTATATCCGCTCGGTTCGGACACCTTAATTGCCGCAATGCCTTCTAAATCTCGATTGTATTGAGCGGTCAGCATCTCCATCCGGCGATCCGCTTCTTCCGGATTGATTAAATTCTGCGAAAGCATTGAGACTATAGCGCGCTGTTCACTGTGATACCAATCATTCAAAATAATTTCTCTGTGTTCGCGGTAATTTCTGACAACTTCTCGCCCGCCTAATGTTTTTGGCCTTAAAGTTTCTCCGAGTTTAAGATCTTCATACCTCTTTAGCTCCTTATAAGCCTCAGTAGAGCGAGGTCCGGCTGTCATTAATCCATATTCTACTGACGGCCATACCGCTATAATTACCAGTCCGTAAATCACGGCAACCGTCGTGTAAAGAATGAATTTCGCGAACCTCGGCACATCTGGTGGAAAAAGTCCAAAAGCCAGCGATGTTAAAATTAATGCGAACACGCCGAACATAACATAAAAGTCATATCCGAACGCGAATCTCATTATCAGAGCAAGCATAAATGAAACGCCTGCTCCGCCCCCAAATCCAAGCGCTATATTTTTCAATAAAGCACCGATTTTTATTTCAACTTTTTTACTTTCTTCGGTTTTCTTATTTTCTTCTGCCATTTTATTCTCCTTTGCCCGCCGTAGCTTTATGCGCAGGCGGGTTTTGTTTTTATTTTTATCTTCTTCCGAATATGTTGCGCCACTCTACCAGAAGCTCCGGTATTAGAGAGGCGATGATTTCTCTAAAAAATATCCGACCGGTTGAAAGACCTGGTCCCGGAGTGGGTGATTCGCCAACGCCTCCGCCTCCAGTGGTTGATATGATTGGCCTCATGCTCTTTCTTCCTGAAAGCCATTGAAGAATTTTTCCGGACCAATTCTCTTGCAACCGCGCTTCTCCGCTTGATGACTCCGCGATTCTATCATAAGTCCTTCCTCCGGCGCTTACCACATCATCCCAAAAAGCCGGAAAAAAGTATATAGCGGTCGCCAGCCAAAAGAAAATCGCCAGTTTCCACCAAATCCATGAACGATAAGCCGCTTCGCCTCTATTGCACATTTCAGCATTTGCTTCGCTGAAATATGAATTTTCGCACAATTGCGCATTTGTCGCCATTTTCCCAAATCGCGTAAGATTGTCGTATTTCTCGTCAATCTCGTGAAGAGAACGAACCTCCGAAGTGGCGCGGAATCTATCCATTGACGGCTTGCTTAAACCATCGCCCGGATGCGTTACCGCTATTCCGCTGACAATGAGCGTTAATCCGAGAAGCGTCACCCAACGGCGATTGTCCGTACCGATAAACCACCGAAAGGTGCATCCTAATGTATTCCAGAAATGGCCAACCGATATTGATCTTACGCAACCGATCAATGCGACAAAAAACATCGCACTAAAAATCACAACAAACAGATATACAATAAATTCAGTCATTATAGCTTCCCTCCTTTTAACCCATATTTAAATTTTTTCCACCAGCCGGCATTTTGTTGTGGCGCTTCTCCTGCTGTTACAACTTCTTTTTTCCCGCGCAGATGAAACTCTCGTCTGGTATCGCATCCGTGGACGAACACATCCACTTCCACTAGTCCTTTTCCGGAAATGATCAACCTATAAACTTTAATCTCTTTTTCCGGAATCTCTTTAACAAACAGTGTTTTTTCTTCCGTACTTATCCCATCGTTAAGTCTGATGGGACTTTCCGTGGAAATCGTGATACTTCCGCTAATACTTTTTCTGTCCGCATCAAACAGGCGCGGAATCCACTGATACTTGGAATTGCCCTCGTCGTCGTACCCCTGCCAAGTTGCTTCTATATGCAAAAACTTGACTTGCGCAACTTGCTTTTTCTCTTCTTCCGGAATATCAACAATGATGGAAACTTTCGGATATTCCATCCCATCAGCTTTTGCCGAAATAAGAGTAGATCCCTTTGCGTCAACCGGGATATCAATTAATGCTCCAGCGCGTCCATCAGTACCAGTCGCGCTTTCTCCCGCTGGCTGATAATTCTGTCCAATATAAAAATAGACATTTTTACCGGCCAATTCTTTTTTTCCGAGCGACACAAATGCTGTCACCGGCGCCTGACGGTTTTTTACCTGTCCCGCCATAAGCGTAAGAGTAACTACTTGTGACTCTTTTTCCTTCTTATTCTCCTTCTTATTCTTGTCATCCTTTTCTTCAGCCATTTTACACCCCTTTCGTTTTTGTTATATTGTTTTTTTGGTTAAATTGTCAACGAACGATAACATAACATACTACCATTAAATTTCGTTCTTGTCAAGGTTGACAAAATATGGTATTTTTATTACACTGCAACAGCGAATAATTATTAAATATCTAGAAATAAAAAAATTATGGAACAAGCCGCCGCAACCCATGCGCATTTATCAACCATCTTAACGCTCAATCAGCCCAAACTCAAAGCCGATTTGCCGGATTTGCGATCCGGGATGACCGTGCGCGTGCACCAAAAAATCAAAGAAATCGTGCTGACGGAAAAACTCAAAGGCAAAACAGAAGCCAAAGAAAAAGAGCGGGTGCAGATTTTTGAAGGAATAATTTTGGCTATCAAGCACGGCCGAGGATTAAATGGCACCATGACGGTGCGAAAAATTTCCGACGGAATAGGCGTGGAGCGCATTTTTCCTTTACATATGCCGTCCATCCAAAAAATTGAAATCGTAAAGACGGCCAAAGTCGCCCGCGCCAAATTGTACTATCTTAGAAATTATAAAAAGAAGTTAAAGGAAACAAAGAGCAAGCGTTAGTCATTGCTTGTATTGTTAAAAGCATGAAACCCAAAGGGAGAATTCGTATCCAGTGGTCGCCGCAATTTGCGTATGTTGTCGGTTTATTAACAACAGATGGAAGTTTATCAAAAGACGGTCGTCATATTATCTTCACTTCAAAAGACGCTGATCTTATAAAAAATTTTCAAAAAGGACTGGGAATAAACTGCAAGATTTCAATGAAGGCAAGCGGTTCTCAGAAGTTAAAAAAATATTATTTCATTCAGGTAGGAGATGTTTTATTCTATCGCTTCTTATTAGGACTCGGCCTTACCGCGAACAAAACAAAAACACTCGGTGGCTTAAAAGTGCCCGATGAATATTTTTTTGATTTTCTTCGCGGACATTTTGACGGCGATGGATCTTTTTATTGCTATTGGGACCCAAGATGGAAGTCAAGTTATATGTTTTATACTGTTTTTATTTCGGCAAGTAAAAATCACATAAACTGGCTTCAAAAGAAAATATCTGATTTTTTAAAAATACAAGGACACATAACGAAAGCCGCAAATCAATCAATTTATCAATTAAGGTATGCCAAAACAGATTCGTTGAAAATATTGCCGAAGTTATATTATAATAGAGATGTTGTTTGTTTGTCTAGAAAAAGAATAAAAATTGAAAAAGCCCTAAAAATCAACAGCCGATAATACGCGCGGGTGGTGAAACCCGGTAAACACGCCAGCTTGAGGTGCTGGTGCCTGCAAAGGCTTGGAGGTTCAAATCCTCTCCCGCGCAAAATCAAACAGAGGTTTCGCATTTTGGGGGAAGAAAATTTTTTCATACTTTGTAAATTTATGAATAAACCAGACCAAAATATAGATAACCAACGCATGCAATCTTTTGATGCTGCTACTGGCGAGAATGACACATACGATTTAAAAGCCCGTGAAGAAAAAGAGCAAATAGCCGGAGAAGATGTCAGAAAACACTGGGATACTCGTGCCCAAAGGCCGGATGTCCAAAGTGTTATGTCGGCACGGCATACATTAGAGGAGAACAAGCGCGCTACCGAAGAACTACGGAGAGATGTATTTGAATTTCTACAAGGATTGATTGAGAGCAAAAAAGTATTTGAATTAGGGGTTGGTGTTGGGCGTATGACCAGTGAGATTGCGAAGCGGGCAAAAGAGGTAGTGGGCGTAGATTTATCCCCGGTGATGCTGGAAAGAGCAAGACAAAATTTAGAGGGCATCGATAATGTACAATTACTCTTGGGAAAACTTACCGAATTAGATTTACCGCCAAAATCTTTTGATTTAGTTTTTGAATCAATAGTTTTATTACACATACTAAATCCGGACGAGTTAAAAGCAACTATTGGGAAAATGCAAGAATTGAGCGATAGAATTTTTATTGTGGAGCATACATACCAAGGACCAGATTTTCCAATTTCTAAGTATTCCATTCTTAGAAAGCCGGAGGAATATGAAAAATTGTTTGCACCATATAGGTTGAATAAACAGAAAACGCATCTTTGTGCTGGTGATAATTTTACACTCATGCTTTTTGAAAAATCTGAATCGGAAAATAAGTAATTGAAAGAATCTTGCCGCCTCATACCGAAGGCTGATCAGCTTCCGACTGAAAAGAAAAAATTTCCCGAACAAAAAACGCGGCCGTAATTTCTATGGGTCCGCGCATTTTGTGCGCTGATACGGTTGCGCTTTCCGCGCTGGCTATTATTCAATCGCTATTTGGAGATTTAAAATGAAGTTTTCAATTTTTGTTCTTTCTTAAATCTCTCCAGCGCGAGTTGGATCAAGCGATCTATGAGGTTGGAGTATGAAATGCCGCTGGCTTCCCACAATTTCGGATACATACTGATTGAAGTAAAGCCCGGGATCGTATTGATTTCATTGACTAAAATTTGTCCGTTTTTTTTCAAGAAAAAATCCACTCGGCCCATTCCTTCGCAATTCAAAACCTTAAAAGTTTTTACAGCTAAATTTTGAATTTTTTTAATGGTGTTCTCGGAAAGCTTGGCCGGAATTTCCAAAACCGCGTCGTTTTCGTCCAAGTATTTCGCTTCGTAGGAATAGAAATCGTTTTTGGGAATAACCTCGCCCGGAACAGAAGCGATCGGATTGTCATTTCCGAGAACGGAACACTCAATTTCTCGTCCCGCGATATTTTCTTCAATAAGAATTTTTCTATCGTACTTAAATGCTTCTCGGATTGCTTTATCAAAATCCTTTTTCTCGCTTACTTTACTTACGCCAACTGACGAACCCATATTTGCCGGCTTTATGAAAAACGGCAATCCTAAATTTTTGACGACCGCCTCGTAAGTCGGAATGTCCTTTTCTTTAATCGTCAAAAACCTTCCTATCGGTATTCCTGCATCTCGAAGCAAACGCTTCATCACATCTTTATCCATTCCAATCGCTGAACCTAAAACGCCCGCCCCGACAAAAGGAATATTGGCAAGTTTCAACAAGCCTTGCATTGTTCCGTCCTCACCAAACGGCCCGTGTAAAACAGGAAAGATCATATCGGACTTTCCAATCAGCCTTTTAATTTTTTCAAGAAGTAGCGCGCCCCGATCTTTTTTGCCGATTTTCAATTTACTGATTTTATATTTATTCTTATCAATCGCCGCCATTATATTTTTCGCCGATTCCACCGACACCTCGTGCTCGGCCGATCTTCCTCCGAAAATAATTCCGACTTTTATTTTTTGGCGCATATTAAATATTTCTATTTTATACATTCCTCCGTTTTCCTTTGGACCTAGGGAGAATCGAACTCCCGCCTCAGCAATGCGAATGCCGCGTAATGCCACTTTACTATAGGCCCAAGGGAAAATTTAGGACATCATCATTTTATCACAGATTTTTTTTAAAGAAAATGCCATACCACAACGCCCAATGCGCAAATCCATTGATACAGCATCGTACCAAGCGTATTAGCTATTGTCAACAAAGCAATTTTTAAGTATAATGAGAGTGCATTATTATCTACTAAATACAATATTATGCCTAAGGAAACAAACGATTCTCAAGTCCACGAATTTCATATTAAAACTCTGACCTCCGAGCTTTTGTATATTTTAATTTTATTTTTCACTATCGGAATCGGCTTTGTAGTCTTGATGTTTTTAGATGAAAAATACCAATATTTGACAAAATTCGGCGCCAAACTCGGCACCCTGATTTTGAAGTTTTAGGTTTTCGCCCTCGTAGTTCAATGGATAGAACAGCGGACTCCTAAGCCGCGGATGACCGTTCAATTCGGTCCGAGGGCATAGGCGAATGGAGAGGGTTCTCAGCCCAAGGCTGATCCGCCTTTGGCGGAAATTCCTTCTGGGGGCATTTTATTTGTATGGAAAAACTCATTATTCAAAACCTTGGCCTGATAGGGGCGTTTATTTTTCTCTCCGCGTATGTGCCCCAAATCAAACACCTTTTGAAAGTAAAAGATTCAACCGGTATCAGCGTATTTTCTTGGATCGTCTGGCTGGTTGGCGCATTAATGCTTTTTATATACGCCGCATATAATAAGGATTGGATTTTTATAATCTTAACTTCGCTTGAATCGCTAAGCTCATTCACTATCATCATGCTTTCCGTGAAATATAAGAAAAAATAAACATATCTTTAAAAAATCAACGACCATTGCCATTTACCCTTGACTTTTTCGTTTGGGTGCGGTATATTAAGGCATTATCGCAAAATCATTTGCGGCAATAGGTTCTTTTCACTAACCATTAACGAAAGGAGATATAGATGAAACCATATATCGGAATTACCGGATTTATGTCGGGAGGCGAGGTTCGTGCAATGTTGGATCTAATGCCTAAAAATTGTTCCAGAAAACTGATGGTTGGGGCGCTTATAGATTGGAGAACCTTAAATGGTCTTACGCCGAATAAATGGCCCAATCGGTACCCGGCAATAAAGGAGATATCGGGAATTTTTACAGACCATCAGGCAGTGCTGAATCTAGCACACTATCACACTAGAGAACTAACAACCCTGTATTGGCAGCTTGAGGATATAATAAAAAGTTGCGGGCCGAATTTGCATGGACTTCAACTGAATATTGCTTGGCCCGATCCGATGATTTTGAAGCTTCTCCGCGCAAAGCCCGGCATTCAGATTGTTTTGCAAGTTGGCGATCGCGCCTTTGAAATGATTAGGCATTCGCCGGAGCGTCTGGCAACAAAAATCGCCGAAGAATATGACGGCCTAATTGATCGCGTACTGCTTGACCCAAGCGGCGGGACGGGAAAAGAATTTGATCCGGCTGAGATTGCCGAATATCTTAGCGCTTTGAAAAAAACGCGGCTAGACTTCGGTCTAAACTTCGGTCTGGGCGTAGCCGGCGGCTTGAGTTCAAAAAACTTGCGCCGTGTGGAACCGCTGTTAAGCGAGTTTCCTGATTTAAGCATTGACGCCGAGGGCCGCTTGCGAAATTCTGACGATCAGCTTGATCTGCGCGAAGCTGGTGAATGAATATATCCGCGGGGCGTTAGAAATGTTTTGGATTTTGAATGGTCAATTCTTTACGAAAGGAGGCGATAGAAATGGTTTCAGATGAATTGAAAGATGAATTTTTGTATGAACTGTGGATAACATTGGAGCGGGCAGGACTCTCTCCTGATCCCAACTCAATTATCGGGTGCAAATATGTGTTCAGATGCGATAATGGCCCCATCCTTTGCGGAACGATTACGGCTATAGGAGTTTCTAGTCTTATGTGTATTCCATTTGATCTGGAGCTTTATGTAAGCAACCCTGAAGTTTATGGGCAAAAAATCAGATGTATTACTAAGATGAAGGGTGGATGGGCTATAGAAGTTTATACGACCAGCAAAAAATTTGCAGACCAATTCTTTCATGGAGAACTTAAGCTTTTTTTCTGGCCAATACCCGAAGCGCCGAATGCATCAAAATCTAATCCCTGAACCTATCATAGGCCTGTGCGCAATTTTTCGCGCCAGGCCTTCTTTTTTGCTAAAATTAGCCAAAATTGCCATTAAATTAGTTTATAAATCAAAGCCCCGCATTTAGTCATCTAAAAATCCAACCATAATCAATACGATTGGGACATATATTTTTTAACTTTGCTTAATTTGCGTTTTTTTAATTTTTTCAATCTTTTCATCAATCGCCTTCCTCAATTGTACCGGATTCAAGGATAAATACAATTCTTTCAATTTCATTTTTTGCTCCTCGCCGATTTGGCCCGATTCCATCAATCTTTGATAAGGCGTTTTAGCTTGATCGTACTTTTTGCGGCAAACCGAGTTATTGATCTTTTCTTTTGATAATATCTTCATCACCGGCCGGAAGAAATTACTGAACAACCTAAGCTCTTGGCGGTACAAATCGTTTATCATCCGCAGCTGGGCGGCCGTATCGTACCGGCCGTAGCCTAATCGCTGCCGGATATGGGTGTAATTTTTCTGCTCCACATAGGCGTTGTCGTTTTTCCTGTCCGGCCGCGATCGGGTAAAAAACAAGCCGGCTCTTTCGCAATACCGCACCATATGCCAATTGATGAATTCTGATCCGCCGTCGCTGTCTAAGCCTTGAAGCTTAAACGGAACAACGCTTTTAATCTCATTAACCGCGGAAACAATGCCTCTTTCTCCTTTGCCCATAACCGCGATTTGTTCGGACCAACCCGAGGAGATTTCCGCCATATCCAGCGAGTATATATGTTCGCCGGACGGATCGCCGCCGTTATGGGCGACCGTGTCCATTTCCATAAATCCGATTTCACCGGTGTCCCAGTCGGTGATCCGAACCGGAATGGCTGACTTTAAGAGGGAGCCGCGCCGGGTGGTTCCCCGATTGCGTTTTAATCTCCTTAGCTCCCGCTCTTTGGCTAAACGGCGGTCAAGGGTTTTCGCGGAAATGGCTTTTAATTTATCCCGAATATCATCAGACACGGAAAGCTCCCGGCAGCGCGTAAGCGCTTCCAGAGCCGGCAGGAGCATCGGCTGAAGCCTGGCGCCGCAAGGATATTCCAAAAGCTCCCAAATCTTAATCGCGGCGGCTAAAACCCTTGAATCGTAAATCCGGGCTCTTGGTTTGCGGCCGATTCTCGCAACGCGGCGATAATCGCATTTAGCCTGCAAAATCTCAATGGCGTACTTTCGGCTGTATCCGGCGTTGCGGCAAAACTCATTAAGAATAACGGTTTTTTCTTTTTTCCTTGATTTTAAATACCGGGGTTTAATCGTTTTAATCAACTCTTGTTTACTCATATTGGTCATATTTCTTACTAAAATTATTTGATAATTTCAGTAAGATTTTATATGACTCAACCGATGCGAGTAAAGTCGGAAATTAGATGGCTCAATTCGA
>Ga0209343_10006133_pt1 | contig 14430 bp, 11 predicted proteins | sample RifCSPlowO2_02_FD_184026 | JGI IMG/M metagenome (GOLD analysis project Ga0209343, IMG submission 184026) | Groundwater microbial communities from Rifle, Colorado - Rifle CSP2_plank lowO2_0.2 (SPAdes) (version 2) | ecosystem: Environmental > Aquatic > Deep subsurface > Groundwater | place... | reverse complement strand
CCGGTGCTGTTCGCGTACATGCGGCCGGCCGGCCACGCGCTGGAATGCGCGCGCATGTTCAACGATGCGGCGCTCGAGCTGTGCGCGCGCGGCCGCAACCGGCTCAAGGCACTGTGCCAGGTGCCGCTGCAGGACACCGATGCGGCCTGCCGCGAGCTGACGCGCTGCATGAAAACCGGACACGTCGGCGTGCAGATCGGCAACCACGTCGGCGACCGCGACCTCGACGATGCCGGCATCGTCGAATTCCTCGCGCATTGCGCCGCCGAGGGCGCGCCGGTGCTGGTGCACCCCTGGGACATGCTGGGCGGCGCGCGCACGGCCCGGCACATGATGGGCTGGACGGTGTCGATGCCCGCGGAGACGCAACTCTCGATCGTGGCCATGATCCTGGGCGGCGCCTTCGACCGGCTGCCGAAGTCGCTGCGGATCTGCTTTGCCCACGGTGGCGGCAGCTTCGCCTTCCTGCTCGGGCGCCTCGAAAACGCCTGGCACAACCGCGACGACGCGCGTGGCACGTCCCAATTTCCGCCCAGCCATTATCTGGATCGCTTCAGCGTCGACTCGGCCGTGTTCGATGAGCGTGCGCTGCGGCTGCTGGTCGAAGTCATGGGCGAAGAGCGGGTCATGCTCGGCTCGGACTATCCTTTCCCGCTGGGCGAGTTGTGCGTGGGCAAGCTCGTGCGCGAAGCGCGCACGCTCAGCGACAGCCAGCGCGCCAGGATATTGGGCGGCAACGCCGGCCGGTTTTTCGGGCTGTCGACGGCCCATGCCGTTTCCGACTGAATCTTGGACGTTGCCACAATCGGTGGTAGTCTGAACACCTGCCAACCGCTTTCGCGCCGCGGATCCGTGGCCGGAGACTCCCGCCGGGTACAGATCCGGTCGGCGGACATGCAGCCAGGACGATGAACGAGATCGAAATCAAGTCGGTCGACGACGCGCGGAAGTATCGCGAGGAACTCGCCGCCAGAAAGCCGGAGGACGACCCCGGGCTGGCGAAATGGCGGGCCTCCAAACGGTACATCCTGCTGTTGCTTCTGGTCGTATTCTTTCTGATCTATTACCTGATTTCGGTGAATATCGAGGTGCTGTCGCTGCCCGGACTGAATGTAACGCCCGGGGTTCCAAAGCCCTGAGCCAGACGAGCCGGAACCAAACTGCCGGGATTGCCTTGAAGTCCAAAATCTTCGCCAGATCTGACAACCCTTGAGTCGTAAGAGGCTGAGCCCGAGCTCCGTCCGCGTCAACCCAGGAACGCTCCTCCGATCACGTGCAGCGTCTGGCCGGTCATGTAGCGCGCGCCCGGTCCGCACAGAAAGCGCACCGTCCGCGCAACGTCGGCCGGCGCACCGCGCTGCCCCGAGAGCGAGCGAAAACATCCGAGCACAGCCCTGCATGCTCCACGCACGCCGGATGCGCGCCGCCGCGCTCACTGTCGCGCTCTTCCGAGCACGAACATCGTCGCCGCGCCAAGGAACAGCGCGCCCGCGCTGGCGACGAACACCAGTTGCGGCCGGCCCGCGTCGAGCAGCCAGCCGACCAGCGGCGGCCCGACCGACGCGCCCAGATCGAGCCCCGAATAAACGAAACCGTAGACCTTCCCTCGCGAGTGCGCCGGGGTCACATCGCGCACGATGATGTCGCGCGACGGATTCACCGTGCCGAGGCAAAAGCCAGCCAGCGTCATGGCCACCACGAGCAACGCCGGCGGCAGCGTTCCGCTGGCAAGAACGAGCACGAACACCATCGCGAGCAGGATGCCCGCGATCGCCGCCGCGTCGTGGCGGCGGGTGCGGCTGGCGACCACGCCGCCGAACAGCGTGCCTGCGACGCCACCCACCAGATAGCCGGTGAGCGTGCCGGTCGCCGCGGTCACCGTCACGCCGTAGAGCCCCACCATCGCAGGGATAGAGAACGTCTGCAGGCCAACAGTGGTGACCGAGGAGAAAACAAAAAATGCAAAACAGGTGAGCACAGGCACCGAGCGCAGCAGCCTGAGATCGTCGCGCAGCTTCGGTGAGTCGCGCTCGCGCGACGCCGCCGGATGGGCTTCGGTTCTCAGGGCCGGCTGGAACGCCAGCAGCAGCGTGAGCGCCAGCCCGATCGCCCCGGCGGCGATCATGGCAGTACGCCAGCCAAAGGCGGTCCCGAGCGCCACCGAGAACATCGGCGCCGCGACCCAGCCCAGGTTGCCCGAGACGGCATGCATCGAGAACGCGTAACCCAGGCGCGGCGGATCGATCCGTGCATTGAGGATGGCCATGTCGGCGGGATGGAACACGCTGTTGCCAGCACCGGCGATCATGAACGCGGCGAGCAGCAGCGGATACGAGGGCGCGAATCCGATCAGCAGCGTTCCAGCGGAGACGAACCCGAGTCCGCCCACCAGTACCGCCTTGCCGCCGAGGCGGTCCACGAGAAAGCCCGCCGGCGTCTGCAGCAGCCCCGAGGCCACGTAGAACACGGACGTAGCCAAGCCCATCGCCGCATAGCCCACGCTGAATTCCTCCGTCAGCAGGAAAAAAATCGGCGGCACCACCAGCCCATAGAAGTGCGACATCAGGTGCGCGATGCACACCAGGCCGATCACTTTCACGTCGGCGCGTAACGGAGGGGCTGCGGTGGTCATGGATGACAGCGACGATCAACCTGGTTGCGCCGCACCGGAGGACAGGTGCTGCGGTTGAGTTCGAGCCGTGGATTATAGCGGACGCGCCAGCAACACCGATGCATACGCCGCAGGAGTGGTGTCAAAGGCGCGGCGTCAAAGGCGCGGTTGTGGAGCGGCGCGCTTGCCCGCATAATGCCCCGCATTCTACGCATTGGTTTTTTTCGTGCCCGCCAGCAGCTACCCCACCCTGTTCTCCCCCCTCGCCGTCGGCCCGGTGACGCTTTCGAACCGCATCGTCATGGGCTCGATGCACACCGGACTGGAAGGCACGCCGGATGCGGGTGTACGGCTTGCGGCCTTCTACACCGAGCGGGCGCGCGGCGGCGCGGCGCTGATCATCACCGGCGGATACTCGCCCAATCCAGCCGGCCGCATGAGCGAGCACGCGGGCGTGCTCGACCGGCCGGAGCAGATCGCCCTGCATCGCCCGGTCGTCAATGCGGTGCACGCCGCCGGCGGCCGCATTGCGCTGCAGATCCTGCACGCGGGGCGCTACTCGCGCCACGGGGACCTCGTCGGCGCCTCGGACCTGGTCGCGCCGATCAACCGCCTGAAGCCGCACGCGCTCACCGACGCCGAGGTCGAGCGGACCATCGATGATTTCGCCGCCTGCGCCGAACTCGCCCAGAACGCGGGCTACGATGGCGTGGAAATCATGGGCTCGGAGGGCTACCTCATCACCCAGTTCACCTCGCCGCGCACCAACAACCGCAGCGACCGCTGGGGCGGGCCGTACGGGAACCGGCTGCGCTTCCCGGTGGAAATCGTGCGCAGGACCCGCAAGCGGGTCGGCCCCGGATTCATCATCGTGTTCCGGATCTCTGCGCTCGACCTGGTAAAAGGCGGGCTGACCGCCGCGGAAATCGTCGCGCAGGCGCGTGCCGTGGAGCAGTCCGGCGCGAGCATCCTCGACACCGGCATCGGCTGGCACGAAGCGAGCGTGCCGACCATCGGCTACATGGTGCCGCGCGCGGCATGGACCTTTGCCGTCAAACGCATCAGGGCCGCGGTGTCGATTCCGGTGGTCGTCACCAACCGCATCAACACGCCCGAGCTGGCCGAATCGCTGCTCGCCGAGGGCGTCGCCGACCTGGTGTCGCTCGCGCGGCCGCTGCTCGCCGACGCGGCTTTCGGCCGCAAGGCGTTCGAAGGCCGCGCCGACGAAATTAACACCTGCATCGCCTGCAACCAGGCGTGCCTGGATTTCATCTTCGTCGGGAAGATCGCCACCTGCCTGGTGAACCCGCGCGCCTGCCGTGAGACGGAGTTTCCCGCGGGGCCCGCCGCGAAGCCCAGGCGGGTCGCGGTGGTGGGCGCGGGGGCAGCGGGGCTCGCCTGCGCGACAACGGCCGCCGAGCGCGGCCACAGGGTGACGCTGTTCGAGGCAAGCAAGGAGATCGGCGGGCAGTTGAACCTCGCCAAGGCCGTGCCGGGCAAAGAATTCGCGGAGACATTGCGCTACTTCCGCGCCATGCTTTCCAAAGGCGGCGTGGACTTGCGCCTCGGCGCGAGCCCGAGCCCTGCGGCACTGGCGAACGCCGGTTTCGACGAAATCGTCATCGCCACGGGCGTCGCGCCGCGCGTGCCCGACATCGAGGGCGTCGGACATCCGATGGTGATGCGCTACGACGAAGTCCTGAGCGGCAAGCGCGCGCCGGGACGGCGTGTGGCGGTCATCGGCGCGGGCGGCATCGGCTTCGACGTCGCCGAGTACCTGAGCGCCCCGCCGCAGGGCGATGCGCTTGCCCATTTCATGCAGGATTGGGGGGTCGACCGCTCGGGCGCGGTCGCGGGCGGGCTCGTGAAACCGGCACCGCAGGGCGCGGCGCGCGAAGTGACCATCCTGCAGCGCAAGCCCGACCCGGCCGGCAAGACGCTGGGCCTCACCACGGGCTGGGCACTCAAGACCGGGCTGGCGCAGCGCGGCGTCAGGATCATCGCCGGCGCGCAGTACGTCCGCATCGACGATCGGGGCCTGCACTACCTGCAGGACGGGAAGCCTGCGCTGCTCGAAGTGGACAACGTCGTGCTCTGCACCGGACAGCAATCGGTGCGCGGACTCTACGACGAGATCATGGCGCTGGGGACGCCCGTGCGCATCATCGGCGGTGCCGAGCGCGCCGCCGAACTCGATGCGCTGCTCGCGATCGATCAGGGCATGCGCACGGCGCTGGCGCTGTAGGTGTCATCCGCGTTCACCAGGGCACGGTCTCGCCCCGGTAATCGAGGAACTGCGCCTTCTTCGGGAGCTTTGCGTCGAGCAGGATTTTCAGCATGCCCGTCACGCTCTCCTCGGGCGATACATCCGCGTTGTGCCCGCCCATGTCGGTGCGCACCCAGCCCGGATGCAGCGCGATGCAGGTGACGCCCCGCGGCGCCAGCTCGATGGAGAGGTTCTTCACGATCACGTTCAGCGCCGCCTTGCTCGAGCGGTACATGTAATACGCCCCGCTGTTGTTCTGTCCCGCCACCGACATGCGCGTGGAAATGAACGCCATCAGTCGACGCTCGCTTGCCACCACGCGGTCCGCGAACGCAGCCGCGACCCGCAGCGGGCCGATGGCATTGGTGCGATAGACCTCGAACCAAAGCGCATCGTCGGCATCCTGAATACGCTGCCCTGCCGTGCCCGTGATCAGGGCCTGTCTCAACTGGGACACCCCGGCGTTGCAGACGAGCAGATCGATCGCCTGACGATCCCCGACCGCCGCCGATAGCGCACCGATGGATTTCTGGTCTCCAGTGTCCAGCGCATGCACTTCGACGGCCTGGCGGGATGCGCTCGCGAGCCGGCGCAGCGCCTCGGCCTGGTCGGGACTGCGGCAGGTCGCCAGCACCCTCCACCCCATCAGGGAAAGCCGGCGCACGAATTCCAGCCCGAGACCCCGATTCGCGCCGGTGATCAATGCCGTGGACATGGTCGTTCCCCTCGCTTCAATTCGCGCACGCCGCGCCTACAAGGCCGCGACGAATTCCCACACCGCCTCCAGCACCGCGGCCGGTTGGTCGCGGTGCGGCGAATGCCCGCAGTGCTCGAGCTTGAGCAGTTCCACCGGCCCCTTCACCTGCCGGGCGATGGCTTCGATCTGCGCCATGGTGCCGTACTCGTCGTTGCGGCCCTGGATGGCGAGCACCGGGCACTTGATGCGCGGCAGATATTCCTCGATGTTCCAGGCGCGGAAATCCGCATGCAGCCAGATGTCGTTCCAGCCGCGGAAGGTTTGCTGCGCATCGGCATGGTAGCGCGCGAGCTTCTTCGCGAGGTCCGTGCTCTTGAAGCTGAGCCCGGCCTTGGCGATGCTCTTCACGCCGATGTCCTCGACGAACACATGCGGCGCCTCGAGCATGAGCGCTTTCGCCCGGCCAAACGCGCCGGCGTGGATGAGCGCGATCGACCCGCCGTCGGAATGGCCCAGCAGGACCGGCGCCTCGATCTCCAGCCGGTCGAGAAACTCCGGCAGCGCCTCGAGCGCCTCCTCGTGCATATAGCGCACCGTGAACGGTGACTGCAGCACGTCGGATCGGCCGTAGCCGTAGCGCGAATACACCACGACGGGAGAGCCGGTGGCATCGGCGACGCGCTTCGGGAAATCCCGCCACATAGCCACCGAACCCAGGCCCTCGTGCAGGAGCACGATCGTCGGCGCGTTCGGCTCCCGGCCGGCGTAGCGCTGGTATTCGAGGCTGTGGCCGCGGACAGTGACGAAGGATGATGCTCTGGGGGCCGACAAACGAACTCCTCGGAATGGAACGGTTTTCAACGCGACGGCGATGGAAGGCGTGCCGAGGTGCGCAAGTTTACCCGATCCCGTAATCCGGCAGCGGGCACGGGAGCAGCCGCCGCCCCGTGTCAGGCCCGGTAACCGGCGCGCGGATACTTGCGCGCCAATGCAAAGGGCAGATGCGCCTCCCCGCAGCCTTCTGCCAGATCGCGCTCATGCAGTGCCTTAACGCGAAGAAGATGCGCCCGCAGCGGTTCGATCGTGGATTCCGGCAGCACGGTCACGCAAGCGGGGTTTTTACCCCGGCGAGGAACCTTCCGCCGCCTCCGGTTGCGTGTGCCTGTGTCCTTGGAGTTTAATAGCCATGCGTAACGCATTGATGCGAGGGCAGGATGACAAACAGCCAAGCGTATAAGGTGTCGGCAGACGCACCTTTTACGCCCCTACTTCGAGTTGAACCGAACTGTCACCTCATGGACTTTTAAAGGAAGTTTTCATGAAATCCCGTACTGCATTCTTCAGCATCTTCTTCGTAATCTTTTTTGCAGCGCAGCCAACAGCATTCGGGGCAGGCGATTTGTCGCAGCAAACACCTGTCGAGCTACGAGTGCAACTCGGTGATGCTAAAGGCGCTCTCCGTTTCAATCCGGCAAAGATTGAACTCGAAACCGGCAAGCTGTATCGCCTTGTTCTTTCAAACCCGAGCGCTGCAAAGCACTATTTTAGTTCTGATGGATTCAGTCAGGCCGTATTCACGAGAAAAGTCCAAGTGAACGGCTCAGATGGGAAAACCGTTGCTGAAATCAAGGGATTTGTTCGAGAAATCGAGGTTTACCCAAACGCTTCTACTGAGTGGTGGTTTATTCCCATCAAGACAGGTCGATTCACTGACCTTAAGTGCACCGCTCCGGGGCACTCCGAGGCGGGCATGGTGGGCCAGATTATCGTCAAGTGAGACCGTACCCCGGTCTAACCGGCGCGTCCAATCGGGTCGCAGCGGACGGCGCGGCTGGCGCCGGCCGTCAGGCCAGCGTTACGGGACCGCCGCTGGCCTATTTGATGTGTGAGGTCCCGTTCACCTAAAGGAGAACATTCATGGCGACATACATCGCACTTTGTAGCTTTACGGATCAAGGGATTCGCAACGTTAAGGACAGCACGAAACGCGCCGATGCTGTCAAGGAGGCCGCAAAGAAGTTCGGGGCCAAAATGACCCAGATCTACTGGACGCTCGGGCACTACGATCTTTTTGCGATCATCGAAGCACCGGACGACATGTCGGCAACCGCGTTCGCCTTGGCCATTGGCGCAGCAGGCAATGTCCGCACGCAGACCCTGCGAGCCTTCTCCAAAGAGGAAATGAACGGGATTCTTGGCAAGATGGCATAGCGGCACGCATGCCTAACTCTAGTGGTGCGGACGGGCCAGAAGCGCCGCGCCTGGTTCAACCACCGTGCTGGCCCGTTGGCCCGTCCCGCAGAGGAGCAAGAACCGTGCAGAGTCCGACCGCTTACTATCGCGAATCCGGCGCCGGCCCGAGCGTAGTCTGCATTCATTCGAACGCGAGTTCCTCTTCCCAGTGGCGCCCCCTGATGGACCGCCTGTCCGACCGGTATCGTGTCATTGCCGTCGATACCTACGCCGCGGGCAAGAGCCCGGAGTGGCCCCAGGGTTGCGAAGGGACGCTCACCGACGAGACGGCTTTTCTCGAGGGGGTATTTCGTGCCGCCGGGGATTCGTTTCATCTCGCCGGTCACTCCTACGGTGCGGCGGTCGCGCTGAAAGCCGCACTGGAAAATCCAAGCCGGGTAACGTCACTGATACTCTACGAACCTTCTCTATTCTCCCTTCTGCTCGCGGAGAATGCGAGACATCCCGGCGCACGCGATATCCGCGAAGTCACCGATGACAGCATCGCCGCAATCCATCGAGGCGACCATGACGCGGCCGCCAGGCGGTTCATCGATTACTGGATGGGCGCCGGGACGTGGGCAGCGATGCCGGAATCGCGGCGCATCGGCATCGCGAAATCCATGCGCGGGATGGCGCAGTGGACCCATGCCCTGTTTCATGAGCCGACCCCGCTGGCGGCGTTCGCGGCGCTCGATGTGCCGGTTCTCTACCTGACCGGGTCGACCTCGCCGCGGTGTGCCAGAGATGTTGCCGGCCTGCTTACGAAGTCCTTGCCGCGGGTGACCGTCGCGGAGCTCCACGGTCTGGGACACATGGGACCGGTAACTCACCCGGACATCGTCAACGAAGCCATTGAGCAACACCTAGAGCGCATGGGCGAATCACCGCATGGCCAAAGCCATTCTGTCTAGGCCTGGCGACGTTCGACATGTCCCGTTGATGGCCAGGCGGGCCCCGGTCGCCGCGCTTGGGCCTATGGTTCCCTAGCGCATGCCATCCTTCAACGTTGCCTTGTCCATCTGCCAGAGCAGGAAGCTGAATATATCCGCCGCCAGGGCATAGCGCTGGGTGGCGGTGCTGCCGATGCCGTGGCCCGCCTGCATGTCCAGCCGCAGCAGGATCGGCTTGCCGCTGGCGGACGCCGCCTGCAGCCGCGCCGCCGCCTTGGCGCTGTGCCACACATCGACCCGCGGATCGTTCATGCCATGCACCAGCATCACGGCCGGGTAGGCCGTGTTGTCCCTGACGCTGTGATACGTGCTCATCTCCAGCAGTGCCGGAAACTCCGCCGGGTTTTTCGCGCTGCCAAACTCGGAGATGTTGGTAATGCCGTTGGCGCTTTCTTCGGCGCGCACCGTATCCATGACCCCCACGTTGAATATCGCGGCCGCAAACAATTCCGGCGCGCTGGTCACGGCGCGGCCGGCGAAAATGCCGCCGGCGCTGCCGCCCATCACGGCTAGCGTCGCGGGCGATGCGTAGCCCTGCGCGATCAGAAACCGGGCGCAGGCCACCCCGTCTTTCCAGGTATTGGATTTGGTGGTCTTGAAGCCCGCGCGGTACCAGTCGTCGCCATACACCCCGCTGCCCCGTATATTGGCCAGGGCCAGGACGCCGCCCTGCTCGATCCAGACGATGTCAGCGGGCCGGAACCCGGCGGTCTGGGAATAGCCGTACGCGCCGTAGCCTTCAAGCAGCGTCGGATTGCCACCGTCGCGCTTGATGCCTTTCTTGTGCAGCAGGGTCATCGGCACCAGCACGCCGTCGTGGCTGGTCACCATGACATCGGTGATTTCGATTTCTTGCAGGCGCGGCAGCGGCGGATTTGCAAGCAGGCCGGCGTCGGTCGAGACAGTGGCCCTGAGCATAAAGGTGCGCGGCAACTGCGTCCAGCCGCTCAGGCTGTAAAGCACGTCGCTGTATACATGGGCCGGTTCAGCATGCAATGCAGCGGCCCCTTTGAATGGCAGCGGGATCCCTGTGCCCAGAGTGTCGTTGTCGCCCGTCGCATAGCGGCGCAATATGACCGACGTTCCTTCGCGCACGGTCGCGATCAGCGCATCGCGCGTCAGGGAAAATCCCTGCAGTACGCCATATTTCGGCGCCGTCGCAACTTCCCTTGCCAGCTTCAGATCGGGCTTGCGCAAGTCCAGCTTCAGCACCCGCTTGCGCGGCGCGTCGGCATGGGTGAGCAGGTAAAGCCCGTGGCCCTTGAGCGCAACACCGGTGATCTTGTCCTCGAATCGGGAGATTCTCTTCCATGCAACGTCGGGGCCGCCCAGATCCGCTAACCTGGCGACAAACAGGTTGCCTTCAGGCACCGTGGTATCGGTGGTGCGGGCAATCATCCACGGGCTCCCCGGCGTGAACAGGATCTGGCCGGCATCCAGCCGCACGAGGCCAAGATCCCTGGTCACGGTGGGACCGAACACGGCTTTCGCTCTGGACTCCGGATCGCCCACCTTCAACCACATGACGACGCTATCCAGATAGGTTTCGGATTCCTGGTCACCGGGCCTGAGCACCTTGAGCTGATTGAAAGTCAGCGACTTGCTGTCCGGCAGCCAGTTCACCCATGTTTCGTGCACGCGCGGAATCGGCTCTCCGACCCGCTTGCCGGTTTTGACATCGAGGATGTAAAGCGACGCATCTTCGGAACCGCCGGCCGACAAGCCGTAGGCCACATGCCTGCCATCCCAGGCCGGCATGAAATAGTTGATGGCGTGCGGCACGCCGGTGCGCCTGGCGTCCACCTCCGGATCGACCAGCACGCGCTCCGCGCTGCGCTTTACACTACCGAGCCCGGCGCGCATCACCAGCTTGAACTGCTTTTCGCTCCCGGCACGCTTGAGGTAGTACACATGATTACCCGGCATGCGTATGACGCTGCGTATGGAATCGCCACTGGCGGTGGACAGCTCCGCAATCCGTTTTTCCAGCCGGTCACGCAGCTCGATTCGGTCCAGTGTCTGGCGGGCGGCCTCGCCCTGGCCCTTGAGCCAGGACTGCACTTCAGGGTTCTTGATGTCTTCAAAATAGCGGTACGGGTCCTTGACCGCGACTCCGTGCAGGGTTTCAGTGACTTCCCGCACCCCCGCAATCGGCGGCATGGCAAGCGGTGCCGCCAGGGTCGCGGCAGGGATGGCCGCAGCGGCGGCAATCAGACATACGGCGATCAGGCGAAATACGGCGATCAGCCGAAATGCGGCGATCAGCCGAAGTTGCGATTTCGGAAGTGGCATTGCAAGTCCTCTACTTCTCGGCTACATGGGTACTTGGTGTCAACCTGGATACTTTCCTCCGGACATGAAGGTATTCAGGATATTGCCCTTGGTGACGGGCAGCAGGACATAGGACGGGTAGTCCGTGGAATACCGTCACCCGCTTCCGGCGAGGCATTGGTTCTCTCCTGTCCGGGATGGCGCCACTGCGCGGTGGAGATCGCGGCAGGCTCAGACTTCAACCTCGACCCTGTTGCGCCCGTGTTCCTTAGCGCGGTAGAGCGCGCGATCGGCGCGAACAAGCGCGTCGTCAGCACTCGCATCGCTGGCATTCATTCCAGCAACGCCAATGCTAACTGTTAGCGGGATCAGTCTATCTTCCTGCGCCACCGGTGTTCCGGCTACCTTCTTCCGCAGTCGTTCGGCGAAGCCCTCGGCCGCAGTAAGGTCGGCGCCGGGCAAAATGACGCCGAACTCTTCACCTCCAACGCGACCTGCAGTATCGATCTTGCGGAGTTCATTTCGCATTAACTCGGCGAGGTGTTTAAGGATTTTGTCCCCAGCGGCGTGGCCAAAGGTGTCATTTACCTGCTTGAAATGATCGGAGTCGAGCATCAAGACTGAGGCGCAGTGTCCTTCGCGCCGATGTATGCGAGCCAATTCCTGCTCCAACCGGGCGAGGAAGTGTCGCCGATTGGGGAGGCCCGTTAGGAAATCGGTTGCGGCCATCTCCCGCAACTCACCTTCCAGGCGCTTGAGTTCGGTGATATCGCGCGAGACCACAACTACCTTGGACACCTTGCCGTCGGCACCGCGGATTGCGCGGCCGTCCGACTCCATATGACGGGTCCTGCCGTCTTTGAGGACAAATCGGAACTCGGCACACTCTCCGACGCCTGTCGCTACCGTTCTGCCAAAAATTTCCTTGATCCGCTCGCGGTCTTCGGGATGTATCTCCAAGAAGGAGCTCGATCCCGGTCGGATGTCTTCCTCCCGAAATAGCGGTCTGTACGAAGGACTGTTGTAAATTCGCCTGCCATCGGTGTCGAGCACCGCGACGAGGTCGCCGACATTCTCGACGATCGCACGGAAAAGTTCCTGGCTCTCGCGCAGCCTGTCCTCGGCGAGATTGCGTTGACGGGTTAACTTAGCGTCGCGCAGCTCACGCTCGATCACCGGGCCGAGACGTGTTAATTCGCTTTTTTGTACATAGTCTTGCGCACCAGATTTGATCAGTGCAACGGCCAGGTTGAGATCAATTTCCCCAGAGACGATGATGAATGGCACGTCCGGGCGCAATTCTTTCGCTATTGCCAGCGCCGCTGGGGCGTTGAAACTCGGCATAGAGCGGTCGCAAGTAATCAAATCCCACTCCTGCCTCTCGAGTGCGGCGCGCATGCTCACAGGAGTATCAATTGCGGCGGACACTACCAGATAGCCTTGGCTACGCAATGACTGCAGAAGCAACTCGATGTCATCTGCCGAATCATCGACTATCAGAAGCCGCAGCGGTTGATTCATTGAATTTCCAGGACAGGGTGCTATTTGTTATTGTCCACTTATCCCACCTTTGATTAGGCAAGAGAGGAGTCCCAAGGACACATCGCCAGTGCCGTCTAAGAAATCTCTCGAAGTATAAGTGAGAGAGCCAACTTTCGACACCGCGTCAATCCGGCGCGCTTGAGTCTTGAGCAGGCTCTCGATTCCTGACATTACGCAAACTCATCCTCAGGCTTTGACTGTGCGCGAGTCCATTCGGGTCATACCAGACGTAAGTATCTTATTTCCCTCAGCAGGTTGCACAAAACTCTTGACAAGCTTAGACAGGTAAATCCTTTGCTGTAACCAAGGTCTGTTAGTTGCTAACCATGGTAGAAAGACCTCCCGATTTTGGGAAGTTGGAACTTCCCAACTTCCCAAAATCGGGAGACCTATTCAAACCCACTCTTCACCAGATCTATCCACACTCGAGTCGTAAAAGACTAAAGCCTGAGCGGCTTCCAGTAGCCGGTGAGCTCGAGATAGCCCTGCCCCGCCGGCCTTTCTGCGTCGCGGGCCTGCACCGCGCCCTCCCAGTAGATGGTGCCGGTGCTCGCGCGCGAGTCGAGTTCCTGGTCGTCCATGGCGGGCTCCAGCACCAGCTCGATCGTCCCCGCCCGGATGCGCATCGCGACCGGATACTCGGTCTGCGTGCGCGGCGAGCGCCAGCGGCGCAAGGGCGTGAATGCGATTTCATCGGGCCGCAGTATCCGGATGCGGCCCGTGCCATCCCTGTGCGTACCGCCCGCCCAGTAGGTGCCACCCTTCTTGTCGCGCATGCGAAACGCCATCAGCGCCCCGCCGTCGGCGAGGTTGAGCCCGACCCAGTCCCAGCCGGCGGCATCGGCGGCCAGCGCTTCGCTGGACCACTCGTGGTCGAGCCAGGCGGTGCCCGTCAATTCGATTTTCCTGCCTTTGATGGTCGCACTGCCCGAGGCCTCCAGGTGCGGCCGGCTGTAGTAGTAGCTCGCCTGGCGCGAATCCGGACCCTTGCGGCTGAACCCGCCCTCGCCCTCGAGCAGCAGCGGCTGGGCCGGGCGAAAGCGCAGCGCGTATTCGAAGGCGTGCGCGGTGATTCGCGCTTCGTAGCCGTCGCCTTTGCGCTTCAGCGACCAGTCCTGCACTCGCACATCCGTGTCGGCCTCGCTCGCGTCCGCAAGTCCGAAGCCTGCACGCGCGGCGCGCTGGTCGTGCAGCAGGCGTCCGATGCGCGCATCCGAGAGCGCCGCGTGCGCGAACAGGAGTTGCCTGGGCGCGAAGCGGCTTGGATTGCCCTCGCCGATTCCGGGCCGGTTGCGAAAGAACGTGATCTGCATGCCCAGGTCGTCGCCTTCGTTCGACCTCAGCCGGCCGGTGATGTACCACCACTCGGTCCGGTATGCGGGATGGCTGCCGTGGTCGCGCGGAAACACGAACGGCCGTCCGGCTCGCACCTGCGGATATGCGGGATAGTCCGCCGCCGCGACCGGGGCGGGCGCCAACAGCAGCAAAGGGCCGGCGAGAAACGTCCTGCGCTTCACCAGTCCTCCTTCACCGCGCGCACCGCCTCCTCGCCCATGGCGCGGCGCCCGCTCGCGAGCGCGGTCAGCACGGCCAGGCACAACATCACGACGGCGAACCCGGCCAGCGTGCCCCAGGGCAGATGCAGTTCCATACTCCAGTGGAACGACTGCCGGTTGACGACGTGGATCAGCACCATGCTGATCAGCCACCCCAACGCGATTCCGGTAGCCAGGCCCAGTGCCGACACCAGCGCCCCTTCCACGGCGAGCATGCCGCCGATCTGCCCGCGGGTCATGCCGACATGCCGCAGCATGCCGAACTCGCGTCTGCGCGCGAGCACCAGCGCACCGAAGCTCGA
>Ga0209343_10006131_pt1 | contig 14435 bp, 13 predicted proteins | sample RifCSPlowO2_02_FD_184026 | JGI IMG/M metagenome (GOLD analysis project Ga0209343, IMG submission 184026) | Groundwater microbial communities from Rifle, Colorado - Rifle CSP2_plank lowO2_0.2 (SPAdes) (version 2) | ecosystem: Environmental > Aquatic > Deep subsurface > Groundwater | place... | reverse complement strand
TGCGCGCGAAATCAAAAATATCTTCCAGACTGTGCGCCAATTGCGCCAGATGATTATATCCCATTGTGGCGGAAATTCCTTTGAAAGTGTGGGCAACTGCCATTATGCGATTCAAGATTTTTTCATCATCCATTGATTTCTCCAACGACAATATCAAGGTATTGAGCTCTTGCAAATACCCGCGCGCTTCTTCTAAAAATAAAGATTTGTATTGAGATAAGTCAACCATACCCCGCAGTAGAACTTTGACAATTATTTTCTAATATTTTTAATCTTTACAAATAAATCTTTCTCTTTAATAATTTTATTTTGTTATTCGTCTTTTTTTGCCCGTGCGGTGAAGTCAAAGTTTCACTGCGGGGCATACTTTTTCTAATTACCGCTCCCCAATTCCAACAATCTCTCCAAAATCCGCTCCGGCGCCAATATTTCATCGGCCAGCTTTCTTTCAATCACATCTTTGACCATTCCGTCTATCATACAGGTCTCCGGATCTTGGACAATCAGCCAGCCGCCGTTTTCTTTCACCGCTTGCGCGCCTAAAATCGCATCGCCGCCCATTCCAGAAAGAATAATTCCGATAAATTTATCTTTGTAGAGCTTTGCCGCCGATGCGAAAAAACAATCAATGGACGGCTTGATCCGGAAATTATTGGAATCATCAAAATAAATGTTTTTTCCGTTTAAAGCGATATTTAATCCGCCAGGCGCGATATAAACGGATTGCGGTTCAATATTGTCTCCACTTTTCGCTTCGCTCACTTTTATTTCTCCGATGCGGTCCAGCCGCTCCGCGAATCTCCGGGTAAAGCCTTTGGGCAAATGCTGGACGACTACCAAGGGTATATTAAAAGAGGCGGGCAATTTGGTAATCAATTCTTCAATGATCTGCGGTCCGCCCGTGGAGGATCCGATGGCAATGAGCGATGGCCTATTTTTGATCGGATTTGATAATCCGGCTTTTGCTTGATTTTTTACCGGATTTTTTTCTTGAGCAATCGCTCTGAATCGCGGCCGGGCAGTATACGCTTCTTCCACCGCTTTTAAAAGATCTTGGGAAAAATTTTCCGTATGGAGAATTCCTTCTTTGGGCTTGGCAATGCAAGTGACGGCGCCGAGCCTTAGGCAGCGCAAGGCGATATCCTCGTCCGAATCTATCAAACAAGAAAGAACAACGGCGCGAGGAATATTTTTTGCCGGCGATTCTTTCGCCTGCCGCCGATCAAAAATTTCCTGCAAAACTTCCAAACCGTTTTTCTGCGGCATCCAAATGTCCAGCACCACCACATCCGGATTGAGCTCATCAATCATCCCCAGCGCTTCAATGCCGTTTATGGCCTCTCCGACCACATTAACGCGGTTGGCGATCAGCAGATCCGAGACGATTTTCCGAGTCACCGAAGAATCATCAGCCACCAAAACGGTGATTTCTTTTGGCTTGTCCATAACTTCTTCCTTTCTAAGCATTTAAAGCTTCAATTTTCGCGATCACATCCTTGCCGTCAAACGGTTTGATAATAAATCCCTTGGCGCCCAGCTTTTGCGCTTCTTCAATCAGCTGATTTTGACCGACCGCCGATATGACCAAAATCCTTACATCCGCTTTCCCTCCCAATTCTTTCAGAACTTCAAATCCGTCCTTGCCCGGCATAATCAAATCAAGAAGGATAATGTCCGGGTGCTCGGATCGATAAGCCTGCAGGGCCTCATCCCCGTTTCCAGCTTCCATGAAGGCGCTGAATTTTCCCCGTTCTTTCAAGATATCAATCAATATCCGGCGCATAAAAGCCGAATCGTCCGCCACTAATATTTTCGGGTCATTTTTTGTCATAAATGATATTTAATGCCGATATTTCGAAATTTCGATTTATCGAGCGTTAACCTTTAACGCTTTTTAATAATTTAAGGAGCGCGGTTAAAAATAATGCAACAAAAATAAATTCAATCACATCAATCAATCCGCCGATTTTAAAAATCTCCAATCCCTTCAAAACGCCAAAAATTTCCACAAAAGCGAAAGCGAAAGAAGCGGCCGCCAAATACCGCGCGGCTCCGGCGAAAGCGCCGCCGGCAAAGCTTTTGACAAGAAGAAAGCTTACTGCTACCGCCGCCAGAGCCAGCGCCATATTCAAAAGCTCCAGAGGATTTTCAATGGTTTCCAAAATTTCAATTTTATATTCAACGGCGGCCAAAACCGATAAAGGCGCCAAAGCCAGCGCCAAGCTTGATAATGCGATAATTTTTTTCATAAATTTTAATTTATATTAATGATAATCAGATTTAAAAAATATATTAATCTTTTAAAATTTCCGGCAATTTCAAATCCGGATATTTCTTAAGCGTTTCTTTGGCCACCGCTTTGCAAAACACTTTGCCCACATCGCCGGATAAATCAATAAATTCTTTGGTTATTTGTTCAAGCGCTTCCAAGGGCGGCTGGGATAAAGATAAGATTTTTCCGTCATCGCCCACCACCAATCCCGCGACCTTTCTCGCCCGCCGCACGGCCACGGCAATGCCTAAAATAGAGGCTTGCCTTTGCACTATGGCGTTCACTAATTCTTGGTAGCGGGGATCCATAATTTTGAAACAATTAACTGTTGACTTTTAACCTTTAACAAATCGATTCAATTGTGTTAACGGTTAATGGTTAATGGTTAACGATTGCCTTTCCCAATTCGGCCAACTCTTCCGGGGAAAGGATTTTTTTGATATTCAGAATAATCACCAGCCGCCCGCCTTTTTGCTCCAATGTCGCCAAGCCGTCAATATACGATTCATGAATTTTAAAAACTCCAATGGATTGCGGCTTTTGGATTTTCTCGGCCGCGATCCTGATCGTCCCGACCACTTTATCCACGATCATTCCGTACAAATCGCTCCCCTGCTCGGTGATTAAAATATGCTCTGAAACGCGCGGCGCTTCCCGCTTTAAGGAAAACCTTTTTTCCAAATCAATCACCGGTATGATCTTGCCCCTTAAATTAAAAACTCCGGCAAAAAATTGAGGCGCGTTGGGCAAGGGGGTCAATTCCAAAATCTTGATAATTTCTTTCAAATCAACCAATTTCACCCCGTATTCCTCCCTGTCTATTTCAAAAATCACATACTGGGAAGCGTCTTTTCCCGCGTCCTGTTTGTTAATCGTTTTTTCGGATTCGGACATAAGACACAAACTCAAAACGCAAAGCTAAAAATTCAAAACTTTTGAGATTTAATTTATAATTTTAAATCTTGGCATTTGAGCTTTGAGTTAGCGACTAATTAATTTTACACTTCTTCCCTTACTTCTTGCGCCGCGACATCCTCATGAAAATGCCCGTCTTGCCCTGCCTCGCCCACAATGTGCGAAAAATCTCCTGACAGATTTTTCAATTTTTCCGCCCAAAGCTGGACGCTCTGGCTAAGCCTGGTCTGATCTTCCGCGGCCCGCTTCATTTCATTGGAAGTCCAAGAATTCTTGTCAATAATCGCCACGATTGATTCCATTGTTTTGGAAACTTGTTCGGAAGATGACGCTTGCTGCTGGGATGAAGCAGAGATCTCCTGAATTTTGGAAGACACTTGCTGAATGGCCGAGGTGATGGATTGCAGGGTATTTAAAGTCTCGTCAATAACGCCTGCTCCGACATCCACTTCCTTGGCGCCCGTGTCAACGGATTGGACTATATCGGAAATTTGCTCCTGCATATTTTTAATCACTTCTTTAATCTGCGCCGCGCTTTTTTGCGCTTCTTCGGCGAGCTTTCTCACTTCATCGGCCACCACCGCGAATCCCCGCCCCGCGTCTCCGGCTCGGGCCGCTTCAATGGCGGCATTGAGCGCTAGGAGATTTGTCTGTTCGGCAATATTGGTGATTACTTCCATAATGCCGGCGATCTCGGTGGAACGGATGGAAAGATTTTTAATCATTCCGGACGAAGTTGCCACAATATCGCGAATTTTTACCAAGCTGCGGGTGGATTTCTCGCCGGCTTCTCCGCCGATTTGCGCCATTTGGCTCGTGCGCGTGGCCACTTGGGAAACTTCTTGCGTGGCTTCGCTCGCCTGATGAATGGCCGAAGCCATCTGGGACATCGCTTTTGAAATTTCTCCGGCCTCCTTGGCTTGGCGATCCGCCCCTTGGGCGATTTCCGAAGCCAGGGACATATTTTGCCGGCTCAATTTTGAGCTGGAGCCGGCTGAATGGATGAGAGCGCCGGTCGCTTCAATCAATCTATCCAGTGATTGGGAAAGCAACCGGCCGACGCTGCCGGTAATGAGCCATCCGATCAAAATTCCGGCAATCAATCCGGCTAAAATTCCGAAAACGATGAAAAGTTTGGCGATTCCGATTATTGACTGCTGGTTTTTCTGCGCGGCTTGGATTACCTGATCCTGGAATTCTATCAGTTCGCCAATGTCGGTCTCAGTCACATCGTCGATTATTTCTATCATCTTTTGAATGGTTGACGCCAGGCTGTCCGCTTGATTGGCGCTGAACAAAGAAGAAAGCCTGGCAAATTCAACAGACAACTCCTTCATTTCTTTATTGACATCGGCGATCATCTCATCAATCTGCGGCAATACATCGGCCGAAACGGCAGAGCGATTGATTGCTTCATATTTTTCAAACGCCTGTTTGGCGCTGGCAAAATGTTCGGAAAGTTTATCCAAAGAGCTTTTATTCAGGGTAGCGCCGCGCGCGGACAAATCAGCGCTGAATAAGCCCAAATGCGCCTCCAGTTGATATAAATCGGCAATGCCCCTTGTCTGCGAATGAAGATTTTCTTGAATAACAAAAAGGCGCTGAATGGAAAGAAAGGCCGCCAATCCAAGCGCCAATATTATAATTATTAAGATGATGTAACCGGAAAAGATTTTTTGTTTCAGTGAAAATTTAAGCATGGGGATAATTTTCCTGATTTTTTAATATTATTAGTATACCAAAAAAATGAACTATTGTCAAAAACCAAAAAATTATTCGTATTTCACCACCCGATCGGTCGGTACGATTTCCACCCAGGAAGTTCCGGCGTTTAATTTTACCTCCAAGCCTTCGCTGTCGTAAAATTTCAAACGATCCTTAGCGCTTAATTTTTTCCATTTTCCTTTAATCGCTTCGCCGTCTCTGAAAATTAACGCTTCCCCTTCGCCCACCGTCTCCATAGCCAGCCGCTCTTTATCAGCCAATGTAGTTTTTGTATAAGCGACCAAAACATTTTTGGCGCGAATGGCATCGCCGGATTTCATCAAATGCGGCTGTCCGGCCTGAAATCTCGCGTAATCGTTCGCCTCCCGATCATATTTGTACTCAACCTTATAGTTAAATGAAGAAAAATCAATGGTTATTGGCTTGACATCGCTCGGCCGCGAATCTTGCGCCTTATCCGATTTGAATTGCCAGCTATCGTAAACCGGCTTAACATCAATCTTTTTCTTATCCCGCAGAGCAAAGACCATTTTATCCAATGAAGTGAATTTCGTGTGCTCAACCGCCGTTTTCAATGATTTGTCAGTCCAAAAATATTGAGAATTGAAAAATTGGTTAAGATCAAAAATATCGCGCTTATTAATTTCCGTCAATGCTTGCGGGCTGCCGCCAATATGGACAAACATCGCTCCCAATTCTTCAACCCAATCAATATAATAAGGCCGGGCCGATCTTACCGGTCCGATTTGCGGCACTTCGGCCGTATGGCCGCGCGCGTATATGGCTAAAAATCTGGTGATTCCGCCTTCGGCCAATGCTTCATAAACAATTTGCGCCTTATCCAGCCCGGATTGAGGCCTCGCCGCTGTCAGATTTTCAATAATAATCGCGGTTGGATAAAGATTTGATTCATCTTCCTGCACCAATACGCCATCAATCCGGCGAGGAACCAGATTAACCGCCGCTTCATTGGTGTTTTCATTTTCCAAAGCAGAACCATTGGTATTTTTATTGGGGTCCCAATCGTTTAATTTTCCGGAAAATACGCTCGCGCCAAGCCAGACAGCGCCGCCAACGGCGATAACCAGTAATAATACGCCCAAAGAGATCAAAACGCTTTTGTTTTTCGTCAAACCTTCTTTGACTTTCCACAGAAAATCGCGGAAACCTTCTTTCATAAATAGTATTCACGAATATACAAATATATTTTAATATACGAATTTGTATATTTGTGTTTGATTCGCATATTTGGGATTACTCAACCACTTCTTCTTTCTTTTTCTTTTCCACAACCCCGACTTCCGCCACTTTGGCCGCTTCGCCTTCGGCCGGAGCCGCGGCTATTTCTTCTTCAGCGCGCGGCGGAGCGACCACCGCCACCACTTCATCGGCATTATCCAGTATTTCCATGCCTTTGGGCGTCTTTATGTCTTTAATATGGATAGCTGATTCAAAATCAATCAAGGATGAAATATCCACCTCTATTTCGTGAACCAAATCGCCGGGCAAACATTCCACCTTCAAATGATCCATATTGGCTACGAATACGCCGCCCAACTCCTTCACGGCTTTTGATTCGCCGATGAACTTCAAAGGAATCTCCGTAGTCAAAATTTCTGTCATTTTCACTTCATGCAAATCAATGTGGATAATATTTCCCTTAACATTATCGTATTGAATATCTTGAATAATCACTTTGCGCTGATCTTTGCCGTCAACGGTCAAATCAAGCAAAGTGCTCTCGCCCGCTTGTTTGTAAACCTTTTCTAAGATTTTAGTTGGAATCGAAAGCAAAACATTTTCAATGCCGTGCCCGTACAATACGGCCGGAGTTACGCCTTGCGCGCGAATCGTTTTTACCTTTTTACCTATAATATCTCTTTGTTGGGCGTCTAAAGAAACTGATTGTTGAGCCATAAATCATTGTCTTGAATCATGAATCTTGAATCATGAATCATGAATCGTGTGTTATTTAATCATTAAAATTTATAATATTAATCTTTTAAGTTTCATGTTTCAAGTTTCAAGACGCAGGCGTTAGCTTTCCGCCCACATTTGTTCTTTTTTCAATAATCCTTCAATATAATCCTCTTCGGCATTGATATGCTTATGCGTTTCTTTTTGGATATCGCTTAAAAATTTGACATGCTTTACCTTTTTCCCTCGGCCGATAATCAAGCCAAGACTTGATGAACCGCAATGGCGGCAGGCTGTCTCCACCAAACACCAAGAGCCGTGATTTTCCAAAACATCGGCTTCAAAAGAATGAAGCTCGTGCGAGCAGACCGGACATTGAAATTTTTGAGTATCAGTTAATTGCATGGTTGGAATTTTATTATTTATTGCAAGGTCAGATAGATTATAGGAAATAACCAAGAATCTGTCAAATGGCTGTATGAGTCCGCTTCATTTTAGACTCTAATGGTTAAGTGAAAGATTTTATCTTGTCATATTAAGCCGGATTCCTGCGGCGCCTCCTCCGCGGCGGATAAGTATACTTGATTGATTCTTGGCGCGCCGGATAAGTGAAAATTTATTGGAGCCGCGCCAACTCGTCATTTAAAAACATCAAAGTTTCTCGCGTTAATATTTTACGGATTCTTTGAAATACCGCCGGTGAAAGCAACATATTCAGATCCTGTGAAACAATGGTGTCCGTAACCCGTTTCTCAATAAATGCGATAAGTTCTCTAAAAAAATCGGGAAGCGCCTGTTTTCGCCGCTCAAGGATGACCGGTTTATGATAATGAAACCCCTGCAAGAAAAAATGATGAATGTCATAGATGTCGCGTCCGGCAATTGAATGATTTTTTTCAAAACGATCGATAACCGCCACAAGCTTATTCGCAAACATGGTTTCAATCGTTTGACAGGGAATGATTCGATCAATTTCGCGGAACTCCTTTATTTCGTATATATTTGATTTAGGCGGCGGCATCGTGATATCTATTTTAATGGTATTGCGTTTGTTTTTCGGGGCGGCGTACTTTAAAAAATATTGCGGCACCAATTTGCTCTGGTCTTTAATTTCCAAACCCATTTTATGAAAAATATTTTCCAAATTTTGCTTGACTGTTTTAATAGCCTCTTTTTTTTCCGCTAAATCAAAATCAAGATCAACGGAAAAACGATCAAGATACCCAAGCATGGCGGCGCAGGTCCCGCCCTTAAAATACAGGGTATTGGCCAATGTCGGGTTGTCATAAATAGCCGAAAGCACGCGGTAAAGCCAGGCTTTATGGATAGCGTCTTCGGATTTGGGCAAAATCATATATAACGATCCGGCGTTAATGGATAACCAATTTCTCTTTGAATGTTTTTAACCTTGCTCCAATTTATAAACTTTTCAGCGTCAAAATGAGTGCGCGGATTAAAATACAGCAAATCCGCCACAGCGCGCTCGGCCGCGGCTTTTTTTACGCCCTGCTCTTCATTGATGCCGATAGGATTATACAAAAAGCGATCCGCCAGTTTTCGGGAGTAATAATGATTTTCGCCAATGGAAAATCTTTTTGATTGAGAGCTTACAAGCGTTATTTGTCTAATAATCTGTTGAATAATTCCGGCTTGAGCTAAAATCGTTTCAGCGCTTATATAAGCGTATTTATGCAGCGCTTTTACGCCCAAAAGAAAAGGATCAATTTGTTCAATGGGCTTGAGAGAATATAGGCCCTTGTAAATTCTATGCAATAACCCGCTCTTAACATACCTTTTAAGGGTTGTGTAAAGAGTATTGCGATTCCGGATTTTCCAAAGATTTGCCAAATCACCGGCGTGAAAAACAAAAATTCCCATTCTCGCCAATTGAACAAATCTTTGGTGATATAAAACGGAACTTTCTTTATTGTTTATTCTACCTGTACTCATATGTACAGGATAACATAACTAAAATAAAAAGTCAAACGCGGCGGATAAGCATACTTGATAAAGTCAAAATTCAAAATGCAAAATTAAAAATTTTGGAAATTTTCCATCAAGAAATTTTAATTTTATTGGTTAGTAATTTCTTCATAAACCGCCAGCATAGACCTCTGCGGAGGGGAAGAGATTATTTGTTTTTAAATGAAAGACGGCCGCATTTCAGTTAAAAACACTATTACACTTAATCGTGCTAAATTTATCATTTATTAAGGAACATAATCTTCATACCAAATTTCTATTTCCCACGCGCTAAAACTAGGACTCCAATCCGCAGTTTCAATCTTCAAAGTACTTAGTGGACCAACAAATCCACTTGGATTTGGCGAGGCATACTTATCATATCTACATCCAACATTATATAAGTTACCATCACCATACTTTGCGACTGCTGAGCCGCTACTAGGAGTGATAGCTGGCATCGGGCAAGTAATCATTTGTGTGCCATTGATACTTAAACGAGCCCAGTCATCCTGGTTACCTGTCCAACCGGTGAAACTTACCCCATTTTCATCAACTCCGTACTCCTCGCAGTATGGATTAATTCTCGCTCCTTGAAGATTTTGCTGGCCTGATCCTCCTACACAATAATCATCGCCTCCAATATTTCTTACAATAAAGTAAATTCTATAAATTGAATTTAGTGATTCTGGCCATGAAAGTATTTCATGTTGAATTCTATTTGGGCCGCCGCAACATGTATCTGCTTTCTGGTTTACAATTTGTGGAGTGCCGTATCCTGCCGTAAAATCAATATCAATAATTGCTTCTTCTGTCCACTGTGACCCTTTATATAGTAATTTTGGCATACCTTCCGCCTTCGCGTCAATCGTCACATCGCCTATGCCCGAGCCGGGGTTTCCCGTAGTCGGAGTTGATGAAATTGTTATGCCGGATCCAGCAATGATTTTAGAAACGCCTTGGCCCGTACTGCATTCGTTCGGATCTGAATAATCATCATTACTAACCGGTCCGGTGAACGGATTACTGGCAAGATCATGATTACCATCGCCATTTACATCTTTGCAAATTCTAAATACGGCTCCATTTTCCATAACAAGGTTTGTTTGATCTCCAAAAGTTAGTGAATTTGAGGACATATTGATATTGCCGCCAGTAAAGGAGGACATAACATCACCCCAGGAATTAATGCAATTAGCGCCAGTAGTGTCTGGGACGCACAATTCTCCACCGATTATTCTTTTAGTTGTTGAAATATTTCCTCCGGCGGTGATGTTGCCGGCGGTGGCGGTTATGTTGCCAGTGTCAGCGGTTATATTTATTGTTGCGCGCACATTTTGGCAGGCGCCTAATGCTCCCTCCTTCCCCAGCTCGCAACGGGATTCCCCGTATCCAGCGACATTAACATCGCTCCACTTTTCAATGCACGGGCCCTGCACGCATAATCCGCCATTGGGAAGATTCCCAAGCGCATTCACTTTCCATCCTTCAATTTTGCCGTCAACGATAAAATAACGGTCGTTAGATTTCGCTTTTTCTGATGATCCAGGATCAGCAGAATAAATTCCGGCCAAACGATTAGCGCCGGCAATATCATCTGAAAAAAGAATATTATTTGATTGAATTAAAATATTAGCGTTGGCGTTGTGAAGAAGCAGGCCGCCGTTGTTTGTGGCGTAAAGGTTTGCGTCAGTGCTGGAAAAATTCAGCTTTCCCGTTCCCAGATATATGTTGTTGCTTGCCAGATTAACAAATTTTAAATTTCTATTCAGATTTACATCGCCCGGAGTGCACTGAATGGCGTCTTGGGCAAGGGCGGGCGCGATAAAAAATCCGAAAACAACAGCAAAGGTGCTGAAAATTATTATGGAAAAAATGAAGCCTCCATTTTTCATAATGTAGTCATTATATAATTTTTTAAAAAGAGTGTCAAATCTGAGTGTGTGCTATTTCTTTGTATGTTTGGAGCGTCTGTTCCGCGGTTTTGATCCAGGAAAATTTGGCGGATTGATGCTTTCCTTTGTTAATAAAATCATTTCGCAAGTTCTCATCTTTCCATAATTTTTCCAAAGCGCTGGCGATTTCGCCGTCATTGTTCGGATCAATTAAGAGAGCAGAATCGCCGGTTATTTCCGGAATTGAAGAAATGCGCGAGGTGATGACCGGCGCGCCCAAACTCATTGCCTCTAAAATTGGCAGACCAAAGCCCTCATAGAGCGATGGGTAAACAAACGCCAACGCCGATTTCATTAAAGCGAATTTTTCTTCATTGCTCACATAGCCGAGGCATTTGATTTTGTTTTCTAAACTTCGCTTTTTAATCGCTTCAAAAATATCGTCATTTTTCCAGCCTTTGCCTCCGGCCAGGACCAGTATTGGCGCGTCCGGATTTTTTTGAAGCAAAATTTTATAAGCGGCAATAAGGGCGATTAAATTCTTGCGTGGCTCAATCGTGCCGAGAAATAGAAAATAATTTTTTTCCGGTAAATTAAATTTTTCAAGAGTTGAATTTTTTGCGTTTTCGCTCGGCTCTTCCGTTCGCACCCCCTCATAAATTACTTTTATTTTTTCCTCCGGCGCGCGGAAAATTTTTTGCAAATCCTGTTTGGTGGATTCGGACGGAACAATGATTTTTTTTGCCATGGCTAGGGAGCGCGGAACGAGAAAATTGGTGGAAAAAGTCTGTTTGGGAAACCATTCGGAATTTTGGTAAATGGCCAGATCATGAATGGTTAAAATTGAGGCGCCATTATATCCGACGGGCAAAGTATTGGCCGGGGCGTGAAAAATATCCAGCCGGCATTTTTTCAATGTTCGCGAAAATTGCCAATGCGAGGAAATAAAAGGCAACGATTTGGGCGGAAGAATGATTATTTTAGCGTTTGGCCGTTTAAATTCTTCCGGAATATTTTTTTCTTGCCCGAAAAACAAAAAATATTCATTATCAGAGTCAATTTCAAGAAGAGCTCTGACGAGCTCTTTGGTATAATGGGCCGTTCCGGCCGGCTCCGGCTCTTGAATTGTGCGACAATCAATGCCGATGCGCATATCACATTTTTTCCGGCGCTGATACGCCGATCACGGTTAAAACATTTTTCAATACAATTTGCGTTGCTTGGATTATTTTCAGCCGATCTTCATTGACTTTGCCATCTTCTATTACTCGGCAGTGCTCGTAAAAGCGATGGAAAAGATCGGCGAGCTTAATCGCGTACGCCGAAAGATGATGGACTGCGTGCGTTTTCGCAGTTTCTTCAATGAGATCCGGAAATCTTATAAGATGCGCGGCCAAGACTCTTTCGTGGGAATTTGGCGCGTATTCATTAATAATTTTTAATTCATCATTTTGAACTTTGCCCGCCCTCGGCTTCGCCTCAGCGAAGCCGGGGAACTTTAAGCTTTGAACTTTATTTAATATGCTGCAAATTCTCGCGTGCGCGTATTGGACATAATAGACCGGATTTTTAGACGATTGTTCTTTGGCTAAATTCAGATCAAAGTCCATATGGGTCTCGGGCGCGCGCATCACAAAGAAAAAACGCGCCACATCATGTCCGACTTCATCAATCAATTCTTCAATGGTCACAAAGGCTCCGCCTCTTTTTGACATCTTCATTTCTTTGCCGTTTTCAATGAGGCGAACCAGTTGAACCAAAATAATATCCAATTGTTCTTTTTTATACCCCAGCGCCTCTATGATCGCGTAGGTTCGGCCCATATACCCATGATGATCCGCGCCTAAAATGGTTATCAAATGATCATATCCCCGCTCAAATTTGTCTTTATGATAAGCAATATCGCTCAGCATATAAGTTTTATTGCCGTCTGATTTCACTGCCACCCGATCCTTTTCATCGCCAAAGCGCGAGGACACAAACCAACGCGCCCCGTCTTTTTCATATATCAGATTTTCTTTTTCCAGCCACTGCAAAATCGCATCAATTTTTTTTGTATCATACAAACTTTGCTCCGAATACCATTGATCATATTTGATGCGCATTTTATCTTTCGCCACTCTTTGAATGCCTTTTAATATTATGGCGACTCCTTGCTTGCCGATTTCTTTAATATCATCGTCTTTTTTGGGGTTAAGCTCTTTTACAAGATCATTAATGTAATTCGCTTTGTATAATTTTTCTCCCTCTTGCTCCGCATAAAATCCGCTTGCCGCCATTATTGATTTGCCGAGATTGATCACTTGATTGCCCGTATCATTTACATAATATTCGCGCCACACTTCATAACCCGCCCATTGCAAAACATTAGCCAAACAATCGCCCGTAAAGCCGCCGCGGCCGTTTCCCAAATGCATCGGGCCGGTAGGATTGGCGGATAAAAATTCAAGCAGGATTTTTTTATTTTTTAGTTCTCCTTTCCCAAAGTCATTTTTTCTCTCCAAAATCTCATCAATCAGTTTGTCAAATGTTCGGTCATTGAAAAAAAAGTTAATAAAGCCGGCGGGCGGAGGAACATTGACAATGAAATATTCTTTAATGTTTTCCGACTTATTTAATTTTTCCGCTATTTCGTTGGCAATAGCTGAAGGAGATTTTTTTAAATGCTTCGCGAGAATCATTGCTATATTGGAAGAAAAATCGCCAAAAAGCGGGGACCCCGGGTCTTCCAAAGAAACCTTGCCCGCATAGGCCGGGTCAATGCATTTTTGGATTTCTTGTTTTAAGATTATTGACAGGTCGGCGTATTTCATAAGTAGTATTCGCAAATATACAAATCAATTTCAATATACAAATTCGTATATTTGTTTCGTATTCGCATATTCGCGATTACTAATAGTATCTTGCAACTTTTTTGCGATTTAGTCAAATCTGTTTGGTCGGCCGATATGGTCGCGCACGCCCCTTTACAAAAATATTTTTAAATGCTAAGTTGTTGTATTCCTCAAGATTGTCTTAAGGAATATTGGTTCTTTCAATTATAATCAGAGAGGAGGCTGATGATTTATGAGCAGCAATATCATATGCGTAACAACTTTTCGCCAAGGCAACATTGATAATCCCGTTAAGAGGGTGAGAGCGGAGGTATTTTTGGATACAGCCAAAAAATTAAGAGAGTTTAATATTCCCTGCGTGACTTTATTCACCGAAACTCAAGCCGATTTTCTTGAACATCTGAAGCGTTTAGGAATTGTTCTGGCCGAACAAAGGTCGTCTGGCATGGGAAATATCCGCAGAGAAGTAATTAGTATGGCCCGCTCTTTATTCCCTAACGCGGAATTTTACTGCTGGTTGGAACCGGAGAAGCCAAACCTTATTAAACATATCTTTCCCATAATCACTGTTATGTCTCGGGAAAACTCTACGCTCGGTCTTTTTAATAGGGCCGGGATGACGAGTTATCCAAGCGAACAGGCGTATTATTATTTATTTTGTCGAGCGGCGGCAAGTAAGCTCATGGGATTTGATTTAGATTACGCATTTGGACCAATGATTATATCAAAGTCAGCAATCCGATGGTTTCTGGAATATAATGGCGAATATGGAGATAAATGGGACGCGATACTGGTACCGCGCTTGCGGATAATCAAACAACGAATGCGGATCACTTTACTACCAATTAATTTTGAAAATGATCCAAGAATGACCGCGGTAGAGTCTGGCAATCCAAGCGTAATCCTAAAAAGACT
>Ga0209343_10006129_pt1 | contig 14437 bp, 11 predicted proteins | sample RifCSPlowO2_02_FD_184026 | JGI IMG/M metagenome (GOLD analysis project Ga0209343, IMG submission 184026) | Groundwater microbial communities from Rifle, Colorado - Rifle CSP2_plank lowO2_0.2 (SPAdes) (version 2) | ecosystem: Environmental > Aquatic > Deep subsurface > Groundwater | place... | reverse complement strand
ATCAGCGCCACCCTGTGGCCCGGATAGGGACGGCCGATGGAGCCGGCCTTGGCGGGCCAGAGCGCGTGCGAATTGCCGACGATGTAGTTGATCTCGGTCTGGCCGAACATCTCGTTCACCGTGACCCCGAGCGACTCCCGGCTCCAGGCGAACACCGTCTCGCCCAGCGCCTCGCCTGCGCTCATGATCGAGCGCAGATTGATATCGAAGCGCTGCTTCGGTTCGGGCACCGCCTTCATCATCATTTTGAGCGCGGTGGGAAAGAGAAACGTGTTGCGCACGCCGTATTTCTCGATGAGGTGAAATGCATTCTCCGGATCGAACCGGCCGCGGTAGCCGAGGATCGGATAGCCGAAATAAAGCGCCGGCAGCAGCGCGTCCATGAGGCCGCCCGTCCAGGCCCAGTCCGCGGGCGACCAGAACAGGTCGCCCTTCTGCGGATAGAGGTCGTGCGAATGAATGAATCCGGGCAGGTTGCCCAGCAGCACGCGCTGCGGCATGAGCGCGCCCTTCGGCGGGCCGGTCGTGCCGCTGGTGTAGATGAGCAGCGCGGGGTCGGAGGCGAGCGTGTCCGCCGGCGTGAATCGGCCGGATGCTTTTTCGAGCAACCTCTCCCACGGTTGCACCCACGATTCGCGTGCTCCGGCGACGCCGATCACGTGCGCGAGCAGCGGCAGACGATCGCGGATCTGCGCGAGATTCGGCAGCGAGGCCGGGTCCACCAGGGCCGCAACCGTTTCGCTGTCCTGCAGCCGGTATTCGAGCGCCTCGGGTCCGAAAAGAATGGAAAGCGGCATCGCGATCGCGCCCATCTGGTAGATCGCGACGTGCGCCACCGCGGTTTCGGGCCGCTGGGGGAGGATGATGGCGACCCGGTCGCCCCGCTTCACGCCCAGCGCGGCGAGCGCGTTCGACAGGCGGTTCGCCTGCTGTTGGATGTCCCAGAAGGTCCAGGCGGCGGTCGCACCGCCCTCATCCTCCCAGTAGAGCGCGAAGCGGTAGCGATCCGGGGCCCAGCGCCCGCAGCAGGCGACGCCCATGTTGAAGCGCTCCGAGACCTCCCAGCGGAAGGCGTCGTAGATCTCGCGGTAGCGGTCCTGCATGCCCTTGGCTCCTCTGCCTCGGGAAATTAGCACGAATCAAGGCCGCCGCAATGAGCGGCGGCAAGCCGCGGCATGAAGTCGCCCCGGGGGAGAATATCTCTGTGGCAAACCTGGCGCGTCAGGCGGTCCTGACCGATCATGGTCGGTGCGCGAACGTATAGAGCTTGTGGGCGAAATAGCTGCCGACGACGGTCATGGCGATTACAACCGCCTGTGCCAGCAGCGGATGCCACCCGCCAAAGCTCACCAACAGCGCCATGAGCACAAGGCCGGCAGCCAGATTCCCCAGAGTGGTGACGTTGAAGCGCAGGAATTCCCTCAGCAGTGCGCCGTGCGCGCGAAAGACGAGGAGGCGGTGCGCAAAAAATGCGTTGATGACCGCGATGAAATGTGCGATCACCGCGACCACCAGATAATGCAGTTCGTTCTCAAGCCACGTGTACAGCAGCGCAAACGCGATGTAGCCGAACAGGGTGTTGTACGCACCCACCGCGAGGAAGCGGAACCTTTCACTGTCCCAGATCATCGACCTTGTTGACCTCAGCGCGGCGGCGCGCCGCCCGAATCCCGAACGTCGTCGAAATTCACACGCTCCCTTTCGATGACCAGCGGCCGCTTGAGCACCTGGGTGTGGATGGCAGCGACGTACTCCCCAAGCAACCCGATAAAGAACAGCTGCACCGAAAAGAAAAAGAACAGGCCGATGAGGATCGGCGCCGTGCCGAAACCGAACTGGTCCCAGAACATCAGCTTGAGAACGAGGTACGTGAGCGAGACTGCCAGGCTTAGCAGCGACAGCGCGAAACCCGCCATCGTCGCCAGGCGAAGCGGTACCTTGGAGTGGCTTGTGATCCCCAGCATCGCCAAGTCGTAGAGCGTGTAGAAGTTGTTCTTGGTGATGCCGCGGACCCGGGGGCGCTGGGTGTAAGGAAGTTGCGCGACCCGGAAGCCGAGTTCGGAGATGATCCCGCGAAAGTACGGATACGGATCATCGAGCTTTCGAATGACCTCGATCACCGAACGATCGTAAAGGCCGAATCCGGTGAAATTCTTTATCAGCTCGACATCGGCAATCGCGCCGATCACCCGGTAGTAGAACCGGCGCACGACAAACATCAGCGGAGTCTCGATCGACTTCGGCTTGACGCCTGCGACGATGCTGTAGCCCTCTCTCCATTTTGTGACCAGTTCCGGAATCAGCTCGGGCGGATCCTGCAAGTCCGAGGTCATCGCAATCACGGCGTCTCCGCGAGCCTGGAGGATCGCATGCACAGGTGAGCGGATGTGCCCGAAATCGCGGTTGTTGACGATGATCTTCAGACGCTTGTCCTTCTCGGCCATGCGCTTGAGCACCGCAACCGTACTATCGGTGGAAGCGTTGTCGATGACGATCATTTCAAACGAGTCATCGGGCAGGCGATCGAGAAAAGCACGCTTGACCCTCTCGTACAGTTCCTCGACGTTGTCTTCCTCGTTGAAGGTACCGCAAACGATGCTGATGAAGGCCATGTGTTCGGTCTCGGACTGTGGGGACACTCGCGCCGGCGAATTCACCGGCCACAGCGGATCGAGCGGCCCGGAGAATCCCCTTGCGGACTATGTGCGTCAATCAACAGGATAACGCATATAGACCGATGCACCACCACGCTTCCGCCGGCATTCATGGCGCGTGGAGTGTCCGTTCCAGACCCTCATGCGTCTGGGTTGATGCGGATGATCTCATTATCAAGTCCGAGGTCCTCGCGGATCTGCCTGCTGATCTCGTCGAAGAAGGCCCATGACGAAACGAGGATCGGGTCGGGTCGTCCTTTCAGTTCCTGGGGCCCGATCACCGGGCGTCCGATGATGTGTTGACCATGGTAGTGGGGGTTCGAGTCAATGAAGGCACGTATGTTCGCGTGCCGCAGCTCTGTTGATGCAAGCAGTCGTTGACAGAGCGTTCCAATGCCCCAGATTAGGACCGGTGTCTGCTCTTCTACCAGTTCCCTGATGACCCGGTTCTCCGACTCGGTCCACCTAAGGCACCGCTCCAGGTAGGCGCGCACCCCGGCCTCAGAAATCGGCTCGCGGGCCGGAGCGCAAGGGGGTGCGCCGCGGCGAAAGATCAGGGTCAGGACCGCCCCCGTCAGGTTCGGTCCGGCGTAGCAGAGTTCCTGGCGCAATGCGACGCGCGAGAAACCGTGGGCGCTCATCAGGTTATCGAGCGCAGGAGCGGAAAAGAAGTTGATGTGCTCGATGCTGAATTCCTGATAGGGCGCGTTGAAGGCGCGGGCGAAATTCTCCGCGTCTGGCACCTCGACAATGACCAGAGCGTCCGGCGTCAGCCATGTTTCCAGCTGCTGCAGGAACCGGTTTAGGGCTGGTACGTGCTCCAGCACCGCACTGAGTACCACGCCATCGTAGGCCTGGACGTTGTCCGGCTTGTCGCCGAGCGTGCCAAGAATGACGTGAAAGCCGTGATGCTCGCGTGCATACCGCGCCGAAGCCTCCGACGGATCCAAGCCCGCTAAGTTCGAAAATCCCTGCTCGCGCAGGGCCGCCAGCAGTTCACCAGTCGCGCATCCCACATCGAGGAGCCGCGCCGAAGTGAGAACTCTTTGGGCAATCCAGCCTGCCAGAGCCTTCAGCCGCAGAACCTCCGCCTCGTGCTGCTGGCCGCCGCGATGGGAATACTCATACTTGGACGCGTTGGCGTAATAGCGCTCGAACGTGGGCTCCGGGGGGATCCTGTCCGCGAACACGAGCCCGCAGTTCCGGCAAACCACGACCTCGTAGCCATCCATGAGCGAAATACCAGCGAGCGACTCGAACCGCTGGATGAACAGGATTTCGCGCTCGCTGGCTGCGCAGATCGGGCAGCGACGCACGGGACTGGAGCGGCTCACGACGCTCGTCTATGCCTCAAGCTCGGCATCCACCATCAGGGCGACCAACTGCTCGAAACCGGTGGCCGGAACCCAGCCGAGGCGGTCTCGCGCCTTTGACGCGTCTCCACGGGTCTCGGAGATGTCGGTCGGCCTTATGAATCTGGGGTCCTCCACGACGAACTCTCGGTAGTCGAGTCCCACGTGCTCGAAAGCGCGCCGGCAGAAGTCCTCCACCGAATGCGAGACACCGGTCGCGATCACGAAGTCGTCCGGCTGGTCGGCCTCGGTGATCGCGCGAATCCCGCTCACGGTGTCCACCGCGTATCCCCAGTCGCGGCGCGCGCTCAGCGTGCCGAGGGGGATCGTCCTCTCGAGACCTCGTGATATGCGTACCGCGGCCCGGGCGATCTTGCGCGTCACGTAGTTTTCACCGCGACGCGGGCTCTCGTGATTGAACAGGATGCCCGCGCACGCGAACAGCCCGTACGCCTTGCGGTAGACGCGCAACAGGTTGAGCGCGTAGACCTTGGCGGCCGCGTAGGGGTTCACGGGCGCGAGAGGCGTTCTCTCGGTCTGTGGCGATTCCAGCGGGTCCCCGAAGATCTCGCTGGTCGCGGCGAGAAAGAAGCGACACGCAGGCGCCGACTGGCGTACCGCCTCTAGCAGGCGGAGGGTGCCGAGCCCGGTGGTATTGGCCGTGTACTCCGGCAGGTCGAACGAGATCTTTATATGGCTCTGCCCCGCGAGGTGGTAGAGGAAATCGGGCGAGAGCTCGCGGACGACATTCTGAAGGCTGCTTGTGTCGGTAAGATCGGCATAGTGTAGGTGCAGGCGACCGTCCGCGCGCGCGGCCTGGAGCACCGGGAGATCGTCGAGCCGCGTCCGCTGCATCAGGCTGGACTGCCTCACCAAGCCGTGAACCTCGAATCCCGACGCAACGAGCGACTCCGCGAGATAGGAGCCGTCCTGGCCCGTAATGCCCGAGATCAGCGCTCTCTTCAAGATCCGCTTTCCGGCATTCTTGAGACGGCGCTCTCGGCCGCCGCCGTCGAGAACCACTTCTCAAGCCGCTCGCAGGCCACCCAGAACCCTTCCCCGTAGTTCTTGTGTCCTTGCCAGATCTCGGGGATGAAGCTCGCACGCGGGGCGACGCGGGACAGCTGCTCGGCCAGCGCGGCGAAGTCGATCTCGCCCTCGCCGATCTGAACTCCCTCTCCGTCCACGCCCGTTGCGTCCACGATGTGAAGGTGTGCAATGTGCGGCGCGACGATGTCTATGAAGTCCTTGAACGAGAGCTTCAGGAAGTTCGTGGCGAGCCTGGAATGCGATATGTCGAGGCAGAGGCGCGTGTTGAAGTCGGCGCAGAACTTCGCGGTGTCGACCGGGTCGACGAACAGATTACAGAAGAGCTGGCCGCCGATGTACCAGGGGAAGGGAGGAAGCGTCTGGGCGATGATCTCGACCCCGTCTGCCTTCACCTGCGAAAGGGCATGTCCCACCCTATCGTACATGGCCGCCTTCTCGGCTGGATCGAGATGGCGCTCCTTGGTGAAGCCTCCAAGACTCACGATGACGAGCGGCTTCCGGGACGCTTTGAAATACCGGGAGAGCGATAGGGTGAGGTCGACCACGCGCTGGAGCTCGGTAATGCTCCGCTGCCGGTAGTCCGGGTCCTTGGCGGCGAAGTCGAGGATATGGTCGCCGCGGAAGAGGTCGGGGCTGTGGACCGTGAAGTCGAAATCGAGCCTCTCGTTGAAGTGGAGAGAAAGGTCCTCGTCGAGGTCCTTGTAGCTCAGGTGAAACTCGAGAAAATCCATGTTCGATTTGGCCGCCAGCTCCGTGTAGTCGTGGAAGCGGACAGGAATGCCCCACGGGCGCGCGAACGAGTAGGGTCGTGCCTCCACGCGCCGGTCGGCGAGGTCGCTCTCGAAAAAGAAGTCGCCCGCCTTCATCGCACGCTGAGCGTTCCGGCCTACGAGCTGTTCCATTCGGTTCGGCTGCAGGCCTCGCCCCGGGCTCTTGATCGTGACCATTTCGGCGGTAATGAGGGCACCGGCTGCGATGTCCTGTGCCACGACAAGGCTCTTCGCGAGGGCCTCGCGGTTCATCGCCTCGCCGGGCGAGACGCGGCGCTCGCCCGCCGAGCCCAGGGCCTCCTCTACGTCCCGAATGGCCCGCACCATCGCCCGGAACTCGTCGGGGAGAAGGCTCACCTTGTGGTCGTTGCCTTCCATTGCACGATCCAGCGTGAAGTGCTTCTCGATGACCTTCGCGCCCCGCGCGATGGCGGCCACGGCCACGTGCCAGCCCCGCTCGTGCCCGGAATAGCCCACCGGGCCGCCGCTTATCTCGTGCAGGCGGTCAATGTACCGGAGGTTGATGTCCTTGAACGGCGCCGGGTAGGTGGAGTTGCAATGCAGGAGGACATAGCGAACGTTTAGCCGGCGGAGGAGCGCCACGGACTCGGCGATCTCCGCCTCGCTCGACATTCCGGTCGAGACGATGGCCGGCTTGCGCGTCTTCGCGATAGCACGAAGCAGCTCGTGATTCGTCAGGTCGGCCGAGGCCACCTTGTAGGCCCCCATGCCGTATTCGTCAAGCGCTTGGACACTCTCCACGTCCCAGGGTGTGCAAAGCGGGAGAATTCCCCTCGCCTGGCAGTGGTCGAAGACGCTGAACATCTCCTCCGACGTAAGCGAGAACCGCGAGATGAGGTCGAGCACGTACTGGGCGCCCAGATCCTCCTTTACGTCGTCGGCACCTTCGTTGCGGTAGAGCGTCCGGAGGTTGCGCATCTGGAACTTGGCGCAGTCGGCACCCGCCTCTACGGCATGGTCGACCAAGCGTTTCGCGAGATCGACGCTGCCGTTGTGGTTGATGCCGATCTCGGCGATGAGGAAAGCGGGCGTTTCGGCCGAGATCTCGAATCGGCCGATCCGAACCGGCTGCGCGTAGCTGGTGGCGACGGCGACGAGCCGTCCGAACTGGTCGATGAGCGGAACCTGAACGGTCCGATCGGAGAAGAGCAGGCCGATCTTCTCCGGCGGGTCGTCGTGATAGGCGAACGTGAACTGCTTGTTCGTGATTCGGCAGACCGGCGCGTTTGGGTCAACGCTCTCCCGCTTCATGATCCAGCGCCGAAGGTCGCCGTCGGTCAGGACGCCCTCGAGAAGGCCGCGCTCGGTCAGGGAGAAGACGATCCGGGCCTTGTTGTCATTGAGCTTCTTCAACGCCTCGGAGATACTCTCCTCGGCGTAGACGATGTATCTCGAAAGATCGCGATCGATGTCCATCGTCGGTCTCTTACCAGCAGACTCGGCCGCCGTCAACGACGACGTTCGCGCCGGTTACGTAGCTCGAAGCGTCCGAGGCGAGAAAAACGATGGCGCCTTCGAACTCGTCCGGCTCCGCCATCCGCCCCATCGGAATTCTCTGGCTCAGCTTCTTCACGAACTGCTCATCCTGGCCATTGTAGACACCCCCGGGCGTGAGCGCGTTCACGCGTACGCCCCGCTCGCCCCAGTACGCGGCCAGATAGCGGGTGAGCCCGAAGATCGCGCTCTTAACCACGGTGTAGCTGATCGGCTTCACCGGCTGCTCGTCGTCGGGCAGACCGTCCTTTCGGTAGAGACGCGGCTCTGGAGCGAGGATGCCGAGGTACGACGCGATGTTGACGATCGCCCCTCTTCCACGCCTCGCCATCTCGGCTCCCATTACCTGGCAGCACAGAAACGAGCCCGTGAGCCCAACTGCGATGTCGGCGTTCCATTGCGACAGGGGAAAGCTCTCGACCTGGCTCCAGGCCTTCTCGCCGGGAGCCTCCACCTTCGGATTGTTCGCGGCGTTGTTCACGAGGATGTCGAGGCGCCCGTACCGCGAGAGGATCTCGGCCAAGAGACCGCGGACGGCGTCCGGATCGGTGATGTCGGCTCCCAGGGCGCAGGCGGGCAGGCCGTACTTCGTCGCGATCTCTCGGGCGCATCGCTCGGCGGCTTCGGGTCGAAGATCGACGAGCACCGGAATCCCCCCGTGGCGCGCGATGGCCACGGCGTGGCGGGGGCCCAGCAAGCCGCCGCCGCCCGTGATGATGGCCACGCGGCCCGTCAGGTCGAAAAGAGGGTCCATCGTGAGTCCTTTGTATGGTATCAGGCGCCTTCGAGCGCCGTCTGGATGACCTGGCCCGTTCGAAGCGATTCGCGGGCCGCCAGTGCGACCCGCTGTGTCCTCATCGCGTCGCGAATACCGACTACCGGCGTCTCCTTTCCGTCGAGACAGCCGAGCAGATGGCGGAGAAGGTCGACGAACATCTGGTTTCTTTCGAACCCCGGAAAGGAAAGGCTTTCGATCGTCTCGCCCGACGGGCTAACGCGGGTGAGTGAGGACGTACGAAAGTCGACTTCGATCGATCCGGCGTCGCCGAGGAGCGAACAGGTCCGGACGGGGGGGCGCGTGACGTAGTCTTGGTGGAGGTGCACCGGAAGGGTGCGCCCGTCGCGTCGCATCTCCAGGCTGACGCTCGCGACGTCCTCCACGTCGATCTCTAGTGAGCTCAGGTGCCCGCCCATCGCGAAGACACGCTCGGGAGCTCCCAGGAGCGCGACCAGATAGTCAATGTCGTGGATCTGGGTGAGGATGACGCCACCCCCGAGCGCTTGCCTGGCGGCGTAGCTCTGCCGGTAGTCTTCGTAGGGATGGAAACCAGGGAGGTACTCCCCGTGCCGGGCGCGGACAGCGATCAGCCGGCCGAGGGCCCCCTCCGCGATGAGCTGCCGAAGTCTGAGGAAGCACGGGTGGAAGCGCATCTGGAATCCGACGAGGGCCGTGAGTTGCCTTTCCTCGACGATCCTGGCAAGCTCCTCGGCACCGTCGAGGCTGGCGGCCAACGGCTTCTCGATGAAGAGATTAGCTCCGGCGCGCGCCGCCGGGAGCGCCACGTCCATGTGAAGGCTCGTCGGGTTGCAGACGAAGACGAGTTCGGGCTCGAAAGCGTCGAGCGCGGCGTCGAGCTCGTCGAACACCCGGATGCCATACCTCGACTCAACGCTCTCTTCGGTGTCGAGCTCGAGCCGTTCGGTGACGATCGCCATGTGGCGCCGAACACGGAACGCGGCGATCTCCAAGCCCGGACCGACGAGTGCGTGGAGGTTGCGGAGGTGTCGTTGCCCGATGGCACCCAACCCGGCGAAGAGAACTCTCAACACCTAGGCCCTCAGTCCGGCAGAAGCGGAACGAGCATGTTCTGCCGCAGCTCGTCGCGATCTAGGAACGGCCAGAGATCCTCCAGCGGACGCGACACCATCGATCCGTCGGCGCGGCGCGCCGAGGCGAGGCTGGGTGCGCGGATCTCGTCGCGCGGCAGCTTCACGTCGCAGACCACGGGGCCGGGCACCTCGAGAACGGCGCACAGCTCAGCGGCCAGGTTGTCCTGATTCTGGATGGTCGCGGTCGGGAGCCCGTAGGCGCTGGCGAGGCGGACCGTGTCGGGGAAGACGAGTCCGCTCTCGGGATCGCAGCCGATGGTGGTGCCGAAGTAGCGCTTCTGAGACGTGCGAATCGACGAGTAGCCGCAGTTGTTCAGGACGAAAAGCTTCACCGGGAGCTTCAGGCGAGCGAGCGTGGCCAGCTCCTGGCTGTTCAGCTGGAGCGAGCCGTCGCCTTCCGCGCAGATGGTCCGCCGCCCGCCCCCGCCCAGGCAGGCGCCGATGGCGGCGGGAAGGCCGTAGCCCATCGCCCCGAGCGCGGACGTGACAAAGACGCGCTGGCCGGCGCGGACACGATAGGCCAGAAGGAAAATTTCGATGGCCGCGCCCGAGCTTCCCGACACGATGAAGTCGTCCGGGGCAAGAAGATCGGATAGCGTGTCGGCCAGCACGTAGGTGCTCACGGCGCCCTTCTCGGCGCGGAACTCAGACGTGACGACGGGGTAGCGCGTCAACCATTCCTTGCAGCGGGCGAGCCACGGGCCCCGCGACTCTGCGTGGCGGATGCGGGAGCGCTGGCGCAGCAGCTCCAACAGGAACGCTTTCGCGTCGGCGGCCACCCGGAGCTCGGTCGGCATCTTCAGCTTGCCGAGTTCTTTCGGGTCGATGTCCACCACGACCTTCTTCGCCGCGCGGGCGAAGTTCTCGTGCGAGTACCCGGTGATGACAAGGTCGAGGCGGTTTCCAACGGCCAGCAGGAAATCGGAGTTCTGGAGGGCGTAGTTCGAGCCGCGCGGCGCTACCGAACCGGGACGGCCGATGAAGAGGGGGTGATCGTTGGGAACGATGTCGTGCGCGAGCCACGTCGTGAGCACTGGAATACCCAGCGCGTCGATCGCCTCAAAGAGCTCCGGTTCGGCATGTCCCAGCCGAACGCCGTTTCCGGCGAACAGGACGGGCCGCTCTGAACCGTTCAGCAGATCGATGGTGCTGGAGACCTGCGCCTCCAGGTCGGGCGCCGCGGCCCGAGGCTCTGGACGAAAGCCGGACATTCCATCCGGGTCGACCTCCACGCTCTGGATGTCCAGCGGGATGTCGATCCACACGGGGCCGGGGCGACCCGTCCGCGCGATGTGAATCGCCTTCTCGAGGTGAAACCGTATGGTGGCCGGATCAAGGACGGTGACGGCGTACTTGGTGATCGGCCCGACGATCGAAACGATGTCGACTTCCTGCACGCCAAAGTTGCGCACGCCGAGGGAGCCGGCGAGATCGGCGCGCTTCACCTGCCCCGAGATGAAGAGGCAAGGCGTGGAGTCGAGCCAGGCACCGGCCACCCCGGTGACGGCGTTCGTCCCGCCCGGACCCGCGGTCACGAGAGCCACGCCAAGTTCGTTCGTCGCCTTGCCGTAATTCTCGGCGGCAATGGCGCAGGCCTGCTCGTGGAGGTTGCTCACCACTGTAAGGCCGGGGCAGCGGCCGAGGGCGAGATTCAGGTGCATGGCACCTCCGCCCGGCACCATGAAGACGTGCTTCACGCCAGCGGCAGCCACGGTTCGAAAAACGTAGTCCGAGAGGTTCATGACCGTCCTGGCGCGACTGCATAGCATACAAGATCCCATCCTTCGTAGCCGTGGGGACGAAGGTGAAGCGTGTGGTTCGGCAGCATCCGCCGGAGAAGGAGGGGGATAGTCCAGAGATGGTCGGGACGGTGATAGACGCAGATGGCCATCGACGGTCGGGCGCGCCGAATCGAGGCTTCTCCGCCGCGAAGGGCATCGAGTTCGGTCCCCTCAAGGTCCATCTTTACGAGCGTGGGCGTCTCCCCTTCGAGAATCTCGTCGAGCGGGAGACAGTCGACCTCGATCGTCCCCGTATCGCTGGCGTGGGCCGACGCAAGGCCCGAGCTGTCGAAGCGGAGCTTCTCGCGACCCCTTCCCACGGCCACATTCAGCGTCCGCACGCGCTCGCGAACACCAGGTGGAAGAGCGGCGGCGCAGGCTTCCAGCCGCGCGTAGCTCGCCGGATCAGGCTCGATCGCGATTGTCCGCGCCGCGTTACCTTCCATTCGCGACAGGAAAACGCGAAGGCTGTCGCCGTCGTAGGCGCCGCAGTCGACGAAAAGCTCGTCTTGGCGCGGCGGAAGGAGATCCGGCTGGAAATAGGCGAGGCCCTTGACAGGAAATGGAAGCGCCTCGAAGTCCATCTTCACGCGCCAACGGAGCTGCCGCACGAGAACGTCTCGCGAAGCATCATCCGCGAGCTCGTTGGCCAGGCGTCGAATGTCGTCCTGTGCCGCGAGGACGCGATCGGGAACGTCCAGGCAATAATACGGTAGGAACGTATCGGGATGCTTCCAGAAGAGGGCAAGCATGGGTGCGACGTGCCGGGCGCCCAGTCGCCGCAGCTCGTCGCGCGTAACGGGGTACCGATGGTCGGTCTGCGCGTTCCAGATGGAAACCACGAAGACCGCCTCGTTCCCGAAACGTTCCGCGGCCTCGGCCGGGCCGAGCACCGGAATGCCGTCGATCGGTGCGCTTGAGGCCGTCGCTCTCCTGTCTGCGAAGGCCACTGGAGGCCGACCGAGGCTTCGAAGCCCCTTCAGGGCGAGTCGCCCGAGCCCGCCCGCGCCGTACAGAACGACGGGCTTGCCGGCCCCATTCGCCAGCTGGTCGAACGTCTCCAGTCGCCGCCTGACGGCGGCGGCTGGACGTTCGGAAAAGAGCTCGTCCAGCACCGTCGGTGTGGTCATAACGTGGTCTCGCATCCCATTCTCCCCGCGTGCGCGCCATCCGTTAAAAAAACTTTATCGCGCTTCGACGCGGCTCTCGAGTTGAGCGGCGGTGACGCGACGTGCGATCAACTCGACGAAACACAATATCAGGTACTGCAGCACCAATTTCCATGCGAATACGAACAGCGGCCGCTGCATGATGAAGCACCTAAAGGTTCTTAACCATTGGAGGAGACGAACCAATTCTACCAACTAACGGTGCGGCATCTCCGAATCGTCCGGGCGCGTTGGTGAACAAATGCGCACATTGGGCGCGTGGGCGCAATGCGCAGCCGGTAAGATGCCGCTCCCGCGCTATGCGGGCGAGCCGCCGCCTCAAATCCGTCGGTGCCAGGCCGCGGTTCGGCGGATGGCTTCGTCAAGCGGCGTCTCGACCCGAAGACCCAGATCCGCTTTCGTCCGCTCGATGGAAGGTACGTAACGCAGTCTGCCCGCATAGTCGGCGCGACGCCCGGCAATGCGAACCGGCGTACCGGGCGCGACGAGATCGGCGACCCGGTGCGCCAGGTCGGCAATGCTGATGGCCTGGTCGGAGCCGACGTTGTACGGCCGGTTCGGTCGCCCCCGTTCCAGGATGGTGACCAGCCAGGCTGCCAGGTCGCCCCCGTAAAGATACGAGCGCACCGGCGAGCCATCGCCCTGCACATCGATTGGACGCCCGGCAACCGCGTCGCGGATGAAATTACCGATCGCAAAGTGGGCATCGAGCGGCAGTTCTTCGCCGACGAACGCAAACAGGCGCGCCACCTTCACCGGGAGACGCGACTCATGATAAGCAATTGCACACAGTTGCTCGGCGAGTCGTTTTGCCTGACCGGAGGCGCTTGCCGGGTCGGCGGGGTCGGGCGCGCCGGAGAAGGTTTCCTCCAGCCGTTCGACCTGCGCGGGCTGGCTTCCATACACTGACCCGGAGCTGGTGAACACCACTTTCTGCGCGCTGCAACGCGCGGCGAAATCGAGGACCCGGCGAGTGCCCGATACGATTTCGTCGATCAGTTCCAGCGGCCGTTGGGCCGCAGCCGCGCTTGTGTCCGTCGCAGCGTGGATAACGTGCGTGTAGCGTTCCTGGGGCGCCAAAAATGATCGCACATCGCCCTGTACCCAGTCGATGCGCTTGTCCCGGGCCAAGGCGGGGTGCTCGGCGAGAAAGCGATCCGGGGTGCGGGACAAGATGGTGATGCGAATGTCGTTGGCCACAAGGCGCAGTGATGGATCGAGCACTGCACGCAACAAGGTGCGGCCGACAAAACCGGTGCCTCCGGTGATGAACAGGCGCGTGCCGCGTGGAAGCGTTTCGTGCGCGGTGCTCATCGTTCCCCGAAATCGATGCGATGCACGGCCGCTCTACATGGCCAGCCCAAAGAACGTCTCGATCTTCCCGGCCACGTAGTCGAGCATTTCGCCGCTGAGCCCGGGATACAGGCCGATCCAGAACGTGTCGCGCATCACGCGGTCGGTATTCGAGAGCTCTCCACTCACGCGGTAGGTTCGCCCGGCCATATAGGGCTGGCGCACGAGGTTGCCCCCAAACAGCAGGCGCGTGGCGATGCGGTGCTGGTCGAGGTAGCGCAGCAGGTCGACCCGCGCCAGGCCCGCCTCCTCGCGCAAGCTGATCGGAAACCCGAACCAAGAGGGGTCGCTTCGTTTGGTCGCCTCGGGCAGTTCCAGAAACTCTTCGCACCCAGCCAGGCGCTGCCGCAAAAACGCGAAATTCCGCTTGCGCGCGGCAATGAAGTCCTCAAGCCGATCGAGCTGCGCCAGGGCGCAGGCTGCCTGCATGTCGGTGATCTTCAGATTGAAGCCCAGATGGCTGTAGATGTACTTGTGGTCGTATCCCGGCGGCAGCTCCCCGAGCTGCCAACCGAAGCGTTTGCCGCAAGTGTTCTCGTTTCCCGGTGCGCAGTAGCAGTCCCGTCCCCAGTCCCGGAAGGACTCGATGATCCGCTTCAGGTCCCCGTCGTTCGTAAACACGGCACCGCCCTCGCCCATCGTAATGTGGTGCGCCGGATAGAAGCTCAGGGTGCCGATATCCCCAAAAGTGCCGACACGCCGCTCCGCGTAGCGCGAGCCCAGCGCATCGCAACAGTCCTCGATCAGCCAGAGGTTGTACTTGCGCGCAATTCGCGTCACTTCGTCAAGATCGAAAGGATTGCCCAAGGTATGGGCGAGCATGATGGCGCGGGTTTTTCCTGTCACCGCCACCTCGATCTTCTTCGGTTCGATGTTGTAGGTCGGGATGTTAACGTCCACGAA
>Ga0209343_10006128_pt1 | contig 14437 bp, 12 predicted proteins | sample RifCSPlowO2_02_FD_184026 | JGI IMG/M metagenome (GOLD analysis project Ga0209343, IMG submission 184026) | Groundwater microbial communities from Rifle, Colorado - Rifle CSP2_plank lowO2_0.2 (SPAdes) (version 2) | ecosystem: Environmental > Aquatic > Deep subsurface > Groundwater | place... | reverse complement strand
GACTGTTGACGTTCAAATCGAGACCAGACTGAAACACCAAATTCAACAAGTAAATCATTAACTTACGACGCCCTGATGTGCAAACGTTGGGACACTACTGATGCGCGCACAAATAAAGCGCGATCATCCTCCAAAGCGGTTGCAACACCAGGCGTCACCCAAGTGCGTAGCGGTAAACAGGTTTTTTGACCCTATTCGGCCACCCGCCTATGGGGTGGATGGCCGCAGCGGCAAGGGGATGCGTTCGGTTTCACCCGGCACCTGGCCCATGCCCAGCGAGGCATCCCCATGGGTCCACGCCTGGGCCGCCTGTTCAATGCGCTCCTTGCTGGTGGATACAAAATTCCACCAGATCAGCCGCCGCCCCAAAGGCTGCCCGCCAATCACCACCAGGCGCGCGCCGTCGGGCCCGGCGGTCAGCACGGTGGCAGCCGTCAGCACCGCCATGGTGTGCGGCGCCAAGGGTTGCCCGTCGATCCGCACCTCCCCCTGCACTGCATACACGGCCTGTTCTTCGGCCAGCATGGGCAAGGTCCACTGGCCGCCGGCGGGCAAGTGCACATCCAGGTACAGCGTGGGCGACAGGGTGGCGACCGGCGACTGGGCGCCCAGCGCCTGCCCCACCAGCACCCGCACCTGGGCATCGCCATCGCGCAGCTCGGGAATGGCGTCGGCCGGGGTGTGGGTGAAGGTGGCGGGCTGCTCCTGCGCCGCCTCGGGCAGCGCCAGCCACAGCTGCAGGCCGTGGTTGACGTAGCTGCTGTCGCGTTCGGCCTCGGGCTTGCGCTCGGAGTGCACGATGCCGCTGCCCGCCGTCATCCAGTTGATGGCGCCGGGCTCGATGCGCTGCGTGTAGCCCAGGTTGTCGCGGTGCAGGATCACGCCCTCAAACAAATAGGTCACCGTGGCCAGCCCGATGTGGGGGTGGGGCCGCACGTCGTGGTTGTCGGCGGGGGTGATCGTGACGGGGCCAAAGTGGTCAAAAAAGAGGAAGGGCCCCACCGCCTGGCGTTGCGCTGCGGGCAACAGGCGGCGCACCACAAAGCCGCCTCCCTGGTCATGGGCATGGGCGCCCAGTAGCTGCGGCGTGCTCATGCGGCTCGCTCCACCTGGGTGGTGATTTCCGTGCTCACGCTGGTCATCAGCTTGTGCACCGGGCACTTCTCCGCCACCGCCACCAGCTGTGCAAACTCGGCGTCGCTGATGGTCCCGCTGATCACCAGCTTGGTGGTGATGCGGTACACCCCGCTGCGCTCCTGGCTGTTGTCGCTGTGCACTTCGGTGCGGATATCGTCCACCGCAATGCCTTTTTTGCGGGCGAACCACAGCACGGTCAGGGCCTTGCAGGCGCCCAGGGCTGCGTCGTACAAATCGTGCGGGCTGGGGCCTTCGTCCGCGCCACCTTCGGCGGCGGACACATCGGCGTTGAGTTGGTGGTCGCGGATGCGGATGGTTTGGGCCAGCAGGGCGCCGGGCTTGTGTTGCACGTCAATGGGCATGTTGGTTTTCCTGCGTTTGGGATGCGTTGTTTCCAGTGTAAGCCGGGCACTGCGCCATCGGCTGTTTGGCGAACAACCCAAAACAAGATTTCAAAAAACCCATGGTGGCCAGCACTTTGGGAGCCCGGTGGCGGGTACTCAATATCACCGCGTAAATGGAATTGCTGCCAGGTACAACCACCTTTGACAAGACGGGCTTGAGCTTGCCCTGCTCAACCAAAAACTGCCCCACCACATCGTTGATGCGCGCGATGCCGGCGCCCGCCAGGGCCAGGGCAACCACAGACGCGCTGCTGTTGACCTGTACATTGCCCTTGATATTTACCACGGTGGATGCGCCGTTCGCCTGGAAATTCCACTGGTTGTGCGTCCGGGTGGACGCGTTGGAAATCAACCTGTGCGCAGACAAGTCCTCCGCGCATTTTGGCGTTCCGTGTTTCCGCAAATAAGCCGGTGACGCATAGAGCGCACGGCCATGGCAACCCAGCGTTTGGGCCACCGAGGCCTGCGCTGGGTCTACGCCGGCACGGATCGCAATATCAATGGACTCGTCGGCCATGTCAACCACCCGGTCTTCCACCTGAAGTTCTATCGTGAGCCCCGGGTGCTGCGCGCCAAGAATGTGAAGTTTGGGGATCAAAACATACTCTGCCAGCAGCTGACTGACGCTGATACGCACCGTCCCGACAATGTGCTGTGCGCGTCCGCCAAAGCCGTCGCGCAACTGCGCATATTCATCCAGAATGCGCCGCGCATGGTCCAAAAAAATCTCACCCTCTTCGGTCAGAGACAGGCTGTGCGTGGTCCGGTGGGCCAAGCGCAGGCCACATGCGGCTTCGATTCGCGCCATACCGCGCGAGATGCGGCTCGCGGCCACATTGCGTTCACGCGCCACCGTTGAAAACGAGTGTGCAGCGGCAATTTGCACAAACAAGGCGAAGTCGTCCAGGTTGAGTTCTTTCATGGTTGTGCATTTTCTGCACAAGCACTGTGTTCGACAAGCGGTTTCCGAAAAGCGCACGCATCGGCACAGTCTGGGTGTGCGGCCAATCCGCACGAATAACCCGAATCTCTGGAGTAAATATGCCCTTAACCCTCATCATCACCGAAGGCGTACTGCCAAAAAGCCGCCAAGCCGCCACCATTGCGCGGCTGTCCGACGCATTCCTGAAACTGCATGGCCTCGCCGGGAACAAGTTCTTCACGCCCAATGTGATTGGGCACATCTCGGAACTCCCAGCAGGAAGCACATACGCAGGAATGAACCCCGCGCAAGTAGCCATCGTGGAATGGCTGACGCCGTCCTTCGCGTTTGCTACACGCGAAATACAGAACGCCTATGTGGCCGAGGCCACCGACATCATTTTCGAGGCATGCGAGGGCAAGCAAGCACGCGAAAACATCTGGGTCAATCTCAAATACGCAGTGGATGGCATGTGGGGTATCGCCGGCAAGGCTTACACCAACGCGGAGTTGGGCGAGGCGGCCGCGAAGGGCTAGTTTTCTTGCAGGATGCGGTGTGTTTCCAGCCATGCCAACACACCGCTCACCGTCAGCACACCACAGGAAGAATTCAAATTGAAACCCATTGACCCCACCACGCAAAGCGCCCGGCCAACGCGGTTGCTCCACACCATGCTGCGGGTGAGTGACCTAGGGCGGTCTGTGCAGTTTTACACCGAACAGCTGGGAATGCGCTTGCATCGGCAAGAGCGCTACCCGGCGGGTCGCTTCACCCTGGCGTTTTTGGGCTATGAAGACGAGTGCACCGCCGCCTGTATCGAACTGACCCACAACTGGGACCAACCCGACTACCAGCACGGCACCGCCTACGGCCACATTGCGCTGGCTGTTGTCAATGTGGCGGAGAGTTGTGCGAGCTTGCAGGCAGCAGGGGTTGCGGTGCTGCGCCCCGCAGGCCCCATGGCGGTCAGTTCACCCGACCGTAGCGCGCCAGAACACATTGCATTCATCCAAGACCCCGACGGCTACCGCATTGAGCTGGTACAGCAATCAACCCCCGCCACACCGCAAGCCCCCAAGGAAGCCTCCACATGCCCCTCGTACGCATAGACCTCCCCGTCCAGACGACACCAACAACCGTGCGCGCCGTTGCAGACGCCGTGCACCACGCACTGGTCTCGGTGTTCGGCATACCTGTGGCAGACCGGTTTCAAACTGTCGCGCGCCGCAGTGCCGACGCAATCATATGCAGCGAAGAGTTCCTCGGCATCGCGCATTCGGACCAAGTGGTTTTTGTTCAGATCACCATGGCACCGCGTTCAGTGGAGCAGAAAAAAGCATTGTTCCTGGAAATTGCGTCAGGCATTGCGCGTGAAACTCACTTCAAGGGCAGCGACGTGGTCATCAACCTCGTTGAGTCGGCGCGGGAGAACTGGAGTTTTGGCAACGGTCAGGCGCAGTTCGCCTAGCCCGGCCATGGGCTCGATGGGGCGCATCGCGCATTGGAGCCTGGTTCGCTCGGTTTTGGCACGCTAAACCAATACTTTGGCCTGCACGGTCAGTGACGCAAAACCTGAGACAGAAGACACTGGCCGTGTACCGACAACAAGGCATTGGTTGCATGAGACGGGGCATGGGGCAGCGCCAGGAAGCAACACATGACAACATTCGAATTTGTGCCACAGGAAACGACCCTGCCGCCACCCGCAGAGTCGAAAATGACGCACCGGGATTTTGCGTGGCACCGGATGGACACCGGCAAAAATCTGATGGTCATCAACAGTATTTTGATGTTCGAGGGCCCGCTCGACGTGCAAAGGCTGGTCGCAACCATCGCGCACCGCCTGCCCAACTACCCACGCTTTACCCAAAAAGTGGTGACCCGCTGGGGGCAACCGCGTTGGGTGGAAGACAACCATTTCGACATCCTCTCCCACATCCAGATGGAGACGATGGGCGCCCACGTCAACGAAAAGGAACTGCGCCAGCGGCTGACCGAGATGGCGCACCTGCCGCTCGAACCCGACCGGCCGTTGTGGCACATGAGCGTCATCGACCAGGTGGGCACGGGTTATGCCATCGTGTTTCGCGTGCACCACTGCATCACCGATGGACTGGGCCTGATCCATGTGCTCAACCACCTGACCGACGACAACGACAGCCACGGCAAGGTGCCCGCCATGGCGGAGCACCCGCACCGCGCGCGCGTGACACCGCAGACGGTGTGCTCGCACCTGGCGCAGTTCATCTCCTGGGTCAAAATTGCCGCGCATGTGACGCGCCTGTCGCTGCTGTGGCCGGATGCGCGAACACGGCTCAAGCGGCGGTTGACCGGCGCCAAGCAGCTGGTCTGGCTGCCACCGTTGGAAATGGAGCGCGTGCGCATGATCTCCAAACGCATGGGGGTCACGCTCAATGACATCTGGGTCGCCGCCGTATCGGGCGCGTTGCGCCAGTACCTGAGTGAGTCGGGCGAGCAGCTTGACGGTCGCCCGATACGGGCCGCAGTGACCTTTAACCTGCGCGAAAAGACCAACGCCTTCCAGCTGGGCAACGAGTTTGGCCTGGTGGCCCTGGATTTGCCCACCAATGTGCAAGGAACACGCCAGCGCTTGGTCGAGGCCAGCCAACGCATGAACGCCATCAAGCGCTCGCACCAGCCACGGGCCACCATGGCATTCCTGTCGATTGCCGGTTGCCTGCCGCGCCGACTGCAGCATTTCGCGCTTGATCTGTTCACCTCCAAGGGCTCCGTGGTGCTGACCAACATCGAGGGGCCGGCGCGCCCGCGCTATTTGGCCGGCTCCAAGATGACGGACCTGATCTGCTGGGTGCCGCAAGCCGGGCTGATGGGGGTTGGATTCGCCTTCATCTCCTATGCCGGTCAGATCCAGCTGGCGCTGTCGGTGGATACCGACCTGGTGCAGTTTCCCGAGCGTTTGATGGCGTTGACGTATGCCGCCTTTGCGCGGCTGGATCTGGACACCCGGATGCGGTCGGTGGACGGTTGTGCGCTCCATCCCGAAGCCACGGATGGGCTGCACGGTGCGCTACCCGCGCGAACTTTCAAGGAAATGCACTGATATGAATACCCCCACCGATTTTTTAAGCGTCAGCCGCCAGCTCGCCGGAAAACGGGTGCTCATCACCGGCACGACCGGGTTTTTGGCCAAAGTGCTGCTGGAAAAATTGGTCAGGGATGTGCCCGACATCAAACGCTTTGTGCTGGTCATACGCGCCAGCAAAGCCTGCACCACGGCGGCAGAGCGGTTTGAGCGCGAGATCCTGTCGTCCTCGGTCTTCGACCGGCTGCGCGAAGAGCAGCCGGAGTACCTGACGCATGTGGTGCGTGACAAATTCATCTTTGTCACCGGCGAGGTGACCGAACCCCAGTTCGGCCTGAGCCCGCAGGCGTTTGCCCAGCTCGCCGACAGCGTCGATATCGTGGTCAACTCAGCCGCCAGCGTCAATTTTCGGGAGGCCCTCGACCAGGCGCTGGAGATCAATGCCTTGTCCCTGCTGACCTTGACGGAACTCACCAAACTGGCTGGCCATATCCCCTTGGTGCATGTGTCCACCTGCTACGTCAATGGCTACAACCAGGGCGCCATGCCAGAGCAGCTGGTGGAGCCGACGGCCAAGCGGGTTCCACGGCATGCGGACGGCTATTACGAGGTGAGGGCCCTGATCGCCGAGCTGCAGCGCAAGATTGCGCTGGTGAAACGCGATTGCGCCACGGCCGCCGAGTGGCCCCAGGCCCTCACCGAGCTGGGCATCCGTGAAGCCAACCACCACGGGTGGAACGACACCTACACCTTCACCAAGTGGATTGGTGAACAAATCGCCTGCCGCGAGTTGCATGGCAAAAGCCTGACCATCGTGCGCCCCGCCATCATCGAGAGCACCTTGTGTGAACCCAAACCCGGCTGGATCGAAGGCGTCAAAGTGGCCGACGCGCTGATCCTGGCGTATGCGCGTGGGAAAACCAAATTTTTCCCGGCCAAGCCTGATGAAATCGTCGATGTGATCCCCGCCGATCTGGTGGCCAACAGCATCATCCTGTCCATGGCCGAATCGCTGGCCAGCCCCGGGCAAACGCGCATTTACCAGTGCTGCAGCGGCGCATCCAACCCGGTCAAAATTGGTGCGTTGATCGATATCCTCCAGACCGCCAGCCAGCGGAACTGGCAGGCGTACGAAAAACTGTTCTACAGCCAGCCGGACCACGATTTTCGCTGCGTCACCCGGCCCGTTTTCCTGGCCACGATGCGCGTCATGAAGCTGACCCTGGGCGCCATTGCGTGGGCCAGAACCATCGTGGGCCTGAAGCCGAGTTTTGCGACGCTAGAGGCCTTCAACACCACCCACGAACTGGCGGTGGTGTTCTCGTTTTACACCTCGCCCCACTACACCTTTCAAAACACCCAACTCCAGGCGCTGGAAGCCCAGATGTGCGAGCACGACCGCCGCGTGTTTTCGGTCGATGCCCGGCAGATCGACTGGGCGGACTACATGGGGCGCATTCACCTGGCAGGCTTGAACCGTTTTGCGCTGAAAGAGCGGCCCCGCACAAAAGCGCCTCTGGGCCTGGTTGCACCGGACGCCGCCCACGTGGCGACTGCCAACGTGCGCTAAACCAGCCCGCTGCCCGCTGCCCGCTGCCCGCTTCCAGCGACGGTTCAGCACCTTGTGTTGACGCGCATTTAGGCCACACTGCGCCAGCGCCACGCCATGGAGCATGGGCGCGGTGCCGGAGGTGCCCCCGGGAAACAAGGCCGATTGCCAGCGGCGCAGGCTAGGCAATACGGCTCAAAAATTGATGCGTATTTTGAAAAATGCGGCTCACCGTGCAGCTCCACGCCGCAGCCAGCCCTATTTGGCCGGGCGGTGCAGCGCGCAGAGCTTGTTGCCGTCCGGGTCGCGCAAATAGGCCAGGTAGAGTTTGCCGACTCCGTTATCCCGAAAACCTGGGGGTTCTTCACAGGTGGTGCCGCCGTTGGCAATACCCGCCGCATGGAACGCGTCCGCTTGCTCGGGGGACTGCATGGCAAAGCCGATGGTGCTGCCATTGCCGTGTGTGGCCGTCTCGCCATTGATGGGCGTGGTGATGCCAAATGTGCCGGTGGGGCTGCGGTAAAAATAGCGGGCCTTGTTGGCCACACCCGGGCCAATGCCCAGCGTGCCCAAGAGCGCGTCGTAAAACTTCTTCGAGACCTCAAGGTCATTCACACCCAACATCACATGACTGAACATAGCTTTCTCCGTGGGAGCCCGGTGGCGGGCGAAATAGGTTTGGTGTGCATGGTACTTATGTTTTTCTTGTTCCGTAGGCAGGCCCAAGCCACTTCAGTGGCCGTGCAACCTCTATTTGTATTGAAAAATAAACGCTTATCGTTAAAATTTCAATAATGATAAGCCGTCCATTCGAATCCACCGTCCGCCAAAAACTGCTCCAAATACCCGCTGTGGTGCTGCTGGGGCCGCGCCAGGTGGGCAAAACCACGCTGGCGCGCACCCTTGCCAAAGACTGGCCCGGCGGCGCGGTGTACCTGGACCTGGAGCGCCCCGCAGACCGCCTGCGGCTGGAAGATGCCGACACCTACCTGCGCGCCCAGCAGGGCAAGCTGGTCATCCTGGACGAGATCCACCGCGTGCCTGGCGTGTTTGAAATCTTGCGCGGCATCATCGACGACCACCGGCAAGCGGGCCTTCGCAGCGGCCAGTTTTTGCTGTTGGGCTCGGCGGCGCTGGACCTGATGCGCCAATCCAGCGAAACCCTGGCCGGGCGCGTGGCCTACCTCGACATGGCCCCGCTCAACGTGGTGGAGGCCGCCGCCGCCAGCATTGCCGACAGCACCCTGTGGCTGCGTGGCGGCTTTCCCGACAGCCTGCTGGCACCCGACGACATCCAAAGCCTGGACTGGCGGCGCGACTTTATCCGCAGCTACCTGGAGCGCGACGTGCCCATGTTTGCGCCCCGCCTGCCCGCAGAGACCATCGGCCGCCTGTGGACCATGTTGGCGCACAACCAGGGCAGCGTGCTCAACCAGGCGCGCATCGCCAGCGCGCTGGGTGTGGCCAACCCCACCATCGACCGCTACATCGACCTGCTGGTGGACCTGCAGCTGGTGCGCCGCCTGCGCCCCTGGGGCGGCAATCTGGGCAAACGCCTGGTCAAATCGCCCAAGGTGTATGTGCGCGACAGCGGCCTGCTGCACGGCCTGCTGGAGCTGGAAACCCTGAATGATTTGCTGGGCCACCCGGTGTGTGGCCTGAGCTTTGAGGGCCATTGCATCGAAAACTTGATTCAGGCCGCCGGTAGTCGCCGCATGCCCTACTTCTACCGCACCCAGGTCGGCGCGGAAATTGACCTGGTGCTGGAGAAGGGCGGCAAACCCGAGATCGCCATCGAGGTCAAACGCTCCATGGCGCCCAGCCCGGAAAAAGGTTTTGCCATTGCCTGCGACGACCTGCAGATCACGCAGCGCTACGTGGTCTACCCGGGGCAAGAGCGCATCCCCCTGCGCCATGGCGCGCAGGCGATTGGCTTGCAGGAACTGGCATCGATATTGGCGCAGGATTAGTGCCAAATGTGCCTCCAGCCCCCGTGGAATAAGCGCAGACAGCTATCAAAAACAGAGCAAAACACCGGGCCGCTCCGCCGGACCACTTCAGCCGCAAAATAGCCCCCTCAGCACGCCCCCGCACCACGTCCTTTACCCGCCCCCTCCACCATGCGCATCCTTCACACCTCCGACTGGCATCTGGGCCAGCATTTCATGGGCAAGAGCCGCCAGGCGGAGCACCAGGCCTTGATCGACTGGCTGCTGGCCCAGGTGGAGGCGCATGCGGTGGACGCGGTGCTGATCGCGGGCGATGTGTTCGACACCGGCGCGCCCCCCAGCTATGCGCGCGAGCTGTACAGCCAGCTGGTGGTGCGGCTGCATGGTGCGGGGGTGGCCCTGCTGCTGCTGGGGGGCAACCACGATTCGGTCGCCACCCTGGGCGAGAGCCGCGCCCTGCTGGCCTGCCTGAGCGCCACCGTGGTGGCTGCGGTGGACGCCGCAGCCGATCAGCTCGTCGTGCTGCCTTTGCGCGGTGGCCAGGGCGAGGCGGGCTGCGTGGTCTGCGCCGTGCCCTTCATCCGCCCGCGCGACGTGCTGCAAAGCCAGGCCGGGCAGAGCGCCGAAGAAAAGCAGCAGTCCATGCAAGCCGCCATTCAGGCCTATTACCAGGCGGTGCATACGGCAGGTCGCGCACGCCAGGCTGAACTGCAAAACACGCTGGGCCGCACCGTGCCGCTGATTGCCACCGGCCACCTCACCACCGTGGGCGCCAGCAGCAACGAGTCGGTGCGCGAGATCTACGTGGGCTCGCTCGACGCCTTTCCCACCGCCGCCTTTCCGGCGATGGACTACATCGCACTCGGGCACATCCACAAGCCGCAAAAAGTGGGGGGGCTGGAGCACATTCGCTACTGCGGATCGCCCATCCCGCTGGGCTTTGACGAAGCGCGGCAGCAAAAGGAAATGTTGCTGGTGGACCTGGGCGCCCACGGGCTCACGGCCGTCACGCCCCTGCCGGTGCCGCGTTTTCAGCCCCTGGTCTCCGTCAGCGGCAACCTGGCAGCGCTGGCCGACGCCATCCGCGCTGCCGCCCAGGAAGGCTCTGCCGAACAGGCCGTGTGGCTGGAAGTCACCGTGGCCGAGGACGACTACCTGGCCGACCTGCCCACGCGCATCGACGCCCTGACCCAAGGCCTGCCCGTGGAGGTGCTGCGGGTGCGCCGCCAGCGCGGCAATGCGGCGGCCAGCATGTCCGGTGCGGCCAGCGAAACCCTGGACGAACTCAGCCCCGACGACGTGTTTGCACGCCGCCTGGCGCAGGAAGAACTGGCGCCCGAGCTGCACCTGGCCCTGGGCCAGCGCTACCGCGCCGTGGTCACCAGCCTCACCGAGGGCCAGGCATGAAGATCCTGCGCCTGCGCCTGAAAAACCTCAACTCGCTCCAAGGCGAGTGGGCCATCGACTTCACCCAAGCCCCCTTTGCCGACAACAGCCTGTTCGCCATCACCGGCCCCACCGGCGCGGGCAAATCCACCCTGCTGGACGCCATCTGCCTGGCCCTGTACCACGAGACCCCGCGCCTGAAAAGCATCTCGGCCTCCAGCAACGACATCATGACGCGCCACACCGTGGACTGCCTGGCCGAGGTGGAGTTTGAAGTCAAGGGCGCCGTGTACCGCGCCTTCTGGAGCCAGCGCCGCGCCCGCGACAAGGTGGACGGCGCGTTGCAGGCCTCCAAGGTGGAACTGGCCGCCGGGGACGGCACGATTCTGAGCAGCCAAAGCATCGACAAGCTCAAACGCATTGCCGAGATCACCGGCCTGGACTTCCCCCGCTTCACCAAGTCCATGCTGCTGGCCCAGGGCGGCTTTGCCGCGTTTCTGAACGCCAGCGCCAACGAGCGCGCCGAGCTGCTGGAAGAACTGACCGGCACCGAGATCTACGGCGACATCTCCCGCCGCGTGTTCGAGCAGGCGCGCGAGGCCAAACAGCAGCTGGACCACCTCCAAGCCCGCGCCGAAGGCGTGGAGCTGTTGACCTCGGAAGCGCGTGAGGCCATGCAAGGCGACGTGGACCGCTGGGGCCTGGAGCTGGCGGAGGTGCAAAGCGCCCACCAAACCACCTTGGCGCAGCGCCAGTGGCAGCTGAACCTGGCACACAGCGCGCAAGAGTTGCAGGCCTCGCAGACCCAGCGCACGGACGCGGCCGCTGCGCTGCAAGCCGCCGCGCCCGATCTGCAACGCTTGGCCGACAGCGAGCCCGCGCAAGCGCTGCTGCCCCTGCACCACGCTTGGCAACAGGCGCAAACCGCGTGCAAGGAGAGCGAAACCGTGCTGGCCACGCTGCAGCGGGAGCGCCAGCGCGAGACGACCGCGCACTACCAGCAGCACCACCTGGCCCACACCTTGGCCAATCGGATTGCGGAACATGCGCAAGATCAACTGGCGCTGCTAGAGGCAAAACACCAGCACCACGCCGACTTTTGCGTCGCACACCCGCAACACGCCGCCCTGGGCGAGCGCTTGGGTGGCTGGCGCCAGCAGTTTGACCAACGCCACAAGCTGCAGCACAGCCTGGCCACCCAGCAACGCGATTTGCAGGCGCTGCAAGAGGACATTGCCGAGCGCAGACGCGCGCTCACCGCCCAGAGCGCCCTGGTGGACACCGCAGCGCGGACCCAAGCCGCTGCAGAGGCCGCGCAGCAGGCGGCGCAGGCTGCCCAAGACCAACGTCTGGCCGGGCAAACGCTCTCGGCCCTGCGTGGGCAGTGGCAGGCCGAGCAGGGCCATGCCAACCGCTGGCAACAACTGGAGACCCGTGCCCAACAGCGCCGCCAATTCGCCACCCAGCAAGCCGCGCTGGCGGCCGAGGTGCAACAGGGCGAGGCCACCCTCGCGCAGCAACAGGCCACGGTGCTGGCCCTGCGCGAGCAGCACAAGGCGCTCAAAGAGCAGGTGGCGGACAAGCAAAAACTGCTGGACCAGGAACGCCGCATCCAAAGCCTGGACGCCCACCGCCTGGCCCTGCAGCCCGGCGAGGCCTGCCCCCTGTGTGGGGCGCTGGAGCACCCGGCCATTGCGGCCTACCAGGCCCTCGACGTGTCCGCCACCGCCAGCGCCTTGCAGCAGAAACAAGACGCGCTGGAGCATTTGGTGAACCAAGGCCAGAGCGCCGCTGCCGCTTGGGCTGCCAGCAAAGCCAGCCAAACCGAGCGGCTGAACCAACAAGAAAAACTTGCCCAGCAAATCAGCCAGTGGCAAGCCGAATGGGCCGTGTCCATCGGCGAAATCAATATCGGCCAAGTCCACGCCACCCCAGCACTCACCGACGACGCTTGGCACAGCGCCGAGATACTGGCCGCCGGGCACCAGGCTTGTGCGCAGGCACTCGCCCAACGGGCCCTCGACCTGCAAGCCGCGGAAGCGGGCGAGCAAACGATTCAGCGCGCCCAGGCCGCCGCCCACCAAAGCGCCCAGGCGCTGCAGGCCGCACACAACCAGCTGGCGTTATTGCAGCAAGCGGCCCACGACGCACAGGCGCGCCACGCGGCCCTGGTGCAATCCGGCCAAACCCACCAGGCAGACCTCAGCGCCCTGGACGCCAGCCTGCAAACCACCCTGACCGAAGCCGGTTACGCGCTGCCCGCCGATCCCCAGCCCTGGCTGCAGGCGCGCGACGGTGAATGGCAGCACTGGCAACACACCCAAACCCAGTTGCACGACCTGGCCCAGGCCATCACCCGCCAGCAAACCCAGCGCGACGCCGCGCAGGCAGCAGCCCAGCTGTGGGCGCAGCGCTGGACCCACCTGCAAACCAGCGCCGACGCACTAATCAACGGACGCGCAGAAGCAAAAACGGATGCTGATGCCCATACCGAGGCACAAGCTGCGACACCAGCCGTGCCACGGCCAGAGCCGAAAGAACTTGCCCCCCACGAAATGCCCGCAGCCCTGAGCACCTGCGCCGACGAAATAGACCGCCTGACCCAGGCCATCGCGGCGTTACAGGGACGCCATGCACAAGCGCAGGCAGCGTTTGCGCAGCAAGGCCTTGCGTTGGCCGCTGCAGAAAACGCCTGGCAGAGCGCGCTGCAAACCAGCCCTTTTGCCGACGCCTCCGCATTTGCCGCCGCCCTCTTGCCCGCGCCAGAACGCCAGCGCCTGACCTTGCTGAAAGAGTCCCTGCACTCCGCGCAAGAACGGGCAATTGCCTTGCTGCAGGCCGCCCGCGACAAACACACGCAGCTGCAGGCCCAAGCGCTCACGCCCCTGGCGCCCGAAGACATCGCCGCGCAACTGGCGGCGCTAGAGGAACAGCGCAACACCTTGAGCGAGCACATCGGCGCCCGGCGCGCCCTGCTGGCCAGCGACGCGCAGCACCGAACCAACCAACAAGCGCTGTTTGCGCAAATCGGCACCCAAACCTTGGACACCGACATCTGGCAGCGCCTGGACGGCCTGATCGGCTCCGCCAAAGGCGACAAGTTCCGCAAGTTTGCCCAGGGCCTCACGCTGGACCATCTGCTGCAGCTGGCCAACCGCCACCTGGCCCGCCTGCACGGCCGCTACTTGCTGCGCCGCAAGGCCACGGGCGAGCTGGAGCTGGACATCGTGGACGCCTGGCAGGGCGACGCCACGCGCGACACGCGCACCCTCTCGGGCGGCGAAGGCTTTCTGGTCAGCCTGGCCCTGGCCTTGGCGCTCTCGGACCTGGTGAGCAACAAAACCTCCATCGACTCGCTCTTCCTCGACGAAGGCTTCGGCTCGCTGGACGGCGACACCCTGGAGATCGCGCTCACCGCGCTCGATTCACTCAACGCCAGCGGCAAGATGATCGGCATCATCAGCCACGTGGAAGCGCTCAAAGAGCGCATTCCCGCGCAGATTCGGGTGGAGAAGGGCGGCGGGATCGGGCATTCACGGCTGGTGGTGTAGCGGCGGGGCGCGGGGATGAATCCCAAGAATAAGCGGATATTTGAGTGCCAAAACGGCCTGTGGCCCGCGTGAAATATGCGCAAGCAGCTATCAATTCAGGAGTGACGCCAGAGCCGGTAACACCCAAGCGCTCACCGGCGCAGTATCTGTGGGCAGTGTTGCTCGCGCACATCTACGAGGTGTTTCCATCCGATTAAGGTGCGATCCTCGGATGCTTCCCATGCCAGAAAGTCATACTCATGTGGCTCCGAGCCTTCTTTGCTGTACGGCTCGACTACGTTTGCGTGCACGAATTTATTTGCACCCGTTTGATGACCCGATGCGGTGGCACTTGAAAAGCCTGTGCCCCAAGGCACAATGGCATCCAATCCCGTTAACACACGTCCTATGCATCCCGCCCTTCGCCTTGATGAGCAAACCATAAAGTTGTTCTGCGAATCCCACCGGATTCGCAGCTTGGCCCTGTTTGGCTCAC
>Ga0209343_10006125_pt1 | contig 14441 bp, 11 predicted proteins | sample RifCSPlowO2_02_FD_184026 | JGI IMG/M metagenome (GOLD analysis project Ga0209343, IMG submission 184026) | Groundwater microbial communities from Rifle, Colorado - Rifle CSP2_plank lowO2_0.2 (SPAdes) (version 2) | ecosystem: Environmental > Aquatic > Deep subsurface > Groundwater | place... | reverse complement strand
CGATGGGGGCGCCTTGCACTGCCTTGCCAATTGCAGTCACCGTGGCCGTGAGCTTGTGGGCGGCTTGCTCGGTAAAGGCCAGCACGCTGGCTTGCGACAGCGACAGGCCAAAGACATCGCCCATGATTTCACAGGTGCGCTGCAAGGGCACGAGGTGCTGCTGGTTGAGGTGCACCACCAGGGCTTTGGCCCGTGGGCCGTATTGGGTGGGGGCGTGCAGGCCTTCAGGGAAGGCTCCAACGTGCTCGGCCCCGCAGGTGCACACCGAGCGGATCAACGGGTGTTCTGTAACTTGGGCGCGCAACACGGGCAGCTCGAAGACTTGTCGCTTGTCGATGACAAGGTGGTGCAGCAGTTCACTGTGGCACACCGTGCACTGCGGTGCACCAGAGTGCTGAATCACCACGTCAGGCTGCGCGGTTTGCCTCAGTGTGTTGCCGCTGTGTCCGCTTTGGCCGCCGTTGGGGTGCTTGCCTTTGACGCGCAGGGATTTCGGCGCGGGTTTGTCCAAGCCGTCGCTGGAGGGTGGCTTGCTCGAATTCTTGCTGTTCAGGCGTGGGCGCTTTTTTTCCAATTCGCTCACCCGCTTTTGCAGTACCTCCAACTGGGTCGTGAGACTCTGCACCAGTTGGAACAGTTGCCCGATCAACTCGTCTTTTTGCGCGTGGCTGAGTTGGCTGAGGTCGGGCAGGCTTTGCATTGCCTTCATTCTCGCTTATTGGGCTGGGGGTGCTGAGTAGTTACAAAATGAGAGCCAAATCGGGCTCTCACCCCCATGGAACATGCGTAGACAGCTATGAATTAGATAGCAAATCTACCTTGCCTTCTGCCGCCCGCTCGGCGTATTTGTTGAAGCGCCAAGCATTCCCTTCCAGGGTAATACGCCGCCAGGTGGCCCGCTTTTCGGCTGGGCGCATCTCCAGCCAGTGCTGCACTTCCGTGAAGGAACGTCCGCAGCCCTTGCACTCCTCGTCACCCTGGCTGGTAGAGCATATGGCAATGCAGGGGGTGTCGGGCGTGGAGGTATACCACGCCATCCAGGCCGCCATGGCCTCGGGGGACAGGACAAGCTCGTCCACCTGTGTGGCGTGCTGGTAGGCCATTAGCGCATACACCTCCGCCAGGGCGCGGGTCGGCGCAGGCAGGGACACACCGTCGGGCGACGGCTCCCGCGCACGCCAGTAGTTGATAGCCGATTCAATGTCGGTAATAAAAATGCCTGCCAAATGCTTCAGGGGTTGTGCCACCCGGTCCGTCCATGGGGGAGCGCATCATAGCCCGGGGCACGGCTGCACACACCAACCCTACGGTCCCTGGGGTCTCCACCGCTTCCTCTAGAATCCGTCACTGAAGGGGAGTAGCTCCCTGTTGGTGTGTCGTCAATACGGAAGGTTCACGCTTTCCCGGTACACCAGATCGTGCGGTCGGCCCACCATGGGCTTTTTCACCGCGTGATCGAGCAAGACCTTCGCCATGCACTTGGTCCGTGCAGCGCGCGAAGTTGGTCTTTCCGCCCCATTTCTGCCTTGCAAGCCAGGTGTTGTCGACAACAACATACCAAAGGTTTTGCCATGGAATTTTTTTCTGCCCCCTGGTGGTCCGCGCTGCTGGCCATCGTCCTGATTGACCTGGTGCTGGCCGGGGACAACGCCATCGTCATTGCATTGGCGGCGCGCCATCTGCCGAGTCACCTGAAGACCAAAGCCATTGTCTGGGGCACCGTGGGTGCCATCCTTGTGCGCTCGGTGATGACGGTGGGTGTGGTCTGGCTGCTCAAAATCCCCGGCTTGATGCTGGTGGGTGGCTTGGGCCTGTTGTGGGTGGCCTACCAACTGCTGGCCGATCAGGAAGAGGGGGAGCACGATGGCCCCGCCGCCAGCACGTTCTGGGGCGCCATGAAGACCATCGTCGTGGCCGATGCCCTGATGGGAATCGACAACGTGCTGGGGGTCGCCGGTGCTGCGCACGGTGCGTTTGACTTGGTGATCATCGGCCTGCTGATCAGTGTGCCCATCGTGGTGTTTGGCAGCTCGGTGGTGCTCAAGTTGGTGGAGCGCTTTCCCATCATCATCCAGATCGGTGCGGCCGTACTGGCCTTCACGGCCGCAAAAATGGTCGTCAGTGAGCCTTTGCTGGCCCCGGTGTTTGGCCACATGTCGCAATCTTCGGAGATGGTGCAGACCATGGCACGCTGGGGCACCTATGCCCTGGCTATTGCCGGTGTGTTACTGGCCGGCCGGTGGAGCCAGCGCAAGGCGGGCTGAGCACCACCGCATCCCACCGGATGCTATGCTTTGCCACCATGAAAATCCTTGCAAAATGGCTTCTCAGCGCCACCGCCCTGCTGGCGGTGGCCCACTTGTACAGCGGCGTGGAGGTCAGGAGCTTCCCCGCCGCCCTGATTGCGGCCCTGGTGATCGGCCTTTTCAACGCCGTGCTGCGCCCGGTGTTGGTGGTGTTGACGCTGCCGGTGACACTGCTCACGCTGGGGCTGTTCCTGTTTGTCATCAACGCGCTGATGTTCTGGTCCGCCGCAGGCATTCTGGACGGCTTTCAAGTGCAAGGCTTTGGCGCTGCACTGATTGGCTCCGTGATCTACTCGGTGCTGTGCCTTGTGATCGACTCAGCGCTCAACCGCCTGTTCTCGAAGTAAGCGCTCCACCTGCCGCGCGCGGGTGTCCACAATCGATGCCTCGATGTGGTCTGCACCTGGCGCGCCCTTGCGCGCCAGATCTTGGGCAGCCCTGAGCCGGGTCAGGGCTGCCGCGTAATCGAGTTGGGCCACGCAGACTTCCGCCTCGGCCCGAATCGCCCCCAAGGTACGGCCCTGCGCGGTATAGGCGGCCGACAGCAATTGCCAAGCCTGCGCGTCACGCGGATGGTCGGCCACCCAGGACTGCAGGGGCTGCGTGCTCTGTGCCGCCTGGCCGGCCTGCAGGCTGGCCCGCACACGCAAAAATAGCTCTGCGCGGCGGCTGGTCTGGTTGGCGAGGTCGGAGCGGGATGGGCCGCCTGGTTCCCCTACCAGCCCCTTCTCCGGCAACAGGCGCAGGGCGCCCGCTCCATCACCTTGCGCCAACGCCAATTCGGCCCCCAGCCAACGCGCCAAACGCGACGCGGCCGCATCGTTGCGGACCTGATCACCCAGACGTTTCCAGACGGTTTTGGCTTGGTCAAAGTCGCGCCGCTTGAGCGCCGCCAAAGTGGCGCCATACAGGGTGCCCGCCTGCTGAGCGGGGCTCAGACGGGCCAGCAAAACGCCTTCGGTTTGTGAAGCCCAGTTGCGCAGATCGTCTACTGCGGCGTTGGCCAGCACCCGCGCACGCGCGGCCACCATGGCCTGCTCCAGATCGGGTGCGAGGGCCACGGCAGTGCTTGGCGCGACGCCTTGCGGCACGCGGGTTTGCATATCGGCCATACGCTCGGTGGTCAACGGGTGGCTGCGTAAATAGGGAAAACCACCGGTGTCGTTCAAGCGCGAGGCCTGCTGCAACTTGTCGAACATGCTAACGAAACCCTGGGGCTCAAACCCGGCCTGGGTCATCACGCCAAAACCCACCCGGTCCGCCTCTCGCTCCATGTCGCGCGAGAAATTGAGCTGACTCTGCGCCGCCACCGCCTGCCCGCCCACGATGGCCGCGTTGGCGGCACCCGGGCTCTTGCTGGCGGCCAGCACCGCCAAAATCATCGCGCCCATCAGCCAAGGGGCCTGCCCCGCTTGCCGCGTCATGATCCGGGAGATATGGCGCTGCGTGACGTGGCTGAGTTCGTGCGCCAGCACCGAAGCCAGTTCGTCCCGGCTGGTGACCACCCCCACCAGCCCCAGGTGTAGGCCCAGGTAAGCGCCGGGCAGGGCAAAAGCGTTCACCGTGCGGTCACGGCCCAACAAAATCTCCCAAGCGTAAGCCTCGTCCAACTCCGTTGGCAACTCTCCCCGCAGACGCGCCGCCGCCAGCAATGGCTGCCAGATGCCCTGCACGTAGTCCATGATGACGGGATCGTCCACGTAGTCGGGATCGCGGTAAAGCTCTCGGGCAATGCGGTCCCCCAAGCGGCGCTCGGCGCTGGGGGCCATGTCGCTACCGTCGCCCAGGTTAGGCAGGGCAGCCATATTGCCAAGATGCGGCGAATCCGTTTGGGCAGAAGCCCCTGGAGCAAAGGAAAACGCTACACAAATGATAGCTGCTTGCGCAATATCAGCAAGGGCTGGCATGTAATTTGAGTTAAAGAATGGGATCAAAATGGATCAAGCGGCATGGTTACCACCACCGGTGCAGGAATAAGGTTAAGGATCGCAGTGTGCGCCGTATGATGCTCGTACGATATGAACGTTCTGTAAATCTGGCAACTACCCGCAAAAATTCAACCGTCCCACCTTCCGCACCATGAGTTCTCTCACCCACTTTGACGCACAGGGCCAAGCCCATATGGTAGACGTCGCCGCAAAATCCAGCACCCACCGCATCGGCGTAGCCTGTGGCCGTATTGAAATGCTGCCCACCACACTGGCCATCATTGAGGCAGGTACCGCAAAAAAAGGCGACGTACTGGGCATTGCCCGCATAGCCGGCATCATGGCGGCCAAGAAAACCAGCGACTTGATTCCCCTGTGTCATCCGTTGGCGCTGACCCGGGTTGCTATTGATTTCAAAGTTGTCCACGCAGATGCTGCGGAGGTTGATGGTATTTTTTGCACTGCAACCGTAGAAACAATGGGGCCAACCGGAGTGGAGATGGAAGCCCTGACCGCCGTGCAGGTGGCACTGCTCACTATTTACGACATGTGCAAGGCCGTGGACCGGGGCATGACCATTACAGACTGCAAGTTGCTTGAAAAGCACGGCGGCAAGTCGGGAAGTTTTATGGCTGCGCCTGAGGGAACGCAGCGTTGAAACGCAGCCGATAGAACTGCGCTTCGTCGTCACGACCTAACAAGGCCGCACTCTCGATCAGTTTTTCGACCACGCTCGGCTCAGGAGAAAAGTGCAACAGGTCTCGGGCCAACTCATATGTGTGCAGTGCGTTGTCTTGGCTCAGAGGCGTCGTGGTCAACTCGGCAAAACGCACCTGATTTTTGAACACCCAAGAACCCTGTATTTTGGCCAATGTGTCTTCCCGGTAAGCCACAGCACGCGATGCCGGTGGCAGATAGATCTGGCTGATGCGATGGTAGTCCCACGCGACATAGGCCAGGATTGCTATAAAAAAAGTAGCTGCCAACGCTATAAACCGTTGGTCTAGAGGCTTCAATTCCCTATGAACTGAAATGTCCGCCTCAGTCTTGGCGCGCAGCCCCCCCGTTGACTGTAGCGCAATCCCCCCTTCCGCCGGCGTGCGCCAAAGCATGTAAAAACTCAGACCAACCGCCATTTGAAACGGCCCGTACCACAAGGGATACTCCAACAGACTGTGCAGCCCTATCAAAGTGAGCACCGTCCAGCCCATTTGGCGGGTCGCATTGGTTTCCCGCCACGGCTTGGCCCTTAGCACCCACCACAGGCATACGGCACAGAACACAAGAGCAAACGGAAGTCCCAACTCGACCGCCAAGTGCAGCGGTAAATTGTGGGCATTGTCCAGAATGCCACAAAACCGGGGGCCGGGATACAGCGTGATGAAATGGGCGTAGTCCAGTTCCCCCCAGCCCCAACCCAGCCAGGGCTTTTGGGCGATCAGGTGCAACACGTTGGACCACAGGGTGAGTCGGCTGGAACACTGAGAATCACCGTTGTGCAGTCGCGCTAATATTCCTGCCGAGAGTCGGTCGCCCCCCGCCAAGCTGGGCAAGGCCATGGCCGCGACGGCATAAGCAAGTGCTGCTACCAACAATACGAACCACACCCGTCTTTGTCGGTCGTTGCCAAGTCCGTCGTCGGCACGTCCACGCCAACTCCAGCCCCCTGCCATGCCGATCAACAGCAGCAACTGCAGCAGACCGGTTCGGGACGATGACGCAGCATTGCCAATACCCAGCAAAAGTGCCGCAGCCAGCACCACCAACGTCACCGCAGAACCCCAAGGAGCCCAAGCGCTTGGTGCGGCGTACCCAGCGCGCGCGCGCCAATGCGGCAATGGGAGCGTCGCTCTGCCCTGCACCACCCACCACAACAAAGCCGCCAGGCCGATATTGGTCAGTGTTGCAAACTGGTTGCGCTGGCGCAGGTTGGCGAAGGCCTCGCCGATGGCGGTGTGGTTAACCCAGGGGCCAAAGATGGCGGTGGTGCCAAAGTATTGCAACAGCCCCAACATCACGCTGATCAGGGCCGCAACAAGCCACGCCGTGACTGCAGACGCGAAAATTTGCCCCGGCACCCGCGGGCACCGCACCACAACACCATGCAAGCCAATCATTGCGGCAGCGCACGCCCATGAAAATAGCAATGGCACTGTGCCGAGCGAAGGCCCCAGGGCAAACGGGTTCAACCATGGCAGCGTGATGAACGCAAGCAGCACCCCTGGCTTCAAGCGTGTTGAATCCGCTTCAAGCACAAGATTGCAAAGAAAAAATCAGAATCCATCCCCCGGCAAAAAGCCTTCAATGTGTCCCTGGCTGTTCAGTATTGCCACCCAATCCTTTCTTCCAACGACTGGCACATACAGCCATTTCGCCATATCCGCGCCCTTTTCTGTGGCCAGCGCTTGCGCTGCAAGTTGCTGCGTTGGCTGCTTAGTCAGAAATACGGACAAAGGCTTCGACCGTGGCACCGATTTGAGCGCATCGGCACCTTGGTAGGGTAGGTAGAACTCGGGCCGAAGAGCATAGTCGCGTCCGCCTTGAATAGACTCAAACAGCACGGTATTACGCTCTTTGGTGTCAACGGGCTCACGGATAGCAACCACCACAGGCCCGGACCACAGGCCGGCGCGCAAGGCCTGCGGCAAGGCGTTCAGTTGCCGCAACGCAGATTCACCCTGCAAGTCCGGCGCGGCCACCACTTTGAAGCGGTCCTTCTCCATCACTAAAAACAAGGGCCGCGCCTGCCACACAGAGTAAAGCCCGTAGCCCAAGGCAGCAAACTGGATCAGTACGACCATTCCCAAATCGCGCCACAACTCGGCCCGGGGTTTCGATGGATTGAACAAAACTGCGGTGAGAAGCGGGCCGCAAATGACATCCACGGAAACCACAATCAGAAATAACTCCCTGCCTCCCGCCAGTTCTCGGTAGGGGTAGGGATACCAGCAGACAAAAACCAAGGCCGCCGCCAAAGCGGCCACCACAAGGCTGCCTACTAGGTGGATGGAACTGGCTCTAAATGCGGCTTTTATTCGAAGTTTTGAAATCATGCAAATCGTACCTACGCAATGGGGAAACACTCTGGCAAAACGTATTTTGAATCAGCGAGCCCACACCGCAACAACGATCAGCACCGCTTTGCGGATATTCAGCCCCCTCGAATGCAGAAAGCCCGCTGATGCGGGCTTTCTTTGGTCATTAACCCTCAACTGTGGGCCAACGGCCTACAGCCGACTCGGTTAGCGGCACTCGGAAGGCATGTATTTCGCTGGCATAGCGGTCGCTGCTGTAGCCACGGTACGGTTGGCCAAGCCGCGTCCCGCAGCAGAAACGTTGGTAAAACTGGTGCATGCCCAGTCAATCGCACCTTGGGCGGCGGCGGTCGGATTCGCATTTTGCACATTGGGGGCCAGGTTAAAGGTAAATCCATTCAAACCGGTTGGAATACCATTTCCCGAGGTCGCCGCGACTGCCACGGAAATCACCCAGTTCGTTGCGGCAGCCGGGAAGGCGTCACAGTCGGCAGCGGCGGGAGGAACACCACCCGCTGCTGCATTGAACACACAATAATTGAGGACGTATTTGGAGGCTTTTTGGTTACGTGGCGTGACGTTGATCGCTTGCGCTGCGGCCTGAAGACCCGTCAGGCCGTCGGACTGGAAGCCCTCGCTCATGACGCTCTTGGCTGCTGAACCTGCAATCACTGCTTCGCTGATTTTGCCACGCACCGTATAGTCCTGGTAGGCAGGCAACGCCACCGCCGCCAAAATACCGATGATCGCAACCACGATCATCAATTCAATCAGGGTAAAACCCTTTTGCAGAGAATGTTTCATTTGAAACTCCTTGGTTAGAAAAAGAAAACTGACGCAAGAACATCAGCAGCTTTCGTGCCAACCACACCAGGCAGGCAAACCTCGGGAAAAATGGAAGACTCCGACACTTTGGGAATAGCTTAGCTGCCAATTTTTGACAAAATGCAATACCAATGACATTTTTGTCACCCCCGCATCAGCCTACTTGATACACACCGACCGCACCATCTTCAAATCAGTCAAGCCCATCATGATCTTCTCCATGCCGTCCATCTTCAGGGTGCGCATGCCGCCCTCCACCGACGCCGCAAAAATCTCGGCCACCCGGGCGCGTTCCTGGATCAGCTTTTTGATACCGTCGTCGGCAATCAACAGTTCGTGCAGACCTATACGGCCTTTGTAGCCGGTCTTGTTGCATTTGTCGCAGCCCACATGGCGGTAGAATTTGAGTTGACCGTCTTGTGCGTACAGTGCGCGCCAACTCTCGATTAGTTTCTGGGTTTCCCCGGTGTAGTCTGCTTTCCAGGCGACGGAATGGCGCAGCTCCTCCGCATATTCGGCTGCAAATAGGCGCATTTCTTCGGCATCGGGCACGTAAGCCTCTTTGCAATCACACAGCTTTTTGGCTAGACGTTGCGCCAAGATGCCCAGCAGCGCATCGGCAAAGTTGAATGGGTCCATGCCCATGTCCAGTAAACGGGTGATGGACTCGGGGGCCGAGTTGGTGTGCAGGGTAGAGAACACCAAGTGCCCGGTGAGTGAAGCTTCCACCCCCATGGCAACGGTTTCTTTGTCACGCGACTCACCCACCATGATGATGTCGGGGTCCGCCCGCAAGAATGCCCGCATGACCAAAGCAAAGTCAATCCCGGCTTTGCGGTTGATCTGAACCTGGCGCAGCCCTTTTTGGGTAATTTCCACCGGGTCCTCAGCAGTCCAGATTTTGGTGTCTGGCGTGTTCAGGTGCTTGAGAATCGAGTGCAGCGTGGTGGTTTTACCGGAGCCGGTGGGGCCGCAAACATAAAACAGTCCGTAGGGCTTCTCGATGGTCCGGATCACGCGCTCTTTGTTGTGGGGAGTAAGGCCCAGTTTGTCCAAGGGAATTGGCTCACCCGCCGCCAAAATCCGCATCACCACGTCCTCGACCCCGCCCGCCGAGGGAATGGTGGCGACACGCAGCTCGATGTCCAGCGGGCCGTATTTTTTGAATTTGATTTTGCCATCCTGCGGCTTGCGGCGTTCGGAGATATCCAGGTCACACATGATCTTCAGCCGCGTCACCATGGCCTGGCGAAAGTGCGCGGGCACCTCTACATAGGGCACCAGGCTACCGTCGATACGAAAACGTATGCCGGTCTTGAGCTTGCCCGGCATGGGCTCGATGTGGATGTCGGAGACCTTCTGGTTGTAGGCATCAATGATGACTTTGTTGACGAACTTCACCAATTCATTGTCCGCCGCAGCGGATTCCAGTGAGTCGTCGTTGGCACCATCGTCGATGGGGGCTCCATCCATGTCTGCCAGAAGTTGGTCAATGGTACTGCTGTCCTCGGCCGTACTTCCACCAAAAAGCTGCACCAAAGTTTCCTGAAACTCAGTCTGAGTGGTGACACGGTAGGAGAATTTTGAAATGCGTGGGAACACCTGCGGCACGATTCTGGAGCCCCGAACCGCCTCCGGGTCCGTGCACATGATGACCAGGCCCTCAGGCGACTCCTCCAAAGGAATCCACCCCTGTTCCTCAATGAACTCCCGTTTCAGGAGGCCATGCAGCATTTCAGACCGAATGCGCCCCGCGTTGAACGGCTCGTAGGGAACTCTGAAGAACTTGGCCAGCGACGGGCCCATCTGCACAGGCTTGATCTTGTAGTTGGCCATGAGCACATGCTCCACAGAAAGCCCTTCATGGCGGGCATCCTGAATGCACTGTTCCAACTCCCCTTCCGTGAGCACCCCATCGGCAAGCAAACCGTCGTATTTACCAGCCCGTTTTTGCGGACTTTCGTTCCCCTTCTTGGCTCGCTGGCGGATTGCCGTGGCCAGTGTCTTGCACAATTCCGCCACACCATCGACTTCCAACTCCCCGAATGGCTCGTCGCTTTTGTTATTGATCACCTGCAGCACGCCAAGCAGGGTGCTGCCGTCCAAAATGGGGGCTACCAGCATTTGACGCGTTCGGTAACCCGAGCGTTTGTCCACCTGCTGTAAGAATGCCAGCGAAGGATGAATCTGCTTCAAGGCCTCGTCATCGTACACATCTGCGAGATTCAAAGATGTTTTGCTGAACGCCACGTAGCCCGCGATACTCTGCGGTGTTATGGGCAGCTTGAGGTCACTGGTGCTATTGAGCCCTGTTTTGATCTTGGAAACAATGGCAGTCTGGTCTTCGTTGACGGCATACAAGGTCAATCGGTCAGCATTCAAAAGCTTGCAGATGTCCTGACTCGTCTCCAGCATAATTTGCTCAAGATTCTCCGTGTCATGAATTCGGGCTGTGACATGGTGCAACTGACGATAAAACAAGGCCTCAAAAGTCATACCCCGCTTTTTGGTGGGCAACTTCTGCGACTCGTAAAACGCCTGCTCCGATGTCCGCTCCGAGACACCGGGGACGGTCAATACGTTCATATTTCAAACTCCTGCCCTGCGCGCAACCACCGAATGTCGTGGGTCACATTGGGCCCAAACGGTTGGGTTTGGTCAAACCTTTGTATCTCCGCCATGATCTGTTCAGTTTCAGCTGGTTTGGTATGGGTAATATAGATAGGGTAATTTTTTCCCCTGGCGATGCAGTCCAGCTCATTGGCCAGAACGGTGGGCGACAAGTGCAAACTGCGCCGGGCCAGGTCTTTCTCACGGTTGCTGAAAGCGGTTTCTATCACCAGCATCGCCACATTCAGCTGATTGACGCGCTTCCAGAAAGCGGGGTTGCGCTCGGTATCCCCGGTGAATACCCAGCAACCATGGCCTGCGGTAACTGCAAATCCAGCAGCAGGCACTGTATGAACCGCAGGCAGTACCTCGACCAACTTGTCACCAAATCGCAAGGTCTGCCCGACCCGAATTTCAAGAAAGCTGATAAACGGAGCTTGTGGACTTGGAATACAGCTGAAATCAGGCCAGATCACATTGTTAAAAATATGTGCCTTGAGCGCCATGATCGTGCCAGCCAATGCATGGATTTTCAATGGCTCTGTGCGCTTGGATGCAATGGCATCCACCATGAGGGGCAGTGCCGCTACGTGGTCCAAATGCGAGTGTGTCAGTAGTACATGGTTAATGCCCTGCATTTCATCCAAAGTCAAATCACCGACACCCGTCCCAGCATCTACTAAAAGCTCACCATCAATCAGGAACGACGTGGTGCGGCAATCCTTGGCGATGGCGCCTGAACAGCCGAGTACACGTACTTTCACAGCGAGTGTCTCACTTGGTTTCGAAATTGGTTGCGCCGTCCCATTCGGGATCGAATGGCAGCAGCCGCATGGAAGCTACCCGCTCCGAGTAGAGTTGATACAGGTACTTTTTGGCATTCATGCGCAACAGGTTGATCAGCAGCACGTCCGCCTGGTCCCAATTTTGCTCCCTGTATGCCCTTAGGAAGCTCGCCCAGGTCTTCAGTTCATTGGCAGCCTCTGGGGTCATTCTGTCTGCTGGCGCCATGGGCCAAAAAATGGCAACCGCCTGGTCTTTGCCTTTAACACGAACACGATCTAACTCTTGCCAAGCAAAATTGGGAGCCAGTTTGCGCGTGGACTCACTGACCACGATATCGAGCCCATAGGCCTTGGAAAGCCCCTCCAACCGGGAGCCCAAATTCACCGCATCGCCAATGACGGTGTAACTGCGCCGGATGTTGGACCCCATATCGCCCACACACATGGTTCCGGTATTGAGACCAATTCCGATACCGATATCTGGCAGACCTCGTGCACGGTGATCTAAATTGATGTCACGCACCGCATTGGCCATTTCCATCGCCGATTTCACGGCCAATTGGGCATGTTCGGTGGTTTCAACCGGTGCCCCCCAAAAAGCCATGACACAGTCGCCCATATATTTATCGATGGTTCCCCGGTTGGCCCGAATCAAGCTGGTCAACCGGCTGAACACCCCCGTCAGCAACTCCTGCAACTGTACGGGCTCCATGTGCTCCGACATTTTGGTGAAACCCCGCATATCGCAGAACATCACCGTTAACTCGCGGCTGGTCGCTTTCATGCTGTAACTGTCGGGGTCTTTAACCATTTCATCGACCAACTCAGGAGGCACATAGGTTCCAAATAAGTTGGCCAACTCTCGCTTGGACCGGCTCTCAACAAAGTAGCCGTAGCTCATGTTGAGCGCAAAAGCCGTGATCGCCATGGTGAGGGCTGATGCCAAGGGCAACACCAAGCCATAGGACGAATACAACCAGAAATTCAAACCGAACAATGTGCCAATAACTCCGGCACTAAGCGCAACTGCGCGTGGCGCGGAAAGCAAAGGCAGACCCAGGGCCAAAATCAATCCGGCAATAATCAGCAAGACCACCTCGTAGCCCAATGCGTAATCCGGCTTGACTAGGACATTACCGTCCAAAAATCCCGAAATCAAATTCGCGTGGGCCTCCACTCCTGGATAAGTTTCGCTCATGGGGGTAACGCGTAAATCCAGCAATCCCGGTGCTGTGGTCCCGACGAGAATGATTTTGTCTTTGAGGCTACCGGGAGGCAGACGTTTGGCAAGAATATCCGACGCCGATACATATCGGAACGACCCGCCGTCTACACCACCGGGCCCCCGGTAAGGCACCAAAGTTGCCATCTTCTCGTCTACCGGCAGGGCAAGGGCTCCGTCACCGCGCTTAAGCAACAAGCGATCAACGCCTTGGTAATTACGCGACAAAAACCGCTCGTTAGAGAAGCCAGGCGTGACAGTCGGCAGGCCTGCCAGGACTCGAAACATGGCCAGCGCGATGGACTCATAGTACTGGCCCTTGTATTCTGCCAACAGAGGCAGGGAGCGCACGGCACCGTCACTGTCAGGAATAGAGTTGAAGTAGCCAGCCATGGGCGCTGCCTTGGCCAGCACATCGATATTGGACCCGTATCCAGTCCACGAGGTCGCGCGAATTTGACGTCCTTGCAGCGCATCTTTGGACAGCACCGGTGCTGGCAGCACACCCGAGGTCCGCCCCCCGCGTTCACTTGAGAGATAGTAGCCCATCACCACCGGACGTTTCCCCAGCGCTTCGGCAAAGATGCGGTCAAAGTCCAGCGTAGGTTGCAATTGCCGAAGCCGCTCAGCAAATCCAGCCTGATCCTTGAGTTCATTGTGCGACAGCTCGGTCAGGCGGGCCAAGCCAGAGCTTTCATCAGCCTCTGCAAAAACCACGTCAAAACCCAGCAGAGCTACCTTTTGCTGGTCGAACAATTCGTCAACCAACAGGCCCAACTTATTTCGGCCCCAAGGCCAACGACCAACCTCTGCGAGGCTTTTTTCATCAATGTCGACGATGACAATGCGTGGGTCCAGCGTATTGGGGCTGGTAGCACGCAAACGGGCATCATAAATAATGTCGTCCAGGCGCTGCAAGACGCCAATGTGCACCGCGTCAATGGCATGTAACAACGCAAAAAGCACGGGCAGCAATGTTACCGCGATGCGTTGCCAGTGTTTCGCGATCGATTTCATGTCAACTTAACTGAGAATCGGCGCGCCAATAGCGGTGCTAAAGAGGCACAAGCCGTCAGGTTTGCACAAATTGCATTTGCGTACCCGCAAGTTCGATCAAATCTCCATTTTTCAAAGAGGTAGGAGTTGATCCAATCGGAGTACCGTTCAACATGGGATTACCAGCGCCCTCCACATGGTGGACTACAAATCCTTGCTGGCGGCGCGTGATTGCCGCAACGGCAACACCGGGTTTTCCAATCGTGGTGACCACCTTGGTCAGAGGAACTTCCCGACCCGACGCGGCACCCGACAACACCTTGATCGCGGCATGAAATGCACCAAATCCCGTGGTGTCTCCAGCGACAGTCGGAGGGCCTGCAGGGGATGCCGCTGCACTGGCGTATTGCGGTGCGGGAGTGGGCCGCGCCTTAACCACCATGGTTTTGTCGAAATTATTGACCGCGTCATCGCCTACAAACTTGATTTTGTATTTGCCAATTTCGACGCTATCGCCATTTTTTAACTGCTGTTTTTTGATGGCTTTGCCATTCAGATAGGTGCCGTTGGTGCTGTTGAGATCTTCTAGAAACACCTCGCTTCCAGTCATCTGAAGCACTGCATGCTCACCACTCACCGCAAGGTTGTCGATCACGATGTCGTTGTACGGTCTACGGCCCAAGGTGGTCCGGTCCTTGGTCAGTTGTACTTCCTTGATCACGACCTCATCGATC
>Ga0209343_10006121_pt1 | contig 14446 bp, 6 predicted proteins | sample RifCSPlowO2_02_FD_184026 | JGI IMG/M metagenome (GOLD analysis project Ga0209343, IMG submission 184026) | Groundwater microbial communities from Rifle, Colorado - Rifle CSP2_plank lowO2_0.2 (SPAdes) (version 2) | ecosystem: Environmental > Aquatic > Deep subsurface > Groundwater | place: Rifle... | reverse complement strand
GGACCGATTTGTGATTCGCGGTGGAGTCCCGTTGCGCGGGACGGTGCACATCAGCGGGGCCAAGAACGCGGCGCTGCCGTGCCTGGCCGCCTGCCTGCTCACCGACGAGCCGGTCACGCTCGACAATCTCCCCGCTGTCCGGGACATCAAGACAACGTGCCATCTGCTCGCCACGCTCGGCGTCGGCCTGGAAGATCAGGGACCCGCGCCCGGCTCTGCGCCCTCCCCGGTTCGGCGGCGTTTGCGGGTCGAGGCGCAGAAAATTACAAGCGTCGAAGCGCCGTGGGAACTCGTGCGGACGATGCGCGCCTCCACGCTGATTCTCGGGCCGCTGGTGGCGCGCGGCGGGCAGGCGCGCATCTCGATGCCGGGAGGTTGCGCCATCGGCGCGCGGCCGATTGACCTGCACTTGAAGGGTCTCGAAAAACTCGGCGCGCAAATCTCGACCGAGCACGGCATGGTCGTCGCCCGCGCCGGGCGGCTGCGCGGCGCGAGGATTTATTTCGAACGCATCACCGTGACGGGCACCGAAGACCTGATGATGGCGGCGGTGCTGGCCGACGGCGAGACCGTGCTCGAAAATGCCGCCCGCGAGCCGGAGGTCGAAGACCTAGCCAGTCTGCTCACAAAAATGGGGGCGCGGATCGAAGGCGCGGGGACATCCACGATTCGCATTCAAGGAGTCCCGCGCCTCGGCGGGGCCGCCCACGCCGTCATCCCCGACCGCATCGAGGCCGGCACGTTTGTCATAGCGGCGGGCATCACCGGAGGCGACCTGACCATCGCGGATTGCCGCGCGGGCCACCTGCTCACAGTGATCGAGAAATGCCGCGAAGTCGGTTTGCATATCGAGACGCCCACGCCGACGAGCCTGCGCGTTTCGACTGACAAGCCGCTCCAGGCCGCCGACATGACCACGGAAGAGTATCCCGGCTTCGCCACCGACATGCAGGCGCAGTACATGGCCCTGGTCACGCAGGCGGCGGGGACCTCGCTCCTCACCGAAACTATTTTCGAGAACCGCTTTCTGCACGCGCTGGAATTGGCGCGCCTGGGTGCGAATATTCGCGTCGAAGGCAACCGCGCCGTGGTGCGCGGACCGACGCCGCTGAGCGGCGCTCCCATGACCGCGAGCGACCTGCGCGCCAGCGCCTCCCTGGTGCTCGCGGGCCTGGCCGCCCAAGGCGAAACCATCGTCGAGCGCGTCTATCACATTGACCGCGGCTATGAGCACATCGAAGAGAAACTGAGCGCGCTCGGCGCGGACATCCGCCGCGTCCCGGCCTGATGGGCCAACACGATGCTCCCGTTTCCACCTCTGAACCCGGAACGATTCGAGCAGGCCCGCGCGGTCTTGCGGACCGCCGTCGAGCAGCGCGCTTTTCCAGGGGCGGTGCTGGCCGTAGGGCATCAGGGGAAGCTCGCCGTGCTTCCCCTGGGCCGATTGACGTACGCGGACGATGCCTCCGCCGTGGCGCCCGACACCATTTACGATCTCGCGTCATTGACCAAAGTGGTTGCCACAACGACGGCAGCGATGATCCTGGTGGAGCGAGGGTTGCTCCCGCTCGACCGCCCCGTTGCCTTCTACCTTCCGGATTTCATCGAACCGTACGACACGGCGGCGGACCCGCTCTGGGCAGCGCGCGGAGAAGTCACCGTGCGGCATCTGCTCGCGCACACTTCGGGGCTGCCCGCGTATGAACAATTCTTTCTGCGGGCGCGGGAAAAATCTCACGTTATCGAAGAGGCACTCGCGCTGCCGCTGGAAGAAGCTCCGGGAAGGAAAACCCTCTACAGCGACGTGGGTTTTATTCTGCTCGGCGAGATCATCGAGCGCGCGTCCAAGCAAAGCCTGGATGTGTTTTGCGAAAAGGAAATCTTTGCGCCGCTCGGAATGAAGGACACGCGGTTCAACCCGCCGCAGCCGGTTTGGGAGCGGATCGCTCCCACCGAGCAGGACAACGAGTTCCGCAAGCGCCTGGTCCGCGGCGAAGTCCACGACGAGAACGCCTGGGTGATGGGCGGAGTGGCCGGGCACGCGGGCTTGTTCGGGACCGCGGGAGACCTCGCGTCATTCTGCCGGATGATGCTGGCGGGCGGCAAAGCGCCCAGTGAGGATGCCGCGCAGATCGTCCAACCCGCCACGATTGCAGAGTTCACGCGCGCCTGGCCTCCCGTCCGTAGCTTTGGTGTAGGACGGCCTGCCGCTGAAAGCTCGCCGCGCGGTCTCGGCTGGGACAAGCCGAGCGAGCCTTCCTCCTGCGGCCGCCACTTTTCCGCGGCGTCCTACGGACATCTCGGCTTTACTGGCACGTCGCTCTGGATTGATCCCGAGAAGGATTGGTTCGTGATTCTGCTCACCAACCGCGTCCATCCGTCCCGGACGAATGAAGCCATCCGCCAGGTCCGGCCCGCCGTGCACGACGCGGTGGTCGAAGCCCTGACCACCAATCCATGACGCCCTTTCTGATCGGGGCGGCATTCCTTCCTCACGGTATAATGAAATAGTTCCAGAGGGCGGTAGCGAAATGTCTTTGCGCAATTTCCATCCCGCCGTGGCCGCGTGGTTCGAGGCCGCGTTTGGCTCCCCGACCGAGCCGCAGCGCCTCGGCTGGCCCGCGATTCAAGAAGGCCGGGACACGCTCATCGCCGCGCCCACCGGCTCCGGCAAGACGCTCGCGGCGTTTCTGACGGCGATTGATGCGCTGGTCCGGCAAGGGATCGAAGGCCGGCTTGGCAATGAACTCCAAGTCCTCTACATCTCTCCGCTCAAGGCGCTCTCGAACGACGTCAAGCAGAACCTCGCCGTGCCGCTCTCCGGCGTCCAGGAGCAGTTGTGGCGGATGGGCCTGATCGTCCCGGAAATCCGCACCTGGGTCCGAACCGGCGACACGCCTGCGAGCGAGCGCCAGAAGATGCTCCGCAAGCCGCCGCACATCCTGGTCACGACGCCCGAGTCGCTCTACATCCTGCTGACGGCGGAAAAGAGCCGCCCGCTGCTGCGCACGGTTCGCACGGTGATCGTGGACGAAATCCACGCGGTCGCCCGCGACAAGCGCGGCTCGCACCTGGCGCTCTCGCTCGAACGCCTCGACGCCGTGGCGCGCACGAAACCCGTCCGCATCGGCCTCTCGGCGACACAGCGACCGATCGAGGAAGTGGCGCGGTTCCTGGTGGGCACGCGCGGCCTCGACGGCCACGGCCATCCGCTCTGCGCCATCATTGACACCGGCCACGCCCGCAAGATGGACCTTGCCATCGAGATTCCCTCCTCGCCGCTTTCCGCCGTCTGCTCGAACGAAACGTGGGAAGAAATCTACGACCGTCTGGCTGCGCTGATCCGGGCCGAGCGCACCACGCTCGTATTCGTCAACACCCGGCGGCTCGCCGAGCGCGTCACGATGCACCTGAGCCAGCGCCTGGGCGAGGACAAAGTGACGGCGCACCACGGCAGCCTCTCGCGCCAGCACCGCCTGCGCGCCGAGCAGCGTCTGAAGTCCGGCCAGTTGCAGGCCCTGGTGGCGACGGCGTCGCTCGAACTCGGCATTGACATCGGCACGGTGGACCTGGTCTGCCAGATCGGCTCGCCGCACTCGATTGCGACGTTCTTGCAGAGGGTCGGGCGCTCGGGCCATACGCTCGGGGCAACCCCCCACGGACGCGTTTTTGCGTTGAGCCGCGATGAACTGGTCGAGTGCGCCGCGTTGTTGCGCGCCGTGCGCCACGGCTCGCTCGACCGCCTTACGGTCCCGGAAAAGCCGCTCGACATCCTAGCTCAGCAGATCGTCGCCGAAGTTGCGGCAACGGAAGACCGCGAGGGCTGGGACGTTGATCAGCTCTATGAACTCTGTCGCGGCGCGCACCCGTACCGGAACTTGAAGCGCGAAGAGTTCGACGAAGTGCTGCACATGCTCGCCGAAGGCTTTTCGGTGCGGCGCGGCCGCAGCGGAGCGCATCTGCACTACGACGGCGTGGGCGGGCGCGTGCGGGCGCGCAAAGGCGCGCGTCTGGCGGCCATCACTTCCGGCGGTGCCATCCCGGACAATGCTGACTATCAAGTGGTTCTCGAACCGGAAGGCCTCTTCGTCGGAACCGTCAACGAAGACTTTGCCATCGAGAGCATGCCCGGGGACATTTTCCAGCTCGGCAACACGGCATGGCGGATTCTGCGCGTCGAGACCGGCGTGATGCGCGTCGAGGACGCGCACGGCCAGCCGCCGTCGATTCCGTTCTGGCTGGGTGAAGCGCCGGCGCGCACGGCGGAGTTGTCAGAGGAAGTTTCGGAACTGCGCGAAGAAATCGAGAAGCGTCTCGAACAACCCGCGGAGGCCGTGCGCTGGCTTCAGGAAGAGGCAGGCATCGCGGAAGCCCCGGCGTCGGAGATCACCGCTTACCTCAGCGCGGCGAAGCAGGCGCTGGGAGACCTGCCGACGCAGAAGACCCTCATCCTGGAGCGGTTCTTCGACCCGACCGGCGGGATGCAACTGATTGTGCACGCGCCCTTCGGCGGACGGATCAACCGCGCCTGGGGCCTGGCGCTGCGCAAACGCTTCTGCCGCAGCTTCAATTTTGAATTGCAGGCCGCCGCCAACGAGGACGCCATTGTGCTCTCGCTCGGGCCGCAGCACAGCTTTCCGCTCGAAGAGGTTTTCTCTTACCTGACGGCCAGCACCGCCGAGGCGCTGCTGGTGCAGGCTCTGCTGGCCGCGCCCATGTTCCCGACGCGCTGGCGATGGAACGCCTCGCGCTCGCTCGCCATCATCCGCCAGCGGGGAGGCAAGAAAGTTCCTGCGGCCCTGCTGCGCATGAGAGCCGACGACTTGCTGGTCGCTGTGTTTCCCGACAGCGCCGCGTGCGCGGAGAATCTGACGGGGCCGATTGAGATTCCCGATCATCCGCTGGTCGGGCAGACGATTCATGACTGCCTGACCGAGGCAATGGATATTGACGGCTTCCGGGGCGTGCTGCGGGCGATGGAGCAGGGCAAAATCCGATTACTCGCGCGCGATACCGTCGAGCCTTCGCCGCTCGCGCACGAAATTCTGAACGTGCGCCCGTATGCCTTCCTCGATGATGCGCCGCTCGAAGAGCGCCGAGCCCGCGCCGTGCAGACGCGTTCGCGCGGGGAGGTCCGCTCGGCGGACGAGATCGGACGGCTCGACCCACAGGCCATCGCCGCCGTGCGCGACCAAGCGTGGCCGCAGGTTGAAAATGCCGACGAGTTGCACGACGCGCTCCTGCTCGCCGGCTTTCTTGCCGAAAGCGAAGGGGTGGGTTGGACGCCGTATTTCGACGAACTGGCCGCAGCCAGCCGCGCGGCGCGCCTCGATACGGGACGCGGTCCGATGTTGTGGATCGCCGCCGAGCGCAAGCCGCAGTTGGATTGCGTATTTCCCGATGCGCGTTACGCGCCGCCGATCTCCGCACCTCCGCGCGAGCAGGCCCGAAGCTGGACGAAGGAACAGGCGCTGGTCGAGATTGTGCGCGGACGCATGGAAACGCTCGGACCCGTCACGGTGGAAACGGTGGCGCGGTCCATGGGCCTGCCGCCGGACGAGATTGAAACCGCGCTGCTGGCCCTCGAAAAAGAAGGCTTCGTCCTGCGCGGGCGCTTCACGGGAGCAAAGGAAGCAGAAGTGCAGGTCCCTCGCTTCGCTCGGGATGACAGCGAAAATAGTTTGAGTAGGGAAGCACAGGAGGCAAAGGAGACGGTCGAGTGGTGCGACCGGCGGCTGCTGGCGCGCATTCACCGCGCTACGCTCGACCGGCTGCGCAAAGAGATCGAGCCGGTCACGGCAGCAGAGTTCATGCGGTTCCTCTTCGCGTGGCAGCACACCGACCCCGACTATCGCGTGGAGGGGCCGCTCGGCGTGGCGGCCGTCGCCAGTCTGTTGCAAGGATTTGAAATCCCCGCTGCCGCCTGGGAAAGCGAGATTCTTGCGGCGCGCGTGCTGCGCTATGACCCGGCTTGGCTGGACCAGCTTTGCCTGTCCGGGGAACTGGTCTGGATGCGGCTCTTCCCTCCCCCGGATTCCGACGGCCACGCCGCCGCCACGCGCGCGTCCCCGGTTTCTCTCCTCTACCGCGACCGGATGGAAGCGTGGCTGGCGCTGGCGGCGAAACAGTTCTCTTCGAAGAACGACGAGAGCAGGTCAAGCGCCCTTCGACTTCGCTCAGGGCAGGCCGCCACGCAGGTGCTCGAACATTTGGGGAGCCGGGGGGCATCCTTCTTTCAAGAGATCGTTTCCGCGACGGGGCTGCTGCGGACGCAAGTGGAGACGGCCTTGCGTGAGCTGATCGCTTCCGGGCGGGTAACGGGCGACGGTTTTGCGGGCCTGCGCGCGCTGGTGGTAGCTCCCGACAAAACACTTGGCACCAGCGATACGAAACATAAGGATGGCCGGCCCGGCATCCTGCCCGTGATCCCGCCCACGGCGGGGCGCTGGTCCGCGCTCCGGCGGGCAGTACCAGAGGAAGCAAAAGAGGCAAAGAAGGCAGAAGAAGTAAAGGAGCGTGGAACCGCCGAGACGGCGGCGCTAAGAGATTCAGATGTCGTGGAACTCTGCGCCCGCCAACTGCTGCGCCGCTACGGCGTCGTGTTCCATCGTCTGCTCGAACGCGAGACCGGGTTGCCGCCGTGGCGGGAGTTGCTCTATCAGTTTCGCAGGCTCGAAGCGCGCGGCGAGATTCGCGGCGGGCGGTTCGTGGCGGGATTTTCGGGCGAGCAGTACGCGCTGCCGGAAGCGGTCGGGCAGTTGCGGGCCATTCGCCGCAAGCCGCCGAGCGGACAATTCATCCGCGTCTCGGGGGCCGATCCGCTCAACCTGGCCGGGATCACCACGCCTGGCCAACGAGTCACGGCGTTCGCTACCAACCGTGTCCTCTTCCGCGACGGCATCCCCATAGCGGCGCGTGAGGCGGGGGAATTGGTCGAATTGCACTCCTCGGCCGCAGAACTGCGTGGCGAGATTCGGGCGCGCCTGCCGCAATGAACGACCAGGACGACGAGCAGCGGGAGCAGGAAGCAACAGGTCTGCCGATGGGGGAGCCCACGGGCGCACTCCCCGGCCGGACCCGCTTGTCTTAGCTCCCCGTGGGCGGAATAAAGTACCCTACCTTGTTATTCGCGGGCGTGCCAAACCAGATCCGTCCTTGGGCGTCGCGGAAGAATTCCCGCATGGTGTTTTCCGAATACGGGAACGGATATTCGATCACCTTGCCGGTCTTCGGATCGAGGCACCCCACGGTATCCATATCAAACGAGGAGTACCAGAGGCGGCCCTGATTATCAATCTCAAACGCATAGGGAGTGGGGCTGGGGCCGGGCAACTGGTATTCCTTGAACGTCTCGGTCTTGGGGTCAAAGCGGGCGATCTTGCCGGGATAATACTCTGCGATCCAGACCATTCCGTCCCGATCTATTTGGATTCGCCGCGTGCCGGACTTCGGGGTGGGGGTATGATATTTCGTCACTTTCCCGGTCTTTCCGTCCACCTTGGCCAACATCCCGTCCCGGCGGGGGAACTCCGTAAACCAGCCGTTTCCGGCCGCATCCAGAACGACGCCATAGGCCGCAGGCAGTTCCGGGAAATGAGTAAACTCTTTGGTCTTGGGATCGAAGAGACTCACCGCGCCGCTAGCCCAGATTCTTCCGCTGGCATCTACGCGAACCGTGTGCTTGGAGGCACTCCCCATAATGGCATCCGGTCGGCGCAGACCCGGGTCCTGATATTCCGTAATCGTTCTGGTAACGGGGTCCCATTTTCCAAGCTTGCCCGGGGCCTGCTCTCCGAGCCACACGGTGCCGTCCGGGGCCGGTACGGCGGTGTGAATTGCGGCGGTGCCTTTGTGCGGCACCGGGAACTCCTGCACTTCGCCCGTAGCGGGGTCGAGCCGCGCGATCTGATTGGCCCTTCCGAAGTAGGGAATCCACGCGATCCCATTCTTGTCCGGAGCGGCGCTGAAGGGATAGCGGTCCGGCCCCGGCATGGGGTAATCCACATAGACGATCTGCGTGGCCTCATCGCTGACAGGCCGCACCAATTCCTTGTAGTGCGGCGATTCTTCGGGGGATGGAGTCCTCGAATCGGGGCCGAAATACTTGGCCAGATAGGAAATCATCTCGTTGTAATCCTGCTCGGTGATCGCCCTGCGTTCGTTGTGGTAGGCCACGCGCTCCGGGCAGCAGAAGATATAGGGGCGGTCGGTCAGCGCACGGAACTCCCCGCGGAACCCTTCGGACTCCCGCATGTAGTTCATGGCCGCTCTCCAACCCGCTTCATTCCGGGGCTTCGCGGCCATCCGGGTTTGAAAGTGGTGGCATTCAAAGCACTGGGTCTCGAGCAACTCCTTGCCTCGCGCTTGCGGCAACAACCGCACTCCTTGATAGAGGCTCAGGTCCTCCCAGCGAGCCATTCCTTTCTGGAGGGTGAAATTCAGAGTCAATGATTGGCTCGCAGCAATCTTTATGTCGCCGCGCAGGTCATCCTTGTATCCGACCGCCGTGGCGCGAACTCGATAATCTCCAGGCGGCAGGTTCGGCGCCCGATAGTGACCCTGCTTGTCGGACAATACGCTCACAGTCATTTTGGTTTTCACATTGTAGGCCCGCACAAACACCCCTTTGAAAGCCGCGCCCGCGGGGTCCTTCACCGTGCCGGAGATGGTTCCCTCCCCCGCCCCGTACGCGAATGGTGCGAGCAGAATCACTGCGGCCAAGGCTCTGCCCAGCGAAATCATGGTGGTATCCTCCGTGAGATTCCCGCGAATTTGAATGTTGCCCGCCGCCGCTGGCCCACGATGTCGTCATTCTGAGGGCCGACGCTCTTGGTCGGTCCGAAGAATCTGATTTCCTCCACAACGCATTGCAGACCTCAAATTAAAGCAGATCCTTCGCGGAGTTTACCCTGAGCGAAGCCGAAGGGCTCAGGATGACATCATCGCTTTTTGTTTTACAGCAACGCCAAAAATGGTGTAGTGCACCACCTTCAACGCAAGCGGAGTCAGCCGCGGCCTGGGATCGGTCTGGTTGCTCTGCCCGCCCGGGAAAGCTCTCCTGCCCGAATGGCAATCAAATGGGAATCCTCGGCACCAGAAGGTGCGAGTCGTACTTCCCGCCCGTATGGATAATGGCGGCGCCCCCGGTGAGCGATTCATACCTCCAACGCTCCCACCAGTCCGGGCCCCTCGTATTCATAAAGTGCCCTGCCACCACCACGCGCAATTGCTGGCCCGGGTGCCAGAGCATGCTGGTGGGCACGATCCCGATCTCGACCGGAACGACCTCCTTGGGACGCAACATCTGTTGGCGCCGGTGCGCCACGTAAGGTTCGGAGGGTGTAGAGCGCGCCGGGTCGAGTTCGCGGTGGGAGACGCGAAGCCAGCCCTGCGCGCCGGGATGCGGGTGGTTCAGCACCTTGCTGGGGAGCCACTCGCCTTTGCGGTCGAGCTTCTGAACGTACACAAACAAATCCAGATCGTCCGCCCCATCGGCCTCCACCCACAAGCGCAGCTTCAGGTAGCCGGTCAGTTCCGTCTCTCTGTCGAACCGGACAACGAAGTTGGCGTGCCCGGTTCCGGAGGCGTACTGCGTTTGGGACTCGCGCTGCCCCGGCTGCGACGAAAGCGCGCCCGCAGATGCGTCCAGGTAGAGCTTCTCGTACTGAGTCCGGGCCAGCGGCCATTCCTTCTCGGGACGGTTCAACTGGTCCAGCCCGCCGGGGTCGAGCACCGACAGGCGCACGCGCGGCGTCATTTCCCAGTCATTTTGTATGCCTTTCAGATAGCGGTCGAAGAAGCGCCGCAGGTCTTCCATCTGCGGGAGAGCATAGTAGTCCGGCCACTCAAAATTTTCGATCACGCGGAGCCATTTGTCGCGGACGGGAACCTTGCGGAAACCGTCCAGGCTTCCCAGGCAGTGCCAATGCTTAAAATTGGCGGTGACGTAGATGGGGATATTGATGTTCTCCAGGCGGGCGATCTTGCCCTCCCAGTACTCATTCATGAGCGGGTACTTGCGCATCATGGCAATGACGTCCTCGACGCCGTCGCCGCCGCACCAGTTTCTGACCGCACCGCTGCGGATCCCAACCTCCGGGATTCCTCCCGGCATTACGATCTGGCGGTACAGGTCGCTCCACCCCTCCCAGGGAGCGATGGCGGCCATGTGGGGCGGGCGTTCCGCGGCCGCCATCCACTGCCAAGTGGCCACTTGCGAGTTGCCCGACATCCCCACCTTGCCGTTGCTCCAGGGCTGAGCCGCCAGGAACTCGGTCAGGTCGTAGCAGTCGCGCCCCCCCTGCCTCCCGTACAACTGGCCGATGCCCTCCGACCGGTTCGAGCCGCGATAGTCGGTGTTGACCACCGCGTAGCCGTGCTTGCACCAGTAGGCTGGGTCGGGGCCTTCGAACTTCGCATATTTGGAGATCTCGACCAGACCCCACTCCGTGCCGGGGAGTGTCCCTTCACTCCCGGGATGCGACAGCGGCACGCCGCGCCTATACTGCCCCTCTCGCGGCGCCTTCCCGCCGCCGTAGGCAACGATCGCCGGCACGTTGTTGGCGCCATCCGGGCGGTAGATATCCACGTACATGGTCTTGCCATCGCGCATCTTTACCGCCACGTCTTGCTCGATGCGCATTCCGTCTTCGACTCTCGTCGCACCCGGTTGGAATTCGACGGCCCGGCAGGACGGATCGCCCGGTGGTTTGGTTTTCGCGATGATCAGTTCGATGTTCTCCCCGGCAGGCGCTTGCTGCGCGAGGACCGGCGAAACGCCCACTCCCGCAGCCCCGGCCACAGCCGCCCCCGCCACCGTCTTCAAAAGCTCCCTGCGAGTCATCTCCGAGCTCGTTGTCTCCCTCATGTTTTTCCCTCCGTTCTGGTGTGTCTGCTTGGCTATTTTCACGCTCGTTCGATCCCATCTTCGGCGCTCATCAGCGGCCCGACTCCCCAGCTACCACAATGCAAGCGGGAGCACGGCTCAGAACAGAATCTTCAATTGCGCGGAAGCTTCTGTTCTCGGTGCTAAAAGACGAACTTCATCGCGACCACTAAGATTCGGGTATCGAGAGCGCTCCGAATCCGGCCGAAAACATGAATCGTTGCTGAGTTCGAACGTTGGTTCAGCAACAATGGGGCACCTCTGCGATCCAACAACTACCTCGAAGTGGGGGCCGCGATGGTGTTCGGATATTGCTGCACCGGAATCGCCGGCCCGGGCTTCGGGCCGCTGTAACGGAGTATCCAAATGCCCGGACTCGCCTGGCTGCGGTCGGACATGTAAATATAGCCGCGCGTATCCGCGATTACGTCGGAGCCCCCGCCGCGTCCCGGAGGGACGAAGAAGCCGATCTCGCGGGGAAGACGAGCGTCGGAGATGTCAAAGACCCGCAAACCCGCACTGCCATAGGCGCTATAGAGGATGTTGTCCGAACGATCCACGAGCGGATTGTGAAACAACATGCTGACGTTGTGCACGCCGACCCCAGGGCTCTTCTCACAAAAGTTCCGCCACGGGGAGCCCGGAGGCGGCTCCGGGGCGGGGAAATACGACAGAACTCTGGGCTTGGCCCAGTCGGAGACGTCAATGAAGGAAACTTGGCTGGGTCCATCCGCGCAACCCCCTTCGGAGTTGGTATAGAGAATCTTCCGATTCGGAAAAGCCACCACCGTGTGGACGGCGAACAGCCGAAACGTAAAGGGAGGATCAAACGATAGTTCGCTGATCGGTTTGGGATAGCGCACGTCGCTGATGTCCAGGATCACCAGTTTATGGTGAAAGCCCAGATAGGCCACGTTTCCCACCACCACCGGCGGTCCGTGCAGGCCGTGGCCGATGGGCCAGGCCGTATTCATCGCGTTCTCGTCGGACAGCTCCAGTTCCGGAGGCGCCCAGCGCGAGACTTCGAACGGATGCGCGGGATCGCTGATATCCACGATCTGAAAAATATATCCCCGGTAGCCTTTGGGGGCGCCGGAGACATACATGTACCTTCCCCCATAGTAGCCGCTGCGATGCGCGCCGAGGCCGCCGGTTTTGTATTGACCGAGCAGCTTGGGGTGAACGGGATCGGCCAGGCTCCAAAGCATCACCCCTTCCTCCCACGGCTTGGTGGGATCGGTGTCGCTGCCGGCCCGCGCCCGCGCCATCGGTGTAATCATGATGCCCTCGGCGATATCCACCTGCCCCGTGTTGGTATTGGCTGGCCCCGGGACCCAGTTCACCACCGAGGGGTCCGCCGGACTGGTGATATCCAAGACCGACCATCCGCGCTCATTATCCCCGGCCGCGTACAGGTACCAGCGGCCATTGGCCTGATGGATGGAAATCTTGAAGGGATTGCGGCTGCCCAGGTTGGTGAAACTGACGTACTCCACATTTTTTGCATAGGCGCCTGGTGGAAGCGGCCTGGCCTGCGGATAAACGGAGCACGGCAGGAAAACTGCCGCCATTAGCGCAACCGCTCCACCGAACGCCCTCTGAATAGTCCTCATTGGCCGGTCTCCTCCCTTCGCGTTTTCACAATTCGGAATGTCCCGAGCCAACGGCAACAGTCAGCAGCAAACCGGAATTATTGCTTGACCCTCCGGCAGTCCATCAGGGAACGGTTCACCCTTCGACTTCGCTCAGGGCAAGTACCGGGTCGTGACAACACCTTAAAACCGGTCTTGCAGCAGCTTCCTAAAAGGCGAACTTCAGCGCGAGCTCCAGGATTCGGGGATCGAGAGCGGTCCGGATCTGGCCGAAGGTACTACTGCCGAGGTTTGCCAGGAACTCCCCGTCAGCAGGATCCCCCGCCCGGAAGCTGTTAAAGACGTTGTATGCCTGGGCGCGGACCTCCAGTCTGTATGCTTCCGTCAACAGGAAGGTTCTGGACAGGGCCATATCGAACGTCCAGGTTCTCGGCCCGACCACCCCGTTACGGGGCGAGTTGCCGAGAGTTCCTACAGCCGGCGGAGTGAAGGCTGCCGGATTCAAGTACCTGTCCAACGGCCCGGAGTCGCCGGTATAGGGGTTGTCGAGCACCTGGTTCGGCCGCTGGTTAATAATTCCGGTCAAAGCAACGTCCGTCCCGCTAATGACGTTCAGGGGAGCTCCGGAGGAGCGTCTATGGATCAGCGACAATCTCCAACCGGACGCCAGCCGGCGGGCCGTCGTGTTCGCAAACCGCGGCGTTTCGGCCAGAGCCGTCAAGTTGAAGATGTGCCGCCGGTCGCTGCCGCACGCTCCCCGGTCGAAGCTTCGGTTGTTCGGATCGGTGTAAACAAAATTAACATCCGGAGTGTCGGCGAGTTCCCGCGTGAAGTCGCCGAGGCAGCGGGACCGCGTGTAATTTGCGCTGGCGGTCACGCCCCGGCTCATCCGGCGTTGAACAGAGAGCAGCATGGCGTGGTAGTTCATGGTGCCGCCATCGTCCGTATCTGCCAGCTTTCCCACAGACCGTGCCTCTTCCGGGTTGAGCAAGCTGAGCACACGGCGCGCTGCGGTATTCCCAACCGTGGAGCTGCCCGGAATGTAGACCGCGTGATTCAGCGACCGATAGGTCCACACGTGCCGACTCGCATTTCCGATATAGCTTGCCGACACCACCCAGTCCGGCCCGAACTGTCTTTGCACACTCAAATTCCAGCTCGACATGGCGGGCGTTTTGAGGTCGGGATTCTGGGATACCAGATCCGCGCCCGGCGGGAACCGCGTCTCGCGGTTCAGGACAAACGGAAACGGATTTCCGATCCCTTGCCACGGATCAGCGAGCCCGCCAACCGGAAAAGGGAGTTCGGCCGTACCCGTCCAAGGCGCGGAGTTCGAAACGGGCAGCCGCCACTGCCCGGAAATGTAGTTATAGCTGTAGCCGTAAGAGGCCCGCAGCGATGTCCTTCCGTCCCCCGTCAGATCGTAGGCCAGTCCCACGCGCGGCGCAAAGTGAGCCCACTTTTTGTTGATGCCCGACAGGCCAACGAAGCCGGGGTCGCCCGGATAGGAGAAACCAGCCGGCGCGTTCACAAATTGCGTGCTCTTGGTTCCCGCCCGGAACCGGTCCATGTCGAAGCTGTAAACGCGGCCGTTGCTCACTGTCTGGGGAAGGTAGGGTTCCCAGCGAACGCCCAGGTTGACCGTCAGCCTCGGTGTCGCTTTCCACGTGTCGTTCGCATACAAGGCTACCACCCATTGGTGGATCAAATGCTCGCTCGGGGCGCCTTGCCGGAAATCGTTGAGCCTTCCCAGCAGGAAATCACCCATCGAAAGTCCGGTGAACTGGCTGGTGAAGCGGTAGACCGCCGCAGTGTTAAAATAGTTTGTTTGATAGTACTCATACCATACCGCGTTGCCGCCGAGGGAAAGCTGATGGGCCCCACGAACCAGACTCAAATCGTTGCTGAATTGGAAGCTGTCGCTGTTGTAGTACTGGCCATCCTCTGCCGCCGTGCTTCCGATAGTGAA
>Ga0209343_10006119_pt1 | contig 14450 bp, 5 predicted proteins | sample RifCSPlowO2_02_FD_184026 | JGI IMG/M metagenome (GOLD analysis project Ga0209343, IMG submission 184026) | Groundwater microbial communities from Rifle, Colorado - Rifle CSP2_plank lowO2_0.2 (SPAdes) (version 2) | ecosystem: Environmental > Aquatic > Deep subsurface > Groundwater | place: Rifle... | reverse complement strand
AACGCCTCAAACCATCCTGGTAGCTGTAGTGTATGCCAATAATGAAACGGGGGTGATACAACCCATCAAACAAATTGCAGACCTTGTTCATGCCAACAATAGTATTTTTATGTGTGATGCCACACAAGCAGTTGGAAAAATAAATTGTGACGTGGAAGATGATCATATTGATCTGATGTGTTTGAGTGCACATAAATTTTACGGTCCGAAAGGTATAGGGGCCTTGTATGTTAGAAGAAAAAAACCACGTGTTACCTTGTATCCGCAAATTGATGGTGGTGGACATGAACGTGGCTTACGTTCGGGAACATTAAATGTAACAGGCATTGTGGCTCTTGGCAAAGCCTGTGAAATAGCACAACAGGAAATGTGGGACGATTCTATCCGTATTTCAAAACTGCGGACAAAATTGGAGCAACATCTTTGCGACCTGCCGAATGTTTTTATTAATGGAAGCACCAGGCATCGTTTGTTTAACGTTACCAATATTACTTTTCAAGGTGTTCGTTCAGAAACGCTAATAAATAAAATTCCAAACATTGCATTAGCAATGGGCTCCGCATGCACTTCAGCGATAACAGAACCATCACACGTTTTAAAAGCGATGGGAATGAGTGATGAGGATTCGTATAGTGCTGTTCGGTTTAGTTTGGGCAAATATACTTCTGAGACTGAAATTAATGAAGTGATTGAAGTGGTGAGTAGAGTTATACAGGAGATGAAAATGAAATGAACAGAAGAATTTTCTTTTGGAATGATTTTATTTTTTTTTCTGTGCTTACACCCTCACTCCAAACACACAAACATCATCTACTTGCTCTAAAGCACCTTTCCATTCGGTAAAATGTTTTTTTAAAATCTCTTTTTGATCCTTCATTGCTAATTGATTATTTGCAATTATCAAATCTTCCAGTTGTTTGTATTTGAATTTTTTTCCTTTGGGGCCGCCAAACTGATCGGCATAACCATCAGTATAAAAATAAATACTATCCCCTTTTTGCAATTGTATTTCATGGTTAGTGAAAGGATGGTTTTCAGGATGATAGCCGATGGGTTGCTTGTCGGCCTTTATTTCTTCCAATTGCCCACTTCGAATAAGGTTAAGAGGATTATTTGCTCCTGCCCATTGCAGCTCATTTGTTTTTAGATTCAATCGTGCAAGCGAAATATCCATTCCGTCTTTGCTGCCCCCGGTTTCACCAGTTTGTCTTAGCTCTTTTATTATTCTATCGCACAGGCGATCAAGCACCTCAGCCGGACTGAACAATTGGTCTGATGAAACAATGTCGTTGAGAAAAGAAATACCAAGCATACTCATAACAGCGCCCGGCACTCCATGACCGGTACAGTCAACAGCGGCAAAATACCAGTGGCCTTGCTTTTCGGCTCCCCAATGAAAATCACCACTTACAATATCTTTTGGCATAAAAAGGATAAAATGTTCCGGCAGATGCAAACTGACATGCCCTTGTTCTCCCATTAAGGCATCTTGTATCCGTTTTGCATAACGGATGCTGTCGGTGATGTCTTTGTTTTTTTCTTCAATTATTTTTTTCTGCTGATCAGTTTCTGTTTTCTTAATTTCTATAATTTGCTTTTGTTTGCGGGTTATGCGGAATGAGCGAAAAATAAAACTGGCAAAAACAAAAACAAGAATCAAGACGCAAGACACAAGAACCAAGACCAATTTTTGTTTGCGACTTTTTTCTTCTGCAATTGCCTCTTGTTTTTCATTCTCCGCCTTAGTAATTGCTTCCTTTTTTTCAAACTCATAATTCATTTCTTTTTGAACAAGCTCTTTTTTGTTTTCCTGGCTGAAAAGAGTATCCTTTAATGTTATTGCTTTTTTGTAATAAATAAGTGCTTCTTCATGCCGGTCAGTAGTATCGTATAGTTTTGAAAGGAATTCATAATGTTCTCTTAATAAATCCTTCGCATCAATAGAATCATCAATGGCAATAGCTCTTTTAAGGTATTCTTCTGCCTCTTTAAATTTTCCGGTTGTAATATAAATCTCACCGATATTTGCAAGGTTTCCAGAAATAATATTTTTTTTCCCGAGGGCTTCTGCAATTTTCAATGATTTAAAATAATAGTTCAAAGCCTTTTCGTTATCACCATGGCTTCGAAAAACCATTCCAATATTTGCAAGTTGATTGGAAATCCCTCGTTTATCTCCAAGCTCTTCTGCGATCTTCAATGCTTGAAAATAGTGATCCATTGCATTGGGAAAATCGCCTAGTCCCCAATATCCAACGCCTATGTTACCATGTAAACTTAAAATTAAGGTTTTTTCCTTCAGTTCTTCTGCTATTTTTAGTGCCTTGAAATAATAAGTCAAGGCTTTAGGGTAGTCTTTTTGGCTTGAATAAATAAGTCCGATATTGCTTAGATTGATTGAAATATCAAATTTATTTCCGAACTCTTCATACACTTTTTGTGCCTTGAAATAATAGTCCAATGCCCGGGTGTAATCCCCATTGTAGTAATAAACTATTCCTATATTCCCAAGATGTTTTGCTATTCCACTTTTATCTTTTAATTCTTCGTCAACCTTTAAGGCTTTCAACCAATATTCTAATGTTTTGGAATATTCACCTTGAAGATAATAGATGTATCCAATATTAGTGTATGATTTGGCTGCACCTTTTTTGAATTTAATTTTATTCGCCAGTTGAATTGCGAAACGGGAAAGGGAATCAGCTTTGCGATAAGCTCCTGTGTTTGCATATTCTTTAGCAAGTATGTTAATTGTGTTTACCTGGATGGTGTCTTCTTTTACTTTTTTTATCAGTGTAAGTAGAGAGTCAATGTTTTTGCTTTGGGCAAATAAATCCCTGCCCCTTTCTTCCCCAAAGTTTAGGAGGAATGAAAAAAGAATAAAAAGAAAAGAAATTTTATGAATGTATTTCATTTGAACTGATAATCTCGTTCTACCAAACAAATTCGGGTTTTGTAATTTTTATACCAAAGGGCTTTTCCATTTTGTTGAGCAATAAGGTGCTCTGAATTCGATTTCCATTTTTTGATGGATTCCAGATCCTCCCAATATGAAATGGTGATTCCCAAGTTCTCTCTGGCAGATTCTATCCCTATAAATCCTTCTTGTTGTTTGGCTAAATTAATCATTCGTTCTGAAGTATCGGAATAACCTTCATCTTCATCTGTCCGCTCGGAAGTAAATATTACAGCATAATAAGGAGGCTTAGGTGTTTTAGCGAATAGATTCATATTTGTTATGGTATATAACAAATATAAAAAATAAAACGATTCGTTTTAAATGAATAAAACGAATGGTTTTGAAAATTAACTATAAAAATTTTGCTGCTATTCTGGAGCGCACCTCTATAAAACTTCTAAAAAAACAAACTGTTCCAAAGTTTCAAACTATGGAAATGTTCATCAACAAATTTGCTTGCGTGAGGGATTGTAGCGAAAATCCTTCTCCTCGCCTTTTAGCGAGGAGAAGATTGAAGCGAAAAGCCCGACCCGCAAGCAGCGAAGGGGCACGCCCTAATAAATCCAATAATAAAAAACGTTTTTACAAAACCAGTTCAGCAGAACAATATCATTTTACAACAAATTATTTTCCAACCTTCACTCTGATACCTTCTGAGTTGCTTGAAAATTCTGGAGCATACATACATTGAATGGAAGTAATACCATTTGAGAAATTACCATTATGTGTTACTACCAATGGATATTCAAAAACGTAAGTCCCTTTGGGTAACCGGTCAAAAAAGAAATTTGTTGCTGCATCACGTGTACTTTCATAATACCCTAAACCATCCTGCCATTTGTATCTTGAAATAACATTGGTTGGTTCAAAACCTGATGCACGCATATCTTTCATTTGTACATATTCCATGTCTCTATCAACTCGCAACTCTATGCGCACTTTAATTTTATCGCCCACCTTCAATAACATTTTTTCAGTTATAGGTTCTATAACCGGACCGGCATCTGTATTTTTTTGCAGGAACAATTGCTTCTTCAAATTCAATGGTGTTTTTGAAGGAGTGATCTTATCCAATTGCTCAAAATATTGCCAATACAAAGCTCCCCAACTAACACCTTCATCTTTTTTCACAACGGTAACCTCACCCATTTTAGGATTGATATCACCCCCACTCCAGGACGTTTTAAAATAACCGGTACCGGCTTCCTGCTTTAAATCAGGCATTTTTTTAGGATCAATTTTTTGTTCACCCAAACTAATTTCCACATTGCTTTCTGTTGCTAACCAGTCGGTACCACGTAACAACAGTGCATAAATGGCTTCAGTTGTTGCTTTGGTGGTTTTCCAGTCCTGTGTTTGTTTTGATTTCAGTAACCATACTTTCAAATCATCCACTGCTTTTTTATCATTTGATACTTCATCAAACGCTTCGATCAAAAGCGCTTGTGCTTCAATCGGTGCCTGATACCAATAAAACCCATCATAATTCTCTTTCCAGTACATTCCCATTTCTTCGCTGTTCAGAGAGTTCTCTTTCAACGATTTCATTATATCCTTAGGAGTTACTTTATCATCATAACGATGCAATGCCAATGCGATCATTCCCTGCATATACCGGCTGTTTTGCAACCAATATTTTTTCTCCTGGCCTTTATAATAATCAAATGCCGTTTGATTACGATTGTCAATACTAATATCCTTAAAATAACTGCGGGCATACAAATATTGAATTTGCTGATAACCTAAATGATTATCATTAAGATGTGCTCTATCATGTTTCAATATCCATTCATAATCTTCACGAATACGGTTATCCAAATATTTCACTCCATCTTTCACCATATTCCATACGGTTGCATCATTATGAATATTTTTTATACCCAGATGATCCAAATGTCCCATTCCTGTGATGATATGCTGCGTGATGTAACGATTATCAGGCATTCCTTCAAACCAGGGCCAACCACCATTTGACGATTGTTGTTTTTGCAATTTTTTTAATGCAACGGCTAACTCATTGCTCATTTTATTTAAATCGAATAATACAGCAACTCGTTTTTTGCGTTCTGTTTCATCTTTTGAATCCAGCACCCATGGCGTTTCTTCAAGCATTAATGATTTTAATTCCTGATTTTTTTCCAAGTTAGATAACAGTGCTTTTGAATCTGGTGTGTTTTTCCATGAATCAAAAACTGCTTTTATTTTTGGTGATGAGTTGGCAATATGCGAAGCAATACTGTTTGCATAAAAACGTGAAAAAGTTTGTTCCGAACATTCGTAAGGATATTCCATTAAGTAAGGCAAGGCTTGAACAGCATACCATGCAGGGTTTGCAGTAAACTCCAGCGTAAGTTTATGGTTACGCAAAGTTGTGGAACCATTGCTTTGATTAATTAGTTTTTCGAAACGGAATGTTTTGGTTTGGTTGCTGCGGATAGGCAGTGGCATTGTTTCCGTAACCAACATTCTGTTTGTTAAAACAGGTAATGCCATTTCCTCACCATCTGTAAAGTTTCCGGCCTTAGCTACAACTTTATAGGTGATTGCCCCTACACCTTCCGGAATTTGTATTTCCCAATTGATTAAGGTACTTTTTCCTTTTGCAACAGTAAAGTCTCTTTCACCTATTGTATTGAATTTTCCATGAACAGCAGCAACCATGTTCCAGGTAATTTCTTTCATTGTTGAAGCATCGTAAAGAAAAATATCGGCTTTACCGGTTAAATTCACATCCGATAAATTTGAAATTTTTGTACTGAATTCCATTTTATCATTTTCACGAAAAAAACGAGGAGCGTTGGGTATTACCATCAAGTCTTTTTGGGTAACCAATTCTTTTTGAATGGTACCAAATTTCAAATCTTTTGTGTGGGCAAAACCCATCATTTTCCATTTCGTTAAAGCTTCCGGAATAGTAAATTTTATAATTACGTTCCCATCTTTATCAGTTTCCAGTTGAGGGTAGAAGAAAGCTGTTTCAGCAAAATTGCTGCGTGCCGCAACTTTTGACATGTCCTCACCACCAGTTCCTTTTGCGCCCGGCTCACGATTTAATGATTCACCGGTGGAGGCTGTTGTAACATCGCTGATCTCCGCATTAAAGGAGTCAGCTTTTGGAGATTCTTTATCTTTACTTTTCTTAGATACTTCGCTTTCATCTCGCTCTGCTGATTTTTCTTCCATAGCCATAGCCCCACCCATTGCAGGAGCGCTCATGCTTCTGGAAGCCATTTTATTTCTGCGTCCCCCCCCGCCTTCGCCATCCATATCATCGCCATAACCATAATAGCCATTACTATATCCGAACCAATTCAAATGATCGTAATAACGGTATACACCTGATGGGTACCTGTTCCATTCAATATTAAAAACCTGGGCATTGGCGGTACCAAAACCACTATTTACATCCCAATATAAATTGGAATAATAATTATTGTAAATATCAAAATACCAATAATTGGGCTTAAAAGCATCTAATGACGCATCGTACAAGGTTGCCATCATTTCAGCCGCCAATTTATCTCCTTTTTTATCTTTGATCTTTACTTTCCATTCTTCCTGCTGTCCGGGAAGTAATTTATTTCGGAAGGTTTCAAATTCAATATCCAATTCCTTATTTGTATATGGCACAGTGATCACACCATCGTGCAGGTAGGACCGATTATTTTTTATAAATACACAATGAAAAGAAAAATTACCACGGTGTTTTTCTTCAACAGCAATTTCAATTAATTTCTGTTCTTTATTAAGTGTGATATACTCTTTTTTAACGATCTCGCCCTTGTGTTCTATTTCGTACAATACTTTTACATTGTTTTCTTTTGAGCCGATCACAAACTGCGCTTTGGTGCCAGGTTCAAGAGAAGCAACAGTGATCATATTAAACCAATTAATATTGTTACCCGGCACTTCGCTTCCGCTGTTAGAATAAACAGTAAAATATTTTATTTCTTTTACATCTTCGCCATAGGCATCTTTACTATGTGCCTCCATAACATATACCCCCTTTTTCCATGTATTAAGATTTGGAATCTTTACAGAGTCGTTCGTATTTGGAGATGAAATATTGCCACTTGCGGAAACTATTTCGGACGTATTTTTAAACGCTTTTTCAAAAACTTTTTCCCCTCGCACCCATTTGTACATATTGTTTTCGTCCTTATACTCATCATTAGGAAATGCTTTTTCAAATTCATCTTTACTTATTAAAAATTTATCGGGCTGAGTCCAGGCATGTGTGCGATACGTTTTTTCAGGCTCTTTCAATTTATAGATCTCTACTTTACCTTGTGCCGGTTGAAACTGACCGCTCATATTGGTTGTAGAAATTATAAAGGCCTCTTTATTTTCTTTTTCCAATAAGGTTGGAATATCAATATTTAACGTTAGTGCTGTGTATGCCACCCTCACATTAGTTTGGGAACTATGTGTTTCACCATTGATATCAGTAACATCAGCATAAACCGTAAAGGAGTATGTTGGTTGATAAGACTTAGGAATACTAAGATCGGGTTGTGCTTTAAAATCAATAAAAAAAGCACCGGTATCATTTGAAGTAGTAACTCCGTTTGTAATTTCCATTTGCGGGGACTGAGGGTAATAACCTCTCCACCAATACCACCAATAAGGGAAAGAAGCGTTTCTTACCACACGGTATTTCACTTCGGCACCATCAATTTTAGCTCCTGAATAGGCGTTAGCCATTCCTTCCACTTTTATTTTTTCATCTAAACGATAACTGCCTTTTACCGGATTAAAACTTACTTCAAACTTAGGACGTTTATATTCTTCAACGGAAAAATAAATAGATCCGCTATTATTATTTAAACTCATCTGCCCATTGAGCACTCCGCTTGGAGTTGTGAAAGAACCATTAAAAGTACCGTATTCATTGGTTGTTAAACTTACATCGGCAATTTTTTGAGAATTAACATCATAAAAAGTAACTGTTGTGGATGCTTTTGGCATTATTTCATTTGTTTCCCCATCGGTATTTATCATGATGCCTTTGAAATAAACGGTCTGTCCCGGCCTATAAATAGCCCTATCCATAAAGAAGAACGTTTTAGGTTGTTTGCGTTTTTCATCAATATATGTTTTGTATTGATAAATTGCGTTATCTGTTTGAAGGCGATCCGAAGCCCCTCCCGGCCTCCCCGAAGGGGAGGAGGTATCGTAAGTAAAATCTACACTAAAATTTCTGTAATCACCAACCGGTGGAACATTAAAATATCCGGCTTCATCGCTTGTGAATTTTTCTGATCTTACATATTCATACTTGCGTAAAGTATAGTTGTATTTTTCGTAATACAATTGTGCGGAGACTCCTTTCAATGGAGCGCCAGTTTCACGGTGTTGTACATAAAAATCATAACTACCATTTGTCATTTTACGATTTATATAACTGATGTTTGAAGACCAGATCGGAGCATACGCCACACCATTATTTTTATAAGAGAATGTTTTTTCAGATCCTATAAGTATCACATAATGCCCAAGTGGCAATTCGGGTATTTTTATTTCTGTTGAATGCGATTGATAATCTTCATCAACAGGTAATTCAATAGTCCATTCTTTTAATGGTGTAAGTTTTAAATATTGTTTGATCAATTGTTCGCCATAATAACGCTCAACAGATCTATTATATTTATCAATATCCATTTGTGCGATGCGCACATAAACTGTTTTTAAATTTTTATATGTTAAAAGCGCGCGAAATGGTTGGTTAGGAAGCGCCACCTTATCTGTAATAAAATCAATAGAATGTTCGTTTATCTGCGCTTTCAGCACCTCACAATTAATTGCCCCATCACTCTTAGGATATTTTTTAATAACAGCTTCACACAGCTCAAGTGCCTGCTTTTTTAACCATTTATTTTCTTCTGATTGTAAAGGTTTGTATTTATTGCCTTGTTCAAAATATACTTTAGCTATTTCATAGCTTACTTCTGCTGAAGCAGGATTTGCGGCAAAACGTTTTTCCAGATTTTGTAATGCCTTCAGGTATAAACTATCTTTTATTTCTGAAACAGATTTATTCTTTACAAATTTTAATCGCTTTAAGTCAACGTCAATTAAAGATATCTCACCATGCCCTTCTCTGTAAGAAAAGGAGTTGGTGCCGGAGTGAAACTTTATCAGGTCCTGCAAAATTGTAAGCGCATAATATTTGGAAGACAGGGTGTCTTTCGTTTCAATTTTAAGTTTTGAAAACGATTCAAAATCATTAAAATAATTAATATCATTTAATTCGAATTTATAAGCAGGGCGAATGATGTCAGGCTCTTCGCTCATATAAAAATCAACAGCACGGTGTGCAACAAAATCATATAAAGTTGGACGGAATTTACGTGAGTTGTTGTTTTGTTTAACTAATATCTCATCATAAATATTAAGAGGGGTACGCTTTAAGCTGTCAACATTTTCAAGTGAAGCCTGATAATTTTTTATGACCTGAGAAAAAATAGTTTTTAAATCCCAGGTAGTTATATCATCATTATCAAAATTAACAGTGGCAGTTCGGTTATAAAATTTCCAACGGTTGTTTTGATAATACTGCCAATAGCTTTCGGCTATCATGGATTGCAAAACAGGCTTCACCGGATAGGTTGCTTCTTTGGCCTCTTCATTTAATTTGTTGAGTGCTTTCACCAAAGAATATTCTTCAATGTATTTTTCAAATTTCATCCTATGGATGATGGCTTTTACAAATTGTGGTGAATTATTTTCGGCTTTTGCTTTATCGTAAATACCAGCTACTACCTCTAAAGCCGATTTGTTCAATCCTTTTGCTGTAAGAGAGTCGACCTTCTTCCATTCTTTAACGTAATTGCTGCCCTTAGGGAAAATTAATAACATCGTGTTTTTATTTTTTTTATAAGTAGTAATTGTAAATGCTGTTGCAATCAATGAAATTGCAATCAAAGCAATAAAAGATAGTCCCTTGTATTTCATACTTAAACTGTTTATTATTTATAAATATTGGATTCATCGCTGTTTAAAGGAAACATTAAATCTGAATATATAGTAATGATGCTGGGTGAATTAAAATTCCATAAAAAAAATAAAAAAATTTGAAAATGTGCTAATGTGCCAATTTGAAAAATAAATAGGGTCATTTCCAAATTGGCACTTTTTCAAATTAACACATTATAAATTACACCCTTATTCCAATTACTAAAATATCATCCACCTGCTCACAATTTCCTTTCCACTGTTGGAGCTGTTTATTTAAAATTTCTTTTTGCATATACATTGGCTTATGGCAATTAGCCAAAAACAACTCTTTCAATTGTTTGGACTGGAATTTTTTACCTTTCGGTCCACCAAATTGATCAACGTAACCATCACTGAAGGTATAAATACAATCGCCTTTTTCTAATGGGATCACTGTGCGTGTGAACGGTTTTTCAAAACCAAGATGTTTTCCTACCGGCATTTTATCAGGTTTAAACACCAATAATTCACCATTTCTAATAATATAAAAAGAATTATTGGCGGCAGAATATTCTAATTCCATTTTTTTAAGATCGAAACGACAAAGGACTGTATCCATTCCATCTTTCCCTTCTTCAGCAGAGCCTTCCGGGTTAACTGCTAAAATTATTATTCTACGCAACTCATTAAGAATTTCATCAGTATGTTTAATATGAGATTTGGAATAAATAATTTCATTAAGAATCCCCATACTGATCAGACTCATGAATGCACCTGGTATTCCATGGCCGGTACAATCTGCGGTACAAACATAAAGATCATTATCTTTTTCCATCAACCAATAAAAATCCCCACTCACGATATTTCGGGGCTGGTATAAAATAAAATAATCGGAAAGGCGCTGAGAAATGTATCTTTCAGATGTTAAAAAAGAAGATTGAATCCGTTTTGCATAGCTGATACTTTCGGTAATCTCTTTGTTTTTTTGGCTGATCTCGATATTTGCCTTTTGTTTAATCCGATAGCGGTTATAGGCTAGCAACGCAAACAACAATAACAATATACTTACTACGATAGAACCATTTTTAACAACATTCTGGGTTTTTAACTTCTCCTCTTGTAATGATTTGTCTTTAGTGAGAAGCTCTATCTCTTTTTCTTTTTTTTCAGTTCCATACTTGGTTTGAATTTCAGCCATGTTTTTTGAATTATTTTCATTCATCAAAGAGTCTTTGATGGTTGTATGCGATTTATAATAAATTAAGGCATTTTTATAATCCTGCTTTTTTTCAAACACTTCTGAAAGCTCCTCATTGCCTTTCATCAATATTTCTTTACTATTAATAGAATCAGCTAAGACTAACCCCTTTTTAAGATATTCCAGGGCCTTTTCTCCGTCATTTTTTTTAGAATATAAAATACCTAAATTAAGCAATGATTTTGCGATTCCATTTTTATCTTCGGTCTCTTCATTTATAATGAGTGCCTTGTGATAATATTCCAAAGCTTTTTGATAGTTTTTCGTCTTAGAATATATGTTTCCGATATTCATCAAAGAAATAGCAATTGCAGGCTTATCCCCAAGCTCCTCGATAATTTTCAATGATTTAAAATAATATACTAATGCAGTATCATTGTTGTGCAGTTTTTCATAAACATTTCCAATAGTAGTTAATGATTTAATAATGCCAGCTTGGTTATTCATCTCCGTACTCACAGTCAATGCTTGTTTATAGTGAATCAATGAATTTTCATATTTAGCCATATTGAAGTAAACATTACCCAAACCTACTAATGGATTGATCATCGCCTCTTTATTTCCAAGTGTTTCGGCAGTTTTTATCGCCTTAATATAATAGAACAATGCTTTCTCGTAATTTCCCATATAAAAATATGAGGCTGCAATATTATTCAATGGCATAGATTTTTTATCACCTATGGATTCACAAATTTCTAATAATTTTAAATAATTTTTCAACGCTTTTTCATAGTTTCCTTGTTTGATATTAATATTCCCAATACTATTTAAACTACTTATAATACCCTTGTTATCGAAAATACTTTCCCTGATAGTTAATGAATTATTATGGAAATCCAAAGCCTTGTCAAAATCCCCTTGTATAGAATAGATAGTCGCCATCATACTATAGGCATTTCCTATTCCTTTTTTAAAATAAATCTTTTCAGAAAGTTCTAAGGCTTGGTTTGAATATTCAAGTGCTTTTGAAGGATTTTTTTTTCTTAATTCCGATGCCAAGGCATTTAGCGCATTTACTTTGGAGGTGTCAACAGATTTTTTTAATTCATTTTCGAGACTATCTATTTTATTACCCGATTGAGAAATACAAATAGTAGAGTAAAAGAAAAGGAAACTTATAATCAAAAAAAATTTTAAAAAATATTTCATATACTGTTATAATTTTTATGCATCCGGATTGATAAAAAAAATTTAAGAACAGACATTGTTTTGTTTATAAATTTTTTCATTAAATAATATTCCTCTTCTTTCCAAAAAATGCTAGGTGCGGAATGACAGAAGGATTACTTTATTATTATTCGAGCAACAATTTTTTTCTGATACGAAAACGATGCAATTTACATCAATTTTTTATAAAACTATAGCCCCCGATAAATTCTTCTCTGAAAAGTTTATCGGGGGCCATTCACCTCTTCAAATAAGAGATTATTTTTATTCTATTTGAATAATTTTTTTAGAACTAACATCACCGCCAATTTTTAAATTAAGCAAATAAATCCCTGACTTCAATCCCGCATTAGCAGCATTAAATTTGCACTTAACAATTCCGGCTTGTTTCTGTTCATTTAAAATTTCTGCTACCCTTTCGCCCAATAAATTGTATACTTCTAATTGAACTCTGTTTGTTTCAAACATAGTAAACTCAATCATAGTAAAGCTCTTGTAAGGATTTGGGTATATCTGTATTTTTGTTTTTAGTGAGGCAATTTGTTTAACAGAAGTTGTTGTTGGATCACTATATACAGAACCAGAATCGGCAATGAAATCAAGGTTTTTAACAGTATCTGAATTGGTTGGGCACACATTGTAAATTGTATCCATAGGCAAGCCGGGAATATTAACATAAATTGTATAACACCTAGTTGCTAAGTTAGGGAATGCATAGTTACCTAATGAATCAGTAACCGCGGTTGCCATAATTCCCTCCGGATCGCCTTCAAGGCCCACAGGTATTCCTGGTATTGGGTCACCAGGAGTTCGATTATATCCGATTCCTTCTTTAACTGTACCTCCTATCTTTGCAGGTCCTGCACTTGGAGCTGTACATCTTTTCATACCAATATTTGCAATATAATTTGTATCAGTTATGATATTAATTAAATAAGCACCCTCCCAATGAATGGTATCAATATAATATGTTGAAGCTAAAAAAGAATAATCAGATGCATTTGCAGTTGCTAATAAAATGTAAGAGCCTTTACACACATCGTTGAATGTATAAATTCCTGATGGATCTATTTCAACGGTTTCCACTAAATGCATCGCTGCATTTCCATCATTAGGAGTTTGAGTGTACAATTTTGCAAAATTAAGATTACCACTTAAGGGAGTAGGGTTTCCGTTTTCGATATATGTAACGCTTCCAGTTATTACAGAAGCGCCCTGACTATATTTTGCTATAAAAATATCAGATGCAAAATTGCTAAAACTTGTTCGTTTTGCTACTCCTGCAGGATCAAAATTAACCGTACTCTCAAAGATTCCCGTTAGGAATACATCTCCCGTATTAGCAACAGCAATTCCATATCCCAAATCTGAATTTTCTGCTCCAATACTTCTTGCCCATTTTTTGCCTCCATCCTCATCATATTTTGCAAAAAAAACATCTCCATTTCCAGCACTTTCAAGAGTATCCCCTCCCTCCAATGGATTAAAATTGGCTTTGCCTTCAAAAGATCCTGTTAAATATATATTTCCTGAAGTATCCGCAGCAATAGCAGAGGCAATAGCACTATCAATCATTATATTGTAACTACTTCCAATATGATGAGCCCAACCTAAAGATCCATCGCTAAGATTGTATTGAGCGAAAAAGATGTCTTGCAGACCAATTGCAACACTATCCAGTGTTCCTGCATTGGGGTCAAAATCGATAGTGCCCTTAAAAGACCCTGTTAGGAATACTTTACTTTGATAAATCGCAATACCTGTTCCTGCTGCCGAATTGCCGGTCCCGCCTTTTCCAATATTTTTAGCCCAGCCAAGACTTCCATCAACAAGATATTTTGTAAAAAAAGCTTCTTTTACCCCAAAAGCTATGAGGGTTTCAGGGGGGCCGCCAGGATTAAAATCAACTGAGCCTTGAAAAAACCCTGTTATTGTTACGTAAGTATCAAATGCATCAGTAGCAATAGCAGCTCCTATGTCTTCACCGCTGCCTCCAATACCTTTTGCCCATTTAAAACTTCCATCAGTACCGTATTTGGCAATAAATATATCTTTATCCCCGGCATTCGTAAGAACGGTATCTATTGTCCCGATAAGGTTGCTAAAATTAGCACTGGCATTTTTGAAATA
>Ga0209343_10006116_pt1 | contig 14457 bp, 13 predicted proteins | sample RifCSPlowO2_02_FD_184026 | JGI IMG/M metagenome (GOLD analysis project Ga0209343, IMG submission 184026) | Groundwater microbial communities from Rifle, Colorado - Rifle CSP2_plank lowO2_0.2 (SPAdes) (version 2) | ecosystem: Environmental > Aquatic > Deep subsurface > Groundwater | place... | reverse complement strand
GGCCGCTTTCAGTTCCTTGATGCCGGCAATCACGAAACCCACCTGCCCCGCGCTCAGGCTTTCGCGCGGTTGCGACTTGGGCGTGAACACGCCGATATGTTCGGTCAACTGCTGCGCGCCGGTGGCCATCAGCAAGATTTTTTCCTTGGGCTTGAGCGTGCCGTTCACCACCCGCACCAGCATCACCACGCCGACGTAATTGTCGAACCAGGAGTCGATGATCAGCGCCTGCAGCGGCGCCTCCGGATCGCCTTTTGGCGCGGGCACTTTGACCAGCAACGCTTCCAGCACGTCCCGCACACCCTCGCCGGTCTTGGCGGAACAGCGCACCGCATCATGCGCGTCGATGCCGATCACTTCCTCGATTTCCTCGATGGCGTTGTCCGGATTGGCGGACGGCAGGTCGATTTTGTTCAGCACCGGCACTACTTCCACACCCAGATCCAGCGCGGTATAGCAGTTCGCCACGGTCTGCGCTTCCACGCCCTGCGAGGCATCCACCACCAGCAGCGCGCCTTCGCAGGCGGACAGCGAACGCGACACTTCGTAGGAGAAATCCACATGTCCCGGCGTGTCGATCAGGTTGAGGTTGTACACCTGGCCGTCGCGCGCCTGGTATTGCAGCGCGGCGGTTTGCGCCTTGATGGTGATGCCGCGCTCGCGTTCCAGATCCATGGAGTCGAGCACCTGCGCTTCCATTTCGCGGTCGGACAGGCCACCGCATAATTGAATAATCCGGTCTGCCAGCGTGGACTTGCCGTGGTCGATATGGGCGATGATGGAGAAATTACGGATTAGCTGCATGAGGTCCCAAATAAAAATCCCGCCTTGCAGTATGCTGAAAACCACTTTGCTGCGACGACAGCGTGTCAAAAACCGGCTCAAAATGCTCGTTTACTCTCTGTAAACTCCGCATTTTCGCCGGTTTTAGTCTTGCCTGATCGCACCGCGCTGCGTTTTTCAACACCCTGTTTAACCGGCGTTTTCGCAAAGCGCGAATTCTAGCCGATTTAGGCGGGACACGCAGGAATGTGATTACTTCTCGTCGAGCCTGATTGCCACATAGATGGCGGCATCGCCGCGCCGCACCAGCAACGCAACATTGCGCCCCTTGGCAACCTGTTTGAGAATTTCGTTGAACTGGTTCAACGAGCGGATCGGTGTATTGCCGATTGCCAGCAATACATCGCCGCTCTGCAATCCGGCAGCACGCGCAGCCGACCCTTTGACGTCCTCCACCAGCAGCCCGCTGCTGATTTGCAGCTCATGCAACTGCTCTTTGCTCAACTCGCTGACCGCAATGCCCAGGCGTGAAATCATCGCCGGCACATCGTCGGCCAGCTTTTTGGCAGCGTGCGCCAGTTTACCGTCCTCCGGCATCTCCGCGATCTCCACAGTGACTTGCCTGGATTCTCCTTTGCGCCACAACTCGATCACCACCTTGCTGCCGGGCTTGGTCGCCGCCACCATGCGCGGCAAGTCGTTGGAATTATTCACCGGCTTGCCGTCAAATTTGAGGATCACATCGCTCACCTCTATGCCCGCCTTGTCTGCCGGAGCGTTCTTTTCCACACTGCTGATCAGCGCGCCGGCAGGTTTGCTAAGACCGAACGATTCGGCCAACTCGCGCGTCAGCTCCTGGATCGTCACCCCGATACGCCCGCGCGTCACTTTTCCGGTGGTGCGCAATTGCTCGGTCACTTGCGTCGCCACATCGATCGGGATGGCAAAAGACAAACCCATCGAACCGCCGGAACGGGTATAGATTTGTGAATTGATGCCGACTACTTCGCCATTCATATTAAACAACGGGCCACCGGAGTTGCCGGGGTTGATCGCCACATCGGTCTGGATGAACGGGACAAAATTATCCTGCGGCAGGGAGCGCCCCTTGGCGCTGACGATGCCTGCCGTCACGCTGCTGTCGAAGCCGAACGGCGAACCGATGGCGACCACCCATTCGCCCACTTTCAACTTGTTTGGATCGCCCACGGTGATTTTCGGCAGATCGGTCGCGTCGATCTTCAGCAAGGCCACATCGGTACGCTTGTCAGCGCCGATGACCTTGGCGCGGAACTCGCGTTTATCGGTGAGGCGCACGGTAATCTTGTCGGCGCTATCCACCACATGCGCGTTAGTCATAATGTAACCATCCGCACTGATGATAAAACCCGAACCTAATGATTGCGATTCCCGCTCTCGCGGCATCTGCGGCCCAAAACGGCGGAATAATTCGTAGAATGGATCGCTCTCCGGCAAATTGGGAAATCCTTGCGCATTTCGAATGATTTGCGTGGTGCTGATATTGACTACCGAAGCGCCTTGTTTTTCCACCAGCTCGGTAAAGTCCGGCAATTCCTTGGCATGGGCTGGTACGCTACAAACGACTCCCACGGCCAACATAAACAAAATAAGAAATTTTCTTAGCATGACATCCTTCCCATAATAAAAAAATAAACTATTAATCTATTGCGCCGCTGTAATGTATTGAATTGAACACCTGCATCAATGTGCGCGGCGGCACTTCACCGACCACGGTAATTAACTGGTTACCCATGATCTTGTGATACAAATTCACGGCGCCACGGCTGGACCAGCCTTCCGCATCGTCCTCGTCTTCATCATTTGGTTCAATGAATATGGAAATCGCACTCAATCCATCTGAGAACACAATTTGTATCACAGGTGCATGTTTGCCGCGCATCGGACGCAGAATCTCCCAGGTTTTCTTGAAGCCTGCCGGCAGCGCATCCACAACCCAGCCGCTGTTTATGGCCGTACCCCCCCTGCCTGTTACCGGCGATACGGGTAATCCCGCGCCGTGTCCCGCCGAATCCTTCGCGCCAACCCACGAGCGATCAATGCTTCCGCCGATCTGCAATTGGGTAAAGGCGTATTGTTCAACCACTTGATTCTTGTCACCCAGCACGGAAGCCTTCAATAGCAAACCGGAATCGGCATGCACCCAGATTTTATGGGCGTAACGCAACCTGTCCCTGGGTTGAAACAAGATAGCTTGTGTGTTGTATCCGGCCACACGCTCTATCCCAGTTTCTTTGGCCTGATAGATCGTGCTCAGTTCTGATAGCTGTTCGGGCGGCAAATCCGTAAACCTGCTCCCCATTTGCTGGTGCTGGCTGTCCATCTGCACCATCTTGTGGTTGATGCAACACCAAACCTGTCCATGATGGCGAATGATTTCGTGCCTGGGGCCATCCAGGCTTTCCAGTTTTTCATACTCGCCATCCGGCTCAACCACGTGAGTGATGCGCGAAGTCTCAACGCGATTGTCATACTGGTAAACGAATATCCCGCTGTAATCAGTGTTATGCCCTGCAAAAGCGACCACCTTGAGCCAACCAAGGCCAACCGGCTGCTCTCCTGCACACACATTGACAGCAGCTAACAGCAGCCCGCAAAACGCAGCACTCACCCGCATCGCTGATATTTTCTGTGTATTATTTTTCATCTGGCCTGTAAGAAACAGTGCGGATGTATGAAGCACCACCATTCATGTCCGTACTGGGAGAAAATTCCTGGTGTGCCATCAGATAATCATTGGATTTAGGCTGAATTTTTACATTGACAGGACGTGCCACATTTTGTTGCATCGCCATATTTGGAGCCGCTTCTGGACTGATTTGCATCGACATCCACGCTACCACCCCCACTGCCGACAGCGAGGCTGCGGCTGATAGCGCAAACGTGCGCATCTTCTGTTTTACTGCATGGACGCGCGGCGCCAGTACCGTTGGCTCATCCCGCATACGTTCACGCACTTTTGCGCTCAAATCGCTATGTATGTGGTCGGGTTGACGCAGCACATCTCCGATCAGATGATAAATTTCCCAGTCTCTGTGTAACTCCGAACCGTGTTCGATGCGATTGAGCAAACTCCCCGCTTCATCCTCAAACAATTCTCCGTCCATCAATACAGAAATTTCCTGTTTCATGTTTACCACCTATTACCTTTACTGGTTTCTAACAGCGGACGCAAATTCTCCGCAACTGCCTCACGCGCTCTGAAAATCCTCGACCTTACCGTGCCGATCGGGCAATTCATCACACTGGCGATTTCCTCATAACTCAAACCCTCGATTTCGCGCAGTGTCAACGCACTGCGCAAATCTTCCGGCAACTGCTGCAATGAAGCCTGCACTACATCGACAACCTGTTTGCTCATCAGCTCATTCTCCGGTGTATTCACCTCACGCAAAAGGCCGGCGTCCTCAAACGACTCAGCTTCTTCCGCATCAAACGGCGTATTGGTCGGCGTACGCCGCTTGTTTGCCAGCAAGTGATTTTTCGCCGTATTAATGCCGATGCGGTATAACCATGTGTAAAACGCACTCTCGCCGCGAAATCCGGGTAACGCGCGGTATGCCTTGATAAAAGCATCTTGCGTGACATCCTCGGCCTCCGCCGGGTCGCGTACAAAGCGTGAAATGAGCCGCCCGAGCTTGCGCTGATATTTGGACACCAGCAAATCAAAGGCGTGCTTATCACCCCGCTGGACGCGCTCTACCAACTGCTGATCGACTTCCCTGTCTGCCATTCCTGACTATTCCACTATTGTTTCAGCGAGATTTCCCTGTGGACGCCAGTATAACCGTTCCGCTTCATGCACGTCAGAAGCGGCTTTTAACATGTTGCATCCGACTCGAAAATGCATAGTTAGTTCCAATTTTCATTGCAACAGGCACAGCAACAAACCGCTCATTTGCTATAGTGCCAGTCTGAACCAATACTTTAGGGGTCCAATTGCTGCAATTTGACACACTGATTATCGGCAGCGGACTTGCCGGATTGACGCTGGCCATCAAGCTCGCCGAACGCCAAAAGGTCGGGCTGATCACCAAAAAGTCCCTGCTGGACGGTGCCAGCGGCCGGGCGCAGGGCGGCATCGCCGCGGTGCTATCCGAAGACGATACGCTGGATGCGCATATTCAGGATACCCTCACCGCCGGCGCCGGCCTGTGTGATGAGACCGTTACACACTACGTTGTCGAGCATGGCAAAGCCGCCATTGACTGGCTGATCAACCAGGGCGTGCCGTTCACCAAGGACGGCTCAAGCAATATGGGCTACCACCTCACCCGCGAAGGCGGGCACAGTCGCCGGCGCATTATCCATGCGGCAGACGCAACCGGCCTTGCAGTGCAGGAAACGCTCGCCGCACGTGTGCTGCAACACCCGAACATCACGGTGCTGGAAAATCACATGTCGGTTGACCTGATTACCGGCAGAAAACTCGGCTTACCGGACAAACGCTGCTATGGCGCATATGCATTGAACAGTTTAAGCGATGAAGTCATTACCATCGCTGCACATGACACTATCCTTGCGACTGGCGGCACCGGCAAGGTCTATCTCTACACCACCAACCCCGACACGGCGACCGGTGACGGCATCGCGATGGCCTGGCGCGCCGGTTGCCGCGTGGCCAACATGGAGTTCATCCAGTTCCACCCGACCTGCCTGTACCACCCGCACGCGAAATCCTTTCTCATCAGCGAAGCGGTGCGCGGCGAAGGCGGCATCCTGAAGCTGCCCGACGGCACACGTTTCATGCCCTGGCACGACCAGCGCGCCGAACTTGCTCCGCGCGATGTGGTGGCCCGTGCAATAGACTTCGAAATGAAAAAACGCGGGCTGGATTGCGTCTATCTGGATATCTCGCATCAATCGGTCGAATTCCTGCAGGAACATTTCCCGAACATTTATGCACGCTGCCTCAGCCTGGGCATCAACATCAGCAAGGAGCCGATCCCGGTGGTTCCGGCGGCACACTATACCTGCGGCGGGGTCGTCGCCGACTTGCGCGCGCGCACCGATGTGGAGAACCTGTATGCGGTAGGTGAAACTGCCTACAGCGGATTGCACGGGGCCAACCGGCTGGCCAGCAATTCCTTGCTGGAATGCCTGGTCTTCGCGGATGCCGCCGTTCGCGATATTCTGGACAAGCCGCACCGGGTTTCACCTTCCCTGCCCGCCTGGGACGAAAGCCGCGTGACGGATGCGGACGAGCAAATCGTCATCTCGCACAACTGGGCGGAATTGCGCCATTTCATGTGGGACTACGTGGGTATCGTGCGCACCAACAAACGCCTGCAGCGCGCGCAGCACCGCATCCAGTTGCTGCAGGATGAAATCCATGAGTACTACTCCAACTTTCATATCAGTTCGGACTTGCTGGAACTGCGCAACCTGGTGATGAACGCAGAACTGATTGTGCAAAGCGCCTTGCTGCGACATGAGAGCCGTGGCCTGCATTTCAGCAAGGACTATCCGGAGATGCTGGCAAACCCGCAACCGACCATACTGACGCCAGCAAATTACTGAGAAAATTTCAGGTGCACGCACAACTCGCGATATTCACCTGCGTCCAGCGCATCCGGAAAGATAGTCCGTGAAACCGGCAGGCGATGCCCCTCCGGCGTGATGCGCAACACGGCAAAATATGGACTAACGGTAGTGGTGCTTATAATTTGGCCGGAAAAGCCAGAACCATCCCGGGTAACCACCGATACGCTGCCTTGATCTAAGGAAATCCCACGCCATGAGTCCGGGAAAAGCAGCAGGGCGTCGCGCGCCAGATAATACAACAGGCTCAGCAGAATCAGCGGGAATATCGCCAGCCTGGCTGCCAGCGGCATCAAGGCCAAATAAACCACGATTGCAACTATCGCATGGGACAGCAGCAGCAACAGGGCAAGGCGCGGCGAAGGCTTAATCGCCATAGGTTATGGGAGCTTAAGGAAAATCAGAAAACAAAGATCGAGGCAGCGCCCAATATAACCAACAATATAACGATCACCAGCAGCAAATTCCCTACGCTTGGTTGGGTCGATGATTCCGCAAAACTGTGGCGTTCGGCAGTGCGATGTGGTGTGGTTGGTGATGCCGGGCGAGCAGCATTGGACACTGGCACGGCCCGACTGGCCGATTCTACGCTCGGAGGTGCCATTTTAAGAGCCTTGGATAACTCGTCAACATCTTCATCAAGTGCGGTCAAACTTGCCAAACGCATGGTCGCAGCGGCCGAGTCAAATGCCGGCGATAATCCCGCTTGAGAAGTTGGTTTATCCTCATCTTCACCGGTCATCCTCTGCCCTGTCACACCAAAGGCATCCGGCATTTTTCCCTTGTCTGCGATAAAAGACTTTAATGCGCTTATCTTCTGTCCGGAGCGCGGCAAGGAATCGCGGCAGGCACGCAAATCAATGGCAAAATCCTTGGCGTTCTGGTAACGATCTTCCAATCTCTTGGACAAGGCCTTGGCCACTATAAAATTAAGCATCTCCGGTACAGCGGAATTCAGTTTACCGGGTGGCACTGGCGCCACATTCAATGTTTGATACATAATAGCGTTGACATTCTCTCCCACAAAAGGAGCCTGGTCTGTCAACATCTCATAGAGCATCACGCCCAGCGAAAAGATATCCGAACGCCTGTCTATTGGCTTGCCCATTACTTGCTCGGGCGACATGTATTTAGGCGAACCGAGCACCATGCCTGTTTGCGTGCGCACCGACGAGGAAGCCATGCGTGCAATGCCAAAATCGGTAATCTTTACATGCCCATCACGCACCACCATGATGTTCGACGGCTTTACGTCGCGGTGCACGATGTCGTGTTCGTGCGCATAAGCCAGACCCTGCGCAACCTGAGCCACAATGTCCAGCACCTGATCGACGGGCAACAACCCGCTCTCATTCATAATGTCGCGCAACTCCCGCCCTTGCAGAAGTTCCATGGCAATGTACGCAACATCGCCGCTTTTGCCCACATCATAAATGGTCACAATATTCGGGTGGCTGAGCCGACCGGCGGCTTTGGCCTCCTGGTAGAATCGTTCCTCGTATTCTTCCTTTTCATCCAGCGCAAGGCCAAGATTGATGGTCTTGATGGCAACAACGCGATCGATCAATGGATCTTTGGCCTTATAGACTATCCCCATCGCGCCATGACCAAGCTCACCGAGTATTTCGTAGCGTCCCAGTTGGCTAATCATCGCATTCACTCAAATATGTCTTGTTTGTTCTGCTCATCTGGATAAATCTGGCTCTCAGAGATAGCATTCACAGATCACAGAAGTCCGGATTAAGGCGTACAGTCTTTCCGGCATCGAATACTATATCTTGCGAGTAGACGCCTTTTGCGTGACTGACAATCACCGCGTGCTTGCCTGGCGAAACCTCCAAGGTTAATGGCGAGGAAGCTATTCTCCCCTTCCGGGTACCGTCAACAAACACTTCAGCACCGTTACAACTGACCGAGACAAATGTACCTGCACTGCCACCGTGTGCCGCAACGGCAGCCTTCTTTTCGGCTTCATCTTTTGCTTTTGTCTCTGTTTTTGCTTTTGCCTGGACTTCCGGGGGGCCAGCCTCAGCTTTAGCCTTCTTACCTTCGGTAATCTTACGTATCTCCGGCTTGGGCGTAGCCTTGGATTGCCTTGGGACTGCTCCGCGCGCCTTGGCGTCAACGCCAGCAGAAACAGGCGCAGTCGGCAAACCGGGTTGCATCGTGTCTGCAACCGCAACTGCTGAACCAGGTAGAAACGCGCTTGCAGCCTGTCCATTCATGCTGGTTGGCGCAGCGGGAATTTTGTCATGGCGAATTTGGCTTGCCAACAACACCATGATTAGCACCAAGGGAACAGCGACGATTCCAACGTATAACGCACGCCGCCTGGGCTCTGCCTGTCGAAAACTGTTAACCGGACGCTCTATCAATACATCCAGTCTTGATGCGGCAAAACGCCAGGCCGTTTTGGCGCGCTCCAAAACACCGGCTAAAGAGTCTCCAGCTTTTCCTGCAACTGCCGGTTTGGTTTTGTCCCGTTGAATCGTTTTATCGCCGGGATAACCAATCGCATACACCTCATGTTCGCGAACATGTTTGTCGGTGCGCGATCCTTGATAGTGGAACATTCCGGCATATTGCGTGGAAAGGCGCGAGACCGCATCGTAATAAGAACGTGATACAAGTATTTGTGCGACATCGGCAAAACCCATTACACGCTGAGCGACGTTGATGCCGTCGCCCACAATATTGGGTTGGCCGTTGATGTCTCTGACCAGGCGAACCGGACCAAGGTTAATCCCCATGCGCACGAGCAGCGGGGGATCCACATTTATGCCTTCATTGAGCAAGCTTTCGCGCAGACTGAGTGCAGTCTTTAATGCGTCTTCAACATCGCCAATGAAGTTGATTGCCGCGCCGTCCCCAGTGTCCAGGATAATCCGGTCGGTTATCGGCACATCACGGATTGCGGCTGAAAGATAGCTATTAAACCTATCCTTCAACGAAATTTGGCCGGACACCGACTTCTTGGAATATTCCACAATATCCAAGAACAGCACACTGCACATTATGGTTCTGTTGTCGCGCTCTTCCATTCAGATTTCCAATAACCCCGTATCTGCCGACATCCAATCTTTTCGGCCGCATCGAAGGTCGAATGCAACCGAATGGATTTTAGTGGTAGTCAGCGTTTTACACCAGTTTTACTTTTTCCCGCTTGTAGTACGGTTACGCCTGACATTTCTCGCCGCGACAGCCGCATGGCGCTTGGTTTTCTCTGGTTGCATCGGCTCAGCTTGGGGAGAATCCGGTAAGCCCTGCGGCGATTCATCGTTATCAACGGTGATCCCAACCCAATTCAGCACTTGCGCCACCTCGCCCGCACCCAATTCGGCGGTCATACCTCGCTTCAAGCGCGGCGGTAGATTGATAATACCGAAGCGCAACCGCATCAATCGGCTGACAGGTAGTCCCATGGCCTCAAAAGTGCGGCGCACCACACGATTACGCCCCTCCTTGAGCATTACCCGATACCAATGGTTAAAACCTTCCCCTCCTTCATCCTGCAACTTTTCAAACTTGACTAAACCATCTTCCAGTTCAACACCTTGCTTGAGCGCCTGATTCATCTGCGTTTCCGTCATTATCCCTTGCACGCGTACCGCATATTCGCGCTCCACTTCAAAACGAGGGTGCATCAAGCGATTCGCCAATTCGCCGGACGTGGTAAAAATCAGCAGGCCGCTGGTATTGAAATCCAGTCGTCCGATCGCGACCCATTTCTGTCCCCGCACTTTGGGCAATTTATCGAACACACTGGCGCGTTTTTCGGGGTCGTCACGGCTGACAATTTCGCCTTCCGGCTTGTGGTAAAGCAGCACACGTACAGGCTCAACTCTTTCTCCAACGCGTATGGTGCGACGATCAGCCTTGACCAGATCTCCAGCCAACACACGCATCCCCAGCGTCGCCGGCTCGCCGTTCACGCTGACTCGCCCGTTTGATATCCATTCTTCCATCGTGCGGCGTGAACCGAGCCCGGCTTGAGCAAGTACTTTCTGCAGCTTTTCTCCGGGCAATTTTCCATCAGAAAAAGTCTCATCGGGAAATTCCTTGTCATTCTTTTTCATATCATCATCTCGCGGCGCTCCAACACGGCCTGCGCCAATGTGCCGCTATCAACCTGCTCCAATTCACCGCCGACCGGCAAGCCACGGGCAATGCGCGACACTTTAATGCCATGGGAGTGCAGCAATGTTGCCAAATAATGCGCCGTGGCATCGCCTTCAACTGTATAGTTGGTCGCCAATATAACTTCGCGAGTGTGCTCTTGAACGCGCTTGAGCAAACGCTCAAAATGCAGTTCTTTGGCACCAATGCCATCCAGCGGCGAAAGCCGCCCCATCAAGACAAAATACATACCGCGATAACACTGTGCTTGCTCCATCATCAACAAATCCGCAGGCATTTCGACTACGCACAGCAAATCAGCGTCACGTTTTGGTGACGCGCACAAGGCGCACACATCATGCTCGGAGAAGTTATTGCACTTGCTACAGTGCTGAATATTGCTGGCTGCCAAATCCAGCGACAGGGCCAGACGCAATGCCCCGGCGCGATCTCGCTGCAACAGATGATAAGCCATGCGTTGCGCAGACTTTGGGCCTACGCCCGGCAAACAGCGCAATGCGGCAATCAATTCTTCAAGATGGGAAGGCATCACCAATGGGGAAAATGTCATCAGAACGGCAACTTCACTCCGGGCGGCAAACCCATGCCAGCAGTAAAGCCGCTCATACGCTGCTGAGAAATGGCTTCCACTTTTTTCATCGCGTCATTAAAAGCCAACACGATCAGATCTTCCAGTATTTCCTTGTCATCGGATAGCACGCTGTCGTCCAGCGAAACCCGACGCACCTCATGAGCGCAGGTCATCGTGACTTTGACCAAGCCGGAGCCGGCCTGGCCCTCAACTTCCACGGCTGCCAGTTCAGCCTGCGCCTTTTGCATGTTCTGCTGCATTAGCTGAGCCTGCTTCATCAACCCGCCCAATCCACCCTTCATCATTTTCATACCCTCCCGAACTTACGATATTGGTTTTATTGATTCCGTTACTAAACTGGCTTCCAGCTCTGCCCGAGCTTCGCGCACAAACTCATCCTGCGCTATCGATTCACTTGCCTGCTGCTGCTTTAGTTCCTTGCCCTGGTGTTCTATCCGTGCGGGGGTTGCTGTTTCGGTTTTTCCCAACACGATATTTAGCCTCATCGGCTTGGCAAAATAATCTGCCAATGCTGTCTGCAATTTCTCGGTTGCATTCCTGCTGGTTTGCAAATGCTTATGTTCTTGCGACAAACGCAGAGTAATTTGTCCATCTGAAAAGCTTTGCAGCACGCAGTGTTTTGCCAGCTGCTGCGCCATTCCTTGCACATTCAACTGCGTTAACAACACCCCCCAGTCTGGCAGGTTATCTGATACAGCATCGCTGCTTTGGGCCCCGCTACTTGAAACGCGGCCGGATGAAGCAGGTTCTTCCAGGATATGTGCCGAACTGCTGGCCGGCACAGTTTTTGTTGTTGTCGCAACAGGTTTTTCACCGGTTTGCGCGGCAACAGCAGGCATGGTCAACATCGGCTGTTGTGCACCCTTGGCAGGTGCAAACGCCAGCATGCGCAACAGCGTCATCGTAAAGCCAGCATACTCATCGGGTGCCAAATCAATTTCATCGCGCCCATGAATGGCGATCTGATAAAACAATTGCACCTCTTCCGGCGTGAACGCTTGCCCCAATTCCATCATACGCACCCGTTCAGGCTCATCGTCGGCAATCGCCTGCGGCACGGTCTGCGCCAGCGCGATGCGATGCAGCAATGTCGCCAGCTCCTGCAAAGCCGCATCAAATGCCACGCTACGCGCAGCCATATTATCGGCAATTTCAAGCAACCGGACACCGCTCTGCTCGCGCAATGCTGCCAGCAAATCGAACAGATAACCCTGATCTATCGCACCCAGCATGGCGCGCACCACCGCTTCTTCCACCTTGCCGGCTGAAAAAGCAATCGCCTGATCCATCAGGCTCAACGCATCGCGCATACTGCCCTGCGCGGCTCGCGCAACCAGATTGATTGCCGCGGGTTCAAAAGAAAGCTGTTCTTGCTCCAGCACATACTGCAAGCGAGCGGCAATCAAGGCCGGCGGCAATTGCTTCAGATTGAATTGCAGGCAACGCGACAATACCGTCACTGGAATTTTTTGCGGATCGGTCGTAGCGAGAATGAATTTCACATGCCCCGGCGGCTCTTCCAGCGTCTTCAACATCGCATTGAAGGCCGACTTTGACAGCATATGCACCTCATCGATGATATACACCTTGAAGCGGCCGCTGGTCGGCGCGTACAGCGCGCTTTCGAGCAATTCACGCATGTTGTCAACCTGGGTGTTGGACGCGGCGTCCAATTCAATCAGGTCGACAAAACGTCCACTATCGATTTCCTTGCAGGCACTGCACTCCCCGCAGGGCGTCGCGGTGATTCCTGTCGTGCAGTTCAGCGACTTGGCAAAGATGCGCGCGATGGAGGTCTTGCCGACCCCGCGCGTGCCGGTAAACAGGTAAGCATGATGCAATCTATTTTGGTCAAGCGCGTTGCTGAGCGCCTGGACGACATGCTCCTGCCCCGCCAACTGCGCGAAAGTTTTTGGACGCCATTTGCGCGCGAGAACAGAAGTGGCTGACAAGTTACACCATATCAGAAATGGTAAGCGAAACGGACTTCGCTGAAGTTGATGCCCTGATTTGGCTCCTTGATACCAGCGTTGGAGAGATGCTGAAAGCAGTATCCCAAATCGAACTCGTGGTGATCACCGAAACGCACTCCGAAACCGATGTGCTCGCTGAACTGTAACGAACTGCCGAATTTTCGATTTGCATTGATAAAAGTCGGGGAAATCAAGTGGAAGCTGAACGCACCTTCCGCATAGGGCGCAAAGCCGCTTAAGTTGCTTTGCTGCAGACGGAATACCGGGGTCAGGCCCACCTCATCAATAGTCTGGTTGTTGCCGGCCACACTGTCATTCCCGCGCCAAGTCCCGAGTGTAGCCTCCCAAAAACCAGTCACCATCCAGTCGCCTTCAGTAAACCACTGCTTATCCCAATTCCACAGGGCGCCGACACGCGCCATATCAGCCACATTGCTGCTGCCATGTACAAGAGAAATGCCGTCCACCGCAAGCACGCTACCGTTGAACAGCATTGCGCTCGCCAACAAACCAACTTTTCTCATTGCACCCCTTGGCCCCAATAGGAGGCGAGCCTTACCCCCGGCACTTGCAGTAATCGGTTATGGCTGCTTCCTTCCGGACCTGACCAGGTTCACCAACCTGCAATGCGGGGAGACCCGCCAATTCTTTTACGCTCTCAATCGACTCGACATGATAATTGAAGCGCTGAGTAAAATCTATGTCGAAAGTGATATTAACTCCGAATAAAGGCCAACAAAAAAGGACTTAGGTATCCCCTAAGTCCTTGTGTTTGGTGGGCCGTGAAAGATTCGAACTTTCGACCAATGGATTAAGAGTCCACTGCTCTACCAACTGAGCTAACGACCCATTCTGATGCGAACATCAAAAGCAAAGCACATTTTCGGAATTGTTTGCAGGTTTGCCAAAGCAATTCGTTTATCAAAATACGGTTGGAACAACAACGCCCTCAATTACGAGGGCGTTGTTTTTATTAAGGAGTCTGACGATGACCTACTTTCACATGGGTAATCCACACTATCATCGGCGCTAAGTCGTTTCACTGTCCTGTTCGGGATGGGAAGGAGTGGGGACAAACTGTTCGGCTTGCAGCGGTGTTCTGCTGTTTGCCCTGTTTGTTGTTCTCTGATCGGGGTTTGACGCCCGATCAACGAACTATATCTGGAAGAAGTAAAGTTTTGGTGTTTTGATTGCATTGCGTCACACTATAAACAACTTAATGTTATAGGATCAAGCCTCACGAGCAATTAGTACTGGTTAGCTTAACGCATTACTGCGCTTCCACACCCAGCCTATCAACGTCCTAGTCTCGAACGACTCTTCAGGGGGGTTAAACCCCCAGGGAAATCTTATCTCAAGGCGAGTTTCCCGCTTAGATGCTTTCAGCGGTTA
>Ga0209343_10006113_pt1 | contig 14461 bp, 15 predicted proteins | sample RifCSPlowO2_02_FD_184026 | JGI IMG/M metagenome (GOLD analysis project Ga0209343, IMG submission 184026) | Groundwater microbial communities from Rifle, Colorado - Rifle CSP2_plank lowO2_0.2 (SPAdes) (version 2) | ecosystem: Environmental > Aquatic > Deep subsurface > Groundwater | place... | reverse complement strand
GCAGAAGCATTTAGCTTTAATTGGCAGGGATATAGTGCATGTGCTAATCTTCATTTGGCAGGGATTGAATCATACAAGGCAAATGCGAAAAATGGCGCTGGTTATACGTTCATGGGTGTTGTACAGCGTGATCCTATAAACAAAAACGATTGCCCGATTATCCATCCAGAGGTTAAAGGCACACTTGTTCCAGCATATAAGGAATTTTTCAAATGGATGGATCAGAATAGTTGATTATGGTTTTGGTTTTTATTCTATTTAAGTTTATTTTCATATAAAATGTTCGGTATACCGAACTTTGTGATGTTATGAGTTTTCTAAAGCTGATATCTGATAAAAAATTCTGGTCATTCTTTGGTACTGGCCTTATTGTTAGCGTAGCTTATATGGATCCTGGCAATTGGGGTACTTCAATAAGCAGCGGTGCTTCATTCAACTATGATCTGCTTTGGGTAATATGGCTTTCGAGCGGAATGGCAATGCTATTCCAGTATATTTCTGGTAAGATGGGTATTGTAGGCTATTCGCTTGCAGAGATTATAAAAATAAAATGGCAAAATAAATTTTTGGTATTTGGTTATTGGTTATTGGCAGAGATTGCGATACTCGCTACTGATCTTGCAGAATTTCTTGGTATAGTAGTTGCACTGAATCTTTTGTTCGGGATTCCAATGCTGCTTGGCGCGTTTATCGCAATTGCAGATGTGCTGCTTCTATTATTTTTAACAAGAAAAACTTTTAGAACGCTTGAGTATGCATTCATATTATTTGTATCAATAATTGGAATTGGTTATGTTTATGAATTATTAATTACAAAACCAGATTTTGGGCTTATTGCGATACATTCCATAAAACCTATTTTGAGCGCAGAAACAATCCTTCTTGCGGTTGGGATAATTGGCGCAACAGTAATGCCACACGCATTATTTGTTCATTCCTGGCTAATGAAAAATAAAATGAAAGAAAAAGGCTTTGGATTAGATAAGAGAATTGCACTCCGCTACCATCTTTTCGATAATGTTTTCTCTCTTATAATAGCAGGTTTGATCAATGCAGCAATTTTAATAATGGCTGCAGCAGCATTTTATAATTCTGGTTTTGAAGTTGCAACAATTGACCAGGCATATAGAACGCTTACTCCTTTATTCGGCAGTTTAGCAGCAACTATTTTTGCTATTGCATTGCTTTCAGCTGGAGTTTCATCTTCGATCACTGGTACGCTTGCAGGTCAGAGCATAATGGAAAGCCTTACTGATTTTAAATTAAGCATTACTGTCCGCAGGATAATAACTCGTGCTATTAATCTCATTCCTGTACTTATTGCGATTCTATTGAATATTGAACCATTGCAAATATTGGTTTATAGCCAGGTTGCATTAAGCCTGCTGATACCGCTTCCTCTTATTCCTCTTATATATTATAGTGCAGATAAGAGACTGATGGGTGTTTTTGTCAATAAAAAGGTTACTACTGTACTTGCAACAATATTTGCACTAATTATACTAGCTTTTAATGGGTATTTATTATATCAGCTAGTTTGATATATTAATACCGTAGAAATATCTCGAACGACCGACGCAGCCCTAGTCTTTATTAGACTGCGTCACTATAGGCTTCATAAGTAAAACTACGTCTTCGCCAGAATGTTTGATTGTGCAAGTTTCTATAGTCAGGCGCTTGTCGTTGGACTTTGAGAAACCTTTTTAATCCTTTTTTTTCTAAAGAGGTACAAACTAACTTACAGCTTAGAGCAGGTGAAACTATGTCTATTAAAAATGATGAATTTGGACCAGAACGCGTTATCGAGGTTTATGATCAAAAAACAGGTATGTGGGGTGTGCTTGTTGTTGATAATACTGCACGTGGCCCAGGTAAGGGTGGCATGAGGTTTGTGCCAGATGTTACAACTGAAGAGGTATTTGGATTAGCTCGTGCAATGACTTGGAAAAATGCATTGGCTGAGATTCCTTTTGGCGGTGCGAAGTCAGGCATTCGTGGCGATCCAAAAACAGTGAATAAAGAAGCCTTTATACGCGCGTTTGCAAGAAAGATAAAACCGTTTATCCCAGATTATTATATCGGTGGCCCGGATATGAATACCACTGAAAAAGAAATGGCAATCTTTGCTGATGAGGTTGGAACACCATTGGCTGCTACTGGAAAACCATCTAGCATTGGAGGTTTGCCACACGAACTTGGGAGTACTGGCTTTGGTGTTTATTGCGCAACGCTTGTTGCTGCTGGCTTTGTTAATATTGATCTCAACAAATTGACTGTAGCAATTGAAGGATTCGGAAATGTTGGAACATTCACTATGAAATATTTAACAGATAAGGGGATAGATGTAGTTGCGGTTAGCGATTCAAAAGGAACAATATATAATGAAAATGGTTTGGATTTTGAAAATTTACTTGATACTAAATCGAAAAAGGGCACAGTAACTGCATATAAGGATGGAAAAATACTATCCGCAGAGGATTTATTCAAATTAAATGTTAATGTATTGATTCCTGGCGCACGACCAAATGTTATTCATGCAAAAAATGTAAATGATGTAAAGGCGCAAATAATTGTTGAGGCTGCAAATATCCCAATGGAATATGAAATTGAAAAGGTATTAATGAAAAAAGGAAAGATGGTTATTCCAGATTTTGTTGCAAATGCTGGCGGCGTTATTAGCAGTTATTGCGAGTGGCGCGGTTATAATGAGAAAGAGATGTTCAAGATTGTTGAAGAAAAAATAATTAATAATACCGAACTGGTTTTGAACAAGACAGTTGGAAATGATACGCGTGCTGCTGCGCTTGCAATTGCAAAAGAAAGAGTGAGCGATGCGATGAGCAAACGCGGTTGGAAGTAGCGTTTGCTCAGATTTGCTCAGCAGAGCAAACGGATGGAAAAACGCGGATGGAGGAATTAACGTTTTTCCAGATTTGTCCGACAAGCTTGTTGTTACCATGCAACAATCGGGAGGGCAAACAGATGGAGAAAATCGATCTGGATGCATGCCTAGATATATTTTTATTTACTTTTAACTCTTATTTTAATATGAAAAAACTTGGTTTTCTTTTTCTACTTTTATCACTCCCATCATTTGCTTCTATCATTAATTGGGAACAGAAGTTCGATGTTAATAAAAATGGAGAAATTGAAGGGTCTATAATTATTAATACAAATACCTCAAATGAGATACAGTTATTTTTCTCTCAACAGTTTGATAAAATAGAAGTATTAGATGGAACTTTATTTCAAATACCTTACTCATATGCAAATAATACATTAACTTTTACACCTCCGCTTGACAAGGTTGAAATTCGATTTAAAAGTAACTTCTTTACTTCTAAAGAAAAAAATCACTGGAAATTAAATATTACTATGAAGAGCAGCGAAGCAATAGAAAAATTCTCTGCACATGCAAAATTACCTCCTAGCCAGGTAATAGCAACAAATGGACGTGTCTCAGCCAATAATGGAATTGAACTAATGTGGTCGCAGGAAAAATTGCCTGCAGATAAGTTGTTTAATTTGAGAGCTGAATATCAACAAAATGAAAGTATATTCTTGAGCTTCTCTTGGTTCTGGATCGGTGCAGCTATTATTCTTATAATTGCAATTTGGTTTCTTTACAATCGCAAAAACGTGAAAAATAAAACTGCTGTTGACAGGTCTGTTACTACTTTACAAAAACCACAAGGCTGGCATTTGCTTGAGCAAGAAGAGCAACAGATATTAGAGGAGATTTTGCGCACGGGTGGAAAATGCACACAGAGACATTTACAAACCTATACAAACTTACCAAAAGCAACGCTTTCACGAAGAATACAAAAGCTAGAGCGAAAAGAACTAATTATGCGCATACAAAAAGGAAATACAAATGTCATTGCGTTAAAATAAATTGTTTTAGTTTCAGTTTGTTTCAGGTTGTTCCGACGATGTTGTTCCACATAATATATAAATACCGTTCCACTGCAGCAAGTTACGCTTCGTTTATATTTCGTATGCGAAGCGGAGGGAATTGAAATGAATTGGAAAAACAGCGTGCTATTTGTGCTTGCGCTTTTGCTTATGAGCCCAATAGCGTTCGCCGATGAGACGAATAGTTCAGAAAACGAAAAGAATAATAAATATGGAATGCAGGCAAGGTATGACCATATTGTTTGTCAAACGGATTTTGCAGCACATAGTGTTGATAATGTAGTTTCACATATACCTGACAAAGCAACAGAGTTAAATCCCTACAAAGATAGAATAGCAACTGGGGTATCAACTTTGAAAGGTTATTTGGATGCGATGGATAAAGAGGCATTTAATAAATACGTAAAAGGAACTCTCCATCCTAAATTAAGGGAATTATCAAAAGAAGTAAGGGACTCTTATAAGGGTAAAAATAATAGAGGCATAGACAGGGAAACAAAACAAGCAATTCGTGATCAATTTAAAACTGATAAAAAGACAATGGCAACATGCATCTCAAATACAACAAAAGATTTCGCACAAGGAAAAATTAAACACATGCGTGATGACTTAAAAGAATGGAATAAGAAAATAGATAATTTAAGTGCACGTGGTGTTGATGTTTCAGAATTGAAGCAAATAATAGGTGGTGCACAAGGGACTGTGGTTGAGCCTCTAGATAGTGAAGTTGAAACAGATGCACAAGGTGCAACGAAAAAGTTTTGTCTAGGAAATGGATGCAAGGATGGAACTAATTTTCATTTCTTTGCAAAAATGCATATCGCTAGATTGAATGCATTACTTGAGTATCTTGAAAACTCGGATAAAAATTTAGATGAGACTTTATTAGCACAAGTAAAGAGCGACATATCACTAGCTAGCTCAGCATTGAGTGATGTAGGTACATCAGCGTACACAGATCAAACTAAAGCAGCAGTTTGGGGCAATATCAAAAAAGCATCTGAAGATATGCGAGCATTAGTTAAGAGCGCTAGGAGTGGTTAAATGAAAACACTGTTAGTGCTTCTTGCTATTGGCTTGGTATTGTTGGCTGGATGTGCAGGCCAGGCGCAAAAAGATAGTAGCAAATCTTCTAGCGTTGGCAAAGACATAAAAGTAAGTGATTCGGACTTAGGTACAAATCCTCCAGCTGATGAGAATCAGTTGGATGACTTATCACTTCCAAAAGAACCTGATGTTGGCGGATCACTTGACACAATCCAAGAAAGCGATCTGCTTGTTGAAGAACAAAGCGATGAGCAAGCATTGGATGATTTAGAAATCCCATCCGAGCCAGGCTAATTCTTTTTTTATTTTTTTAATAATTAACAATATTCTTCTATTCTCTCATGAATTAGTCGTGCAGGTACACTATCTTCACCAAGTGCTTTAGCCATTTCACGTGCCTTATGAGCATTTTCTACTTCTGCATATTTTACTCCTGCTTCATAGAATCTGCCATTTCTTTCATCTTCTCTTGCTTCTGCTTCTAATGCTTCTCTTTCTCCTGGTTTAAATAAAATTTTTGTTTTTCTTCTTGGAGGTTCATAAACAGGTTCGAAACTGCATAAACTTAATGCGGCCGCAGCTACAAAAGGTTTAACTGCTCTTAACGCCATATCTCTTAATCTCTGGCCTACACCTTTATCTTCAGATCCACCCAATTTTCTAAAAGCTGTTCCAGTCATTAATATCACCCTATTTTAAGTATAACTTTTTTCTACACAAAACAATTTAAAAACCTACGTTTGCCATAAAAAACCACAATCATTTGGACCGTAACATTTATAAATAAGTTCATTCATATTTAAAGTTCACTGATTCTAGTAATGAGAGCGTGCGAGCTCACGTTAAGTGAGCGAAGTTTCTTAGTGCGCAATGAAAATGACTAGCTAGATTCATGCAACGCAGAACAAGCAATTGTGCGCGTTGCTCTCTTCCGAATAGGAAGAAATCATGCGTGTGAAGTAATGACAAGAAATTCATAGTAATACACTTGAGGATCCTGAAATTCCGCAAGGAATTTTAGGAGCTAGTGATCGAAAGATCACTGGATAGTCCTCGGTATAAGAAGTGATTCATTTGCATTTAAACAAATGCAAATATTTGTCAACAATAGTTGACAAATCATTAGATATGCTGATTACACGCCATATAGTGGATGGCTTGGCTAGTCTTCGCAAGGTCACGTGGTAAGCTACGAAAAGTCTAGGGTAGGCGCACGCAGCCTTTGATCCTAGAATCTGACTGTGCACAGCTTGAATAAAGTTGTGCAATAACTTCCTGAAATGAAGCGTCTTAGTAAGGAATGGAAAAAAAATCAACCGAGATTCGGTAAGTAACAGCGAGTGAAAGCCGAATAGATCAAACCGAATTCTGCTTGGTAACAGGCAGTAGATGTGGTGGGGAATATCCTTTATCTTAGCTGAAGTTGACTGGAAAGTCATACCATAGCGGGTTATAGTCCCGTAAGCAAAGGAAAGAGGAATGATCCAAAAAGAGTAACATGCCCTAGATTGGGCGTGTGAAAATAGGGGTATCAACCTCTAAATCTAAACATGGAAGATTAGACCGATAGCGAACAAGTACCGCGAGGGAACGTTGAAAAGTACCGCGAGAGCGGTGTGAAAAGTGCCTGAAATTATATGGTTACAGAATGATATAGCATGAAAGGTTAAGCATTTTGGAAGTCTGCTTGGGCAACTTAGCAGGTGACAAGGTGTTTCAGTGTTATATCTTTCTTCTCGAAGCAAGAGCCATGGAGTTACTGGGCGTGGCGAGGCGAAAGCCGAAGCGAAAGCAATAGCGCGCAAGCAATGAGGCGCGACGTCTTAATCGGCGTTAAGTCACTCTCAGCAGACCCGAAGCCATTGTGATCTACACCTGACCAGGGCGAAGCCATTCTGACGAATGGTGGAGGCCCGCAACCGATGCTAGTATATTCTGCTCGGGTGAGTTGGGTGTAGGGGTGATAGTCCAATCGAACGTGGCGATAGCGGGTTCCCCTCGAAATGTCCCTCAGGACAGCGTCTTTCGAGGATAATACAACGGTAGAGCACTGATTACTGGGAACGGTTCCGAAAGGGATCGCCTGGTTCTCAAACTCCGAATGTTGTATTTCTATAGACAAAGGCAGTCGAGTTTCACGGAGTAAGTCTGTGAGCTCTTTCGGGAACGACCGTACGTAAGGTTAAGGACCCTAAATTCTGACTAAGTGTTAATCGTAAAGGAATCTCCTCTCTGAGACAACCGGGATGTAGGCTTAGAAGCAGCCATCATCTAAACAAACACGCGACGGGCGCTTTGTTTTCGAACGGAGCGTGGTTAAACGCGTAATAGCGGACCGGTCGAGAGTGCAGGTTCTGAAAATTCACGGGGCTAAGTCAGGTTCCGATACCTTACCCGCGCCAAAAGCGCATGGAGTAGGGGGGCGATCGGATTGCGTAGAAGTATGGCGGTAACGTCATATGGAGCAGTCTGATACGAATATCATGGTGTTAGTAGCAGCATATCCAGGTGAGAATCCTGGACACCGAATAGAGCAAGGTTTCCTCAGCAATGTTCGTCAGCTGAGGGTTAGTCGATCCTAAGGTCCGCGGTAACTCCAAGAGGCCGAAAGGGAATCTGGCTAATATTCCAGAACTATAGTGGTAGACGTGGTAACACAAGCAGTTTCTCTGACATCTTTGGATATGTGGAGCAGCGCAAGCTGTCTGTAGGCAGTAGGTCCTCGGAGTCTCGTTGTGAGGAGAAGAGGATGAAAGCCGAAAGAGCAATTCTATTGAGTCCGGGGATCCATGAAAAGGAGAGCTGAGCGATCCATTATAATCGTACCTAGAACTAATACAGGTGCTCTAGCTGAAAAGGCTAAGGTGTGGCAGGAGAACTTAAATAAGGGAATTCGGCAAATTAGCCCTGTACCTTCGGTATAAGGGGTGCCTTCGCTTGCGTAAAGCGGAGGTCGCAGTGACAAGGGAAGAGCGACTGTTTATCAAAAACACAGATCATCGCAGAGGCGAAAGCTTTGAATTTAGGGCAAAAAAATAAATTCAAAATTTGTCCGCAAAGCAGCCAAAGCCTGAGTACGATGGTTGACGCCTGCTCACTACTGGTACCTGAACGTCGGTTTCAACCGGAAAAAGGGCCAGCAAAGAGCGGGGGTAACTCTGACCCTCTTAAGGTAGCGTAATACCTCGCCGCTTAATTGGCGGCTTGCATGAATGGCGTAACGACTCTTCCACTGTCCCTATTTAGGACCTGGTGAACTCACTTCCCGGTGAACTTCTTTTTTCAGATTTACATATACAAAGTAGGATACTGAAGACTGAAGACCGATAGATGCCGGGGACTCCCAGAGGGAATTTAGCGTAATTAAATTTTTTTCAATAATTAGTGCTAGCTCTAAACGAAGACTCCATGGAGCTTTACTGTAGTCTGATCTTGTAATAGCGAGTCCATTACATAGAGTAATTGGGAGAGGTCATGCTGTGTCTTTCGGGGCACGGTTACTCAAAAGTGTAACACCAATTAGTGGATTTGTTATTGCTTACTCGAAAGAGAACAGGGTCAGGTGGACAGTTTGGCTGGGAGCCTTTAGGAATAAGATAAACAAGAGTCCAATAGCTCGTTCTTGGTTTTTCCAAAGTTTGCAGAAGTTGATTGAACAACAGTGCTTTCAGGAAGGAATCGAATTTTAGATGCGAATTTTCTAATTTCGCTTATTCTATTAATTCGAATTCCTTTTGAAGTTATTAAACTAAATATATCCAAAGTTTCAAGAAGTTCAAAAAGCTGTTGTCTCAATCCAGGATGAACACATGCAATTTCTAAAACTGCCTTATGGCTTTTATTAGAATAGATGCATCCATCTGCTGAGAAATATGTTTGAAGGAAGGCAATTGCAAAATCTGAACTATTAAATATTTCAGAAGGAATTTTTGCCTTTGGATATTTTCCATCTTGGAAGCGAAGTGTTCTGAAAGATGGCGAATATTTAAAGAGGCAATCCGCAATTTTCTTTGAGAAAAATCTCACAGATATTGCGCCTTTACATTTGTTTATGTGGAAATTTAAATTTCCAAAACATTGGGTAGCCAAGTATTTGAATTTTTCAAGCATTTGTTTGTTTTTATTGGTAAATTGAATACAATACGTCCGTTTACTTTTATCATAGTAGACAGAACCATCAGAAAATAAAAAACCAATAAGAGCGGCAAGATTTTTGTCCATAATTTTTATATTATGGAAAATTATATTTATAGGACTTTTGCTTATTCCTCTAGGCCAGCAAGCGGTACGCTCTCGATAAAGAAACAAGAGCGCCCAATGTCGATCTCATTCCGGTCAGAAATCGGAAGTAGAGGGTGAACAACAAATGATCGACTGACTGTAACCTTAAAAGCGTGGGTTGCAGGGATGAAAGTCGGGTGTAGCGAACCTTGTAGCCTTTTTGATGAGGGCACAAGCTGTCAGACAAGCTACCCTGGAGGTAATTTACTAGCAATCATTTTTCTATTGCTGGAAATATAGTTTCTCTTATAAATTTTCTCTATTATTTAATCAACATGAATCCAGATCTTGCCTATTTATTAGGTGCTGCAGGTGACGCATCAGTTATCTATAATAAAAAACGTGCTGAGTATTATATAGAATACTGGCAGAAAAATTATAAATGGCTGGAGCAAAGTGTTGCACCGCGAATCAAAAAACTTTTCAATAAAAATGTCAAATCCATTCCAAAAAAGAATGGGTTATTTCTAATGCGTTTTTATTCGAAAAGTGGTTACGAGTTGTTTAAAAAATATTTAAGCAATTCAACCTTGATTTTAGAAGAAACTAATGAAGCACAATTAAGTTATGTGCGAGGTTTCTTTGATGCGGAAGGAAGTGCACCTAAAAGAAAGCATGGTACTACCTATAGAATTCATATCTATCAAAAGAATTTGGAACCTTTGAGAGTAATCTCAAAAATACTTTCAAATAACGGAATTATTGTTGGTAATTTAACAAATAGTAGGGATATTGGCTTATTGCCTATAAGAGGAAAATCAAATATTGCATATTTTATTCAAAATGTAAAACCAGAGCATCCTGATAAAACAGTTGCTCTTGAAAACTTATGCAAGTAATTATTTTTTCCAGTTTGCTAGTAAAACCTTATACAGGCTCGTCGCGGGTGAGAGTACACTTGAAGCTTTTAGGAAAAGCTTCACCAAAACGGTGATGCTAAAAGTTTTGATACAATCTAGCGCAAGCTATCCTGAAATGCGCAAGCATTTTGGGAACTGGTGACCGAAAGGTCACTGGAGAGACTCTTACTTATGAGACTTCGGTCTCAATTGAATAGAAACAAATTCTTTAAAGTAGGGGATTTAGTTGATCTCATCTGCTCTCATTATTATATTTGAGATCAACAGTATAAATCGACCCCGCGGTTTGGTACATCGCTGTCGGCTTGGGATATCCTGGTCGTGTAGGAAACACGAACCATGTATAATTCCCGATGCTGCGTTTTCCAAATAGTAGTGTTGGGAATAAACTCTGGTTCGCGTCTATAAGCGGCCAAGGGTTGGGTTGTTCATCCATTAAAATCCCACATGAGCTGGGTTCAGTACGTCGCGAGACAGTACGGTAGTATCTCCTGGGAGTGTAGATCCTTGAGAGTAAGAATGCCTGAGTACGAGAGATAGCGTTAGCTAGCGATAGCTATCGTAACTCGAAGAACGGGCATTCGGCGCCTCTAGTATACCGGTTGTAAAATTGCATAGCCGGGCAGCCACGCGCCACGTCGATAAGATCTGAAAGCATCTAAGATCGAAGCGACTCTTAAAACTAGGGATCAAAGTCCGCCTATAGTAGATAGGTTTGATAGGATCGAGGTGTAAGCGTTTAGCGTAAGCGAGACGTTCAGCCTGCGATTACTAAAGGAATATTTGTATATCTAATATCACTTCAATCTATGATTTCTTGTCATTACTTTCATGCTACACGCATTTTTTTAATTTTTTATCCAAACCTTTTATGCGTTTCGCGTAAAAATTTGCCAAAATTTCTTAGCATTTTTGGCAAACCTTTTTATTTCTATTTAACATTATTCTCTCATGGATTATCAAGGTTCTAATTACGATATAAAAGGCCATATTATCTATGAAGGATATAGTGAAGGAGAAAGCTGGCGATTTGAAGAATGGACATTGAAGTTTCCTTTAGATACTAGATATCTAGAGAATGATGAAGGAACATTTATCCTATGGCAAGCACCTTCTGGCGGCACACCAGCAATAACAGATGAAAACAATAATCCTATAGAATTTAATGTAAGTGCACACGCTGCAACTGCAAGTGGATCACGCATTAGTTTGCGAAAGGGCCAAAAACTTTTTGTAAATGGATTAGCAATGCAGATAGAAGAAAGCGAGGTTGTAAAGGTTGTATCTAGCGATAGTGATGATCTTGATGTTGGGGAAAAGGTTTGGTATATTGATTTGTTTAAAGGAGATAAAAGATATACAATAGAATTATATGAGAATGGAGAAAAGGAAATTAGCGAAGGCAGAATGGTAATTCCTGCTGATTTTGAATGGGCGAAAGCGCAAGCAAATACACCATTATATTCAGATGATGAAGGCGCAGCGTTTACTGGTTCAGGTAGGGGGAAAGGAAGTTTAATTAGTACTGTTATTGGTCTAATATTTTTAGCTGGCATTGGTGCATTTGCGTTTGGATTTGTTGGCGGTGGCGAAGTTACTAGAACATGCCAGGAATGTATAACTTATTGTGGAGATTTAAACTCTACGACTGCATGGACTAATGTTACGCAAGTTGATTGCAATGAATGCAAATTAAATTGTGTTGAGAACGGCCAGGTGCGTCGTGATAGAAATTTTAGATCAAGGTACATTCGTGGATCAAGGAGTCATGGATATGGTGGCGGTGGCGGAAAATAAAATCTTTCTACTAGTTCTTTTTATCTCTGGTTTTACATCTATGTCATATGAGATTGTTCTAATCAGAGAAATTAGTATTATTGTTGGGCCAACTGAAAGTGCAAGCGCATTAGTACTATCTGCATTTATGGCCGGTCTAGCATTAGGCGCGTATATACTTGGCAATGCTAGCGAAAAGCAAAACCCAATTAAGCTGTTAATAATTGTTGAAATTGTTTTGGCATTAGTTGGTCTAATCCTTTTGCCCATTATACGTACGCTAGCAATAGTAGAATCAATGTTTTTCGTATTTATTTTTTCATTCTTACTAATGATTATACCAGCGTTTTTTATGGGAGGGGAAATACCAATTGTCAGCAAGATTCTTAATCGAAATAATAAAACTGGTGCAAATGTTGGTGCTGCATATGCAAGCGATACAATTGGCGGCATATTAGGTAGTTTGCTCTCTGGTTTGTTTCTTTTGCCCGAGTTCGGTAGCTTCCGTGTTTTTGCATTCGGAAGTTTGCTTAATGCTATTGGTGCTTTGTTAATAATATATAGAGAGAAGTTGATTAAATGAAATTAGCACATATTGCAGTAGCAATCATAATAGTTATTCTAATTATACTTGGAACCGACATTGCAGGCAAAATAGAAAATTTTGAACCAGAATTTGGCGAGCGTTTAATATATAGCGAGCATTCAAAATATCAGAAAATTGAAATAGTTAAGTTGCCTGAATATGGAAATGCATTGCTACTTGATGGAGAGTTTCAACTAAGCGAAAGCGATGAAAGCTTTTATCATGAGGCATTGATACATCCTGCACTCTTTTTGCATGACAATCCAAAAAATGTTTTAATTATTGGTGGAGGGGATGGTGGCGCAGTAAAAGAGGCGCTTAAGCATAACGTTAACGTGACCTTAGTAGAGCTTGATGATCGCGTTATTGAGGTTTCAAAAAAATATTTTAGTTTTTCAAAGGCTGCATTAGAAAATAAACACGTTAACGTAATTATTACAGATGGTAGGGGCTTCTTGAAGAATACAGACCAAAAATATGATATAATAATTGTTGATTTGCCAGATCCAGATAATTCCAATGTTGCATTATTATACACGCGCGAGTTTTACTATATTGTAAAAAGTAGGCTCACCTCGCGAGGCATACTTGTAACTCAAGCAACCTCTCCTTTTTATTATCCGCGCGCTCACGCAAGCGTATATAAAACTGTAGATTCAGTTTTCAATAAAACCTATTCATATCACACATGGGTTCCTATTTTCGGTGATTGGGGGTTTGTTTTAGCGTGTAATTATGATTGTAATGCACATGGTGCAGATGTATTTAACAGAATAAACAATAAAACCTTCATCACTACTCATTTCAATAGTGACATTTATCTTGCATACTTTGCATTAGATAATCGAATAAAAAGTTATCTTAATTCTGAAGTTGATATAAATTACGACGAAACATTGCATATAGTAAAATATATGCTTAGTCCGCAGTTTAATTAACTCGGAACTGGAAACAGAGAACTCAAAACTACTTATGGTCCGTGTACGCCCGCAATTATTGCTGCGGCTATAATAATACTTATACCAATTGTCACTCCCATTACTATCTGTCCCATATAATTAGCAACAGCTACATTTCCTTTTTTTAATTCCTCTCTTTCTTTAATGTCTGGAGTAAGTTTATCAACTATAATTGGTACTAAAACTGCGGATACTATCGCAATTAAAATTCCTAACAATGCGCTAAATAATGTCCATACTGAAGCATTGAGTAGATCTGATGTTTCAACCATTAAACCACCATCTCAGTTTTATGTTCTGTTGTTTTTCCACGTGAAATTCTTGTGATTTTTATCTTTTCTAATTTTAATCTTACTTTTAATTCATTTAATACAAGCATTGGGTCTTTTTCCCCACATGTAAATATGTCAATAGCTGCATAGTTATATTCTGGCCATGTATGTATTGCAATATGCGATTCTGCAAGCAATGCATATCCGGTTACGCCGCGAGGCACAAACTTGCGTGTTGTTAATTCCAATATTGCAAATTTTCCAGCATTTGCTGCTGCAACTAAACTTTCCTTAACTAGTTTTTCATCATTTAGCAAATGCTGTTCACTTCCTACTGCCTCAACAATTAGATGCTTTCCTGCAATTCCATTTTCTTGCATTGTTTGCATGGATTTCTATAATTCTTTAATATTTATAAAGCTTCCACCACCAATTTATGTTATGCGATCTTTGCTTTTTATATTCGGACTTGTTTTTCTTTTGTTTTTAGCCGGCTGCAGTGGTATCAGTCAATCACAACCAAGTAAAAACGATAGCGCACCATCGCCGCAACCAACTCCTCAGCCCGCACCTCCACCAGGCGATGATGATTATCCACCACCTTTACCAGATGATAGCAAAGCAGAAACTTCTGATAAAGAAGAAGATTTAGAACTTAATTTGGCTGCTTCTTCTGCAACTTGTAGTGCAACTTCTCCTGCAGCATCAGGAACAATAAATCTAAACGAATCTGTGACAGCTGGTTCTTATTCATATAAACTAATA
>Ga0209343_10006111_pt1 | contig 14465 bp, 11 predicted proteins | sample RifCSPlowO2_02_FD_184026 | JGI IMG/M metagenome (GOLD analysis project Ga0209343, IMG submission 184026) | Groundwater microbial communities from Rifle, Colorado - Rifle CSP2_plank lowO2_0.2 (SPAdes) (version 2) | ecosystem: Environmental > Aquatic > Deep subsurface > Groundwater | place... | reverse complement strand
TACACAAATTAAAGAAAGAATCTGTCATGGTATTTCCGGATGAAACACTCACGAGGGTAGAGGCGACTTTAGTTGCCCATTTCCGGGTGGATATAATTTGAAAGAGCTATTAACGTCCTTCAATATGTTAAAAGAAAAGTTTGCAGATTATGAACACCGTCCGCAACAACTTGAGATGGCAGAGGAGGTCTATTCATGCCTGAAGAATAAAGGAAAACTCCTGGTTGAGGCAGGCACCGGGGTTGGAAAGTCCTTCTCATACCTTGTACCTGTAATACTCTCCAGAGAGAAGACCATTATATCCACTGCCTCAATTGCACTTCAGGATCAACTTGTACATAAGGACCTTATTACCCTTAAGGCTATCATCCCTCATAATTTTACTTTTGCCATCCTGAAGGGGAAAAACAACTATCTCTGCTTAAAGAGGGAGAAGGAGTTTGTGGAACTTGGGGATGCCTATACCAGGTTCAGAGAGTGGGCAAGCGCAACTAATACAGGTGATAAGGATGAACTGCCATTTATCCCTGATTTCTGGTTCAGGGTCTGCGGTGATTCAGTCGATTGTAGTGGAAAGGAGTGCCCATTTTATGATGATTGCTTTTATTACAGGCACTACAGATATCTGTATGAGGTTGATATACTGGTGACCAATCATCATATCCTTGTATATGACATCCTCTCAGAATTTAACCTCCTCCCATTCCATAACCAGTTGATAATAGATGAGGCCCATCAGATCGAAAATGTTATCTCAGATGTATTTGGTACTATACTAAATCGTTCAAGACTTTTCTGGCTTCTCTATCGATTGAAGGGTTTAAAGATCGCTGTTGAGCACCTCTTTGAGCCTATAGAGTCATTCTTTAAAGGAAAAGGCCTGCAAACCCAGACCACCTTTCCAATACCTGAAAATATTATAACCGGTCTTAGGGAACTTAAAGGGCTTCTTTCTTTAGATAAGATAATCAACAGGATAAATACAAGTAAGACTGTTATAGCGGGCGAAACAGAGCCGGATACGGGGTCACCGGATGCTGCTAATGACATGAGAGACAAGGCTGAGACAACCATAAACTATGTGAAATCCCTTAGCCGTGATATAGAAGATTTTGTTGAGCAGGGAGATAATGAAAGGGTCTATTATATCGATTGGAATAAGGGGTATATGGAATTGAAAAGTAATCTGGTAGAATCCCATATCCCTTTTGAAAAATTAATTCAAAATTATGAGAGTGTTGTTATGACATCTGCAACGCTTACAACGTGCAGGGATTTTTCTTATCTGAAAGATAGATTGGGTATTGAAGGTTTTAAAGAAAGGTTGATTGGGACACCATTTGATTACAAGAAACAGGCGCTCCTTTATATTGATAAGGGTTTACCACCGCCGGATAAGGGAAACAGTGAACTATTCCAAAGAGAGTCTTTAAAGAGTATCGAAGGGCTTATTAATGCATCCAAAGGAAGGGCCCTCGTCCTTTTTACATCATATAACCATCTGAACTTTACTGCCAGGAATATTAATATTGATTATCCCTTTAAGTCTCAGGGTGATATGCCTCCTGCAAGGTTGATAGAGTGGTTTAAAGAGACCGCTAATTCAGTTCTCCTGGCAACGACTACATTCTGGCAGGGGATTGATATAAAGGGAGAGAAGTTAAGTCTTGTTGTTATTGTCAAGATGCCATTTGGCTCACCAGGAGATCCTGTCTATGATGAAAGGTGCAGGAGGCTAAGGGATAGATGGTTCAGAGACCTTGCCTTGCCATCTGCAATATTGATGTTGAGACAGGGATTCGGGAGGCTTATAAGGGGTACGGAAGACAGGGGTGTTGTAGCAATACTGGATAGCCGCCTTGTAACCGCTTCATACAGTAAGACCATCATAACATCATTACCAAAGATGGAAATAGTTCATACCATTGACGATGTGAAGAGATTCTTTGAAAAGGGGGGCCTTAATGGATCGAATAGTTCCGATTAATTCTGCAGATGATATATTTCCTCAATACAAGGGGACTCCTGTTGGACATCTGCTGGAATATCACAATCTTGGATTTCCCTTTAAGACACATTTACATGCAGAGATATTGATTGGCATGTGTATGGATTATCGTGAAGAGCTCAGGATTCCGGATGAATTTGCTTATGTCATTCGCGCTGGCGGCGGCAATCTGAGGCATAGTGAATTTTATGTATCTTATGCAATTGCTGTTGGAGGTGTATCGAGCATTGCACTTTTTACCCACACAGACTGCGGGATGGTAAATGTGATGTCCAGAAAAGAGAGATTTATCTCCGGCCTTGTGGAGAAGGCAGGTTGTAACAGAGAATGGGCAGAGAGGCTCTTCATGAGTACCGCCACATCATTTGAAATCGGAAACGAGATTGACTTTGTACTGAGTGAGGCCAATAGACTGCGTAAGGTATATCCGAAAATCCTTGTGGCACCTATGCTATATCGTGTGGAAGATGACCTGTTGTATCTGTTAAGGGAATAATGTAAATATGAAAATGCATAGCGAGCGCAATCCCTGCAGCTTGCTGCAGGGAGCTTCAATGAACCAGAATATTTAACTGGTCTTGGGTAATGTTCTTGAGTAATATATAGACGAATGAGGCAATGTTGTGTATAATAGTTTCCGGGTTAGCCTGTTGCCCTCTAAATCATAAATAAAAATGCTCACCAAAAAATATATTTCATACATCATCTACAGCGTAGTATTGCTGGCTGTTTTTATAGTACCAAACTTTTTTGGGCTGCTGGCTGACTGGTACTGGTTTCAGGAAATCGGCTTTAGCAATATCTTCACCACAATTCTTATTACAAAGATTTCTTTGGGGTTGGCAGTTGGTATTTTGAGCTTTGTCTTCATCTACTTCAATCTTTGGCTTGCGAAACGGCTTGTTGTGTCAAGGCCGCTGATTGTCAGGCTGCCTGAAGGCGCTGGAGCGGAGACTGACATCGTAAGAAAGTTAGATTTGGAAAGATATTTTAATGCATTCGCCTTTCCGGTCTCTTTTATACTTGGATTTTTTACAGGACTGGCCGGAGCCGGCAGTTGGGAGACAGTTCTTAAGTATTTTAACGCAACGCCATTTGGCATACAGGACCCAATATTTGGCCGCGACATTGGTTTTTACTTTTTTGATCTGCCGTTTGTTCAATCTTTGGTCAGGATGGGGGTCTGGCTTATTATTGTATCTCTGCTCAGCGCGGTTGCAAGTTATGCGCTGCGGGGCGCTATTGCCTTCAATTACCCGGGTCCGGGCGCTGGAATTATGAGGACTTTATTCATTGACAAATCAGCAAAGACGCATCTGTCAATTCTTATTGCCCTTTTGTTTGTTTTAACAAGCTTCAAAATTTATGCCGTTAGAATCCCCTATTTGCTCTACAGCTCTGCCGGACCTTTTACCGGCGCCAGATTTACTGACATTCACGCTATGCTGCCGTTCCTGAAAATTCTTATTTTTGTTGCGGTTGTTGCGGCTATACTGGTGATAATAAACATCTTTAAGTCCGGCAATCACCTTATTGTGGTTGCTGTTGGCTTTTATATTCTCGTTTCCGTCCTGGGCGGATGGGCCTACCCGGCCATCCTGCAGAAATTTGTGATTGCGCCTAATGAGCTTATCAAGGAAACCCCTTTTATCAAGCACAATATTGAAGCAACACAAAAGGCTTTTGCGTTGGATAAGATAGAAGAGCGCAATCTTACCGGCGAATCAGTCCTTACCATGGCAGACATCAATAACAACCGCTCCACTATAAAAAATGTGCGGCTCTGGGATCGTGAACCCCTGCTTGACACGTTTGGCCAACTGCAGGAAATCCGTACGTACTATGATTTTATCTCCATTGATAACGACCGCTACCGTTTTAACGGCGACTACCGCCAGGTTCTGCTCTCTCCCAGAGAGCTTAATCCTGTAAGCCTGCCCCAGCGCACCTTTATCAACGAACACTTAACATTTACGCATGGTTTTGGACTCACCTTAAGTCCGGTCAATGAAGTAACACCGGAGGGCCTGCCGGTGCTCTTCTTAAAAAACCTGCCACCCTCGTCAAGCGTGGCATCGCTTTCAGTAAGCCGGCCGGAAATATACTATGGAGAACTTGCCGGCAACTGGGTAGTGGTAAACACTAAGACAAAAGAGTTTAACTATCCTTCAGGCGAGGACAATGTCTTTGCAGACTATGAAGGAAACGGAGGCGTGCGAATTGAATCAATGTTCCGCAAGGTGTTGTTTGCCATGCGATTCGGGTCATTGAAGATTCTCTTGTCCAATGATATCACGCCGGACTCAAGAATAATGTATTACCGCAATATTGAGGAAAGGGTCAGACGGGCCTTGCCTTTCCTGAGTATGGACAGAGACCCTTATATGGTGGTCACCAGGAAGGGGGAGTTAAAATGGATATATGATGGCTACACCACATCAGACCGCTATCCGTATGCCGAGCTGGTCAACGACACGTTTGGTTCTTTAGCGGGGAAACGCCTCAATTATATAAGAAATTCGGTCAAGGTGGTGATTGACGCCTATGACGGCAAAATGACTTTTTATATCGCAGACAAAGAAGATCCGGTTATTCAGACTTATGCAAAGATTTTTAAAGGCTCGTTTATTCCGCTTGACGGGATGGATGAGGACTTGAGGACTCATATACGATATCCGGAAGATTTATTTGCTTACCAGACGGTGCTTTACACGGTATATCATATGGATGAGGCGCAGATTTTCTACAACAAAGAAGATCAGTGGCAGATTCCGGTCATCGCCAGAGGAGAACAAACTGATTCCATGATGCGGCATATGATTATGAAACTGCCTGGCGAAATAAAGGAAGAGTTCATTTTGATGATTCCTTTTACGCCCCGCGGCAAAGACAACCTCTCGGCCTGGATGGTGGCGCGTAATGACGGAGAGTTTTACGGACAGTTGATGGTGTATCGTTTTCCCAAGCAAAAACTGGTATTTGGACCCATGCAGATTACCAACCGCATCAACCAGGAGGCAAACATCTCCAGTCAGATTTCTCTATGGGATCAGAGAGGTTCTGAGGTTATCAGAGGCAGCCTTCTGGTAATTCCGATTGAGGAAGCGCTCATTTATATTCAGCCGATTTATCTGCGGGCCGAAGGAGGCAAAATCCCGGAACTGAAAAGGGTGATTGTGGCGTATGAGAACCGTATTGCCATGGAAGAGACTCTGGATTCTGCATTAGCATCCGTGTTTGGCGGCAGGGTATCTCAAGACAAAGAAACTACCGGGGTTGTTCACAAAGAACCGGAGACAGGTCAGAATGTATTCCAGAAGGCAAGAGATCATTATAACCGAGCCCTTGAAGCACAGCGCCGCGGCGACTGGGCCCTCTACGGCGAGGAAATAAGAAAGCTTGGTGATTTGTTGAAAAGTGCAAAGTGATTCAGCGGGGATAGCCAATTTAAACCATGATACGGAAAAATGATGCAGCAATTTATTGACACACATCCAGATGCTGAAAATATTCAAATCTCTTTGATTCGTAAGGCAACTATAGCTAAAAGAATATCTGTAACACGATCGTTCTCTCAGAGAATAATTCAGCTTTCAAGAAAAGCAATCATGCGAGCGAATCCGAAATTAAATGAGAGAGAATTAATTTTGACTTTTATAGCTTATCATTACGGCTCTGAGTTGGCTAATCGTCTCCGTGAATATATAGATCGAAAGACATTATGAAACCTCCGGACATATTAACCGCTATAATACCTGTAGTTGAAGCCTTTGAAAAATTAGGCACTCACTATTATATCGGAGGTTCTGTTGCCAGTTCTGCTTACGGTATAGCCCGCGCAACTTTGGACGTAGACATGGTATCGGACTTAAAAACCCAACATGTTCATTCTTTGGTAACAATGCTTGAAGCATCTTATTACATTGACGAAGAAATGATTTTGGAGGCAATTAAAAACCGTTCTTCATTCAATCTGATTCATCTTGACACTATGCTCAAAGTGGATGTTTTTATCGTTAAAGAAGGGCTTTATCACAAAGAATCTTTCAAAAGACGAAGAAAAGATACCATGGATGAGGATGAGGCATCAGTTGAATTTTACCTTGCGTCTCCCGAAGATATTATTCTCAACAAACTGGACTGGTATCGTATGGGAGGATGTATATCTGATCGCCAATGGCATGATGTTATCGGTGTTTTGAAGGTGCAGCAAAATTTACTGGATATGGAATATCTTCAATACTGGGCATCAGAATTAGAGCTTACAAATCTGTTAAAACAGGCATATAGTGATGCGGGAATAAAACCAGGTCAGGAACTATAAAAATTGACACTACAGCCTGATAACTCCTCTCAAACTCCTCGAAACTGCCTTCGATAATCCGATAATAGTCTGTCCTTGTTTATTTATGCCTGGCTGCTGAATTCTGGTTTATCACCCTGAGTATTCCATTAAGGAGATCGGCAGGCATGGGCGGGCAGCCGTGTATATAGGCATCAACAGGTATGACCTTATCAATACCACCGAGGGATGCATAACTGACCCCGAATATTCCTCCGTTGTACCCGCAGTCACCTGCTGCAACAACAAGCTTGGGCGGTGGTATGGCATTGTACGTTCTGCGGAGGGCAATCTCCATATTTCTTGAAACCGGTCCGGTGACGAGGAGCATGTCTGCAAATCTCGGCGAGGCAGTGAAGTGTATACCAAATCGCTCGCAGTTATAAATCGGATTGTTCAAGGCATGTATCTCCAGTTCACATCCATTGCATGAGCCTGCATCCACAAGCCTTATTGCAAGGCTCCTATGGAATCGCCGTCCTATCTCCTTTTCCAACCTGTCTCCGACAATTTCAATCACAGCCTCTGTTTCAGGAGAAAGCGGTTCTGTAACACTGCCGGTTCTGAAAATCTGATGAAGAATCCTTAACATGAAATTACTCCTTGCATACCCTTTTACAAATCGTGCCCTGAATAAGACTGATTGAAACTTTTGTTGCAGAGCGGGAAATCAGGTACTATGTTTCCGTGGATCGCCTGTTCAAGGGCAAGCCAGTTTACACTGGAAGGGTCCCTGACCATACACCGGTTTATCTCACCATTTGGTCCTGATTGAGTCCAGTAAACTATCTCCCCCCGCCATCCTTCAACAACAGCGAACCCCTTCCTGTCTGCTGCTGGAACATCAAGTCCGGTCTTTATTCTATCTGAAGGAAGTGTGTCCAATATCTTTCTTATCAGTTCTATAGAGTCTCTTATTTCTTCAACCCTTACCCATGCCCTGGCATGGACATCCCCTGACTGAAGTACTGTCATCCTGGGTACAATACGGTCGTAAGGAGGAAACGGATACTGGATACGGCAATCAAGCGGCTGGCCGCTGGCCCTGGCCACAAACCCAACTACGCCAAGTTCCTTTGCTTTATCAGGTGTAAGTATCCCTGTGTCCCTTACCCTGTCTTCGAGAGAAGGGTTTTCATCATAGATAATGGCAAGCCTTTCAAACTCATTCGAAAGCCAGTTCAACTCCGAAAGAATCTCCTCTATCCCTTCTGTAGTGATGTCAACCGATACACCCCCCGGGACAACAGTATCCATCATTAATCTGTGACCAAAAAGCTTATAGTTAGTGCGCAGTAATATTTCCTTAAGCCGGGAGAGTTGATACAAAAGGAATGCGAAGGCTGTATCATTGCATATAGCCCCGATATCTCCAAGGTGATTGGCTATCCTTTCCCTTTCAAGCATAAGGGCGCGGAGCCAGAGCGACCTCTCCGGTGGATTGTATCCGGCCATAGACTCCAGCGCCATGCAATATGCGAGGGAATGTGCCACAGTAGTATCTCCTGATACCCGGCCGGCGAGTTTCGCCCCCTCTGCCCAGGAGAGGTTCTCGAACCTCTTTTCTATTCCCTTATGGACATATCCGAGTTTTTCTTCAAGGTTGAGTATATCCTCCCCAACGGCCTGAAAGCGGAAATGCCCAGGTTCAATGATCCCGGCATGAACAGGGCCAACGGGTATCTCATAAACACCTTCACCTTCTGCCCTGATAAATTTGTATTCTCCTTTGACCCTGGGCATATATATGGAGGGGTCAAAGGTCTTTCTCAACGGCCAGGCATCTTCAGGCCAGTCTTCATGTTTTATCCATGGCCTGCCATCGGGATGCCCAACCGGCTTAATACCCATAAGGCTTTGTATCTGCCGCTCAAACCGGTAGGACGGCACGAACTTCTTTGTAAGTGTTGGAAATACCGGGTCTTCAACCGGAACATCTGTTTTCACAATCAGGTATTCCGGGCCTTTGGCATAACAGGCGAATATACCAAAGCCCCTGCCTAAAGGGGTTTCATCCGTTGCCCACTCAGCCACCAGCCGGGCGTGAGACGTCTTCATCACCCTTGCCGTTTCTACGAAGAGATCCCGCGGGACAATAAAGGCCGTCACCCCGGCAGGATATTGGTGTTCATCCAGCCTTACATCCTGTTTAATCGCCCCGTTTATGATGTCCTTTAATGTGATCATATTCTTTATTTATTTCAACAGACCTACAGCAGTATGGAACCACTCTGAAAGAAAGTTTGGCATATATATTCCAATTATCAGTACCAGGACCATATGCAGGATAATCGGTATATGTGACGCTTTAACGGGCATCTGGTTCGAGGGAACCGCTCCTGAAATCATAGGCTGTACTCTTCTGAAGAGGGCGGCAAATGCGACTCCAAGCCCGAGAAGCAGCAGGGGAGCCAGAAGCGGTGCTTCCTTCATCGCTGCCGTGAGAATGAGAAATTCGCTGGTAAATACGCCGAATGGCGGCATTCCAACAATGGCCATAACTCCAAACACCAATCCCCATCCCACAAGAGGATTCCCCTTGATAAGACCTTTGATCTTTGACATCTCCTGGGTCCCGTGCATTTGAGATGCATGGCCGACGGTGAAGAATATGGATGATTTAGTAAGGCTGTGCACAAGCATATGCAACAATGCCCCAAATGTGGCAATAGGGCCTCCCAAACCAAAGGCAAAGGTGGCTATCCCCATATGTTCTATGGAGGAATAGGCGAACAATCTTTTTATGTCCTTCCGCCTTAATAGGGAGAAGGACGCAACGAGTATGGAAAGGAGGCCGAATCCCATCATCATATTTCCTGCCATATTCGTTCCGGTAGACAGGTCAACAAGTACCTTGCATCTAACCAGGGCGTAGAGGGCAATATTCAGGAGCAGTCCGGAGAGGACAGCAGAGATGGGTGTAGGTCCTTCGCTATGGGCATCAGGGAGCCAGTTATGGAGAGGTACGAGCCCTACCTTAGTGCCGTAACCCACCATAAGAAATACAAAGGCCAGGCGAAGGACAGTTGGTTCAAGCTGACCGCTTACCTGGATCAGATTTGTCCATAAAAGGGCTTCTCCTCCCTCACCCAGCACCTTTTCCGCAGCAAAGTAGAGGAGTACAGTACCGAAAAGTGCCTGTGCTATCCCCACACCGCAGAGTATAAAATATTTCCATGCTGCCTCAATGGCTCTGGGTGTTCTGTATAATGAGACCAGCAATACAGTTGAGAGTGTTGCCAGTTCCATGGCAATCCACAGCACCCCGATATTGTTGGTCAGAAGTGCCAGCAGCATGGCAAAGATAAAGAGCTGAAACATGGCATGATAAAATCGCATCCCCCAGTGACTGACCCTGCCGTGTTCCCTTTCCCGGCGCATGTATCTCCTGCTGAATATGGCCGTTGTCATGGAGACAAAGGCGGTTAGCACTGTAAGGTAAACATTGAACGCATCGACAAAGAAGAAATTCCTGCCCGCTATCATAGGACCTTCATAATATACGTGCACTGCAAGGACAACACTTGCAATAAAAGTCGCAGCGGACCCGAGGATGTTTATCTCAGGGGCAAATCTCCTGTCACCTACGAAGGCCAGGACAATGGCGGCAAAAAATGATACCCCAAGAAGGATTATCAGTGTCACCCTACTCCTCCTCCTTCAATCTTGCCATCTGTTCCACATCGAGGGAATCAAAAGTCTCCCGGATATGGAAAAAGAATATGCCGAAGATAAATGCTGCTATGAGAATATCAAGACCCACGCCTAATTCTACAACCAGCGGCATCCCATATGTGGCACTGGTAGCCGCAAAGAAAAGACCGTTTTCCATTGCAAGAAACCCTATAATCTGTGTAACAGCATGCCTCCTGGTAATCATCATCAGGAGACCCAGCATGACTGTGGCCAGTGCCACGGCTATGGTGGAACGTGTTACAAGGGTCGAAAGCTCCCTGATCGGTGCTGTAAGATGATATGAGAAAATCACAAGGGCAATCCCCATCAACATTGTCGTCGGGATGTTTACAACAGTTTCAACTTCCTTATGAATCTTAAGCCGGACTATTAGTGTGTGCAGGATATAAGGGAGCACTATTACCTTCAGGGCCAGGGTCAGGATAGACGAGATATACAGGTGGTGCTGCCTTGCTACATAGCCGACCACTCCGGTGCTTATTGAAAGAAAGAGTCCCTGCCATGCAAACAGGTGTAATAATCCGTATATCCTTCTTTGAACGAGGAGTCCGAAGGCCGTAAGAAGCACCAGGGCTGCAAGGATACTGTTTATCTGTGCTGCAATGTTCATAGATATATTACTCCAGCATAAAGTATGATAATAATCCGAGGGTGGCAAACAGGAATGCGCTTCCAAGGAACTCCTGTATTCTGAAGAGTCTCATCTTTGCCAAACCTGTTTCTATCAATACAAGACCTATGCCTGCAAAAAAAAGTTTAATCAGCAGTAATAAAATGGCAACAGGGAGGAAGGTAATATCTCCTGCTGCAGCAATACCCCATGGAAAGAACAGTGCTATTCCCAGGGTGGTAAAAAGAAAGAGTTTCATCATACCCGCCCACTCTATAAGGGCCAGATGGCGGCCGGAATATTCCAGTATCATAGCCTCATGGATCATGGTCAGCTCCAGATGGGTTGCCGGGTTGTCCACCGGTATCCTCCCGGTTTCTGCAAGTGCAATAAGTATGAAGGCCAGAAGGGCAAAGGCCAGAGACGGCCTGAGAACAAACTCTCCGTGGGCAATAACATTCACCATATGTGAAATGGATGTGGACTGACTTACAAGGGACACAGTAAAAATAGCCATGAGCATGGCGGGTTCCGACATGGATGCAACCGTTTTTTCCCTGCTTGAACCCATTCCGCCAAAGGCTGTGCCTATGTCCAATCCGGCAAGTGCCGTGAAGAAACGGGCAATAGTAAACAGGGCCACCAGGGCAATGGCATCAGCAGTTGCGGAGAGGGGAAGGTCTATGGAGAGTATGGGAATGATCACCCCTGCCAGGACTGTAGTGCCGAACACAAGGAAAGGAGTAAACCGGAATATCCAGGATGCATTTTCTGCCAGTACAACATCCTTATGAAGCAGTTTAAATATGTCCCTGTATGGCTGAAACAGTCCGGCGGATTTCCGGCCCTGGAACCAGCATTTCACCATTCTCACCCATCCTGCAAAGGCCGGTGCTGCAAAGAGCACGGCAATAAACTGTAAGCACATGACAAACAAAGGGGAAAATACATTCATAATAACACCAGAAGTATTATAATCGTTACAAATGAATATACGAGATACACCTGTATCCTTCCCTGCTGAAGTTTTCCGGTCTTCCTGGCTATCCAGAAGCTCGCATCTGCCACAGGACTGTATATCCAGCCCCACATGCGGTCCCTAACCCTGAGCCGGTAATGTATTGACTTGGGGAATATATTATGCCCTGGTGTTCCGGTAGACGCTTCGATACGTACCGTTTCTTTTATCATGAAGATAAAACCGAATATCCTGCGGATAGGCATTGCAAAAGAGGTTCCCGTATACTGCATCCGCGTATCAATCTTTTCAAATCCGCAATCCCACAGAGGTCCCCGGTGAATGGCTGTCTTCCTTGTATGTAAGAAAATGTATATAAGCAAGACAACCACCAGTATTATAAGGAAGACGAGAGGGGCTGAATAAGAAGCCCTTGAATGGGATATGGGTGTAAGCCACAACCATCCGAATTGTCCGGCTGTAGTTGTAAGAGAACCCCCTACCAGTTTCTCAGGTATAATATCCATCCAGCTTATTACCATGGTCGGGAAGACCCCGAGAAACAGACATGAGACAGCAGTAAGAATCATGCCAATTCTCATAGACCAGGAGGCCTCATGAACATGTGTATGATGACCCCGCCACTGTCCTAAAAATGTTATGCCAAATGCCTTTACAAAACAGGTGGCTGCAAGGGCAGCGGTAAGGGCAAGGAGGGCGGCAGCAAGTGGAAAGATCAACTTGAGAATAGGACTTGGGAGCGATGGTGAAAGCAGAAATGCCTGAAAGGTAAGCCATTCCGAGACAAATCCATTAAATGGCGGAAGGGCAGATATAGATATACAACCAATGAGAAAAAGGGCTGCAGTCCATGGCATTTTGTGGATAAGTCCCCCCATCTCCTCCATATTTCTTACACGTGTAGCATGAAGAACAGCACCGGCCCCCATAAATAAGAGGCCCTTAAACATGGCATGGTTAAGGGTGTGATAAAGCCCTGCTGTAATGGCAAGTGCAGCAAGCACCGGCAAATGAAAAGAGGTAAATGTCATGGCGAGCCCGATACCAATGAGTATTATCCCTATATTTTCTACGGAATGATAGGCAAGGAGTCTCTTCAGGTCGTGCTGCATAAGGGCATAGAGTACCCCCATAACAGCCGATAACAGACCGAATATCAATACAATTACACCCCACCACCAGGGGAAATCTTTAATAATGTCAAATGTAACCCTCACTATTCCATAAATTGCAGTCTTGAGCATTACCCCGCTCATAAGGGCAGAGACATTTGAAGGGGCAACGGGATGTGCCTCAGGCAGCCAGACGTGGAGCGGGAAGACACCTGCCTTTGCAGAAAAACCCAGGAATGCCAATAAAAAGGCTGCGGTTGCCCATTTAATGGGAAACTCTGTCTGCCTCATAGCATCAAAGGTATACCCCCCGAAGTTCTCAAAACCTGTAGCAAGACTTGCCATGACGCCAAAAGAAAGTAGTATGGCTATGGCTCCCACATGGGCGACCAGAATGTATATGAATGCCCCTTTCCTGTTTTCTGCCTTCTCATCTTCAAACATGACAAGAAAATAGGATGCCGCTGCCATGATCTCCCAGGAGATGAGGAAAAAGAAGGCATCGTCGGCAATAATCACCATGAACATCCCTGCCATGAAGAGGTTGTAAAAAACAATCAAGCGGTTGACTGGCCTGTGGGATAGAAATCCCTTGACATATCCTATGGAATAAATGGAGACAAAGAAACCGAGAAGGCCTATTACCGTGAAAAAGAAACCGGATAAAGGGTCGAGCCTGAGATGAAACGGCAGGTCAGGAAGGCCTAAGAGTATAATGTAAGACTCTGTACTCCCTTTCCAGACAGTCCAAACCCCTGCTGTAACAGCTAAGAGCGATGCAATGGCGGCTATAAGACTTGATATGTTTATCAAGAGTCGTTGGTGCCGCAGAAATAGGGGTACGAGAAGCGGTATAGATAAAAAAATCAAAATAGCTGATGATGCAAGAATAAACGGAGATATACTCATCTATTTATGTGGAAACTCTTGGCATGATTTTTTTAGAAATGAACATAAACATCTTAAGTATATTTTTACTTATAACGCTTTTGAAAGGTAAATGCAATTAATTTTTTTATTAAGTATTCTAAAGGTGTGTCTACTTCCTTAACCCCTGTAGAAGCCTGCTGAATGTGATCACTGCCTTGCTGATTGTGTCTTCATCCGGCACAGGTATTTTCAGGAAACTTTTGCCTGTATCTTTGTCTTTTTCAATAAGGGAGGATATAACTGTCTGGGGAGAATTGCCATCTGTGAGGGCATGGCTCAATTTTTCCAAGAATAATATGCCTGTTTTAAATAGATAAGTAAGGGATGGTTGACCCTCCCCCTTCTCACCCTCCCCCTCGCCCCCTCCCATCGAGGGAGGGGGAAGGATAGATGACTCTTCTAATCTCCCCTCCGGGGTACCCATTGCGGCCGAAGGCCAAATGCAATGGGTCGTTGGGAGGGGATTAAGGGGAGTGCTTACGGGCGCTTCAACGGATAAAGATTCCTGAGTCTGTTCAGCAGGTTCTACTGCCTTTGCGACCATATTCATAAACTGCTTCAGCTTGCCTTCACCCATGAATACGATATTATCCCCGTTATCGAGCACCCCTGCGAATACAGATTTCTTAAAGCTCAGGAGTCCTAACAGGTTTTCTTCAATGGTACCCTTAGAGATGAAATTAATGACATTCACCGGCTTATGCTGTCCCAGTCGGTGTATACGTGCTATACGCTGCTCCAGTACTGCCGGGTTCCATGGAATATCCAGATTAATAATGATGGAGGCG
>Ga0209343_10006109_pt1 | contig 14472 bp, 14 predicted proteins | sample RifCSPlowO2_02_FD_184026 | JGI IMG/M metagenome (GOLD analysis project Ga0209343, IMG submission 184026) | Groundwater microbial communities from Rifle, Colorado - Rifle CSP2_plank lowO2_0.2 (SPAdes) (version 2) | ecosystem: Environmental > Aquatic > Deep subsurface > Groundwater | place... | reverse complement strand
GCATCCTCAAAGGCATCGAAGAATTCAACGCATCACCTGTCGTCTTCCGTTGGAACAAGTTCGACCTTGGTGTGGCTTGATATGTAACATCATTAATGAAACGAACTACTAGGCGCTGGGCTGCGACTTTGACCAGCCACCCCACCATCCATAGGGGGGCACAGTAAGCCGCCAGGCCTTCACGAAAGCCATTTTTGAAGGTATCGACCAGCCCGTCGTTCGGGCTCGCATAGGTGGGAGTCAGGCGGCGCCACTGGGCCAGAAAATCTTGCTTGAATGTGGGCGACGGAGGTGCGTTTTGCATGGAAGATGTCTGTTGCGGCCCATCATAGGGACAGGACATGCCCCTTTCAATAGCCACTATTAGCGCAGCACCACGATATTTGGCCAATGTCGGCCAATGTTGGTTTTTTTATGGAACGCCCCGGCCATGGACTGCACTGGAGCCGCACCCGCAGCCTGTCCATGGCCTCGTCCAGTTCTGACGAACCTAGCTCCCAGCCCTTGGTCGTTCATCGTTTACGCCTGGGCACAAGCTCTTAGTGATCGGTTTGGAGGAGGAGCAAGCTTATGTAGAGGAAATCAAGGTATGGGCGTTGAATGCAGACAAGGGCTGGATACAAAATCGTGGTGCTCCGCTAGTACCCAACGGGAACCCCTGAATCTACGTGGAAAGCGCACCCGCAAGATGATTGCCATCGAGAATACGCACCCGGTAGCCCGGTACGGTCGCGACCTGACCGTGGCGCATCGGCTGCAAGACAGGCTCAAGCCGCTCGGCACTGCCCTGGACCAGGGCCCGCACCATGCCAGGCTCGGTGTGGTTGATCTTGTCGTACAGCGACGTGATCGAGACGGGCAGATCCTTGCGCGCCTTGGCGGCGGCGTGGATCGAGGGGCGCAGGCCAATCGCAGTGCCCCAGACTCCCCACACCTACTTCAATAGCCCAGACGATGGCTCAACTGGGTCTTCCGGCAGTTATCCAGGCCGCCGTCTGGGTCATGGTCAGTCGATAGCGAGCGCAGTTGAAGACTTCGAGGTTTTTCAACTCGTCCGCGAGCAAAGCCTGAAATCCCGGTGCCGACGCCTCCGTCAGGTCGAGCACCGCCAGCGTGGCCTGGAGTGTGTTTTTATCTCTGACCACCAGTCCCACGGCTTCGGTAAGCATTTCACGGTAGCGAAGGCGTACGGGGTCGGGCGTCCCCATGGACTCCAATATCACGGTGTACTTCTTCAACGAACGACGGTAGGTCCAGTCGAAGAGGTCCACGGCGATGGAGACGTCCCGAAATTCGTACACACCCAACACTGCCTGCGCGTAGTCCTGGGGTGACACATCCAGAAACGACAAGGGGGCCTGGTTGTAAAGCATCAGGGGAATGTTCGCGGCCAGGCGACTGACGCGCTTGTTTCCATCGGCAAAGGGTTGCAGATATGCAAGGTTGAGCCAAAGAAAGAATGCCGCCTCAATGGGGTTTTTTATCAGTCGGGCTTTGCTGATGATGCTCGTCAGCATCTCCTCCAGAACCGTCGGTACCTGAGACGGCACGTAGACGGTGTCAGAGATGTTGACCACCTTGTTGCGTATGGTCCCCAAGTCATCGACGTTCGGTAGCAAGTCGCGCATCAGCACGGAATGCAAATTGCGAATCAGCCCCATGGACAGTCCGTAGGTGGGCACGGCATCCACAAGAAACTCAATGGCACTCTTGTGGTTGAGCAGCATCACGGCATTGACATTGCCATCGGAGACGCCGCTTTTGAATAGCTCTTCGGTGGCCAGCAGACTGTAGGTATTGCCCTCCAGCCGTGACGACGACCAGGACAAGTCAATCAGCAGTTGTTCCAACACCTTGCGGGCGTAGGTCCCTGCCGGTTGCTGTCCGTGCATGCGTCCTAACTGGGCGAGCTCCTCGGACAGCTTTGCCGGAAGCAGCGCTGACTGATTGGGTTTGTAGTCCTCGACAAAGCCGCGGTGGTAAGTCACCGGCTCACGTGCGCCCAACGGTGCACTGAGCCGCTGCAGAAGTTGTACGCTCCCCTCAGACCATGGGGGCCCTGCCACCGCTGGCGCAGGGGTGTCTGCCCCGGAAGGCATTGCGACCTGCACTGCCAGTGAGTAACGCGTTGCGCGTGCTCGCCCCTGCTTGACCAACTTGTTGGCAGACAAAAGCCTCTCCAGCATGCGCTTGACCGTTGCAGGACTTCCGCCCGTTTCATTCATGAGATGCGTGGAAGTGACCATTGCCTGCCCGGTCTGGGCAAGTTTGCGCACGGCCTGCATCAGCGCTTCTTCAGTCAGTTTTTTTGTGGCGCTCATAAATTGGCTCAAAACAATCACTAAATTGAGCCAATTATGTGATTAATCGAGCTGATTTGTGTTGAAGTTTTGAGCCAATTCAATTTCAGCTCACTTTTTGAGCCTATTTGTATGATTCGAGCCAATTTTGAGCCGATAGTCATTCACAAGACACGGAGCTGGATCAACGAAATTTCGGCAAGTGGCTCAAAAATGCGTCGGCGTCAACAAGCGTCTCCAAAATCCAGCGCCCCGCAAACCCGCATGGATGCTAGAGGGCTGTTTACGACTTTAATGACCTGTTTACGACTTTATTTGTACGGAATAGTACGGAATAAAAAATCAGCGCCGCCCTGCCCCTCACTCCACCGTAACCGACTTCGCCAAATTGCGTGGTTTATCCACATCCGTCCCCCGCGCACACGCCGTGTGGTAGGCCAGCAGTTGCAGCGGCACCACGTGCAGCAGGGGCGAGAGTTCGCCGTAGTGTTCGGGCATGCGGATGACATGCAGGCCTTCGTCGCTGTCGATGCGGGTGTCGGCATCGGCCAGCACGTACAGCACGCCGCCGCGCGCGCGCACCTCGTGCAAATTGCTTTTGAGTTTTTCCAGCAGGGCGTCGTTGGGGGCGACGGTGACCACCGGCATTTCGCTGGTCACCAGGGCCAGCGGGCCGTGTTTGAGTTCGCCCGCCGGGTAGGCCTCGGCGTGGATGTAGCTGATTTCCTTGAGCTTCAGGGCACCTTCCAGCGCGATGGGGTAGTGCAGGCCGCGGCCCAGGAACAGCGCGTTTTCGTGCTTGGCAAAGTCTTCCGACCAGGCGATGAGCTGCGGCTCCAGCGCCAGCACGGCTTGCAGGGCTGCGGGCAGGTGGCGCATGGCCTTGATGTGGCGCGCTTCCTCGGACGCGCTCAGGCGCCCCTTGGCCTGGGCCAGCGCCAGCGTCAACAGAAACAGGCCTGCCAGCTGGGTGGTGAAGGCCTTGGTGGAGGCCACGCCAATCTCGACCCCGGCGCGGGTGACGTAAGCCAGGCTGCACTCGCGCACCATGGCGCTGGTGGCCACGTTGCAGATGGTCAGCGTGTGGCGCATGCCCATGCTTTGGGCATGGCGCAGCGCGGCCAGGGTGTCGGCCGTTTCGCCCGATTGGGTGATGGTGACCACCAGGGTGCTGGGGTTGGGCACCGAGTCGCGGTAGCGGTATTCGCTGGCCACTTCCACATTGCAAGGCACCTTGGCAATGCTCTCGATCCAGTACTTGGCGGCGCAGCCGCTGTAGTAGCTGGTGCCGCAGGCCAGGATCAGCACTGAATCGATCTGCGCAAACACGCGTGCGGCATTGGCGCCGGGCGCATGGTTGGCCTGCTGGTCGAACAGCTCGGGCACGATGCCTTCCACCCCTTCCAGGGTGTCGGCAATGGCGCGGGGCTGCTCAAAAATCTCTTTCTGCATGTAGTGGCGGTAGGGGCCCAGCTCGGCCGCGCCGCTGTGCGCCAGCACGGTTTTGACCGGACGCTGGGCGGGCGCCACCGCTTTGTGCGCCTTGTCGAGCAGCCAGTATTTGCCCAGTTGCACATCGACCACATCGCCCTCTTCCAGGTAGACGATCTGGTCGGTCACACCGGCCAGGGCCATGGCGTCGCTGGCCAAAAAGTGCTCTTGCCCGTCCTTGCCCACGCCCAGAATCAAGGGCGATCCGGCCCGCGCGCCGATCAGTCGGTGCGGTTCGTCCTTGCAAAACACCGCAATCGCGTAGGCCCCGCGCAACTGGCCCACGGCGGCCTTGACCGCGTCAAACAGATCGCCGTCGTACAGGCTGTCCACCAGATGGGAGATGACCTCGGTGTCGGTCTGGCTCAAAAACACGTAGCCACGCTCCTTGAGCAGGGCGCGCAATTCGTCGTGGTTCTCGATGATGCCGTTGTGCACCAATGCAACGCGACCGGGGCGCTGGTGGGCATCGGCCCCCGCGCCATGGCTGAAATGGGGGTGGGCGTTGTGCACCGCCGGCGCGCCGTGGGTGGCCCAGCGGGTGTGGGCAATGCCCAGCATACCTTCCAGCGTGCCGGCCGCCACCTGCTCGACCAGTTCGGCCACGCGCGAAGTGCTGCGGGCGCGGCGCAGGCCTGCGTGGGGAGGCGCGCCGTTCACGGTGGCGTCTTGCGCATACACCGCCACACCACAGGAGTCATACCCCCGGTATTCCAGGCGCTCCAGGCCCTGCACCAACACGGGAACGATATTGCGCGTAGATACCGCGCCAACAATGCCACACATAGACGAACTCCCAATCAAAAGAATGGACGGATGGTAGAGTGGTCGCAAAGAAATTAATCAACAATAATCAATTCAATATGAACTAAAATTTCTTTCATTCATACAAATGACTTTTTATTTCAATTGAGTTAATAAATTGGAACAAATCACACTTGATGCAATCGACTTCCAGCTGCTGACCCAACTTCAGCGCGACGCGAGCCTGAGCAACCAGGCGCTGGCGGACATGGTCCACACCTCACCGCCCACCTGTTTGCGCCGCGTCAAACGGCTGCGCGATGCGGGGCTGATCGAGCGGCAGGTGGCGGTATTGGACCCGGAAAAGATGGCCGCCACCCTGGGCCATGGACTCACCGCCATTGTGGAAATCACGCTGGACCGCCAGGACACCACCGCACTGGAGCGCTTTGAGGCGCGTGTGGCCGATGACGCGGCCGTGCAGCAGTGTTATCGCGTGTCACCGGGGCCGGACTTTTGCCTGGTGGTGCATGCCAGCGACATGCCGGCCTACCAGGCGCTGACGCAGCGGCTGTTCACCACCGATGCCAATGTGCGCAACGTCAAGGCGTTTTTCAGCGTGAAGCGCAGCAAATTTGGGGCGGAGCTGCCGCTGCGGGCGGGGTGAGGGCTGCACAGCAGCCGTTTACCCATCAAAAGTGCCACTAGCCCTTGCAGAATAAGCGCAAGCAGCTACCAAAATGATAGCAACTAGTTGTCCTGCACTTCCGCAAACAACTGCACTGCGCTCAACTCCAGCCCCACGCTGGCCAGGGAAACAGATTCCCCACGGGCAAACGGGTGCAGCACCCACAGCCCATCGGCGCCTTTGCGGTAGCCGTCGGTGCTACGGGTGTCCAGGTCGATCAGCACATACTCTTCCAGGCTTGCCAGGCTGCGGTAGTGGCTGAATTTCACGCCCCGGTCATAGGCTGCGGTGCTCGGCGAGAGCACTTCCACGATCAGCTTGGGTTCGGCCTTGACCAAGGGGCTGACCAGATCCAGCGCACTGCAGGTGACCAAGACATCGGGATAAAAATAACTGTTGGCGGCGGCGACATGTAAGCGCATAGCGCTCATATAGGTGCGACAAGGGCTGCCGCTGAGGTGCTGGCGCAGGACCATACTGACATTGCCCGCCACCGTCACATGCCGGTCTTCGGCTCCGGCCATGGTGAACACCTCACCGTCGAGGAATTCATGGCGGTCCAGTTGCGCAGGCTCCCAGGCCAGGTAGTCGGCGGCGGCAACAACAGATTTTTGTGCTGCGTGTCCCATGGCGTGGTCCTTTTACATGAAGCTTGTGGCCCATTATGAAGCGCGTAGGTGGTCGGCGCTGACCAAAGGCAAGGTAAAGCGAATGCAACAGCCCGCATCCACCGCCCCTTCGGCCCACACCTTGCCGCCGTGGCGTTCCACCACCTTGCGGGTGAGGGCCAGCCCCATGCCGATGCCCTCGAATTCGCGTGGGCTGTGCAGGCGCTGGAACACATGGAAGAGCTTGGCCTGCTGGTCTGCGCGAAAACCCACGCCGTTGTCGCGCACATACAGCACACAAGTCCCCTCCACACCAGCCTCCCAACCCACCTCGATCAGCGCCTGGGCACGAGGCCGGGTGAACTTGAGTGCATTGGCCAGCACATGGGTCCAAACCTGGCGCAGCAGCTCGGCGTCGGCACACACTTCGGGAAAATCGTCGGCGATACGCCACTCCAGCCCCCGCCCAGGATGGCTGGCCTGCAAGGCCTGGCACACCTCCTGCAGCAACGGGCGCACGGGCTGGACCACGGCCTGCAAGGGGACGGTGCCCAGGCGCGCATACGCCATCAGGCCATCCATCAACACCCCCATCTGCCGCGCCGCGCCGGTGATGGTGGCCAAATGGGACTGCGCCTGCGCGTCCAGTTGCGGGCCGGCGTCTTCCTGCACGATTTCCGCGTAGGCCAGGATGTGGCGCAGTTGCGCCCGCAGGTCATGCGAGACGGTGTAGGTGAACGCCTGCACGTCGGCCCGCACCGCCGCCAGCTCCGCCTCCAGCGCGGCAATGCGATCGTCTTGGGGGTCGGTCATGGGCACGCCCCTGCTGTTCAGGCCTTGGGGAGCTTGGCGGGCCGCGACCAGTTAGCCAGGCTGCTCTGCTTGCCCCGTGCCACGCTCAGGGCGCCAGGTTCGGTGCTCTTGGTGATGGTGGAGCCGCCGCCAATGGTGCCCCCCGCTCCCAGGGTGACCGGCGCCACCAACACGCAGTTGCTGCCCACATGCACGTCGGCTTCGATCACCGTGCGGTGTTTGTTGGAGCCGTCGTAGTTGGCGGTGATGCTGCCCGCACCAAAGTTCACCCGCTCGCCGACCGTGGCGTCGCCCAGGTAGGCCAGGTGGTTGGCCTTGGCACCGGCAGCCAGGGTGGAGTTTTTCACCTCCACAAAATTGCCGATATGCACCTGCGCCCCCAGCACCGCGCCGGGGCGCAGACGGGCAAACGGCCCCACCAGCGCACCTTCGCCCACGGTGACACCGGCTTTTTCGCCATCGATGTGGGTAAAGGGATGGATGACCGCACCGGCGGCAATGCGTGCATTGGCAATGACGCAGTTGGCGCCGATCTGCACGCCCTCACCCAGTTCCACCTGGCCTTCAAACACGCAGTTCACGTCGATGGAGACATCCTGCGCGCAGGCAAGCGTGCCACGCACGTCCAGCCGGGCCGGGTCGGCCAGGCGCACGCCCTGCTCCATCAGCGCCAGCGCGCCTTGGCGCTGGTAGGCGCGCTCCAGTTCGGCCAGTTGCACCGGGCTGTTGACACCCGCCACCTGCACCGGGTCGGTGATTTTGTGGGCCACCACCGGCACGCCGTCGGCGACGGCCAGCTTGACCACATCGGTCAGGTAGTACTCGCCCTGGGCGTTGTGGTTGTCCAGCCGCGCCAGCCAGCCTTTCAGCAGGCGCGCAGGCACCGCCATGATGCCGCTATAGACCTCGCGGATGGCGCGCTGCGCTTCGCTTGCGTCCTTGTGCTCCACGATGGCCTGCACGGCACCCTGTGCCGCGTCGGTGCGCACTATGCGGCCGTAGCCGGTGGGGTCGGCAAAGTCGATGGTCAAGAGGGCCAGCGCTGTCCCGCCACACGCGGCAATCAAGGCCTGCAGGGTGTCCACCTGGGTCAAGGGCACATCGCCCGAGAGCACCACCACCACACCGTCATCGGCCAGCGCGGGCACCGCCTGCTGCACCGCGTGGCCGGTGCCCAACTGCGGCTCCTGGCGTACAAAATCCAGCGCAAAATTCAAGCCAATTCCGGCTGCAGCCCCCGTATTCATTGCGAGAGCCGCTTCCACTTCTGTAGCACCATGGCCGGTGATCACCACCGCCTGGCGGGCCTGCAAGGCCTTGGCAGCGTCCACCACATGCTGCACCAAAGAGCGCCCGGCCAGCCGGTGCAGCACCTTGGGCAGGCGGCTCTTCATACGGGTGCCTTTGCCCGCCGCCATAATCACCACGTCCACCGGCGGACGCACGTCCGCACTCTCCTGAACCCGAATACCTGAAGTCAATTGCATGCCCCTGTTAAAACGTTACGTCGTCCGATGGGGCACTATTATCGGCGCGCTGATGCTGGTCTTCGCCCTGGGCGGCTGCAGCGCCGTGCGCCTGGGCTACAGCAATGCCCCCAACCTGGCCTACTGGTGGCTGGACGACTACTTTGACTTTGACAGCCTGCAAGGCGAACGCATGCGTGCCGATCTGCAATCGCTGCACGCCTGGCACCGCCAGGAAGAACTGCCGCTGTTCAAGGAATTGCTGAAAAACCTGCAGACTGCGGCGGCGCAGCCCGTCACGCCCGAGCAGGTGTGCTCTCTGCATGCCTATTTGCAAACCCGGGCGCAAGCCACCGCAGAGCATCTGGCCCCCGGTCTGGCGGCCATTGCGCCCAGCTTGCAAGCGGCCCAAATGGAGCATATGGCGCAGCGGCTGGACAAAAGAAGCCGCCAGTGGCGCGAAGAGTGGATGGACGGCACCGCCGCCGACATTTCCGAGCGCCGGGTCAAGCAACTGGTCGAGCGCGCCGAATGGTTTTACGGGCGCCTGGACGCCCCCCAAATGGCCATGGTGCGCGCCCAAATGGCGGCCGTGGAGTTTGACAGCGCTGTGGAGCTGCGGGAATCGCTGCGCCGCCACCAGGACACTTTGCACACCTTTCGCCAGTTGCGCACCCACAACACGCCGGAATTACAGGCCCAAAATGACATACGCGCCCTGGTGGCCCGCTCCCTCCACTCTCCCGAGCCCGGCTACCGCCAGTATTTTTCCAAAATTTCAGCCCAAAGCTGTGCGGTGGTAGCGGCGCTCCACAACAGCACCAGCCCCAGCCAGCGGCAAAAGCTGATGCAAACGCTGCAGACCTACGAAAATGATGCCCGTGCGCTGAGCACGCCCTGAAACCCCTTGCCCTTATTCCGCTTCCAAATCATCCCAGTCGTTGTTGTCTCGCCTGGTCGTGCGTTCGCACTGCCTGCGGCTCGACGCCTAGACAGAAATGTTTTGGAAACGGAATTACCCTGTACATATGGCCCCCATCCACTCCGAATTTGCCCAGTATTGCTGCGATTTGCTGAGCAGCGCCGGCCCCTGTGTGGCCAAGCGCATGTTTGGCGGCTGGGGCATCAGCACCGACGGCCTGACGCTGGCCATCCTGGCCGACCTGGGCGAAGGTGAAACGCTGTGGCTCAAGGCCGACGAACACAGCCGCGCCCAGTTTGAAGCGGCAGGCTGTGCCCGCTTCACCTACACCGCCAAGGGAAAAAGCCGGGGCATGAACTACTACAGCGCACCGGCTGACGCCATGGAATCGGCCGCCCTGATGGCGCCGTGGGCCCGGCTGTCCTTGCAGGCGGCGCTGACGGCGAGAAAAAAGGCCTGAGCCAGCATCAGACGCACGCATAGCCGTAAAAATATCCACAAATAGCCATTTCACTGGCCGGACGCCACATACCAGGTGCCTCGACCAACACCGTGCTTGAGCAGGTGTCCGTCCTTGGTGAGTTGGGCGCAATGGAATAACGAACCGGCATAAGCAAACCGAAACCGCCGAGAATTCGGTCAGCCAAAAAGTCCGCTGTGCGAACCAAGCCGCGCCAGCCGCATGGTGTCGGAATCCAACTTGCGGTAGATCAGCAGCAGGTCAGGCTTGACGTGGCATTCGCGGTAGAGCGCCCAATCGCCAGAAAGATCGTGATCCCGGTAGCGCGCATCCAAGGCTTGGTCGGTCGCCAGCGCGAGCAGCACCGACTTGAGCGCGTCATCAAGCGTGGCACGGTGCTGGCCCTTGGCCTCGCGCTTGTAGTCGCGTTTGAACGCGGAGGATCGGTCAATCGTCCGCACGCAAATCCGCCATCAGGTCGTCCACGCTGGTGAACTTCTTGCCCTTGCCCGCTTCCAGCTCGGCAATGGCCTTCTTGGTGGCAGCGTTGGGCACCTTCACATCGAATGGCAGGCGGTGTTCGTCCGCAATGCGCAGCATCAGCAGACGGATGGCATCGGAAATCGACAGCCCCATCGCTTCGAGTGCAATGGCGGCACGTTCCTTGGTCTGGGTGTCGATGCGGGCGCGAACATAGGTGTCGGCGGTGGTGCTCATGGTCATTTTCTCCTGAAACGGTTGAATGATCCAATTGTAGTCACAACGCGACCACAACAAGGGCGGCATGCGCTGTCGACAAACATCGGCTTTCCGCCAATCACCCTCATAGCATTACACCGGCCAAACCACCCCGTAGTCGTTGAGAATGGCGTCCAGCGGCATGTCGTGGGGCTCGGGTTCCAAATCGGGCACGAAGCCGACGCCGTAGCCCAGGCCTACGGTCACCGGCTTGGGCTCCAGGGTGGACAGCATGCGGTCGTAAAAGCCGCCACCATAGCCCAGCCGGTAGCCGCCCGGCCCGTAGCCCACGCAGGGGGCAAACAGCAGGGTTGGCACAATGACCTCGGTGTCCTTGGGTTTGGGGATGCCGTAGGCGTCTTCTTCCATGGGGCAGCCGGGGTACCAGGCGTGAAAAATCATGGTTTTGTGCTGCTTGTTGACCACCGGCAGGCCAATGCGCCGGGGCTGGGGCTGGTCCAGCAGCTCGCCGTCTTCCTTCCAGCGGTGCAGCGCGGGCAGGGGGTCAAACTCCCCTTTGATGGGCCAGTAGGCGCCGATCACGGTGTCGGGACGGCCCACCAGCCAGATGCGCATGATTTGCTGCAAGGCTGCGGCCCGCTCGGCCCGGTCGGGGAGGTTCAGGCGTTGTTCCAGTAAGAGCTTGCGAAGGGCTTTCTTGTCCGCCGCATTCAAATCGTCTGAGTTGTTCATAATCACCACATGCAGTTTTCAGCCATTCTGACATTGATCGCCCTGCTGGGCGCATGGATGTCCCTCACACACTTCCCAGCATACGCCCAAGACCGCAACGCCACCCGCGCGGATGAGGCCGTTCTGGACATGGCGCAAGCCTACAAACAGCGTGATCGTAAACGCCTGGCGGCCCTGTTGCCACAGGCGCGCGGCTCTGTGCTGGAGCCCTGGGCCGCGTACTGGGAGCTGTCCAGCCGCCTGGACGAAGCCAGCCCCGCCAGCATCCAGGAATTCATGGCGCGTTTTGGCGGCAGCTACCAGGAGGACCGGCTGCGCGTCGAATGGCTGGCGCAACTGGGACGCAACCGCGATTGGGTCAGCTTCAACCGCGAATACCCCAAGTACCGCATGAACGATGACCGCAGTGTGCGCTGCTACGCCCTGCTGGCCGAGCACCTGAGCAGCGGCGCCGATGTCAACCAGGCGGTGACCGACACCTGGCTGACGATGAAGGAAGCCGACGAAGGCTGCACCAGCGCGGTGGAACAGCTCGTCAAAGACCACTCCATTAAGTCCCACATGGCCTGGCTGCGCGCCCGCCTGGGGCTGGAGAACGACCGCCTGCAGGTGGCCACCCAGGCGGTGGGGCTGCTCAACGAGGGCTGGGTTGGCACCGTCAACGCCCTGTACCGCAACCCTGGCAAATACCTCCATGCCAAGCTGACCGCACTGCGGCCCAAAACCCGTGAACTGGTAACGCTGGCCTTGGTCCGCCTGGCCTACCTGGACCCGGCCAAGGCGGCCGCAGAGATGCGCAAGCTGCGCTGGAAGGCCCAACTGACCCAGGAAGAACGTTCCTGGGTCTGGGGCGCCATCGGCAAACGCGCCGCGCAAAAGCTCTCGGACGATGCGCTGGGCTACTTTGCCAAAGGCCAGGTGCAGCACATGCACGAAGACCACCTGGCCTGGATGGCGCGCGCCGCCTTGCGCGCCGGGCGTTGGGACCTGGTGCCAAAGGCCATTGCGGCCATGCCTGAGACACTGCGCAATGACAGCACCTGGGTGTACTGGCGTGCGCGCTCCGCCATGCAACTGGCCAAAACCGGGGCCGCGCGCGCCGAAGCCCTGCGCCCGCTGGAAGGCATTGCCGGGGTGCGCGGCTTTTACGAGCAACTGGCCCTGGAAGAGCTGGGCCAGCGCATCAGCGTGCCGCCCCGCCCTGACGCCCTGACGGCGGAAGAAAAAGACGCTGCCCGCCAAAACCCGGCTCTGAGCCGTGCGCTGTACGCCATCCAGCTCGGCCTGCGCTCCGAAGGGGTGCGGGAGTGGAACTACGCCACCAACCTGCATGTAAAAGGCGGCATGGACGACCGCAGCCTCCTGGCCGCCGCCGATCTGGCCTGCCGCAACGAGGTGTGGGACCGCTGCATCAACACCAGCGAGCGCACCAAAACCCTGATCGACATGGAACAGCGCTTTCCCATGCCCTTTAAAACCACCGTGCTGGCACGCACTAAACAAATCGGACTGGACCCGGCCTATGTGTACGGGCTGATCCGCCAGGAGAGCCGCTTCATCATGGATGCCCGCTCCGGCGTGGGCGCCTCGGGCCTGATGCAGGTGATGCCCGCCACGGCGCGCTGGACCGCCAAGAAAATCGGACTGACCGATTTCCATCCCCAGCAGATCAACAACCGCGACACCAACATCACCATCGGCACCGGCTACCTGAAGCTGGTGCTCGATACCTTTGACGGCTCCATGCCCATGGCCGCCGCCGCCTACAACGCCGGCCCCAGCCGCCCCCGCCAGTGGCGCGGCCAAACCGGCAGCCCGGTGATGGAAGCCGCCATCTGGGCTGAAAACGTGCCGTTTTCCGAAACCCGTGACTATGTGAAAAAAGTGCTCTCGAACACCACCAGCTATGCGGCCCTGATCACCGGGCAAGCGCAGTCGCTCAAGGCCCGGCTGGGCAGCGTGGGGCCCAAAGACGCCAACCTGCCGGAGACCGGGCTGGACCTTCCCTGAGCATCAATTCAGCGTCCATTCCTCATCAATCGGCAGGGTGTTGCGCTCTACCATCTTGTCTTCGCAAACCAGGAGAATCCATGCGCAAGCTCTACATCGGCAACAAAAACTACTCGTCCTGGTCCATGCGGCCCTGGGTGCTTCTGAAACAGGCGGACATTGCGTTTGAAGAGGTCATGGTGCGCTTTGACTCCTTTGGCGCCGACTCCGAGTTCAAGCGCCAGTTGAACGCGGTGTCCCCCACCGGCAAAGTGCCGCTGCTGGTGGATGGCGACCTGGCCGTGTGGGACACCCTGGCCATCGCCGAATACCTGGCCGAACAGCACCCCGAAAAACAACTGTGGCCCGCCGAGCGCCGTGCCCGCGCCCAGGCCCGTAGCGTCTGCGCCGAGATGCACAGCGGTTTTACCCACCTGCGCGGCCACTGCCCCATGAACATCGAGGCCCATTTGCCCGAGACCGGGGCTCTGATCTGGCGCGACCAGCCGGGCGTGCGCGCCGACGTGGCGCGCCTGGTGGCGATGTGGAGCCCGCTGCTGCAAGAGCACGGCGGGCCGCTGCTGTTTGGCCATTTCACGGTGGCGGACGCCTACTTCGCCCCGGTGTGCATGCGCCTGAAAACCTATGCACTGCCCCTGCCGCAGCACATTGCCGCCTATGTGGAGCGCGTCTGCGCCCTGCCCGGCGTGCAGGACTGGGTCGCGCAGGCCCTGGCGGAAAACGACTTCCGGGACTTTGAAGAGCCCTACCGCGTACAGCCTAGCCCCCACGCTCCGCCGCTGCGCGGGTCGCTGCCCCCCGAGGGGGCCGCATTTCACCTTGGGGCGGCCCGGCGGTGAAACCTTGCCCCTGGAAAACCTACCTGGTCGGCGGCGCCGTGCGCGACGCCCTGATGGGCTTGCCCGTGCAGGACCGCGACTGGGTGGTGGTGGGCGCCACGCCGCAGGCCCTGCTGGACCAGGGTTTTCTACCGGTGGGCCGCGACTTTCCGGTGTTTTTGCACCCCAAAACCCGCGACGAATACGCCCTGGCCCGCACCGAACGCAAGACCGCGCCGGGCTACCACGGCTTTGCGGTGCACGCCGCGCCCAACGTCACCCTGGAAGAAGACCTGGCCCGGCGCGACCTTACTATCAATTCCATAGCTGTCTGCGCACATTCCACGGGGGCTGGAGGCCAATTTAGCACTAAATTTCTGATCGATCCGGTGGCCTGGAAGGCTACAGGCGCCCTGGTGGACCCCTACGGAGGCCAGCGCGACCTGACCGACAAGGTGCTGCGCCATGTGACCCCGGCGTTTCGCGAAGACCCGGTGCGCATTTTGCGGCTGGCCCGCTTTGCCGCGCGCTACGCCGATTTCACCGTGGCCCCGGAAACCACGGCCCTGATGCAGGACATGGTGGCGCACGGCGAGGTGGACCATTTGGTGGCCGAGCGGGTGTGGCAGGAGCTGGCCAAAGGCCTGATGGAAGCCCAGCCCTCACGCATGTTTGCCGTGCTGCGCAGCTGCGGCGCGCTGGCGCGCCTGCTGCCCGAACT
>Ga0209343_10006107_pt1 | contig 14474 bp, 13 predicted proteins | sample RifCSPlowO2_02_FD_184026 | JGI IMG/M metagenome (GOLD analysis project Ga0209343, IMG submission 184026) | Groundwater microbial communities from Rifle, Colorado - Rifle CSP2_plank lowO2_0.2 (SPAdes) (version 2) | ecosystem: Environmental > Aquatic > Deep subsurface > Groundwater | place... | reverse complement strand
AAAATGGCCTAGCGCGCCGCGCCGGCCAGGGTCTGTTCCTGAATCTTGACCAGGAAGCTGAAACGCGGTTTCGTAGGACCCACGCCCCAGCGGTTGACCGTCCATTTGGTCCGCAGGAATTTGATTTTGGGCTTTTCGCGCAAGTCTATCAAAAGCTGAGAAACGCCCTGATAGAACTTCTGCGGGAAAGCGAGCAGCGGCTTCGTGCCCCAATCCGTGCCGTCGGCCGAACCCCAGATGCTCACGTCGAGCGACTGTTGCTCGAGAATCCGAGTGATGGCCAAGGTGAGCAGGAAGGTTTTCCCGGCGTTTTCGCCGAGCGCCATCGGCTCGCTCTCCCCGTTGGACTCGACCGTAATCTCCGGAACCAAGAAACCATCGAGCATGAGCGTTTTGCTCCTGACCAAAAATCTATTTCTATTCTATTCAAGAAAAAGATATTGTAGCATAGCCGTCCCGGATGTGGACCTTCACGGCGTTTCCTGGGGGTATTATATAATCATGCCCCGAAGCTTTCCTGAAGACCTCGCCAACCATGTGCACTCGCAGTTGGTCGCTCGCAAGGAACATCCCCCATCTCTAAGAGTCTTAACAAGACTATTCGAAACGCTTTACTTTGCCAGTCTGAAACGAGAAGAAAACCAGCCCATTTCTTGTCGGGTAGCCTTCATCATTCGCAAACGACCGGACCCGCATCCCCCCCGGCGGATCGTTGCAGACCGGTGGCAGTATTTCCCCCTTGCTCACGATCTGCCATTCAACGTTCGCAATCTTGTGAAACTCTCGACTGCAGTCGATCCCTGGGGATCGACTCTCGCAGTGGACACAGACTCGCACGGCAAGCTGCGGATATGGGGACTTATCGATCAGAGTGTTCATTACAGTACATACATCGTGAAGGAGGTTTCTAGCGGGGCAGAAATGCCCGGGATGTTTCAAGCGGTCATACATGGAACCGGTGAAATCGCCGCGTACAAGACGTACGTTTTGTTGGGTAACCTTAAGCAAGACACTCTGGTGGTGAGACAACAGAGAGTGTTCCAGTCTGGACCGGTGCATTCGAAGTTGATGCTGTCGATCAGGGATTTTCAGCAACGAGTGCGGAGGAAGGTTGGAAGCGCTCTCTACAACGAGAGAGGCCACTGGGATCAGAGTCTCGAAGAGATGTGGATCTCCGCCCTCTGCAGAGTCCTCATCAGCATTCAGAGGTATCATCATGGCGGTACGGTGCTAATCTCTGACGTTGGCTCGGGGCTCAATCCGAAATACTCACTCCAGTATGGGCGGCTGGCCGATGCTCTCTTCCGGGCAGCGGTGCACTCAATCGAGAATACTTCGTACAAAGATGAAATAATTGAGGAGTACTTGGACACAGAAGCCGACGATATTCCAGTTGACCTATATTGGGACGAGGCTGCCAGCGGAGATGAAATGGAAGACACGAATGACGAAGTCACCGGTTGCGTGCGTTTCCTAGCATCGCTGTCTCGCACTGATGGCCTGATTTGGCTTGACTCCAAATTACAATTGAAAGCATTCGGAGTCGAAGTTACAGTCCGAGACGATCCGACTCGGGCTTTCTTAGCACGGAACACTCAGGCCACAAAGACTAGAAATCTAGACCTGAACCACTTTGGTACAAGACATCGCTCCGTTCTTCGGTATTGCGCTGCCAATCCCAAGAGCGTGGGATTTGTTGTTTCGCAAGACGGCGATGTCCGTGCAATCACCCAATTCGATAATCGCGTTCTCTTGTGGGACAACGTTCGGATTCAATCGCTTCGAAACGCGCGAACTATAACTGCGGTCTCGGCCTGAGCGGCGCGTTACCGGATCGCTATATCCGCTCACATGGCGCGTAACCCCCTTCGCGGAGGCCGATCAACTTCCCTCTATAGGCGCTCGCGCAGCCGCCGCAGCCTCCGCCCGGCCTCTTCGAGCGTCTCCGGTTTCTTGCAGAATGCGAACCGGACCTGCTGCGCGCCGTCGGCGGGGTTGCTGTAGAAGCTCGAACCCGGCACCGCCGCCACGCCGATTTCCCGGATCAGGAACTCGACAAACTTCGTGTCGCTCGAAAAACCGAAACGCGAGATGTCGGTCATGATGTAGTACGCGCCGAGCGGCTTGAAGCAGTGGAATCCGCAGTCTTCTAAGATGGGAAGCAAGAGGTCGCGGCGCTCGGTATAATTGGCGGCCAATTGTTGATAGTAGCTTTCCGGCAGCGAAAGGGCCGTGACGCCCGCTTCCTGCAAGGGCGCGGCGGCGCCCACGGTCACAAAATCGTGGACTTTACGGATGCTATTCGACAATTCCGGGAACGCAATCGTCCATCCGACGCGCCAGCCGGTGACGCTGTAGCTTTTCGAAAGGGCGCTGATGGTCACGCTCCGTTCCCGCATTCCCGGGAGGCTGGCGATAGAAATGTGCCGGCAACCGTCGTAGAGGATGTGCTCGTAAATCTCATCCGTGATCGCCACGAGGTCGCGCCGGCGGCAGAAGCGCGCGATGGTCTCCAGTTCCTCCCGGCCGAATACTTTCCCGGTGGGATTGTTCGGCGTATTGAGCACGATGGCGCGGGTGCGCCCGGTGCAGGCGGCGTCGAGATCGTCTTCGGAAAAGCTCCACTCCGGCGGCCGCAAGCGGACATGGCGGGGGACCGCCCCGGTCAGGGCGCAGTCGGGACCGTAGTTCTCATAGAACGGCTCAAAGATGATGACCTCGTCGCCGGGATTGAACAGCGCCATGAAGCTCGCAAACATGGCTTCGGTCGCGCCGCAGCAGACCGTGATCTCCGTTTCCGGGTCCACTTCCCACCCCAGTGCCCGGGAATACTTCCGGGCGAGCGCGTCTCGAAAGCTCTTGGCCCCCCAGGTGATCGCGTACTGATTGATGTCGGCGTCAATGGCGCGCTTGGCGGCTTCCTTGATCTCGCGCGGCGCGGGGAAATCGGGGTAGCCCTGGGACAGGTTCACCGCGCCATGCTGCAAGGCGAGCCGCGTCATCTCGCGGATCACGGACTCGACCAGGCCGGAGGTGCGCTGCGCGGTGGCTCTCGGGGCGACAGGAACGGCTGGCTCGTGTGGGTTCACCATAGGATTGTACAACGGTTGAATGAGGTTCTAACGGGGAGAAAACGCGAGCGGACCTCTGGCTGCGTGGGACCCGGCGCGTTCTCCATCGGTTTGATAGAGCTTCCGGTAGAGCGCCGCGTTGCGCAGGACCGCCTGGACGTACTCGCGGGTTTCGGTAATCGGGATGCTCTCGACAAACTCCGCCGGGTCCTCGAAGTTCGCATCGCTGGTCCATTGCTCTACTCGGTGCGGCCCCGCGTTATATCCCGCCAAAGCGTGTTCGGGGCTTCCGTTAAACTGGTCGAGGACTTGCCGGAGGTAGTAGGTTCCGTAGATCAGGTTGATCTCCGGCCGATAGAGAGAAGCCAGGCGGTAGGCGCGGGCGCGGCGGTCCGGAATCCGTTTGGCCATATACCGGGCGGTGGAAGGCAACAATTGCATCAGCCCGCGGGCGTTCGAGCGGGACCGAGCCTGCGGATCAAACTCCGATTCCTGCCGGATCAGTCCCGCAACCAGGTAGGGGTCCAGGCCGGTTACTTCTGCGTTGCGCTTCACCTGTTCCCACCAGGGGAGCGGGAACAAGGCCTCCCAGGCTTCGCGAGGAAGGTCCTGGATGCTCATGGCAAAGTAACCGCTGATGTAGCGCTTTCCGTAGCGCATCGCGACGTGGTGGCGGCCGCGCTCCCTCTCCAGGCGAGCTAATTCCTGTCCCATCCGAAAGGGTGACGCTCCGTTCCGCACCGCTGCCGACAGTTCCCCGATCGCCCAGTCCAGCAGCCAGACCGATTCGAGCAGCTTGGCGCGGCTCAACACATCGGCCTCTGCCCCCGAAGGAATGCCCTGAAGCAACGAGCCATTCGCCGGGCGTGGAATCTCAGGCAACGTCCACTGCGCCGGAAGTACCGCTGCTCCAGTCCCGGCCGGCAGTGCTGCCAACCGCTCGCGGCCTTGCAGCCCGTAGTAAAAGTTCGGAAATACACCGACGAGTTGTTGGTAATAGGCCGCCGCCGCCGCCGGAGCCTCTTGCTCGGCCAGCCGTCCCAACCAATACAGGGCAGCCGGGACCTGCGGGCTTGCCGGATAATTGCGGATCTGCTCCTCGAACAGGGTCTTCGCCTCGGCGAGGCGGCGCTCGCGGTAGGCTTGCCAGGTTACGTACCAGTGGGTCGTGGCCGCATACCGGCCCTTCGGAAATCTCTCATAGAGCAGCCGGTAGTATTGCATCGAGCGCGGGGTGTCCTTGGCCATTCGATAAAAGTTCCCCGCCAGGAACAGCGCATCTTCATATGAATCCGATTGCGGATACTTCTCGCCCAGCGCCTGGATCTGCTCTTCCATGTTCTCCGGCCGCTTCAGACGCCGGTAGGCAGCCCCGAGCGTGTAGAGCCGCTCGGCGTCCGCGTCCGGGTCGGAGACCTTCATCCGCAGCAACGTCGTCAGCGCCGGCCAGGTGGCGCCGGATTGATACTGGCAGACGCCCACGCGCACCGCCCCGCGTTCCCCTTCCGATCCGCTCGATGCCGCCAGCGCCTGGTATTCCGTTTGCGCGGCCCGCCACTGTTTGGCTTCAAACAGACGCTCCGCTCGATCCTCCCGCATGGCCATCGAGGGAACAGGGAACGCTGTTGCAAGCTGCGCGCGGACTTCTTTCAGGCGTTTCTCGGCGGCGTCGGCCTGCGGCGCGAGAGGAAATTGATAGTAGATGCGTTGGTAGCGTTCGGCTGCCTTCGCAAGCTGGCCGTCCTTTCGATCCGCCTCCGCGAGCAGCCACTCCGACTCCGGCTGTGGAATCGAGACCGGGGAGGAAAGCAACGCACTCCGCGCCTCGGCGGCCCGATCCAGAGCGAGCAAGCTCTCCGCCTGCTTCCGCAAGGCTCCCGGCGCGAGCAGGCTGGAAGGATACCGCCCGGCAAACCCCTCGAGCAGCTTCGCTGCCGCAGCATGGTCTTTTTCTGCGAACTCGCTCAAAGCCAGGTAATACTCTGCGTAATCGCGGAGCGGGTTTTCCGGGCCGCGGGCAGCCTGGAAGTGCTCGCGGGCCTGGGCGTATTTTTTCTCTTCGTAGGCCGAGTATCCCAGGACGAGATGCGCCAGGGCGCCGTTGGTGTCGTTACGGTTTCGCCGGGCAAATTGATCGAGGGTTCGCCGCGCGGCGGGGGAGGGCCTCTCCATCACCTGTTTGCTCCTCGCAAGCAGCTCGGCCGGCACAGGCTCCGGCGCAGCCCAGGTCTTTCCTCCTAACAGCAAACTCAGCAGAAGTATCGCCAGCAGGCACATTGGCAACGAACCTCAGTCCGCTTGCAATTCAGTTCGATGCAGAAACGCCGCAATCCGTTCCGGTCTCGCCCCTATCCGGCCACCGCCCCCGGATAGTCATTCCCCAACTTTTCGGGGTCGTTCTCTGCGAACTTGGTCACCAGCTCGTAGTGCAGATAATCAAACGAGCGCGCCGCCGTCTGCCCAAACCGTTTCTGATATGTTTCCCTGTTCTTGTCAATCTCTTCTTTGAGCAACCGATAGAGTGTGTTGTTCTTCCTGCCCTCTTCGATCCTCGCTTGATTTTGAGGATAGGCGAGCAAGTCCTGCACCGCCACGCGGGCAGAGCGGTACGCTTTCTTGTGAATGTCTCGGTCGTGCTCTGGCAAGGTCTCTGGATCGGGTGGAGGCGGAATGACCGGAACAACGGGAGCGGCCGCCGGAGGCGGCGGCTCCACCAGAGCTTCGGCAGCAGCCGGTGGCGCAGGGGTCGCTGCCTCCACAGGAGCCACCACCGGACGGGCGGCGCTCGCGGCGGCGCGCCCCGCTGCGGTCTCCAGGCTCAGGCCAGCGACCCGGGCGAGTATTTCCACCGCCGCCGGCTCAACCGACCCTGCGGCCGAACCGGAATCGGCATAGAGCGCCGCCACGATGCGGCCCTGCACCACCACCGGAAACAGGTAAAGGCTCTCCTCGGCCGCGCCCGCCAGGGCTTCGATCATCGCCTGTGGCAGCGCCTCCGCAGTGCGCAGACTGGAAACACCGAGCTGGCTCTCCGTGATTTCCCTGAAAACGCCGGACTGGCTGGCGGAGACCGAGAGGGACTTCAGTTGCGAAGTCGCCTCCGCCGGGAACCCTTCGGTGCGCCAAATCGAAAACGAGTCTCCCTTTTTCACAAACAGCGCGCAGCGGCCCGCAAAGCCTGCGGCGGTCTGCAGCGCCGCCGCCATGATTTCCGACTGACCCGTCGGCTGCAAGACGCGCGCGACAGCCTGGTTTACTGCCGGGAGCACCGACGGGGTTGGCGCAGCAGAGGCGTAAGGAGCTTCGGCGGCAGCGCGGGTTCCCCCTACCACCCCGCTCGTCGCGACCGACACTCCGGCCTTCGCGACCGCCTGCTGGATTTCTTTTCGCATTGTTTGCTCGAAGGATGCCAGGCCGTTTTCAACGGCCCGCCGGACCAAATCTTCGAGCAGCCGTTCTAACCCGCCTCCGCTACTTTGAGCCATTGTCCCAGTCCTCGTTGAAATTCCCGGCGGCGGCAACCCCGCCACCCACCTTCGAATTTTCGCTACCCGGGGCGGCCGTGCCCCGCCCTCCTTCCCCGAAGCGATCGCTTCGGAGGGCTTGCCCCCCGGCCCTTTAGCCGAAGAGAGCCTGCCTCTTGGAAATTAACCCTGTCGGCGCAGCGGTGTCAAACGGTTTCTGCGGGGGGTCCGATTCGGTTATAATAGAAGTGCTAAAGGACGTACTGTCTCCAAGAGGGGGCGAAACGGTTTCGACGGGGGGGAACAGGGCTAAAAGGCATACCGGGGGCCATGCACCCGCAATCGCGTGGACCAAAAACTAAATGCCAATACACAATTGGCTCTCGCTGCTTAATTAAAAGTGGCGCGTCGCGTCACCTTCGCCTGTAGGGGTGAACGCGATGTCATTTTATGCGGGCTGGCTCTTCTCTCTCTGTCCGTGAGGGAGGAGCGAGACCCATCGGGCTAGCGGCCGTTAATTCTTGTTGGCTCGACGTTAGCGGTTGTGAAGCTGTTTCGAACCGACTACGTATGTAGGCTTTTAGCTCCGGACCTTTTCGGACGGGGGTTCGACTCCCCCCGCCTCCACCAATGTATGATCCTTGGCCTCTGCGAGTTCGATCAGCGACAACATCGGTAGGAAACGCCGTGAAATGGTTTTCTGGAACCGTTGAAGAACTAAAAGCTTTGGTTAACGAAATCGGATCGCGCGGCGATTGGAGTGAAACCGAACACGGCTACCAGTTTCGATCCAAAAACGGGGCAATTCTCAACTGGTTCCCTTCGACAGGAACTATTCAATATCAAGGGCCAAAAACCGCACGCGAGGGGCTCGAACAAGCTCTTGCAAAGCTTCCAGCACCTGACGCAAGTAAAACTGTACGAGCCGCAGTCGCGAAAGATGAACTCCCAAGAGTATTTGTAGTACACGGCCACGATGATACCGCCCGCGAACAGCTTGAACTCATTCTGCACCGCCTTGATCTGAACCCTTTCGTTCTTGCTAACACCGGGGGTGCGGGGATGACAATCATTGAGGCTCTTGAACGCGAAATCGTCGAGCGGAACACGAGGTGCCGATTCGGCATAGTCCTCCTTACACCGGACGACATGGGTTACTCGGTACGGGAGGGCGACATCGGCCGAAAGCCAAGGGCGCGGCAGAATGTAGTGCTCGAGATGGGGATGCTTTTGGCTACCCTGGGTAGGTCAAATGTGGTGATTTTGCAGAAAGGATTCATCGAACTACCGTCCGATGCACAGGGCATTATTTATATTCCCTTTAACAACCACGTTAGGGAAACCGTTCCCAAACTTGCCGACAGGCTAAGAGTGGCTGGCTTTGAAATCAGTGCCCAGGCACTTAGCAGAGCATCATCTTGATGCTCCCCATGCAAAACGGCTGGTACCGTCAAAACCCTAATCTCCACCCCCCGAAGGTCTTTTTATTGACTAGACATCTGACTAGTCGGTATAATCGGATGGGGAATGGGAGGGGTAGGATGGGTTCCTGGCAACTGCAAGACGCGAAGGCGCGGTTCAGCGCATTCCTCAATGCGACGATCCGGAAGGGTCCCCAGGTCGTGACGCGCCGGGGCGTGGAGACGGCCGTTCTCGTCCCGATTGAGGAATGGCATCGCCTGCAACAAGCCTCACGCCCTGGCCTAAAGGCTTTGCTGCTCGGTCCGGGACCCCGCTTTGAGAATCTCATTCCAGCGCGTCGAAAACTCAAGCGCCGCCGTCCCGTGGTATTCAAGTGAAATTGTTCAAATGACACGGTATCTGCTCGACACCAATGTTGTTTCCGAGCTTCGCAAACCGAAACCCCACGGGAGTGTCGTCGCATGGATCGGCGGCTTGCGGGACGAGCAGCTCTATATTTCGGCAGTCACCATTGGAGAATTGCAGCGGGGTATTGAAAGAACACGGCGGCAAGACGCAGCCAAGGCCCGTGAAATCGAGCGGTGGGTGGACCAACTGGAGGCGTCCTCCAACGTGCTGCCCATGGATTCGCGGTGTTTTCGGGAGTGGGCCAGGCTGATGGAGGGAAAGTCCGCCCACCTTCTCGAGGACGCCATGATTGCAGCCACCGCCCGCGTCCAAGGACTCCGGGTTGCAACGCGCAACGAAAGCGACTTCGCACTTCTCGGTGTAGAAACGGTAAATCCCTTCCGCGTCAATCCATAAGTCGAAAACAGCTTGCTTCCGACCCAGCCCCGGAATTATTCGGTTTCTCTCCCTGCTGTCTTAGCCTATAATTTCAGCGGCGGTTTCCAAAGCGTTAGTCTGACTGAAAGCAGTGCAGGGCGCCTCAGGCGCCGAAGGATATACGAATATTTTGTAGGCCAAATCGAGGTGTGACGATGACGACGAAACGCTACTTCGTAATGATGCAAGTGGGGCTGGCCGCGATCTCGATCTGCGCGGGACCGGACCTGGTCCGGGCACAAACGTCTCCTTCCGCGGCGCTGACCGGGCAGGTGCGTTCGCAGGAGGAAGGCCCCATGGAGGGGGTGCTGGTCAGCGCGAAGCGGGCGGGTTCGACGGTCACGATCACGGTGGTGAGCGACGCCCGGGGCCGGTACAGCTTTCCGCAGAACAGGCTGGAACCCGGTCAATATTCCATCCGCGTCCGGGCGGTGGGATACGAGTTGGAACGAACGGGACCGGCGGAGGTGAAGGCACAAACCACAGCCCACCTGGATCTGAGACTCCGCAAGACACTGGACCTCGCCTATCAGCTCTCGAACGGGGAGTGGCTCATGAGTATGCCGGGAACCGACGAACAGAAGCAGGGCTTCCTGGGCTGCCTCAGTTGTCACCCCCTGGAGCGAATCGTTCGGTCCCGGTATAACGGGCCGGAGTTCGCCCAGGTCATCCAGCGAATGAGCACCTATGCGCAGGGCAGCACGCCGCTGCGACCCCAGCGGCGGCCGAGCGGTGCGAGCGCGGGCGGGGACATGGAGGCGCCTCGAGGGGGGATGGACCGATACCTGAAGCAGGGTGAATTTGCCGCCACGATTAATCTGAACGCAGTTTCCCGCTGGGAATACCCTCTCCAGACGGTGCCCCGCCCGAAGGGCAAAGCAACGCGGGTGATCATCACGGAGTATGACCTTCCCCGGCCGGAAGCCCTGCCGCACGATGCGACGGTGGACCCGCAAGGCAGGGTGTGGTATTCCGATTTCGGGTGGCAGTACCTCGGGATGCTCGATCCCCAGACCGGCAAGATCACGGAACTCCCTGTGCCCTTGTCGGATCCAAAAGCTCCTACCGGCGCCCTCGACATTGGGTTCGACGCCGAGGGAAACATCTGGCTGGCCATGATGTACCAGGGTGTCCTCGCCCGGTTCGACCCCAAGACGCAGAAGTTCGAAACCTGGAAATCCCCGAAATTCGGGCAAGGGGATGCGGCCCGGACGGCGATGGTCGCGCCCGGCCGCCTCAACGTGGACGGCAAGGTATGGGTGGGGGCCAGCGAGGAGTATCAGCTCGATTTGAAGTCCGGCGAGTGGGTCGCGATTGATTACAAGCGGGACATTCCGAAGGACTCGCCGCTCGCAAATCGTTCGTTCAACTCCTACGGCGTTGGCTCGGACTCGAAGAACAATTTCTATGGCATGAACCTCAACGGGGAGTTCATCACGCGGGTGGATGCCAAGACCATGAAAACATCTCTCTTCCCTACCCCGACTCGCAACTCCGGCCCGCGCCGAGGCCATATGGACTCCCAGGACCGGCTGTGGTTTGCCGAATTCCGCGGCAACAAAATCGGCATGTTCGACACCAAGACGGAGAAGTTCCAGGAGTACGCGATCTCCACTCCGTGGACGAATCCCTACGATGCGATCCTCGACAAGAGCGGCTTTGCTTGGGCCGGCGGAATGTCCAACGATCTGGTAGTGCGGTTGAACACCAAGACCGGCGAACTGACCGAGTACCTCCTCCCGCGGGCCACCAACATCCGCCGCGTGGATGTGGATAACTCCACCAACCCGCCCACCTTCTGGGTCGGGAACAACCTCGGCGCTGCGCTCGTCAAGGTTGAGCCGCTCGAATAGCTTTGAGAGCTTCTTCTGATTACCATCTATGACCCCTCCAAACGCCCTGAGAAATGGACCGCAGGCTATCGGAGTCGAAAGGAGTGAAAATGACCCGCAGGTATCCAAAGTGCCACTTCTGCGAAGGCAGGGTGGCGGAGCAAAGAATCACGGTAGATTACCGGTGGGGAGAAGACTTGGTCGCCATCCTCAAGAATGTTCCTGCGGGAGTCTGCGAGGTGTGCGGGGAGCAATACTTCAAGGCGCAAGTTGTGAAAGCGATGGAGCGAGAAGCCCGCTCCAGGACGAAACCGAAAGAGATGCAAACCGTCCCTGTGCGCGAACTCAAGGTGGCTTAGGCAGCCGATGAAGGTCTTTACCATTCCGAACGTTTTGTCCAAAGAGGGCGACCTGGTTGTAATTCCTCGCAGGGAAAACGAGCAGCTACTCGCGCTCAAGCGAATCAGGGAATTTCGGCCCACGGCCAGACAGATAGCAGCCTTGAAGAGAGCGGAGCGGAATCTCAAGAAAGGGAAAGCGCTTCCCTACGATGCCGTCGCCAGAGCCCTGGGTCTTGCGCCATTCCGAAAGGGGGTGGAAGGTGAATCACGGCCGAATTCAGTTTGCTCTGCTCGCAAAGAAGCAGCTGGACTTGATGATGAAGCTGATCGACCTCCACATTCGCTTTGTTGATATAAGCGGCCAGATCGCTCAAACTGAGGAATTCGGTTTACTGACGAGCCTCGCGACAACGGTCTTTCCCGCACTCAAGAATCGAATGATAGGGTCTGTCTATTGGGTTTATGATTCAGCCAAGAGCGAGCGAAAGTTTCTGGCAATTGATTGTTTCAGCACAGACTTAGTATATCCGGATAGCGTTACCATCGATATTCCCCTGGAGGATATTCCGCCAGCTGTTTTAGAAGAGTTCGATCGCCAGTGGGAAAATATTTCCCAAGAACCATGGATCCCTCCGCGAAAGCTTTCGAGGCGGCCTGCCCGTAAGCGAAGACAGAAGGTTATCGAAATCCAAAAGCGCTCACGATGAAGTTCTAGGCGTCTTCATCAATTCATCGACTCGGTGGCAGAATTCTCGCCATCTTTTCAGCCATTCAATACGGTTCTGGTATTCTTCCTCGGTCAACTGCCAAACCTGTTTGTGTCTTAGATGATCAACTGTCTTGCCTTGGCCCCTGCGAGACAGCTTCTTCTGAATCACACGAATTCTGTCCTTAAAACCCCAGGACTCCACCAAATGTTTCGGCCCACATTTTATGACTCTTGCGCCGCTGCTGTCAGAACTCCACTCACCCCGCTCCATCTCAGCAACCATTTCGGCTACTTGGGCCTTATAAGATTTTGGATAGTCGCCTTTGAGCAAGTCCTTCAACTTCTTGTATGCCTCTTCCGTTACGGGTTGGGATGCAATTTGTAACTCAGACCTTTGACGCAGGACCTCCACCAGTTTCATGTAATCTCCCCATTTATCGGCCTTGTCAAGCAGGTCCAACTTGTTGCCATAAAGTTGAATCAGTGCTTTTCTATGCTCCGGGTTCTCGATGTTGAACTCTCCATGAGTCTCGACGAATTGCAGAAGCTTATCTGCAACTTCCAATCCCAATTCATACTCCTTCAAATAATCAAGGTGACGCGTCAGATAGTTGAAGTCCGAACTCTTCACAAATGCAAGAATTCGCTGAAATGTAGGCCGAGCCTTTGGTGGTTCGAGAAATGCTTTGATTATTTGACCCACAGGAATCTTCTATCACTTTCCCCACCCACCCCCGCCGGGCGTCTCGATGCGCAGGATGCTGCCTCGCGGAGCGGAGAAAACAGCCTTGGATGGTAACGCCTTCTTTCCCCCGTTTGGCGGAATCAGTTCGTTCTTGCCCATCTTTCCCGGCTTTCCGCCAGCGAGTCCATACGGCGCGAAGCGGCGGCGGTCGGAGAGGATGGAGACGCGAGTCTCGGTCAGGAATTCGATCTCGCGGACAATGCCGTCGCCTCCCTTGAAGCGGCCTGCTCCGCCGGAGCCGTGCCGCAGCGAATAGCGTCGCACGCGCACCGGGCAGGCGGATTCGAGCGCCTCAATCGGCGTGTTGAGCGAGTTGGTCATGTGGGTATGGACGCCACTTAGCCCATCGCTTGAAGGCCGCGCACCCATGCCGCCCGCAATGGTTTCGTAGTACGCAAACGGCTGGCCGGTGCGGGGGGTTATCCCGCCGAAGGAGAGATTGTTCATCGTGCCGGAGCTGGCGGCGGGGATTTCGTGCGGCAGCGCCTGGGCAAGCGCGCGCAGCAGCACGTCCACGATGCGCTGCGACGTCTCGACGTTCCCCCCGGCCACGGCGACCGGCGGCTGCGCGTTGACGATGCTTCCTTTGGGAGCTACCACCTCGATGGGATTCATCAAACCGGCGCACGCAGGAACGTCATCGTCGAGCAAGCAGCGAAAAACATAGAACACCGCCGAGCGGGTGATCGCCACCACGGCATTCATGCTGCCGCGACACGCGGGGGCTGAGCCGGTGAAATCCACTCGCGCCCGCTGGCCGCGAATCGTGATGGCGACCCGCAGGCGCAACGGCACGTCCGAGTAGCCGTCGTCATCCAGAAAATCTTCGGCGCGATAGACGCCGTTGGGAATGCGCTGGAGCGCCTCTCGCATCAGCCGCGCGGAATATTGCTGGAGCGCGTCGAGATAGAAGCCTGTCTTGCGGACGCCGTACTTCCCCGCGAGTTCCGTCAAGCGCCGTTCGCCCAGACGGCAGGCAGCTACTTGCGCCGTTAAGTCGCCTTCGCGCTCTTGCGGCGTGCGGACATTGGCGAGGATCATCGCCAGCACGTCGCGCTCGATTCTGCCCCGTCGCGCCAGGCGGACCGGCGGGATGCGCAGGCCCTCCTGGTAGATTTCTTCGCTCAGTCCCATGGAAGCCGGCTGCGCGCCGCCGATGTCGGCATGATGCGCCCGGTTCGCCACATAGAAAAGTGGCTGCTTCGCTCCGCTCACGCCACGATGAACGCCACGATGAACGCCCCGATGAACAAAGACCGGCGCGACCATAGTGACATCGGGCAAGTGCGTTCCGCCCGCGAAGGGATCATTGAGCATGGCGATGTCGCCGGGGCCAAGGTCAAGCGCCTCCATCGCGGCGGCCACGGACGCGGGCATCGAGCCGAGATGCACGGGCATGTGATCGCCCATCGCCACGGCTCGTCCCTGCCCGTCAAAGACCGCGCAGGAGTAATCCCGGCGCTCCTTGATGTTCGGCGAGAACGCCGAGCGACGCAGCGCCGCCCCCATCTCCTCTGCCACGGAGTGGAAGAGGTTCTTGAAGATTTCGAGTTCCGTAGGATCAACGGGCATGTTGCGTCAACACCAGATTCAAGTATTCGTCCACGCGACAAACACAATCCGGCGGGACCACCGTGGTCGAACTATATTCGACAACCACGGCCGGCCCGCGAAATCGGTTTCCGGGAGCAAGCCGCGCACGGTCGTAGACCGGAGTCCAATGTGAGCGATTCTCAAACCACACGGTCTTCTGCCGGATCGTGGCATTTCTAAGATCGCCCCGTCCGATCCCCTTGCTGCGCCGGACCGGCGGCTTGAGCGTGCGGATCAGCAGCCGCAGGCGGAGGTTGATCACTTCCATCGCTCGCCCTGAATCGGCGTAACCGTAGGCCCTCTCATGCGCCCGATGAAACTCTTCTTGAAATCGTGCTGTGAACGGAACAGTGAGTTCATAGCTCTGCCCGACATAGCGGACATCGAGGCTCCGTATGGCGCTTGCGGATTCCGCCGGCAGCTTGTCACGGCGCAACTCCGCGCGAGCCTGGCGTTCCAAGCGCGCAAACCG
>Ga0209343_10006104_pt1 | contig 14479 bp, 15 predicted proteins | sample RifCSPlowO2_02_FD_184026 | JGI IMG/M metagenome (GOLD analysis project Ga0209343, IMG submission 184026) | Groundwater microbial communities from Rifle, Colorado - Rifle CSP2_plank lowO2_0.2 (SPAdes) (version 2) | ecosystem: Environmental > Aquatic > Deep subsurface > Groundwater | place... | reverse complement strand
CCCCCCATATCTTAAGTTCTTCAAGAACACTATCATTTGAGGTAATATTCTTGAGTTTTTCTCTTAAACCCATATCTTATCTACAACATAGATATTATAAATTTTATTGCTCAAACTGGGTCTTATACCCACTGTGAAGCGAACGATGGGAGTTTTTATTGCTCACACAACAATCTTTATATATAGTCTTGCTTTTTTTCCTGTATGCCAAAAGTAGTTGCAAGAATAAAGTTAAAAGGCAAGCACTTTGAGACCCATGTTGATCTTGACGAGGCTCTCAAGATAAAGGCAGGCAAGGGAGATATTGTATCAGCCTTGCTTACGCCAAGCATATATTACGATATAAATAAAGGAACTCATGCTTCCAATGCAGATTTACTTGACGCTTTTGGAACAGAGGATGCTTACGAGATTGCAAAGAAAATTATCGTCTCCGGAGAAGTACAGAAGACGCAGGAATTCAGGGATGCGGAAAAAGAAGCGCGTATAAAGCAAATCATTAATTTAATTATAAAAAACGCAGTTGACCAGCACGGCAGACCTTATACTGAAGAGAGAATTAGGAGGGCAGTAGATGAGATACATTTCAACTTTGATACTCGTTCTGCAGAACAGCAAATGACGGACTTAGTTAATAAACTAAAGGAAGTGATTCCAATTAAGATTGAGACTAAGCGCGTCGAGATAATTATTCCTGCCAGTTTTACAGGCCAAGTTTATGGGGTTCTTAAAGACTACAAGGAAAGCGAAGAATGGCTCTCTAACGGAGATTTAAAGACGGTGATAAACATACCGGCAGGAGTACAGATAGATTTTTATGACAAGCTTAATTCCATAACTCACGGCGCTGTACAGAGCAAAGACCTGCCTCAACAGGAATAGAAATCTTTTTAAACCTCCGCAAACACTCAAAACCAGAGACGAGAAAGAATATCAGTCTTGTTTTTTACATATGATAGCAAAAGTCACAGAGGCACACGAAGCCCCAGAAATCTCATCAGAGTCTGAAGAGAGTATAGTCAAAAAAAGACGCGTAGTAGTTCCCGGCGAGATAATTGTCTCAGGAGAAGATTATCTTCCCAGCGAAGGAACGCGTAGAGAGGGAATGAACATACTCGCAAGTCGTTTCGGACTAGCCGAAGAATCAGGCAGAGTTGTAAAAGTAATTCCAGTTACTGGTACATTCATACCTAGAAAAAACAATGTTGTAATTGGCAGAGTTACAAATATAACTTTTAACGGATGGGTAGTCGATATAGATTCAGCTTCTTCAGGATTTCTTCCAATAGATGAGTCACCCCGGTTTATCAATAAAAACGAAATGGATCAGTTTCTTGCAATAGGAGAAGTTGTAGCTGCAAAGATATGGTCTATCAACACAAGAGGAATAGACTTAACGCTTAAAAGCAAGGGTCTTGGCAAATTGGAAGGCGGCTTCACATTTAGGATAATTCCAAACCGTGTGCCAAGAGTGATTGGACGCGAAGGAAGCATGATAATGCTCATCAAAGAAAAGACTGGCTGTGATATCACTGTCGGGCAGAATGGATGGATTTGGATAAAAGGACAGAATCTAGATGATCAGATTAGGGCAAGAAAAGCCATAGAGTTCGTTGCAGAGAAATTCCACGTCGAAGGATTAACAGATAAAATGGAGGAATGGTTTGAGAAAAACTAATATGGCACTAAAACGTGAAGATGGCAGAAAAGCAAGTGATCTTCGTCCAATGCAGGCGAAAGTAGGAGTTGTACCAAATGCAGATGGTTCAGCAATATTTACTTTCGGAGATACTATTGCTATTGCGGCAGTTTACGGGCCAAAGCAATTGCATCCGCAGCATATGCAGGACCCATCAACAGGCATTTTACGATGCAACTATGACTTGCTTAGCTTTTCAGTAAGCGATAGAAAAAAACCCGGACCATCGCGACGTTCACAGGAACTTTCAAAGATGACTCAATGGGCTCTTGAGCCTGCTCTAGATTTAGAGGGATTCCCAAATACAGTTATTGATGTAGAAGTTCAGATTATTCAGGCCGATGCAGGCACAAGAACAGCAGGAATTAATGCGGCCGCTCTGGCTTTGGCGCATGCAGGAGTGCCAATGCGTAATTTAGTCTGTGCAGTGGCTATAGGAAAACTTGACAAGGATATAGTTGTTGATTTGGATAAATCAGAAGAAGATTTTGAAGGCGGAGAAGGCCCCACTGATTTCCCAGTTGCAAAACTTGCAAATACAGACCAATATACTTTGCTTCAGTTAGATGGCAAGATTCAGCCTGAAAGAGTTAAGGAAGTCTTATCATTTGCAGATGAGTCATGTGCCAAGATTTACGAAATTCAGAAGAAAGCATTAAAGGAGGCTTTGGGAGAATGAGCACAATGGATACTTCAAACCTGACTATTGAAACTTTAAGGCAGATGTTTGAACAAGGAAAGAGATTTGACGGACGTTCTTTAAAAGATTATCGTCCAATTACCGTAGAACATAATGTTTCAAACAAGGCAGAAGGAAGCACAAGAGTAAGAATAGGAAAGACAGAGGTTCTAGCAGGAGTAAAACTTCAAGTAGGCGCACCATATCCAGACTCAAAGGATAAAGGGAACCTGATGGTTTCAGGAGATTTGCTTCCTCTTGCTTCTCCAAGATTTGAGAGCGGTCCTCCAGGTTTTAACGCGATAGAATTACCTCGTCTTGTTGACAGAGCAATAAGAGAATCAGGCATGATAGATTTTAAGAAATTAGTCATAACTGGAGAGAAAGTCTGGACAGTGATAATAGATGTATTTCCTATAAATGATGACGGCAATTTAATTGATGCGGCCACAATAGCTGCGTCTGTGGCTCTAAAAGATGCTACATTTCCCGGATTGGATAAAGACAATAATGTGGACTATCATATAAAAACGCAAAATAAACTTCCTCTATCTAAGGAAACTTTTCCAGTATCCATTAGCTTCTACAAACTTGGCTCTTCCTTGTTTTTAGACCCCACACGTGAGGAGGAAGAAGCAGCAGAAGCTAGAATAACATTTGGAATTTCACTCTGGAATGGCCAGAACATGATAAATTCCTGCCAGAAAAGAGGAGCAAAACCGCTCTCTCGGGCTGAAGTGGAATCAATGATGCCTATATTGCTTGAAAAACAGATTTATCTTAACGAAAAGCTTAAAAAGTTTTTATAAATTAATCAATGATGAAAGAAAACTTCACTAAATATGAAATAGCCAGGATTTTAGGAGCGAGAGCATTGCAGATTGCAATGGACGCCCCCCTTTTAGTGAAGATAAGCGAAGAAAACTTAAAGTCTTTCAAATACGATGCTTTAAAGATTGCAGAATATGAATTTAATGCAGGAGCTCTTCCAATTACAATAAACCGCCCTCTTCCCCAGAAGCGCAAGGACAAACTCGTTTCTGTCAAAGAAGAGAAGATATCAGATGAGGAGATTGTAGCAAAGGAACAAGAAGTTGAGAAAGAGATTGTAGAGGATGCGGGAGAGCTCGGTCTTGTAGAGGAAGAAGACATAGAAGTTGAGACTCCTCCAAGTGAAGAATAATAAATTGCAAGCAAATATTTATAAAGAATTAAGCGTCTTTCTTTTAATGCGACTTTCAGGGGTGGTTATCATATTATGTATTTCTCTTCTGGTACTAACTACATTCGCTACTGCCATAAATTTCGCTTCATTTTTCAAGCAAATTTTCGGAGGCAAAATAACCGGACAAGTAACTTCGGAAGAGGAAACATGCGGAGAATACTATTCTCTGACTCCGATTACAGCTACAGCCAGCGACATTCTCTCTTCATCTTACAGCCCTTCACAGGCAATAGATAAAAATATAAATACTCATTGGATTGGCAATAGCTCTGTTCCTTATCCCAAATGGATTTACTTTGACCTTGGCAGCAGGAAATGCATAAATTCAGCAGACTTATACTTCTTCCAGTTTTTCCTTCCAATTACTGTAACTATTCAAACTTCCAACGATGCAACTGCCTGGACAACAATTGTTTCTGACTGGTCAGTCTCACAAGGAAACTCTTTCTTGACGCAATCATTTTCCTCTGTTAAGGCAAGATATTTGAGAGTATATGAGTCATCAGGAGATAAGATTTACGGTACTCTAACAGAAATAAAACTTAATGCGGCAAATATATCTACACCAACGGCACCGCAGGAAAATTCTTCTAACTCTTCTTCTGTTTCAGTACCTGGAAGAAATTGTTTCGATTCGGATGGTGGAAAGAATTATTTTGTAAAGGGAATAGTCAATATAACCAATGCAAACGGGTCTTCTAGTTTTTACGAGGACGGATGTTACTCCGGATCTGGCCTATACGAATACTCATGTGAAGAAATCAACGTTTCACTTAACACTACATCATGCATTGCAGGATGCAATCAAGGAGCATGCAATCCGGCACCTTCTCAGGTAAATTCGGCTGGTGAGCAAGCACAATCAGAAAATAATACCAATTCAATTGTTCAATCAGAAACAATCTCTTCTTCACCCGAGAAGCCATTATTTTATTGCGGCTCTTATTCCCGCATTTCTCCAAGAGAGGCGGTCGCAAGCAGCCAATTTAATAATTATCGTGCCGCCAATGCAATAGATGGCAACGCAGATACTCACTGGTTTGGCGATACCAATGATGCTTATCCCAAATGGATTTACTTTGACCTTGGCAGCAAGAAATGCATAAACGCCGTTGAGCTCAATGCTTTTATCTGGGACACACCAATCAATTTTGAGATTCAAGTTTCTTCAGATGCCCGCACATGGAATAGGGTTGGCTCAGAACATACAATTGTAAATGGAGGGTCGTACTCAAATTATGATGTAGATGAAGTCACAGCAAGATACATTCGCATTTATGAAATATCTGGAAAAAGAGGATATGGAACATTAAGCGAGATACATGTAAACGCAGCCCCATATACTGAAAATGTTGAGGAGCGCGAATTAAGGCTTCAGGTTAACAATGTAATTGGATTGGAAGATTTCGATAAATATTATGAAATCAATGGACGCCGCGCTTTCCTTGAAATTGATGGTAAACCTGTTAGTGATTACTTCTAGAAATCTCATAGACAGCAATCTTTAAAAACCCATTTCTGATATTACAGCTACATTGACCTGCACTTTAGTGCACTACGACTTAAATGTTAATAAAAATAGCGAACTGGAATCCTTATTCTAGTTCATAACAAAAAATGGCAAAGAAAAAATCGGAAGAAACAGAAGAAGAAAATATAAATGTAGCGAAGACTAAAAACGAAAACTCAAAAGAAGAGCCTGCAAAAGCAGAAAAACTTTCATCTGATGAAAAGAAAGCAAAACTTGCGAAACTTTTGGAAAAAGCAAAGAAGCTAGAGGGAGAAGTTGAGGAAGCAAAAGAAATAGATATCAAGAAGAAGCTTCAGGAAGAGGAAGTTGAAAAGAGCGATACTCTTGTTCCAATGGAGGATTATCTAAAGTCATCAATTCACTTAGGAACACGAGTCATAACCCCGGACATGCGCAAATATGTTTATCGACGCCGAGCCGACGGGCTTGCCGTATTCAATACCGCTCTTTTAGATGATAAAATCCGTGAAAGCGCAGCTTATTTGGCAAAGTTTGATCCAAAAGATGCAATTATTGTATGCAAAAGGGAATCTGGCTGGAAAGCAGTGCAGAAGTTTTCAGAAGCGACAGGAATAAGATCATTCCTTAAAAAATACCCTGCAGGCATACTTACAAACACAAACCTTGAGAACTTCTTTGAAACAGAAATGATATTTATCTGCGATCCATGGCTTGATAAGAATGCATTGCATGATGCAAATCGCATAGGGATTCCAGTTATGTCAATTTGCGACACAAATAACTTTACTCAAGGCATCAATCAAATACTTCCCGGAAATAATAAAAGCGCTAAAAGTCTAGGAATGATTTTCTATTTGCTAACTAAACTTTATACTGAAGCAAGAAAAATAGATGTAAAGATTCCAGCAATACAGGAATTTGTAGACGGTTGGGACACTTTACAGCCTCCAAAATAAAAATGAACAGCAATATCAGGGAAAAATCGTCAGATTTTATGATAGCAAATACTCCGATGATACTTTCAAGGGTATCAGTTTTAATTAGCTTGTTCTCATTGAATTATGCTCTCTCAGTTAAGAAAGAATTTGAAGAACTTGATAAGTCTCCGCATATCTTGCCTCCAGCAATTTTACCAGAACAGGAAAATCCATCAACCAATTACTTTATTTTTCCTGAACTTGCTTTTCCTAAGCCAGTTTATCTCATGTAATTCAATTTGAATTATTAATTCACAGCGTATTGTTATATCTTCGAGACTTATAAAATTCAAAAAAATTTAACTTTTCTTCTTTTTAGGTATATTCCAATATGGAGATTTATTACAACTATATCAGAAAGTATCAAGGAACTGAGAATAAAACACCACAGCAGGAAGCTATCCCTGCTCTGGATCTAGGCGTTAATAAGTGGTTAAGTTTGATAAGATTTGTCAGAGATAATGACATCATACTATCTTGACAGTATCAATTCAGTGTAACATTTATAAATACTCTCCCCATAGCTTCATCATGAAAATACAGGGCGTTTTCTATACTATAGGGGTTCTGTTTATCTTTTCTGCTGTATGGTACTTCTCAAGGGCATTCATAGCCGACCTTCCAAATTCAATTAAGCTCTCGCTCTTAATTGCCTCAATAATAATCTCATTTTTTGTAGCAGAATGGTTAAGGGGAGGTGAGCATTAATGGTATTTTATCCAATCTTAGGTTGGGGTGTATTCTGGGTAGGTTTCATATTGGCCATTATATTATTTGCTAAATACAAGAAGCTCTATCCGGTTTTTTACATGATTTCAGTAGCATTATATGTATTCACAGCAGGGTTTGTAATAGATGTCTTTAATTTAGGCCAGATTGGAATACTTTCAATTCTGGTTTTATCAGCATTGCTATTCATGTTTCTGGGCTATTATCTCTCCAAAGCGATAAAAAAAGAATCTGAACAGAATATAATATAACATGGGAAGAACTATTTCATTTGTAATTGCAATTGTTGTTTTTTTATTTGCAATTAGTCTTTTAGTAGTCTACAATACACAGGATTTCAAAGAATCTTTTAACTTTAAAGATAAAATAGATTACTCACAGATAGAGATACAAAAAAATTTAAGGGGAGAAGAGAGTTATTTGAGTCTTGCCAAAGCAGAGGTAGGCAGGGTAGTCTTGGAAAATGAGGGGATATTTACTCAAGTCTACACATTTCCATTAATCGTCGGGTGCATAGACTTAAAGCAAGGAGTAAACGAGAAAGAATTAGCAATCAGGAACTATCAATTCAATGTTCAGTTTCTTAAGGAGGGTGTAACTTATTCTCCAAGGCAAAGAATAGAGATTCCAGTCAGCAAAAAACAGTCTTTTGTTCTGGTTGGAACATACACCACTTACGATGTTCCTCTTTCAGCATTTTCCCGGGAGAATATAAAAAGTATCTCTCTTTATAGAATAGAAAATAAAAACCAAAACCCAATTAATAATAACTACTATTATTACGAAAGCGGATATTATGGTCAAGACAACTGCAATTATCTAAGGGAGAGCTCAGAACCCATTGAAACTATTGCTCTGTCTTAATCAGTAGGAAAAAAGGTGAGCATGAATTTATATCCAACAACCTAAATAATCGAGTGTTTTTGTTTTGACTACTTCAGAAACATACTATTTTGTTCAATCATTTATTGTCAAACTAGGTGTAATACTCCACAACTCGCTATGACTGGGATTTTTGATTTACTAAATATATCAATATAAAATAAAAATACTTATATCGGTATAGAATGTCCCGGATTGACACTTGATGATTGGGTGATGATTGAAACTAGAGAATTAACTTCTAAATCAGAAACATATAATTCATTAGTAAGAACTGCTTATTAAAATAGGGTTAAAAATAAACTCTTTATGGGCATATTTGATATCAAACAGACAGTCACAGAACATATTCTCGGATTCTCGGAGACCGAACGCCAAACCTAAGCAATTAACTAACTCTAAAAGTTTCTTCTCCGTCGCTAAATTATACCTAAATTAACGAAAGATTTAAATACTATTCATACGGCAGTTCATTACTTTACAATGTTAACTGTTATGAGTGCCCTACGGTTATCGTCGGATTTTTGTAAAGTCCGACATCTGCAAAGTAGGGTATGAGGTATGCAGAACAGTATACTTCTCATTGTTTATAATATTAGATGCTGACACCGTCAGAATGGAGGATATAGAGTGAGTTCACGATTTCTCTTAAAATAAGAAATAAAATTCTTAACATCGTGGCAAAACAATAAAGAAACCAAGGTTTCTAAAGTTGTTAAATCCAGTTTATCCTGCTGGCGGCTGCGGCTATCTGGTTTGCACTTAGACATGCAAGTTGTTCTTTTTGTTCGCAAGAATGAATGGAAAGCGAACTGCTCAGTAACACGTAGCTAACCTACCCTCAAGCCCGTGATATCCTCGGGAAACTGAGGTTAATAACGGATAGATGATATTTTCTGGAATGATATATCGTTGAAAATTCGCGTGAGGATGGGGCTGCGGCTGATTAGGTAGTTGGCGGGGTAACTGCCCACCAAGCCAATGATCAGTAAGGGCCTTTAGCGAGGAAGCCCTGAGAGGGAGTCTGAGACACTACTCCCAGCCCTACGGGGTGCAGCAGTCGGGAAAATTTTGCAATGCGCGCAAGCGTGACAGAGCAAGCCAGAGTGCGTTTCTATAATTGAAACGCTTTTGTGGGATGTAGATAGTCCTACGAATAAGGACTGGGAGAGACTGGTGCCAGCCGCCGCGGTAATCCCAGCAGTCCAAGTCGCAGCCACATTTGTTGGGTCTAAAACATCCGTAGCTTGCTGTGTAAGTCCTGTGTGAAATCTGGCCTCTTAAGGGTCGGGCGAGCACAGGATACTGCATAGCTTGAGACCGGGAGACGCAGTGAGTACATACAGGGTAGCGGTAAAATGTGTTGATCCTGTATGGACTAACAATAGCGAAGGCACGCTGCGAGAACGGATCTGACAGTGAGGGATGAAGGCTAGGGGCGCAAAGTGGATTAGATACCCATGTAGTCCTAGCAGTAAACACTGCACACTAAACATTGGGGCCTCTTCGAGAGGTTTCAGTGCTGTAGCGAAGGCGGAGAGTGTGCTACCTGGGAAGTATAGTCGCAAGACCGAAACTTAAAGGAATAGGCGGGGGAGTACTACAACGAGTGACGCGTGCGGTTAGACATAATTAGCCGCACTAAAATTGAGCTAAATGCTGGAAGGTCTCGTTAAGTCTTTGGTAGGAATTTATTTCAGCGATGAAATAATTAATCACTAAAAATCCAGAGAATAGAGATAATCAGCAGGAAAGACGAGAATTTGTTGTTATTTAATAAAAGTAATAAATAAAAAGATTTATAAATAAATCCTATAACTTTGTTATATGGATGTACAAGTAAGTGCACAAGGTTCTAAAAGTGAAGAGCAATATAAAAGATTAATGTCTCATGCAGATGAATTGGAAAGAATTACAGATAAAAGATCTTCCTTCAAGGGAGACAGATTGCCTTTATATATAGAAGTAGCGAAAGTTAGAATTTACGCATTGCGTAATTTTAGAAAATAATTCTCGAATCCTCAGAGACTACACGCTCAAATTAAAATATTTAAAGGAAGTTAAGAAACCTTTGGTTTTTTGATAAGATATAGTCCGATCTTCATAGAGATATGAAGAAGTTGTTAGAAATAACAACTCGCTTTTAAACAGAAAAATATAAATACTTTAAGAAACTAGAAATATTGTTAGATTGACTGGCTGGGATTCAAACCCGGATTTTAAACGTGAAAGGTTCAAGTCTTAATCATTAGACGACCAGCCCATCTGATATTTTTTATTATTCTGAATTTTATATATTTGTCTTGTATTTTAAAAGTTGTAACACACAATGTCAATTAGATTCTACACCGTGAACCTCACCAGGATCGACAGCAGAATGAAGGTCAGTCTGAAGGGCTTACCTGACACGCTGAGAGGAGATGCATGGCCGACGTCAGCCTGTGTCGTGAGATGACCAGTTAAATCTGGTAACAGGCGAGACCCGTATGTATATTTGCAAACGCACACTATACAGACTGCCTGGGTAACCAGGAGGAAGGTGCGGGCTACGTTAGGTGAGTACGTCCCAAATACCCTGGGCTACACGCGCGCGGCAATGCTGCAATCAAAGGGCTGCGACTCCGAAAGGAGAAGCCAATCTCATAAACTGCAGCTTAGTTCAGATCGAGGGTTGCAACTCACCCTCGTGACGCTGGAATTCGTAGTAATCGGATTTTATCAGATTCCGGTGAATAAGTCCCTGCTCCTTGCACTCACCGCCCGTCAAACCAACCGAGTTTTGCATTGGCGAGGCTCGTCAGAGACGAACCTTTGTAAGACAAGGTAGGTTAAGTCGTCACAAGGTATCCGTAGGGGAACCTGCGGATGGATCACCTCCTAAAATAATTTATTATATTAATAAAGAAATATACTGTTCTGCATACTTTCATAACATTTAATATTGTGAAGGCAGATGAGAAAGTTTCGCAAGAGACTTTTGATGTTCACCAATCACGAAAGGATTATAAACCACTTTTACGAGAGCCACTTAATTGGCACAACGTGCATCTTGAGGGAAGTTGACCTTCAAGACCTCAAGAATTAAGAATTCTTGATGGCATTCAAGAACGTAAAGTTCTTGATGAACCGTAGGTGTCTTAAGGGCTCATAGTATAGTGGTAGTACACCTGATTTGCAATCAGGGGGCACGAGTTCGATTCTCGTTGGGTCCATAATCAAGCGAGAAGATTTCAATTGCTTTCATTTGTAATAATTGAAAGGTGTCAGAAATAATCTTTTCTAAATCATATTCACTTATGTGAAACTCAGAGATGAGTTAAAATATCTTGTCAGAGATGACACGAAAAATCGGCGTGGTGTGCCATTAATTTGGCATATCAGGCAGAGACATAATGTTCAATGAAGCGCGGAGGAAGACAATGTTTCCCACAGAAATGTGGAGACAGAAGTTTATACCTTGACAGATAATCTGATTTTCAAGGCTCTGAGAAGGATAGCTTGGCTTGGGTCGTGATGAAGGACGTGGCAAGCTGCGATAAGCCTGGGTGAGCCGCATGCGGGCTTTGAACCCAGGATCTCCGAATGCGACAACGTGTGCGCAAGCACGTGCCTCTTTAATAAAGGCACCAATACGCCGGGAATTGAAACATCTTAGTACCGGCAGGAAAAGAAAACAATTGTGATTCCCCCATTAGCAGCGAGCGAAAAGGGAAGAGGGCAAACTGAATCTCCGTGTGAAAACATGGCAGAGATGTGGTGGATGCTAAGGCTAAGTCATTGAATCGAAGTCCGCTGGAATGCGGCACACCAGAGGGTGATAGTCCCGTAGATAAAGATGATATGCTGTGCTCCGAAAGAGTAGGGCTCCCTAGATAGGAAGTCCGAATACAGCGGGATTAACCGCTAACCCTAAATATAGATCCAAGTCCGATAGCGAACGTAGTACCGCGAGGGAAAGCTGAAAAGCACTCTTAATCGAGGGTGAAAAGACTTGAAATCTCAGAGCTACAGCTGGTTACGGCATTAAGGTGTCGTAACGTACGTGTTGAAAAATGAGCCAAGGAGTTTACTTACGCGGCAAGGTTAAGGAAACGAAGCCATAGCGAAAGCGAGTCTGAAAAGGCGTTAAGTCGCGTGGGTAAGACACGATGCCAGATGATCTATTCGTGTGCAGGACGAAGTTCTTCGAAAGGAGAATGGAGGTCCGAACTAGTGATGTGCACATGCTCTTGGATGACATGCGAATAGGGGTGAAAAGCCTATCGAATCTGGCGGTGGCTTGTTCCTGTCGAATTATGCCTCAGTATAGCTTCGGTATGTTCGTCGACGTGGTAAAGTACGGATAGAACCTGCAGACCCTTCTGGGTACGGGGTTCTTTTCCAACTCTGAACGTGTCGACTGCAGATACCGGAAGTGGGGGGCGGTGCGTAAGGTACCGTTCCGAGACCCGAACAAGGGAGACTGGAGTTAAGGTCCCAAAATTGATGCTCAGTGTAGCAAAGGTTGTCTTGAACCTGAGACACTACGGATGTAGGCTTAGAAGCAGCCATCATTTAAAGAAAGCGTAACAGCTCACGTATTGAGGTTCGAGGCGCCGAAGATGGACGGGGCTAAGCATCATACCGATACTTCAGAGGTACTCGTAAGAGTATTCTGGTAGACAGGCGTACATACTGCGTAGAAGTTCTTCCGAGAGGAAAGATGGAGCGGTATGTAATGAGAATCTTGGTGGAAGTAAGATCAGATTCTCCTGAGAACGGAGAGCGTCGAAAGAGCAAGGTTTCCTTGGCACTATCGTTTAACCAAGGGTTAGTCAGCGCCTAAGTGTACTCTTAACTGCGGTACGCGATGGACATCCGGTTAATATTCCGGAACTCGACAATATTCGTTTAGTGCCCGAGTGCGCTTTGGGATATGCGGAAGCCCGAGAGGGCTGTCGTGCGAGAAAGATGTGGAGCGTAATGCATAGATGCATCTGAATTGCACGAGGAAAGCTGCAGAGTCCTGGAGCCCATGAAACGCTTGTGCATAGAATATTGCGAGCTGTACCAAGAACCGACACAGGTGCTCTAGTTGAGTAGACTAAGACGTGAAAGGTATAAACTGGTTAAGGGAATTCGGCATATTTGGCCCCGTAGCTTCGGTAGAAGGGGTGTCTATAGCTGTCTTTGATATTAGAAGGCAGCGGTAGATTGCAATAACAAGGACCGCCCGACTGTTTATCAAAAACGTAGCCGATTGCAAATCCGAAAGGACTGGTATAATCGGTGAGACCTGCCCAGTGGTGGTGTTTCAAACTCTCGTTCAAGAGGGCTAAGACCCATCAAACGGCGGGCCTAACTATGAGGCTCTTAAGGTTGAATAGTCAACTAAACTGCCTTACATCAGAAATGATGCTCAAGCTTTCATAGTGAATTTTTGTAAATAGAAAGGAAAATCCGAATAAACCAATAGAGAAAATCTAGCTATTTGCTGGGACATCTGAGTATCTTTCAATACTAGAAATAGTGAAAATTTGAAAGTGCAGATTATCAGCAGGAAAGGCGAGAATATAAATATAAGTAAAAAGTAAGAAAAGAATGGGATGGAAAGAATTAAAACTTTGGAAAAAGTTAAGTATTCTTTTCTTTTTCATTCATTTAATCCTCACTTTGATATTGTTTAATTTTTATTATCAAGGTGAATATAACTTATCTTCACTTTTTGCAATATCTTTAGATTTGCCTTTATTACTTATTGGAATTAAATTCTTTCCAAACATAATTGAGAATGGGACTTTTTATAAGTTATATTTTCCAATTGTTGGTAGCATTAGTTATGCTATTATGGGTGCGGTAATAGGTTTAATTATTAATAAAATAAAGAAAAAATAAATTCTCGAATCCTCAGAGAGTATACGCTAGACACAATTTAATTGTGAAGATGTACTCCGACCCTTATAGCGATATAAGGAAGTTTGTAGAAATACAGACTCATCGTTAATAATTTATTAACGACAGTAACACTCGTGAGCGTAATGCCTTGTCATCTGAATGGTGACGTGCATGAATGGTTTAACGAGGTGGTCACTGTCCCTAACCAGAACCTTCTGAACTCACTGACCGGTGAAAATGCCGGTGACGCCTCGTGGGAAGCGAAGACCTTGTAAACCTTTACTGCAACTTGTTGTTGTAGCTTTAAGAGACTTGCATAGCGTAGGTAGGAGCTTCGGCATCAATGTAACACTACCCAAGTTTTTTAGAGCTGCTCACCCGGGAGGGGACACCAGCAGGCGGGCAGTTTGGCTGGGGCGGCACCCTGCTGAAAAGATATCAGTAGGGCCTAATGGTAAGCTCATCCAGGTTGGAAATCTGGAGATGAGTGCGAAGGCAAAAGCTTACCTGACTGTATTTCGCACAGCAAGAAATGCAGAGACGAAAGTCGGGCTTAGCGACCCCACGTAGCTTTTTAATAGGGCTCGTGTGTGGCAGAAAAGGTACTTCAAGGATAACAGGCTTGTCGCGCCCGATAGTTCATATTGACGGCGCGGTTTGGTACATCGCTGTCGGCTCTTCCTATCCTGGCTGTGCATAAGCAGCCAAGGGTGTCGGAGTTCACGCATTAAAAGGGATCGTTAGCTGGGTTAAGAACGTAAATATTAAAGCAACGAATCCTGTCCAAATCGCACACTATCAAAAACACGGCGTTGCGTGCACTTCAACTTTAAAAGTTGAAGTTCCAGCGGAATGAAATTCCGCTAGGAGAGTAATTGCACGAAAAATAAAATCAGCTCATATCGGTGGAACCTTCTATAAG
>Ga0209343_10006103_pt1 | contig 14479 bp, 14 predicted proteins | sample RifCSPlowO2_02_FD_184026 | JGI IMG/M metagenome (GOLD analysis project Ga0209343, IMG submission 184026) | Groundwater microbial communities from Rifle, Colorado - Rifle CSP2_plank lowO2_0.2 (SPAdes) (version 2) | ecosystem: Environmental > Aquatic > Deep subsurface > Groundwater | place... | reverse complement strand
CATGCGCGAAGTCTGCGCAGGAAAACCGCAGTCCCAGGGATCGGAACGGCGCAGCCGGCCGTGATAGACATGGCGCACGACCAGATACGTCAGCGCGAATACCGCGGCGATCACGAGCAGGAACACGATCGGGCTATAGCTCGCCTGCGCGCTCGAGGTCGGCACCAGCCACAGCCAGCCTGACGCCATCGCCGCATCGGGGAGACCGGCGTTGATCAGCACCTGGCTGACCTGGTTCAGCTGCCCGATCATGAACACCGGCAGCAGCCCGAGCGCGAGGCAGCCGAGCGCGAGCCACAGCATGCCGGCCCGTTCCCATGCGCTCGCATCGCGCGGCTTCTCGGCGAGCTCGTGCCGGTGCTGCCCGAGAAAGGCGACACCATAGACTTTGACGAAGCACATGCCGGTGAGCGCCCCCGAGAGCGCGAGCACTGCGGCGACGATCGGCACCAGGCTCCGCACCACGCTGCTCTCGAGCAGGGGCGCTTGCAGGGATGCCTGGAAGGTAAGCCATTCGGAGACGAAGCCGTTTAACGGCGGCAGCGCGGAAATCGCCAGCGCGCCGGTGAGGAAGTAGAGCGCGGTATGCGGCATGTAACGGATCAGCCCGCCCATCTCGTTCAGGTTTCTCAGCCCGGTCGACTTCAGGATCGCGCCGGCGCCGAGGAACAGCAGCCCTTTGAAAACCGCGTGGTTGAGCGTGTGATAAAGCCCGGCGATCAGTCCCAGTACGCCGGCGACCGGATGGCCGCTGCCGATAAATACCATCGACAGTCCGATGCCGATCAGGATGATGCCGATGTTCTCGACCGAATGGTAAGCGAGCAGGCGCTTGAGATCGTGCTGCATCAGCGCGAACAGCACCCCGAACAGCGAGGTCGCCGCCCCGAAGAGCAGCACCGTGAGCCCCCACTCCCAGCGAATGCCGCCGATCAGATCGTAGATGACCCGGATCATCCCGTAGATCGCCGTCTTCAGCATGATGCCCGACATGAGCGCAGAAACCGGCGATGGCGCGGCCGGGTGCGCCTCGGGAAGCCATGCGTGCAACGGCAACATGCCGGCCTTGGCGCCGAAGCCAAAAAACGCCAGCACGAATGCGATGGTGGCCCAAGAACCGCTCAGCTCGGCCCGGCGCAGCGCGTCGAACGTGTAATCGCCATGCCCGCCGTGCAGCACCCCGAAGGAGAGCAGGATGCTGAGCGCGCCCAGATGCGCCACCAGCAGATAGATGAAGCCGGCCTTGCGGTTCTTCTCGTTGTGGTGCTCGGTGGTGACGAGAAAATACGACGACATCGCCATCGTTTCCCAAGCAACCATGAACAGGTAAGCGTCGTCTGCGATCAGCACCAGCGCCATGCTGGCGAGAAAGACGTGGTACTGGAAACAAAGGAGCCCGAGCCCCTGCTCACCCTCGCCGCGGAAATAACCGGAGGAAAACAACGAAATGCCGAACGAAACACCGCCTAACAGCAGCAGGAAGAATCCAGACAGCGGATCGACGCGCACGTGAAACGGCAGGTCGGGCAGACCGGCCGGCAGGATTGCCGCGCTAGGCGGGACATTGATCGCCCACACACCCACGACGGCCAGCGTCAATGCGACCACCGCGCCGACGGGAAACACCGCGTCGAGGATCAATCGGGGACTGCGCATGAGCGCAAGCCCGATGACGCCCAGCCCGATCCAGACCACGGCCAAAGTAAAGGCAAGGTCTACGGGCCGCAGGAACGACAGATCCATTTAGTGGCGACTTTTGTGAGCTTACCGCTGGCGGGCAGCCGGGAAATCCCGAACCGTCTACCCGAACGACACGCGAAAAATGTTACGGCATTGTAGACGGGGAGGGCGGTAGTTGCCAAATTTTCCGCGGCGGGCAGCCGGAAAAAGACTCGCACACATCGAATCACACAAATGGACAGCGTTTGTAGAATATGCGCCTGAATACATCAGAACAGGTTCTCCGGATTGGCAACGCCAGTGTTGTCCTTTCGTTGACACAGCCGTGACCATCACCAGGAATCTGCGCATCATGGGACGCGTGCAAGGCGCCTACCAGCGATTTCACCGACGCCCTAATCCATCGCATAGAGGCAGATTTGGGCTGCTGGCTTTCCGTAAGCTCTGCGTCGTTCTTTCCGAGTGGACGCACGACGATCGGTTACGCTTGTATGAGCCTCGATAGCGATTCGTTGAGGCCTACCCTTTTATCAACTTGTAGCCGCGACCGTGTACCGTGAGCAGAAACTGCGGGTGGGCGGGATCCGGTTCTAATTTCTTTCGCAGGCGCACGATGAAATTATCCACTGTGCGGGTGACGACCCCGCTCTCGTGTCCCCAGACAGCAGCCAACAAGGCATTGCGCGAAATTACCTCGCCGCGGTGGCTGACCAAGTAACGCAGCAGCTCAATTTCTTTGGCGCTGGTTTCCAAAAGCCTACCCTCACGCGTCACGCGGTGGGTCTGAAAGTCGATCTCTGCTGCGCCGACTCGCACTGGGCCTTGCGTTGGCTCTTGAATCCGCCTGCGCCGAAGCTGGGCGTGAATGCGTGCCAGCAGCTCACGCAAGCTGAAGGGTTTGACGACATAGTCATCCGCACCGGTCTCCAGCGCCAAGACCTTGTCCATCTCCGCGCCTCTTGCCGTCACCATGATGATCGGTTCTGTGCGCCCTTCAGCACGCAGTTGCTTGCACAACTCCATGCCGTCGCCATCGGGCAGCATGACATCCAGAACAATCAAATCGGGATTGCTTTTCATCGCGGCGACGCGGCCGTCGCGCATGGTAGAGGCGCTGACGACGTTATAGCCGTCAATCTCAAGATTGTCCGCTAGGCCTCTCCGCATGGCCGCGTCGTCCTCAACGACGAGGATTGTCGGAGCTTCGCTCACGCATTACCCTGCGAGATTGGAAATGAGACGACCGCCTTCACCCCGCTGTGCCCGTCAGGCTCATCAAGAGTGAATCGGGCGTGATGAGATTTCGCGATCTGCTCAACCAGTGCGAGTCCCAGGCCGCTGCCGCTAGCGGCGCCCGGCACCACCCCGCGCTCAAATGCTCTCAGCATCCGGGCTCGATCCTGCGGCGGGATGCCCGGGCCAAAGTCGGTCACCTTGAGCTCCACGCGGTCGTTGTTGCGAGCGAGCCGCACTTGCACCAGCCCACCGCTTTGAGCATATTTGCCCGAATTACCCAGCAAATTGAGCAGTATCTCCGTCAGCCCCTCCCTATCGTGGGCTACCGGCGGGAGGGAGTGTTCCAGCTTAACATCTAGGCGGACGCCGCTGTCCTCAAGTTGAGATTCGTAGCGCGCCAATACGTCGGTCACTGTGGCTGCCAGATCGGTCTCGGTGAGATGGTAGACCTCTACCCCTGATCGGAGGCGCTCGAAGTCCAGCACATTCTCGATCATCCTGGATAGCCGCTCGGCCTCGCGCAAGATTACCTTATGGTATTCGTGCTGCCGGTTTTGATCTTTGAGCCGTTGCAGGCTCAGCGTTTCTGCATACATGCGAATGAGGGCAAGCGGCGTTTTCAGTTCATGGGAAACGTTGGCCACGAAGCGATTGCGCAAATCGACCAGGGCCTGTTCGCGCTGGATTTCCCGCCATACCGCATAACCCGTGATCGCGATCGCGATCAATGCTCCCCCTACAATTCCGATGATCACCCAACGCTGTCCCGCCAGCCTTCGTTTGTTTGCTTGTGAAGGTGGCTCATAAACGAGCTTCCATCCTGGCAAGACATGAGTCAAAGCCGAGCTCAAACTGTCCTTTTTGACCTCGAATCCCGGGTCATGCAGATTTACTGCACCGCCTTGATCGCGGGTGAAGTCCGCAAGCAGCGGAACCACGGAGTGCGTTTTCAGCGTATCCAATTTGAACCGCATCACCAGCCAGCCGCTTGCGCTCAACGGCACAGACGCCTTACCGGAGGATTTTACAGACGCTTCGTCGATAGCCTCGTATGCAAACATCGTCGGCTTCCCGTCGATAGTTTCCAGAAAGGCAGTCAATGACGAGCGCGGGGGCGTTCCGCGGGCCTGCTCTCGTGGCACTCGCTGTATCACCCAGTTCGTAATGCGATTGTCCTCACGCCCCAAGTACGATGGGTATCTCCAGACGACCGTCATCCTGCCGTCCAGAAACATGATTTGTTCGACCGATGGCGACGATTCCTGGATCATCCGCACGAGCCGCGCTTTGGCAGTCCTTGGACCCAAATTCCGCAACGCCTGAAACGGGGCCTGCATGGCGTTAAGTAACGACTCCTCTACCCGACCGGCCAGCAACTCAAGAGCCTGTTGTTGTGATTCCCGGATGGCCATCGCCATTTGCGCCTGTTGTCCCTTCAATGCGTACACCGTCACGCCAGCAATCGTCAGCGCCGCAAGCAAGAGCAGACCCAAGAACGAGAGGTGCAGTCGAAACTGAGCGATGATCCGTTCGGCTGTTGTTATTGGCATACCGATTTTGTACCAATTAACTTCGTTGACGGGTGAAGGAGCTTTACAAGCAAAGACCCGCGTAACACTTTGCCTGTCACATCACGCCACGAATCGACGACCAAGCGCAGGGGAAAATAAATAGAATACTCCAACTCAACGGCACGCGTACTGAGCAAAGAAAATGCAGGGCAAAAGAATTCGTAAGGGCCTTGCACCGCGCGACGGTATTTTGGACACCAGTGGCTGATTCCGTAGGCTTTGCCGGTTCGCCAGCGTCATGAGTCGTAAAAGCGGGTAAAAGTTTGTCATCGGCGCCACCCTCGCGATGAAAGCGCAGTAGACTTTCTAGGCACGCTGCATGGTCGGTCGAGCGCAAACTTTCTTCGCTCAAGTGGCTTGTTTTAACTCAACGTAAGGAAACGACATGAAATACTCTTTGCTATTCGCTGCGTTACTCGCCGTGGTTATTGCTGGATGCGATAAGAAAGAGGCGACTCCATTACCTGGAGCGAAGCCGCAAACCAGTGACGCGCCAAAAACCGAGCCTCCGAAGGCTGAAGCTCCAGTTAGCGCACAAACACCGGCTGTGGCTGTCGCCCCTCCCACCGAAAGCAAGTCTGCGGAAGGCAGTGGCGCCAAGCCAGCTGGCGGAGAAGCGAAAGCCGCTGAGGGCGCAGCCACTCCTGCGGGCGGTCAGCCGGCCAAAAAATAAAACAAATGAGGTCAGGGCAGTGTGCCGTGCGTAGTTGAGTGTTAGAGCGGCAGTTCCTACACGGCTAGGTAACATGCCATCCTGGTTCCATGAACTTGCGCTCGCAAAGTGCGACTACGAAAAGATGGACAAGGCGACTACGCGAATGGAGATCGTCGAGTATCTCAAACAGCACAACACTTGTCTCGACAGGATCTCTCGGCCAGAGAGGGTGAGGTTTATCGACGAAGTTCTGGGAGTAGAGAAGGACGAATTATGGGAACGCAACAAGCGGCGATTGGCTCAATGACGATGTTTTATCCGCTGTTGTCACTACGCCTGTGCGAACGCGCCGCACGCCCCCGCGTTACCCTTGGGACAGCGTGGCTGAATCGAACTTTCCTACAAACGTGAGGCACTAGACAGCCCATATGGATGAGAGAGTCGTCAGGCTAAAAACTCCGGAAGATTGTGAGCAGTTCGCAATAAATGCGCGGGAGCGCGATCGCCCTGATCTCGCGGAGGAGGCACGCAAAAAAGCCGTTGAACTTCGCGCTGAAGCCTACGGTGCGAAGACGCAGGTGGAACGGGAGTGCCTTGAGGCCGTGTATGCCTACGAAGAGGTACTTACCGCGAAGATGCATCGTAGAGTCCACGTCTCGGCAACTTGGCAAACGATCAACAGGCGCGGTGTCTTGCATGCGGTTGAGCGTGCAGTAATTCGTGGGACGGAAATTTCTTATCATGCCGCACTGCTGGAAATGGGATTGCAGGATTATGCGTTTGAAGCAGTAGTGGTGCGTCATCCGGAATTTTTCCTGCCAGCTACAGTGCAACGTTCGAGAAAGCGCGTCGGTGAATGGAAGCGCACCTGATTCCGGCGCAATGACGCCCACGGTGGAACCGCATCCGCCGCAGACTGGCAGATGTATGACCAATCAATAACAAGGAGGCAAGCGTGAAACACTTAGTATTGGTATCCTTCGTCGTTGGTTTGCTTGCTGGCTGTGCCAGTCAGGAACCCAAGCCGGAAGAGAAACCGGCGCCCGCAGTGGCGCCGAAGGCCCCGCCCGCGGCCAAACCGGAAGCGCCGGTGACAAAACCGGCCGAACGACCGGCGGTCAAAGTCGACCCGTTCAGTGACCCGAGCAACCCGCTCTCCAAGCGCAGCATCTACTATGACTTTGACAAGAGCATAATCAAGGAGGAAAACAAGCCCGTCGTCAACGCTCACACGTCGTACCTCGCCAAGCATGCACGAGCGCGCGTGCGCATTGAAGGCAACTGCGACGAACGGGGCAGCCGTGAATACAACCTTGCGCTGGGCCAGCGCCGTGCCGACAGCGTCAGAAACATGATGAAACTGCTGGGCGCGTCGGAGGACCAGATCGAGACGGCAAGTTGGGGTAAGGAAAAGCCCAAAGCTCAGGGACACGATGAAGCCGCGTGGGCGGAAAACCGGCGCAGCGACATCATATACTTGAAGAAGGAATGATCGGCGTGCGTATTGGGGTCGCCGCACGTCCGAAAGCTATCGGAGCGCCATGCCAAAGCGGTAAAGAATTGGCTGATGTTGAAGTCGCCGGAACCAAGGAAAGCCGGAAATAGAGCGGTGGACAAACCCAAGGCCCGCGTGTATTGAAGAGGAGGAGCGGTGAGGAGCAAGGCGCGCAGTCTGATTGCAAAAGCGCTGCGTGCGGCAGATTGCAGCACGAGTGCTATCCACCGCACGCCTCCTGCCCTACGCTTCCCGGCCTGACGACAGAAAGTCTCGAATGCCGCAACCGCGCGTGCCGTAAGCGGCGCCGATGATCTGGACAGCAGGAGGATGATCACGGTGCTTGACACCCTGCGGCACATCACCCAGGCGTTCAATGACGCAGTCAATTTGGACGAGGTTCTCGCCATCGTCGTGCGCGGCGTCAAACAATATCTCGCTGTGGACGTCTGTTCGGTGTATCTAGTCGATGCGGCCGGGTCGAACTACATTCTGATGGCAACCGACGGATTGGATCCCCGGGCAGTGGGCGCGGTCCGGTTCGCTCAGCGCGAAGGGTTGGTGGGATTGGTGCTGGAACGCCAGCAGCCTGTCAATCTGAGGAATGCCCAGCAGCATCCGCGCTTCCGGAATATTCCGGAGTTCGGGGGCGAGGTCTATCACGCCTTTCTCAGCGTGCCGATCGTTCATTATCGCAAGGTATTGGGCGTCCTGCTCGTGCGGCAAACGAACGATCGTACGTTCGTCGCCGAAGACGAAGCCTTCCTCATGGCGATCGCGGCAGAGCTTGCGGGACTGGTTCACGCCGAAGCGATAGCGGCGGGCGAGGCCTTGGGACGCGGGCGCCGGGACACGACCGGCATCCTGAAAGGGCTCAAGGGAGCGCCGGGCGTTGGGATAGGCTTGGGTGTGCTGCCCTCGCCCGCGGCGGATATCGACTCCGTACCGGATCGCCGCGTCGAGGACGTCGACGCCGAGGAGAACGCTTTCCGCCACGCGGTGGCTGCGGTGCAGGCGGAGTTGCGCGCGAACGGCGAACGCATGGCTGCCAGGATACCGACCGAAGCTCACGCCATGTTTCGCGTCTATGCCGAGCTGCTGGACGACGACCACCTGTTCGCGGATACGGTCAAGCGCATACGCGCGGGCAGTTGGGCCCCCGGCGCGCTGCGGCGGACCATCATGAGACACGCGCGGACCTTCGAGCAGATGGCCGACCCTTACCTGCGCGCACGCGCGGAGGACATACGCGGATTGGGGCGTCGCGTCCTGTTGCACCTCCAGTCCGGCAAGGCCGAGCGGAAAGAATACCCCGAGCAGTGCGTGCTGGTCGGCGAGGAAATCAGCGTCGCCCGCATCGCGGACGTCCCGATCGCCCAGCTTGCCGGGATCGTGTGTACGCGTGGTTCCCCCTTTTCTCATGCGGCGATCTTGGCCCGCACACTCGGCATACCGGCCGTCACGGGACTCGGCGACGTGCCGCTCGATCAGTTGGAGGGCCGCCGCCTCTTGGTCGACGGGAATCAGGGGCGCGTCTTTATCGAGCCCGCCCCCGCGGTGCTCGATGAGTTTCAGCGTCTGATCACGCACCAAGAGGAGCTTGCGGCAGAGCTGCAAGCATTGCGTGATTTGCCGGCGGAAACGCCGGACGGTGTGCGAGTGCTGCTGCAAGCCAATGCCGGCTTGCTGTCCGATCTTGTTCCCGCGCTGAACAGCGGTGCGGAGGGTATCGGTCTGTATCGCACCGAATTCACCTTCATGGCGCGCGACTCGTTCCCTGGAGAAGACGACCAGTATCAGGTATACCGAAAGGTGCTGGAATCGTTTGCGCCGGGGCTCGTGACCATGCGCACCCTGGACGTAGGCGGTGACAAACGCCTGCCTTACTTTCCCATAGAGGAAGACAACGCCTTTCTCGGCTGGCGTGGAATCCGGGTAACCCTTGATAACCCGGGAATCTTCTTGACCCAGTTGCGGGCGATGCTGCGGGCCAACGCGCGTTACGCCAACCTGCGGCTTCTTTTGCCCATGATCAGTTCGCCTCATGAGGTGGACGAAGTCTACGACTTGCTTGATCGTGCCCGGGGCGCCCTGCTAAAAGAGGGGCGAGCCGCGGCGATGCCCAGCGTGGGCGTGATGGTCGAAGTGCCGTCGGTCATTTATCAGATGGAAGCTCTGGCAAAACGGGTGGATTTTTTTTCTGTCGGGACCAACGATTTGACTCAGTACATGCTGGCGGTGGACCGCAATAACGTCCGCGTGTCCCGCCACTACGACAGCCTGCACCCGGGCGTGCTCCGGGCGATCGATCACGCCGTCCGCCAGGCACGCAGTCTTGGCAAACCGATAAGCGTATGCGGAGAAATGGCCGGTCACCCTGCGTCTGCCGTCCTGCTCCTGGGCATGGGAATCGATGCGTTGAGCATGGCGCCACCCAGTATTCCGCGCGTCAAGCAGGCACTTCGCACCTTCACCCGGCAACGCGCGCAAGAGCTCCTGGCGGCGGCGGTCGGTGCGGAAGGCCCCGACGAAGTCCACCAGATACTGAATGCCGCGTTCCATGAGGTCGGCCTGGGGGCCTTGTTCCAGGCGGTGGCATCGAGAGCACGGCTTGATCTTATTTCCTCACAAGGGTGAAAGCGAAACGGGCTAGTAGAGCGCAACGTGCGGGTGCTGCGTTTGGGAGCGGGTGGGCGAAGCTGAGATTCACCCAATTCGCATCAGATCCGTCGGCGCCTTCATCAGATCGGCCACCCGCCGCGCTCGCCATGGAAAGAGGCTCAAATGCATAGACTGATCCTGGGGTTGGACAGGATGACGAATCCAACCAAGTGGCTGTCCGTCCAGGTCGCCGTGAAATACTACGCGACGGACATGGTAATCCAGGATCTCGGCGAGTCTTTCGTTGCCGTCCGTGGAGGGATATCACGGCTGACCGGCCGCCGCTCCGAAATCCGGGCTTCCAGCATCATCATGATCGACGGTACCGACCCATCCGCCAAGCATCGCTCCGCGCCGTACTTGAACAACCGGCGCCTGTTCGTCCGGGACCGCTTCCTGTGCGCTTACTGCGGACGCCAACTCGGAGAAGAGACATTGACCCGGGACCACATCCATCCGGTTTCGCGAGGAGGCAGGGACACCTGGATGAATTGCGTCGCCTGCTGCGTCCGCTGCAACCAAAGGAAGGGCAGCCGGAGGCCCGAGGAAGCGGAAATGGAATTACTGTTCACCCCGTATGTGCCGGACAAGAATGAGGCTCTATTCCTGTCGAACCGTCGCATCCTTGCCGATCAAATCGAGTTCCTCTTGGCACGCCTTCCCGAGAGAAGCCGGCTGCGCCAATCTGGAGAGCACGGCACATCAAGCAAATGACCATGACGCGTACTACTGTAGTGCTCATTCGCGAGTTGCTTTCTTGGTAGCGGCCTTCAGGAGCCACGCGGGTAACTCGCGGCCGTCGGCATGCTCGATGATGTACTCGCGTATCAGCTGACGCACTACCTGAGAGGGCGTCAGGTCATGCGCGGCGCAGATTTCTTCGAACATCCGCTTTTTGCGCGGATCAATCAGCAAGGTAAATCGGGCGGTTTTGTTTTCCATGGTATTTATCATGATTAATTAGTCCAGTGGCTAAAAAGTTGTATGATAACCATATGATAATTGAAATTTAATACAGTGCATATATACTTTCGATGTGGAATGAGCCCTTCCAACGCTAACTTCCTCGTTTCTCAACGACTTACGCTCATTGAAGGTGAACAAGCTGCCGCTCCCAGAGTTCGTGAGTCGCCGCACCAGCACCATTGCTGAACGAGGAGCGCGCCCTTGAAACCAAACTTGCAGGATTGCCGATCGGGCAATTACGTCGGGCTGCCCATTAGACGTGGTCGACATCGAGTTCGCTGAACAAGGTATGCGGAAAGCAATGGCGTTGCCCTCTCTTGCCGCTAACGCGAAGCAGCACGAAATGCGAGATTAAATATGGATAAAGCACGCCCGATGCATCTCAACCTGCTGCAGATCCGGCTGCCGCTACCGGGAGTGATATCGATCATGCACCGGGTCAGCGGCGCGGCGTTGTTTCTGGCTTTGCCGCTGCTGTTGTGGTGGCTGCAGCAAAGCCTGCTGTCGTCCGACACCTTCACCGCATTCGAAGCGATGTTCTCGCAGTGGTTCGTCAAGCTTCTAATGATCGGGCTGTTGTGGGGCTACCTGCACCATCTGTGCGCCGGCATCCGGCACCTGGTACTGGACCTGGATGTTGGCACCGAACTCGCGACAGCGCGCTTGGGCAGCTGGCTGGTGCTGGGCATCAGCCTCACATTGACTGTCGCAGCGGGGGCGCTGCTATGGTGAACCGCGAAGTCGTCGGCGCCCACTACGGCCTGCGCGACTGGCTCGCGCAGCGCGTCACCGCGATCGTGATGGCGCTTTATACCCTGTTGTTCCTGGTGACGCTGATTGCCGCGCCGAAAACCGATTTTTCAAGCTGGCGATTGCTGTTCGCGCCGCAATGGATGAAGCTCGCGACGCTCGTGTTCCTGGTCAGTCTTTATCTGCACGCGTGGATCGGCGTGCGCAATATTTTCATGGACTACATCAAGAGCAGCGTTTTGCGCCTCGTGTTGTACGTGCTGGCAATCGCGTGGTTGGTCGCCTGTTCCGGCTGGTCGGTGCAGATTCTGTGGAGCGTATAGATGGCAATCGCGAAAAGACAGTTTGACGCAGTTGTGGTCGGTGCCGGCGGGTCCGGACTGCGCGCCGCGCTGCATCTCGCGGAAGCCAACCTCAAAGTCGCGGTGTTGTCGAAAGTGTTCCCGACGCGCTCGCACACGGTGGCGGCGCAAGGCGGAGTGGCGGCTGCGCTTGGCAACAGTGAGGAAGACAACTGGCACTGGCACATGTACGACACGGTCAAAGGTTCCGACTATCTCGGCGACCAGGATGCAATCGAATTCATGTGCCGCAAGGCGAACGAGGCCGTCTACGAACTCGAGCACTTTGGCATGCCGTTCGACCGCACGCCCGACGGCAAAATTTACCAGCGTCCATTCGGCGGCCATATGCAGGACTACGGCAAGAAACCGGTGCCGCGCGCCTGTGCCGCGGCCGACCGCACCGGCCACGCAATGCTGCACACGCTGTATCAGCGCAACGTGCGCGCAAGAACGCAATTCTTCGTTGAATGGATGGCGCTCGATCTGATTCGCGACCAGAGTGGCGATGTGCTCGGCGTAGTCGCGATGGAGATGGAAACCGGCGAGGTGATGATTTTCCAGGCGCGGGCCACGCTGCTCGCCACCGGTGGTGCCGGGCGCATTTTCGCATCCAGCACTAATGCCTTCATCAATACCGGGGACGGCCTTGGCATGGTGGCACGGGCCGGTCTTCCGCTTCAAGACATGGAGTTTTTCCAGTTCCACCCCACCGGGGTTTACGGCGCCGGCATTTTGATCACCGAAGGCGTACGCGGCGAGGGCGGGTACCTGCTGAATAAGAACGGCGAGCGTTTCATGGAGCGCTATGCGCCCAACGCCAAGGACCTGGCCAGCCGCGATGTAGTGTCGCGGTCCATGGTGACGGAAATCAAGGAAGGCCGCGGCGTGGGCAAGGATGCCGACCACGTGCTGCTGAAACTAGACCATCTCGGGGCGGAGGTGATCAACAGGCGTCTTCCGGGCATTCGCGAAATTTCCATCAAATTCGCAAACGTGGATCCGATCAAGGAGCCGATCCCGGTCGTTCCCACAGCGCATTACATGATGGGCGGGATTCCCGCCAACTATCACGGTCAGGTGGTGGCGCTCGGCGGGAACGGTTTTGTGGCAGTGGTGCGGGGGCTGTATGCGGCGGGCGAGTGCGCCTGCGTATCGGTGCACGGCGCCAACCGCTTGGGCTGCAACTCGTTATTGGATTTATTGGTGTTCGGGCGCGCGGCGGCGCAGCAAATCATCGACGACCTGAAGCGCGATCCGTATCCCAAGCCTTTGCCAGCCGGTGCTGCAGACCGCCCGTTGGCGCGTCTCGCGCGTCTGGAAACACAGAAGGATGGCGAAAGCGTGGCCGAAGTGGCCGCAGCGATGCGCAGGGTCATGCAGGCATACTGTGGCGTGTTCCGCTTCGGGGATTTACTCAAACAGGGGGTCGCTAAAATCAAGGAAGTGGCGGAGCGGAGCGGACACACCATGATCAGCGACAAGAGCAAGGTATTCAATACTGCGCGGGTGGAGGCGTTGGAATTGGACAACCTGATCGAGGTGGCAATGGCGACTATGATTTCGGCGGAAGCGCGTACCGAAAGCCGCGGCGCCCATGCCCGCGACGACTACCCAAACCGGGACGATGAGAACTGGCTCAAGCACACGCTGTATTTCAAGAACGGTTACCGGCTCCACTACAAGCCGGTAACACTGAGGCCGCTCACTGTAGAGCCGTTCCAGCCCAAGGCCCGAGTGTATTGATGCGAATGGTGAATAGGGAATGGGAAATGGTAAACAGCATGTCTCGATTTACCATCTACGATTTCCCATTCACCTTTTCCCGGAGTAAGTGATGCGCTTCTCGATCTACCGCTACAACCCGGAGACCGACACCAGGCCGCGCATGCAGGATTACGACATCGCGCTCGAGCCGACCGACCGCATGCTGCTCGACGCGCTGATTCGTATCAAGGCGTCCGACGATACGCTGTCGCTGCGGCGCTCGTGCCGCGAAGGCGTGTGCGGCTCCGACGCGATGAACATCAACGGCAAGAACGGGCTCGCGTGCATCACCAAGCTTGTCGAACTCAAGGAACCCGTGGTGATCCGGCCCCTGCCCGGTCTGCCCGTGATCCGCGACCTGATCGTCGACATGTCGCAGTTCTTCAAGCAGTACCACTCGGTGAAGCCGTACCTGATCAACGATGATCCGCCGCCCGACAAGGAGCGGCTGCAATCGCCGGCAGACCGCGAAGAATTGAACGGGCTTTACGAGTGCATCCTGTGCGCGTGCTGCTCCACCTCGTGCCCGTCGTTCTGGTGGAATCCGGACAAGTTCGTCGGCCCGGCCGGCCTGCTGCAGGCTTACCGCTTCATCGCCGACACGCGCGACCAGGCGACCAGCGAGCGCCTCGATGATCTGGAAGATCCATACCGGCTATTCCGCTGCCATTCGATCATGAACTGTGTCGACGTGTGTCCGAAGGGGCTTAACCCAACGCGGGCGATCGGCAAGATCAAGGAACTGATGGTCAAGCGCATGGTGTAACGTCAATCTGGCGTGGCCGGCGGCAAAGGGGTAGTGCGTGTTAGATGAGCATACGGAGGCGAATCAAGGACTGCCGTGCGTGGTGAATGGGAGCACTTCAAGTATGAATCCAATCAGTGTACGCCTCCGGTGACCCCTCAAGTTGTTGCACCAGAACCGGATCATGGGAAAGACGAAGAAAGCGAAGGCTAAGTCTGTGGCACGCAAGAAGGTGGCCGCCAAGGCCAAGGCGCGGCACACCCACCAGCGGCTGGCGGCCAAGGCCAGCCGGCTCAAGGCGCGGACCAAAACCACAACAGCAACGAAAGTGCGCCCGGCACCCGAAGTCAAGCTCGCCAACAAGCGCATCGCGAAGGTGCCCCTCAAGCTCCTGCTGAAACCGGGCAAGCAACCGCAGAAGATGGACAAGGCGACGCTGAAGAAGGCGCTGCTCAAGGAGCGGATCGGGCGCGCTCAGGCGAAGCGGAAAGGCAAGCCGCGCTCGACCCGCGGGCTGACCGCCAAGGAAAAGGCGCTGGTCAAGGAATTCGAGCGCCAGGAACTGTCTCCGGCCGATGCCGAAGCGCGCCGCACGCGCCTGAAAAACCTGAT
>Ga0209343_10006101_pt1 | contig 14481 bp, 11 predicted proteins | sample RifCSPlowO2_02_FD_184026 | JGI IMG/M metagenome (GOLD analysis project Ga0209343, IMG submission 184026) | Groundwater microbial communities from Rifle, Colorado - Rifle CSP2_plank lowO2_0.2 (SPAdes) (version 2) | ecosystem: Environmental > Aquatic > Deep subsurface > Groundwater | place... | reverse complement strand
ATCAGCAATTTCCTGCTCTGGCAGTTGGCCTACACCGAACTGTATTTCTCCGAGCTGTTCTGGCCGGATTTCAAACACGAAGCCATGCGTAAAGCCTTGGCCAATTTCGCTAGCCGCCAGCGTCGCTTTGGGAAAACCAGCGATCAGGTAGCCGCTGAGGCGCGTCGCTAATGCTCAAGCAACGAATTATCACGGCGTTGGTCCTGCTGCCGTTCGCCCTGGGTGGCTTCTTTGGGCTCGATGGCGGGCTGTTTGCCCTGTTTGTCGGCGCAGTGGTCAGCCTGGGAGCCTGGGAGTGGGCGCGCCTGGCCGGTTTTGCCGCGCAAGCGCAGCGTGTGGCCTATGCCGCTGCTGTGGCTGCGCTGTTGTTGGCCTTCTATCTGCTGCCGGTTCTGGCGCCCTGGGTGCTGCTGGTGGGGGTGGTCTGGTGGTGCCTGGCGACCTGGCTGGTGCTGGGGTATCCGGCCAGTAGCCGCTATTGGGCGGGAGCGCCGAGCAAATTGCTGATCGGCCTGCTGATCCTGTTGCCGGCCTGGCAGGGCCTGGTGCTGTTCAAGCAGTGGCCGCAAGGCAATCTGCTGATCCTGGCGGTGATGGTGCTGGTATGGGGCGCCGATATCGGCGCCTATTTCTCCGGCAAGCGCTTCGGCAAGCGCAAGCTGGCGCCCCAGGTCAGTCCCGGTAAAAGCTGGGAAGGGGTGTGGGGCGGCTTGCTAGCGACCCTGCTGATCTGTGCGGCGGTCGGCTTCTATCGTGATTGGACCTTCGCCGAGTCGCTGCTGGCGCTGGCGGGTACGGCGCTGATAGTGCTGGTGTCGGTGGTCGGTGACCTGACCGAAAGCATGTTCAAGCGTCAATCCGGGGTCAAAGACAGCAGCAATCTGCTGCCTGGGCATGGTGGGGTGCTGGATCGCATCGACAGTCTGACCGCGGCTATTCCAGTATTTGCCGTGCTGTTGTGGCTGGCAGGTTGGGGCGCACTGTGAGTCGGCCGCAGCGGATCACGGTGCTGGGGGCGACCGGCTCGATCGGTCTCAGTACCCTGGATGTGATTGCCCGGCATCCCGAGCGTTATCAGGTTTTCGCGCTATCCGGGTTCAGTCGCCTGACTGAGCTGGAAGCCCTGTGCCTGATTTATCGCCCGCGCTTCGTGGTGGTGCCGGACGCTTCGGCGGCGCGGCATCTGCAAGGCGGCTTGCTGGCAGCCGGGCTGTCCACCCAGGTGCTGCACGGCCCCGAAGGCTTGCGCCAGGTGGCGGCGCACCCCGAGGTGGATGCGGTGATGGCGGCCATTGTCGGTGCGGCCGGGCTGCCGCCCACCTTGGCGGCGGTGGAGGCGGGCAAGAAGGTTTTGCTGGCCAATAAAGAAGCCCTGGTGATGTCCGGCGCGCTCTTTATGCAGGCGGTAAAACGCAGTGGCGCCGTGCTGCTGCCCATCGACAGCGAACATAACGCGATCTTCCAGTGCCTGCCCGGCGACTATGGCCGTGGCCTGCAGCAAGTCGGGGTGCGGCGCATCCTGCTGACCGCCTCCGGTGGCCCCTTTCGTGAAATGCCTCTGGAGTTGTTGCAGGAGGTGACCCCCGAGCAGGCCTGCGCCCATCCCAACTGGTCGATGGGGCGCAAGATTTCGGTGGACTCGGCCAGCATGATGAACAAGGGCCTGGAGCTGATCGAGGCCTGTTGGTTGTTCGATGCCAAGCCTGCGCAGGTCGAGGTGGTGGTGCATCCGCAGAGCGTGATTCATTCCCTGGTCGACTATGTCGATGGTTCGGTGTTGGCCCAGCTGGGCAACCCGGATATGCGCACGCCCATCAGTCATGCCCTGGCCTGGCCCGAGCGGATCGACTCGGGGGTGGCGCCGCTGGATCTGTTCGGCATTGCCCGGCTGGACTTTCAGGCCCCGGACGAGCAGCGCTTTCCCTGTCTGCGTCTGGCGCGGCAGGCCGCAGAGGCGGGCGGTACCGCGCCAGCCATGCTCAATGCGGCCAACGAAGTGGCGGTCGCGGCCTTCCTCGAGCGGCGCATCCGCTTTCCGGAAATCGCGCGTATCATCGAAAGCGTACTGAACACCGAGCCCGTCCTGGCGGTCGAAAGCCTGGAGACGGTGCTGGTAGCCGATAGCCGGGCGCGTAGCCTGGCTGAGCAAAGGCTAAGTTGCCGTGGATAGTCGGCACGGAGAGGTCTGATGAGTGCGCTTTATATGCTGGTGGGCACCCTGGTCGCGCTTGGGGTGCTGGTGACCTTCCATGAGTTCGGGCATTTCTGGATCGCCCGCCGCTGCGGGGTCAGGGTGCTGCGCTTTTCCGTGGGTTTTGGTAGCCCTTTGCTGCGCTGGCATGACCGTCGCGGCACCGAGTTCGTGATTGCCGCTATCCCGCTGGGTGGCTACGTGAAGATGCTCGATGAGCGCGAGGGGGAGGTTCCGTCTGCGCAGCTCGAGCAATCCTTTACTCGCAAGTCCGTGCGGCAGCGGGTCGCCATAGTCGCGGCCGGTCCCATCGCCAACTTCCTGCTGGCCTTGCTGCTGTTCTGGGCGGTGGCGATGCTCGGCAGCCAGCAGGTGCGCCCGGTCATAGGCTCGGTCGAGATCGGCAGTCTGGCGGCTGATGCCGGCTTGCAGGCGGGCCAGGAAATAGTCGCGGTGGATGGTGAGCCCACCAGCGGTTGGGCGGCGGTCAATTTGCAACTGGTGCGTCGTCTTGGCGAAAGCGGCAGCCTGAGCATCGCTGTGCGCGAGCAGGGCTCCACGGCCGACAGCCCGCGGCAAGTCGCCTTGGATAACTGGCTGCGCGGCGTCGATGAACCCGATCCCATTGCTTCCTTAGGCATTCGCCCTTGGCGTCCGGCCATTGCGCCGGTTTTAGCCGAGCTCGATCCCGAGGGGCCGGCCTTTGCCGCAGGCCTGTTGCTCGGTGATCGCGTGCTGGCGTTAGATGGCAAGGCGCTGGAGGACTGGCAGCAGTTGGTCGATCGGGTGCGTGGCCTGCCTGGCAAGGCCGTTGTGCTGCAGGTCGAGCGTCAAGGTCAGCGTCTGGATGTGGCGCTGAGCTTGGCCGTTCGCGGCGAGGGTGAGGCGCGTAGTGGCTACTTGGGCGCCGGCGTGCAGGGTGTCGAATGGCCGCCCGAGATGCTCCGTCAAGTCAGCTTCGGGCCGCTGGAGGCCGTTGCCGAAGCGGCCAGGCGCACCTGGACCATGAGCCTGCTGACCCTGGATTCGTTGAAGAAAATGCTGTTTGGTGAGCTCTCGGTAAAAAACTTGAGCGGGCCGATAACCATTGCTAAAGTGGCGGGCGCTTCTGCTGAGTCGGGGTTGGGAGAGTTTTTAAACTTCCTCGCCTACCTGAGCATAAGTCTGGGGGTTCTCAATCTGTTGCCCATCCCAGTGTTGGATGGGGGGCATCTGCTTTTTTATCTGGTCGAGTGGGTGCGTGGTCGTCCACTGTCTGAACGGATACAGGGTTGGGGGATGCAGATTGGTATCAGTTTGGTGATCGGGGTGATGTTGCTGGCCCTGGTAAACGACCTGAGTCGACTGTAGCTGCTGCTGAATTACGCTCTCGGTATTTACAAAAAGTGTCGCTTTAAGCGGCAGATTTTTTATTGTCAGTTGAAATAAGAAAGGACTTCATGAAACGTCTGCTGCTACCTGCGGTGCTTGCCGCACTGATGATCACCGAAGTTCACGCCGAGTCCTTCACCATCTCCGATATTCGCGTCACCGGCCTGCAGCGGGTTTCCGCTGGCAGCGTATTCGGTGCCTTGCCGCTGAGTGTCGGTGCAGAGGCGGATGATCGCGCCCTGGTGGAAGCCACCCGCGAACTGTTCAAGACCGGCTTCTTCCAGGATATCCAACTGGGTCGTGACGGCGACGTGCTGGTGGTCAGCGTGGTCGAGCGTCCATCGATTTCCAGTATCGAGATCGAAGGCAACAAGGCGATCAGCAGCGAAGACCTGCTCAAAGGTCTGAATCAGTCGGGTCTGGCCGAAGGCGAAATCTTCCAGCGTGCCACCCTGGAAGGCGTGCGCAACGAGCTGCAGCGCCAGTACGTGGCCCAGGGCCGCTACTCCGCCGAGATCGAGGCCGAAGTGATTCCGCAGCCGCGTAACCGCGTGGCGCTGAAGATCGATATCAATGAAGGTTCGGTCGCGGCCATTCAGCACATCAACGTGGTAGGCAACAGCGTCTTCTCCGATGAAGACCTGATCGACCTGTTCGAGCTGAAAACCACCAACCTGCTGTCCTTCTTCCGTAACGATGACAAGTACGCCCGGGAAAAACTCTCAGGTGACCTGGAGCGTCTGCGCTCCTATTACCTGGACCGCGGCTACATCAATATGGATATTTCCTCCACCCAGGTATCCATCACCCCGGACAAGAAGCACGTCTATGTCACGGTCAACGTCGATGAAGGCGAGAAATACACGGTACGCGACGTCAAACTCAGCGGTGATCTGAAGAAGCTGGAAGACGATATCCGCGCTCTGCTGCTGGTCAAGGAAGGCCAGGTGTTCTCGCGCAAGGTGATGACCACCACCTCCGAGCTGATCACCCGCCGCCTGGGTAACGACGGCTATACCTTCGCCAACGTCAACGGCGTGCCCGAGGCTCACGACGATGGCACGGTGTCCATCACCTTCGTGGTCGATCCGGGCAAGCGCGCTTACGTCAACCGCATCAATTTCCGTGGCAACACCAAGTCGGAAGACGAAGTACTGCGCCGTGAAATGCGCCAGATGGAAGGGGGCTGGGCCTCGACTTATCTGATCGACCAGTCCAAGACTCGCCTGGAGCGCCTCGGCTACTTCAAGGAAGTTAACGTCGAAACGCCGCAAGTACCCGGCACCGACGACCTGGTCGACGTCAACTACAGCGTCGAAGAGCAGGCATCCGGCTCCATCACCGCCAGCGTCGGTTTCGCCCAGAACGCCGGCCTGATCCTCGGCGGCTCGATCAGCCAGAGCAACTTCCTGGGTACCGGTAACAAGGTCAGCCTGGGCTTGAACCGCAGCGAATATCAAAGCAGCTATAACTTCGGCTTCGTCGACCCCTACTGGACCCCGGATGGCGTCAGCCTGGGCTATAACGCCTTCTTCCGCAGCACTGACTACGACGAACTGAACACCGATGTGTCCAGCTATGCGGTGGACAGCTACGGCGCCGGTGCCAGCATCGGTTACCCGATCAGCGACACCTCGCGCCTGACCTATGGCCTGACCATTCAGAACGACAGCATCAGCACCGGCGTTTACACAGTCGATGAGATCTTCGACTTTATGGATGCCGAAGGTGAGGACTACCTCAACCTCAAGGCCTCTGTGGGTTGGTCCGAGTCGACCCTGAACCGTGGCGTGTTGGCCAATCGTGGCCATTCGCAGAGCCTGGTGTTCGAAACTACGGTGCCGGGCAGCGACCTGTCGTTCTTCAAGGTGGACTACCAGGGGCAGGTCTTCAAGCCGCTGAGCGATACCTACACCCTGCGCCTGCACACCCAGTTGGGCTTTGGCGAAAGCTACGGTTCCACCTCTGAGCTGCCGTTCTACGAGAACTACTATGCCGGCGGTTTCGGTTCGGTGCGTGGCTTCAAGGACAACACCCTGGGGCCGCGCAGCACGCCGAGCCGTGGTGTGGCGGTAACCGGTAACGAAGGCACTCTGGCCGATCCGGATCAGGACCCGCTGCCGTTCGGTGGTAATGTCCTGGTGCAGGGCGGTGTGGAGCTGCTGTTCCCCATGCCTTTCGTCAAGGATCAGCGTTCGCTGCGTACCGCCCTGTTCTGGGACGTGGGTAACGTGTTCGACACCAATTGCGGTAAAACTCAGAGCGAATGCAACAGTATCGATCCGGGTCAACTGGCCAGTTCCGTGGGTGTCGGCCTGACCTGGATCACGGCGCTGGGCCCTTTGAGTTTCAGTCTGGCCATGCCGGTGATCAAGCCGGATGACGCTGACACCCAAATATTCCAGTTCTCCCTCGGTCAGACCTTCTAAGTCGCCGGTTATTGACCATCAACAGTTTTTGCAGGAGTTGCACCGTGCGTAAGTTGACCCAACTGGTTCTGTTAAGCGTTGCCCTGCTGGCAACCCCGGCATTCGCCGAGATGAAAGTGGCGGTGCTGAACTATCAAATGGCGTTGCTGGAATCGGACGCCGCCAAGCGTTATGCCGTGGATGCCGAGAAGAAGTTCGGCCCGCAGCTGAACAAGCTGAAAACCCTGGAAAGCGACGCCAAGCGCATCCAGGACCGTCTGGTCAAAGATGGCGAGAAGATGCAAACCGCCGAGCGCGAGCGTCTTGAGCTCGAATTCAAGCAGAAAGCCCGTGACTTTCAGTTCCAGTCCAAGGAGCTGAACGAAGCCAAGGCGATTGCCGATCGCGAGATGCTGAAGAAGCTCAAGCCGAACCTGGACAAGGCCGTTGAAGAAGTGATCAAGACCGGCAACTTCGACCTGGTTCTCGAGCGCGGTGCGGTGATCGATGTCAAACCTCAGTTCGACGTCACTCGCAAAGTCATCGAGCGCATGAATCAGCTGCGCTGATCATGACGGCACAGTTTTATACCCTCGGCCAGTTGGCTGAGCGGCTAGGCGCCACGGTCAGTGGCGCTGCCGACAAAGTGATCGGCGGCCTGGCCACCTTGCAGGAGGCCGGCGCGGATCAGCTGAGTTTCCTGGCCAATCCGCAATACCGCAAATACCTCAACGATTGCCAGGCCGGTGCCGTACTGCTGACCGCGGCCGATGCCGAGGGTTATGCCGGTAATGCCTTGGTCGTGCCCAACCCCTACCTGGCCTACGCCCAGCTTTCCCATCTATTCGATCGCAAACCCCAGGCATTGCCTGGCGTGCATCCCACCGCGCTGGTGGCTGCCGATGCCCGAATCGACGCCAGCGCCAGTATCGGTGCCTATGCGGTGATCGAGAGCGGCGCGCAAATCGGCGCCGGCGTGAGCATCGGTGCCCATTGCGTGGTGGGTGCCCGTTCGGTGGTGGGCGAAGGCGGCTGGCTGGCTCCGCGGGTCACCCTCTATCACGATGTGCGCATCGGCAGGCGCGTGGTCATCCAGTCCGGCGCGGTGCTCGGCGGTGAAGGCTTCGGCTTCGCCAATGAGAAGGGCGTCTGGCAGAAGATCGCGCAAATTGGCGGGGTGGCCATAGGTGATGATGTCGAGATCGGCGCCAACACCACCATCGATCGTGGCGCGCTGTCCGACACCCTGATCGGCAATGGGGTCAAGCTGGATAACCAGATCATGATCGCGCACAACGTGCAGATCGGCGATAACACCGCCATGGCGGGCTGCGCGGGCATCTCCGGCAGCACCAAGATCGGCAAGAACTGCATGATCGCCGGCGGTGTGGGCATGGTCGGGCACATCGAGGTCTGCGATAACGTGTTTGTCACCGGCATGACCATGGTCACCCGCTCGATCAGCGAACCCGGTTCCTATTCTTCCGGTACGGCCATGCAACCAGCCGCTGAGTGGCGCAAGAGCGCTGCGCGCATCAGGCAATTGGACGACATGGCGCGCCGCCTGCAACAGCTGGAAAAGCAGCTGGCCGCCGTGACCTCGGGCGCAGACTCTTCATCTGATGCCTGAGCCGGCGTTTGCCGGCTTCTTCTTCTTCTTCTATTACAGGCTTCTCTGGAAATGATGGACATCAACGAAATTCGCGAATACTTGCCGCACCGTTATCCGTTCCTCCTGGTGGACCGGGTGGCGGAGTTGGATGTCGAGGGCAAGTGTATTCGGGCCTACAAGAATGTCAGCATCAATGAGCCGTTCTTCAACGGCCATTTTCCTGAGCATCCGATCATGCCGGGCGTGCTGATCATCGAGGCCATGGCCCAGGCCGCCGGGATTCTCGGTTTCAAGATGATGGATATGAAGCCATCCGACGGCACCCTGTATTACTTTGTCGGCTCGGACAAGCTACGCTTTCGCCAGCCGGTAGTGCCGGGTGATCAGCTGATCCTCGAAGCCCAATACCTGAGCAGCAAGCGCAGCATCTGGAAATTTGCGTGCAAGGCCAGTGTCGACGGCAAGGAAGTCTGCTCGGCTGAAATCATCTGTGCGGAACGCAAGCTATGAGTTTGATTGACCCTCGCGCCATTATCGACCCCAGTGCCAAGTTGGCCGACGACGTAGTAGTCGGTCCTTGGTCGATTGTTGGGGCCGATGTGGAAATTGGTGAGGGTACAGTGATCGGCCCCCACGTGATCCTCAAGGGGCCGACCAGGATCGGTAAGCACAACCGTATCTACCAGTTTTCCTCGGTGGGCGAAGACACTCCGGACCTCAAGTACCAGGGCGAGGCGACCCGCCTGGTGATTGGCGATCACAACGTGATCCGCGAGGGTGTCACCATCCATCGCGGCACCGTGCAGGATCGCAGCGAAACCACCATTGGCGACCACAACCTGATCATGGCCTATGCCCATATCGGCCATGACAGCGTGATCGCCAACCACTGCATTCTGGTCAATAACACCGCGCTGGCCGGGCACGTCTGGGTCGACGACTGGGCGATCCTGTCCGGCTACACCCTGGTGCATCAGTTCTGCCATATAGGCGCGCACAGCTTTTCCGGCATGGGCACGGCCATCGGCAAGGATGTGCCGGCCTTCGTCACCGTATTCGGCAACCCGGCCGAGGCGCGTGGGATGAACTTCGAAGGCATGCGCCGGCGCGGTTTCAGCAGCGAGGCCATCGCCGCCCTGCGCCGTGGCTACAAGATTGTCTATCGCCAGGGCCTCACCGTTGAGCAGGCCATGACCGAGCTCGGCGAGCTGGCGCTGCAATTCCCTGAAGTGGCGATCTTCCGCGACTCGATTCAGGCCTCCAAACGCGGCATCACTCGATAATTCTATGACTCAAGCAATGCGTGTCGCGCTGGTCGCAGGCGAAGCTTCCGGCGATATCCTGGGCGCTGGTTTGATGCAGGCGTTGAAAGCTCAGCATCCCCAGATCGAATTTATCGGCGTGGGCGGCCCGCTGATGCAGGCCCAGGGCTTGAATCCCTATTTCCCCATGGAACGCCTCTCGGTGATGGGCCTGGTCGAGGTGCTCGGCCGCCTTCCCGAACTGCTGGCGCGGCGCAAACGCCTGATCAACACGCTGATCGAGGCCAGGCCGGATGTATTTATCGGCATCGATGCGCCGGATTTCAACCTGGGCCTCGAGCTCAAACTGCGCCGCGCCGGGATCAAGACCGTGCATTACGTCAGTCCCTCGGTCTGGGCCTGGCGGCAGAAGCGCGTGCTGAAGATCCGCGACGCCTGCGATCTGATGCTGTGCCTGTTTCCTTTCGAGGCGCAGTTCTACGAGGCCCATCGGGTGCCGGTGCGTTTTGTCGGCCATCCGCTAGCCGATACCATTCCGTTGCAGGCCGATCGTGGCGCGGCCCGCGCGACGCTGAACCTGCCCCAGGACAGCCCGGTGGTGGCCTTGCTGCCGGGCAGTCGTGGCGGTGAAGTGGCGCGCCTGGGCGAGCTGTTTCTCGATGCGGCCGTGCGTTTGCGTGCCCTGCGCCCCGGTATTCGCTTTGTCCTGCCCTGTTCCAGTCCCGAGCGCCGGGTGCAGCTGGAACAGATGCTGGTCGGCCGCGATCTGCCCCTGACCCTGCTCGATGGCCGTTCCCACGAAGCCTTGGCGGCCTGCGACGCGGTGTTGATCGCCTCGGGCACCGCCACCCTGGAAGCGCTGCTGTACAAGCGGCCGATGGTGGTGGCCTACAAGGTGGCGCCGCTGACCTACCGGATTCTCAAGCGTCTGGTCACCAGCCCCTATATTTCCTTGCCCAACTTGCTGGCCGAGCGCTTGCTGGTGCCCGAGATGATTCAGGACGCCGCCACCCCCGAGGCCTTGGCGCAGCTGTTGGCGCCGCTGCTGGAGGATGGCGAGGTGCAGACCGAAGGCTTCGATCTGATTCACCGCGCGTTGCGCCGCGATGCCTCGGTGCAAGCCGCGCAAGCTGTGCTGCAGCTGCTGGGGCGCGGCTGATGCAGCTGGGTCTGGATTTCAGCCAGGTGCAGGCGCTGGTCGCCGGCGTCGATGAAGTCGGCCGCGGCCCGCTCTGTGGCGCCGTGGTGACGGCGGCGGTGATCCTCGACCCGTCACGGCCCATTATCGGTCTGAACGACTCGAAGAAGCTCAGCGAGGCGCGCCGGGAAAGACTCTTCGACGAAATCTGCGAAAAGGCCCTGGCCTGGTGCATCGCCCGCGCCGAGGTGGAAGAAATCGATCGGCTGAACATCCTGCATGCCACCATGCTGGCCATGCAGCGTGCGGTCGAAGGCCTGAGCGTGACGCCCAAGCTGGCGCTGATCGACGGCAACCGCTGTCCCAAGCTGCAGGTGCCCAGCACCGCCGTGATTAAGGGCGACAGCCAGGTGCCGGCCATCGCCGCCGCCTCCATTCTGGCCAAGGTCAGCCGCGACCGCGAGATGCAGCTGCTGGATCAGCAGTATCCCGGCTATGGCATCGCCGGACACAAGGGCTATCCCACGCCTGTGCACCTGGAAGCCTTGCGCCGCCTGGGTCCTACGCCCATTCATCGGCGCTCCTTCGCGCCGGTGCGCGTACTGCTGGAGACGTAGGATGGGTTAGCCGCGTAGCGGCGTAACCCATCATTTCGTCGATGGGTATCGCTGCGCTCAACCCATCCTACCTGCTGTTGTTTGCACCTTGGCCCGGTACAATCCCCGCCTTGTCGTTTTTGTGTTTTGTATAGGACTGCCATGACCGCTTCGTTCGTCCATCTGCGCCTGCATACCGAGTTTTCCCTGGTCGACGGCTTGGTGCGGGTCAAACCGCTGATCAAGTCCGTGGCTGCGGCCGGCATGCCGGCGGTGGCGGTCACCGATATGAGCAATATGTGCTCGCTGGTGAAGTTCTATAAGGCGGCCATGGGCGGCGGGATCAAGCCGATCTGCGGTGCGGATATCTGGCTGGCCAGTGCCGAGGAAGACGGTCCGCTTTCGCGCCTGACCCTGCTGGCGATGAACGCCAAGGGTTATCGCAACCTCACCGAGCTGGTTTCCCGCGGCTGGAGCGAAGGCCAGAGCAACGACCTGGTGATTATCCAGCGCGACTGGGTCAAGGCCGCCGCCGAAGGCTTGATCGCCCTGTCCGGCTCCAAGGAGGGCGAGGTCGGCCATGCCTTGCTCGACGGTGAGCCGGCGGCCGCCGAAGCCCTGCTGCGCGAGTGGATGGAAGTATTCCCGGAGCGTTTCTACCTGGAGGTGCAGCGCACCAACCGGGCGGGCGACGAAGAGCACCTGCACGCCGCGGTGGCCCTGGCCGATAGAGTCGGCGCGCCGCTGGTGGCGACCAACGATGTGCGTTTTATCAAGCAGGACGACTTCGCCGCCCACGAAACCCGCGTGTGCATCGGCGAAGGCCGCAGCCTGGATGATCCGCGTCGCCCACGCACCTACTCCGATCAGCAGTACCTTAAGACCCCGCAAGAGATGGCGGAGCTGTTTAGCGACCTGCCGGAAGCCCTGGAAAACACAGTAGAAATCGCCAAGCGCTGCAATATCGACGTGCAGCTGGGCAAATACTTCCTGCCCGACTTCCCGGTGCCGGCCGGCATGACCATGGATGAGTACTTCCGCAAGGTCTCCTTCGATGGCCTGGAGGAGCGCCTGGCGGTGCTCTGGCCGCAAGAGACCACGCCGAATTACGCAGAGAAGCGCCAGATCTATATCGACCGGCTGAATTTCGAGCTGGATATCATCATCCAGATGGGCTTCCCCGGTTACTTCCTGATCGTAATGGACTTTATCAAGTGGGCGAAGAACAACGGCGTGCCGGTCGGCCCGGGCCGTGGTTCGGGTGCCGGCTCGCTGGTGGCCTACGTACAGAAGATCACCGACCTCGACCCGCTGGCCTATGACCTGCTGTTCGAACGCTTCCTCAACCCGGAACGGGTCTCCATGCCCGACTTCGACGTCGACTTCTGCATGGACGGTCGCGACCGGGTGATCGACTACGTGGCGGAGAAATACGGACGCAACGCGGTGAGCCAGATCATCACCTTCGGCACCATGGCGGCCAAGGCGGTGGTGCGCGACGTGGCGCGGGCCCAGGGCAAGTCCTATGGCCTGGCCGATCGCCTGTCGAAGATGATCCCGTTCGAAGTCGGCATGACCCTGGAAAAAGCCCATGAGATGGAGGAGCCGCTGCGCGAGTTCCTCAAGGTCGACGAGGACGCCCGGGAAATCTGGGAGATGTCGCTCAAGCTCGAAGGCATCACCCGCGGTACCGGCAAGCACGCAGGGGGCGTGGTCATCGCGCCGACCAAGCTCACCGACTTCTCGCCGATTGCCTGCGATGATGAGGGCGGCGGCCTGGTCACCCAGTTCGACAAGGACGACGTGGAATCCGCCGGCCTGGTGAAGTTCGACTTCCTCGGCCTGCGCACCCTGACCATCATCAAGTGGGCGATGGAGACCATCAATCGCGAGCAGGCCAAACAAGGCCTGCCGGATTTGAACATCGACTTTATCCCGCTGGACGACAAGCCGACCTTCGTGATGCTGCAGAAGGCCGAGACCACCGCGGTGTTCCAGCTGGAATCGCGCGGCATGAAGGAGCTGATCAAGAAGCTCAAGCCGGACTGCCTGGAAGACCTGATCGCCCTGGTGGCGCTGTTCCGCCCCGGTCCGCTGCAGTCGGGCATGGTGGACGACTTTATCAACCGTAAGCATGGCCGCGCCGAGCTGTCCTATCCGCACCCGGACTACCAGTACGCGGGCCTGGAGCCGGTGCTCAAGCCTACCTACGGCATCATCCTGTACCAGGAACAGGTGATGCAGATCGCCCAGGTGATGGCGGGGTATACGCTGGGTGGCGCCGATATGCTGCGCCGCGCCATGGGTAAGAAGAAACCCGAGGAGATGGCCAAGCAGCGCGGCGGCTTTATCGAAGGTTGCGCCAATAACAACATCGATGGGGAGCTGGCGGGCAATATCTTCGACCTCGTAGAGAAATTTGCGGGTTACGGCTTCAACAAATCCCACTCGGCCGCCTATGGCCTGGTGTCGTACCAGACCGCCTGGCTCAAGGCCCACCATCCGGCGGCCTTTATGGCGGCGGTGCTGTCGGCGGATATGCACAACACCGACAAGGTGGTGACCCTGATCGAGGAATGCCGCAGCATGAAGCTGCGCCTCGACGCGCCGGATGTGAATATCTCCGAGTTCAAGTTCACCGTTAATAACGAAGGCTGGATTGTTTACGGCCTGGGCGCGATCAAGGGCGTGGGCGAGGGGCCGGTGGAGGCCATAGTCGAGTCGCGCCAGGACGGGCCGTTCAAGGACCTGTTCGATTTCTGCTCACGGGTCGACCTCAAACGCATCAACAAACGCACCCTGGAGGCCCTGATCCGCAGCGGCGCCCTGGATCGCCTGGGGCCGCACTTCCATGAGGAGCTGAAAGCCTACAAGGCCAATATCGACCGCAATCGCGCGGTGTTGCTGGCGGCCATGGAAGAGGCGGTGCAGGCCGCCGAGCAGACCGCGCGCAGCCACGACAGCGGCCATATGGACCTGTTCGGCGGGGTGTTCGCCGACGCCGAGGCGGATGTCTATGTCAACCACGACAAGGCCAAGGAGCTGTCGCTTAAGGAACGCCTCAAGGGGGAGAAGGACTGCCTGGGCCTGTACCTGACCGGTCACCCGATCGATGAGTACGAGGGCGAGGTGCGGCGTTTTGCCCGCCAGCGCATTGTCGACCTTAAAGCGGCGCGTGGTGATCAGACGATTGCCGGCCTGGTGGTCAACCTGCGGGTGATGAAGAACAAGAAGGGCGACAAGATGGGCTTTATCACCCTGGATGACCGCTCCGGGCGCATCGAGGCGTCCTTGTTCGCCGAGGCCTTCAACAGCGCGCAAGCCTTGCTGCAGACCGATGCCCTGGTGGTGGTGGAAGGTGAGGTGAGCAACGACGATTTCTCCGGCGGCCTGCGCCTGCGCGCCAAGCGGGTGATGAGCCTGGAAGAGGCGCGCACCGGCCTGGCCGATAGCCTGCGCCTGAAAGTCGCCAGTACGGCTTTGCAGGGCGATCGCCTGCGCTGGCTGGCCGAGTTGTGCGGCCGCCATCGTGGCGCCTGCCCGATCACTGTCGATTACAGCGGTGTGGATGCCAAGGCGCAGTTGCAGTTCGGCGAAGGCTGGCGCATCGAGCCGGCGGACAGCCTGATTCAGACATTGCGTGACCAGTTCGGGCGAGACAACGTCTTTCTGCACTACCGCTGATTTGCGGGGCTTAAGTCCCGCTTGGTTAGTCGTGACACCGCTTAGTGTTCTGCATTGAATAGGTCCGTGCAGAACCGGGTGTCGACCTGAATGCGCCTACTGCTATAAGGTAGGGCGCGAAACGGATACAGCTCCCCGGCCACTTGGCCGTCGACGCAAGACGGATGACTATGAACCCGAATTTTCTCGATTTCGAACAGCCGATCGCCGACCTGCAAG